>Ga0315284_10010886_pt1 | contig 12958 bp, 18 predicted proteins | sample YL17G09_16_MG_FD_203696 | JGI IMG/M metagenome (GOLD analysis project Ga0315284, IMG submission 203696) | Sediment microbial communities from Yellowstone Lake, YNP, Wyoming, USA - YL17G09_16 | ecosystem: Environmental > Aquatic > Freshwater > Lake > Sediment | place: USA: Wyoming | collected... | reverse complement strand
CGATCTTGAGGATGGAGGTTATTGGGTTGGATGTCCTGAACTTCCAGGCTGTTCTTCCCAGGGGGATAGTGTCGAGGAAGCCCTGGATATGATCAAGGATGCCATTAAAGGTCATCTTGAAGTAGAGGAAGAGCTTAAAAAGGAGAGAAGCGCGAAGAGGAAGGCTGCCTAACATGGTGAGCCTCTATAACCTGAAACCAGAAAGAGTGGTCAAGACTTTCGAGAAGGCAGGATGGATGAGCAGAGGCTTCAAAGGAAGTCACGTGAAGCTGAAAAAAGAAGGGAATCCAAACATCCTCTCAATTCCTGTTCATAAAGGGAAATCGGTGAAGATCGGACTTTTGAAAGACCAGATAAGGAAGGCGGGGTTGACAGAAGAGGAGTTCTTAAGATTTCTGTGAAGTGAGGATCATAGGGGGTAAGGTGAGTTCCCTGGGTTTGCTTTCCCCTTTTAATTCGCAGGAGGTCACACTGGAGACGACCGAATTGGAGATAAGGCTTCGTGCCAGGGCATTCCGTGAGGCAATCATTAAAGCCGGGCAGGGAGTACTACTAACATTGGACAATTTCCCCGCGGGTTCTTGCGGCGACGCTTCAATACTTTTGGCTACATACTTGGAGGAATTAGGGTATGGGAGATTCGATTACGTTTGCGGGTCAAGAAATGGTCATTCGCATGCATGGCTTGCAAAAGACGGATTGATCGTGGATATAACCGCTGATCAGTTTCCTGAAATTAAGGAAATGGTTTTTGTAGGAAATGAGCACCACTGGCATGGTGAATTCTGTGAAGACCCCGAGCGGTATAAGGTCCGCATCAATGACTACGATTCTCATACAAGAACCAGCTTGACCCAGACATATCACAATATCAGGAATCTTGTGAAGGTAGATTAATCCTTGAGGAGGATGAGTTTAGGGGGATAGGTCCTGCAGGCCAATAAGCTGGCACCCTTACCACAATTTCGAGGAGAGATGGAGATGGAAAGCAGTGAATATAGTTCAAAGTGGATTATGCCTCCGGGCCTGTTGGGATGCGCCCAGCAATTCGAGCAACTTTTTAAGACTATCTTTGACTCCTCTTCTGACACGAAAACTATGCCCATCATTATCTACGGCCCCCGCGGTTCAGGTAAGACACTTTTTACCAACATTTTCGTAAATTTCTATAGAGCAAAGCATCCTAAAATCAAGAAGGAACAGATTGTGCGGTTGAATATCGCAGCCCTCCCACAGAACTTGGTTGAATCAGAACTCTTCGGATATGTTGATGGTGCTTTCACAGGAGCACGTAAAGGAGGTAAAGAAGGATTGGTCAAAAGGGCGGATGGTGGGGTTCTCATTCTTGAAGAAATTGGCGATCTTGATAAACATGTGCAAGCCAAACTCTTGATGTTCATCGAATACAGACTGTATTACAAAGTCGGGGGAACTGACCCCATTTACGCAAAGGATACTCAAATCGTTTGCACAACAAACAGAGAACCGGATCAAAAAGACGAAAACGGACAAAGATTCTTCCGCGAAGATTTTATGGACCGATTCGAATGCTTTGCTCTTGCCCCAATTCATAAGCGACGAGGGGACGTGCTATACCATCTCTTCGAAAAGTTCCCGGATGTCGTTCAATCACTCCAGCCTTACCAAGTATTGGGCCTATTGGCCTATAATTGGCCTGGAAATGTGAGAGAGATAGAGAGAATTGGACGAAATCTTAGGATGGAAGCCCGGAGTCCTTGGCGGAATCCTGACCAATCAGGAATTTCGGGGGCTATGCGTTTTCTGCCTCCGCCTGAGGCCAGAACGTCACTGAATATTTTTAAGGTTTTGACATTGGAAGGAAGCCTGCGAGGGGGCGAGGTTCCAATGCAGACATTGGAAAGGGACCTGAATAAATATGGCCTGGGAATTTCAACTCCAAATAAGGTTACTCTGGCCTTCAAGAAGAAACAGTTGGAGCCGATCATAAAGCAGGATCAAGAAAATAGGTTCGGGGTAAAATGCTATGAAATAGAGGCATTCGAAAAAGCACGAGACGGTTTTTCTAATTTCTACTGCCCTCTGTTCCGTCAGTATGCGGGTGAAGACAAAAACCTCGCTGACGTTAGCGACTGGGACAGTTCCCGACATTTACCCACAGTGATAGAAGAGAACCATAAAGATTTAGCAGACAAGATTCTCAGATTCCTTCACTTATCCGCAATGGCAAGGACAATTCCAATAACCTCTGGCTCGAAAAATATCTTTGACATGAACCTTGATGAACTCCTTCGGTATTATTTCAAGGGCTTGCTGGATTTGAACCATGGAAAAACAAAAGCAGTGGCAAAACAAGCGGGCCTCCGTCCGTCAACCTGCCGTGATCGGTTGAAACGATTAGGGTTGACCTCAAAAAAGGCAAACAACTAAACACGGAAATCCGTCTAAAAAGTGCGGGTTCCCGTGTATTTTGCTCTCTCCCACGCTATCCATCCATAAGTAAAAATCTTCCGCATTACAGGAAATCACCTACTAAACCAGATAGTTAGAAGGATGTTTATTTGAAGTTCTCCAACTGGCACAAGAGTTGCTCTCCTACCTTTTTAAACAATTTGGAGATTGAGATTGAGTTGATGAAAACCTTCGGAACCCATGACCTCTATTTAGCAGCAGCCTTAAAAACCCACAACTTTAAAATCATTGACATCAGAAAGAATAGTAATGGACGAGGAATCTTTATTTTTGAAGATCAGGCAAATCGCTCTGAGTTCGTGAGAAACTATTTTAGCGGAGAATTGACAGGAAGCCTCAAGACTTTTTCGAATGCATGGGCTGATTTGAAAAGCCTAATAAATGAAATGGAGATTGAAAAGTCCGATGGGAAACGATGGTAAGGTTGCCAATATTTTCAGCCTAAGAATTAGCAATCTGGTAACAATTCAGAACGCGTCCGAATCTCTAAGGGGAGAGATAAAAAATCGCCTCACCATTTTCAATCCTGTGTGGGAAGAAAACCAGAAAATGCGCCGATGGAACGGGAACACCCTGCACCTTCTCCATTACTACGAAGATATCTCTTCCGGGTTGATTACCCCGCGCGGCTTTCTCCCTCAGTTGATTAGCACGGTGAGGAGGTTCGGAGAACGGTTTCAAATCGAGGACCTCCGGCGTGTTCTTCCCTCGGTGGAATTCAAGTTTCAAGGCCAGCTACGACCTTTCCAACTTGAGGCGGCTAAAAGAATGCTCTCCAGGGACATGGGGACCCTATCAGCGCCTACAGGCTCAGGAAAGACTGTCATTGCCCTTTACATGATTGCTCAACGGAAGCAGCCTGCTTTGATCATTGTCCACACGAAGGAACTGCTGAATCAATGGGCAAACCGAATAGAACAATTCCTTGGAATTCCTTCAAATGAAATTGGGCGGGTTGGAGATGGTGAGCGAACCGTTGGGAAAAAGATCACCGTTGCCCTTGTCCAAACCCTCTATAAATGCGCTTCTGAGGTTTTCCCATACGTCGGCTATCTCGTTGTCGATGAATGTCACCGGACACCCTCTAAGACTTTCACCGAAGTGGTAAGTGGTTTTGACAGCAAGTATGTAACCGGATTGAGCGCTACCCCATGGAGAAGGGACAGGCTCTCGAAGCTGATCTTCTGGTATGTGGGTAACGTAGTCCATCAAGTGAATATGGAAGGATTGATCGAAACGGGTGATGTCTTAAGGGCCGAAGTAATACCTCGGGAAACTGCCTTTCAACCCCAGGCAGACCCCTCAACCGAATATAGCCGGATGCTCTCCGAATTGACGGAAGACCCTGCCAGGAATCAGCTTATAGTTCGAGATGTGGCGAAGGAAGCTGGAAACGGCGGCGGTATATGCCTTGTTCTATCTGATAGGAAGTCCCATTGCGACACTTTACTTAACCTCCTGGAGAGATCCGGGATTCAAGCAAGACTTCTAACCGGCGAGGTGTCTAACGGAGACCGTCAACACGTTGTGGATGACTTGAACGCTGGCCGGGTCAAGGTTCTGGTTGCCACCGGTCAGTTGATCGGAGAAGGTTTCGACTGCAAGGCACTCTCAACTCTCTTTTTGACAACCCCTATTCGGCTCAATTCCTGAAGAGACCAAGACATTTTTTGAGCGCCTAACTTTGCGAAGCATGGTCAACGCTTGGTCAACAGGAAGAAACACCCTACACAACTCTATTGACTATTCTCTCCCGGTTTCATAGAATACCGCCAAGAGAGATGTTCCTCACAAACAACCCTTAACCCAAAGAGGGTTATATGGACAGAAAATAAAATAGACCCCATTCCTTCTCTGGTTCATCGGCCACTGCGATCGAAACATGGTACTACAAAGGAGACCGAAAAGCAACTGGGCCTTGGCCGAATACTCCAGAGGTTTCCTAACCGGAGTCAAGAAGTCTCTGCGACTCAAGGAGCTCAGCACGGCGCAAAGATGGCTCGACGGGGGAATGCCACACCTGCTGAGAATCTACAAACACTGGGGGATTACCCCGGATAAACTCTTGGGGATTGAGGAAACTCTGGAACCTAAAAAAGGAGTTAAAAAGGGATAATCGGACGTGAAAAAAACAGTGCCCCGTCCAAGCGCATCGTTAGTATTACAGGAAAATCATGAAACGGAAATTTAACGGCTGGCAGCGCTCATGGATAGTCTTTTGTGTCCTTTATTTAATAGCTATGGCAATTGTTACGATATTCTATCTGAAAACTGGATTAAAACCCGAACTCAAGAGGGTGTTGGACTCGATTGATCTTGTTTCAAGGTACACGGCATCAGTACAGGCTCTTGAGAATGCAGGTTTTCCCAAAGCGGAGATTGAAGACTATTTGTCGAAAGGTGGTAAGCTTGATGACAAGCTTCCAAAACGTAGAGATGTCGAACATGAATCGGCTGAGACCATTAGAGCGAGGTATTACGCAGATTTGACAGATCAAGAAATAATAAACCGATTGCACGCCAAATATCTTAACAGGGTGGATTTCGGTGCTGTCGAGGCAGAATACCAGAAGAATGTGGCTCGGCGGAGAGAAGATCAGGTTAAATTTATGTTATACGCCTTCCTCTTCTGGTGCGTTACAAGTTTAGGACTTTACGGTTTTGGCTTTTCTTTGGGCTGGATTATCAGGGGATTTCGGCAAAAATAGGGGTTTCCTGACAAACGGCTCCATTGGTGGTCGCATGGAACGGTGCCGGTCCAGCAAGGAGGTGTCCATGAAAATCATAGTTCTAAGTGGCCTTCTTTTTGTCGTGTTTGTTTCTCCTACCTACTCCCAAATTTTAGGTGATAGATCGAGCCAACAAAATTCTGTGATAATGCTCGCTCAAAACAACTACCTCATTATCGACGGGAAACAAACGGAAGGAACCGCAACGGTGGGTCCGGAGAGATTCTTTGTGGGCGGGAAAGAAGTCCCGAAGGGTACACCTGGGGCAACAAGCGGGGACGAATTGGCAAGACAAAGAATTCCAAGGGAAACTACTCCAGATTTAAGATTGCCTAAAAAAAGTTACTATGAAGTCCACCCCGAAGAGAGAGCCAGGGATGATGCAGCCCAAGCCAATAAACCCCTTATGGATATGCAGAAAAAGCTGATTGAGGACATGAGGACAAGGCAGCAAGGATATGGGGGAGAAATCCATAGAGACCATCCCTCGCGCTCTTCTCCTCCTCCAACTCCTCCCGGAGCTATTGATGTACGAACAGGGCAATTTTATCCTGGCGTTCCAGGTGGCATTATAAACCCTAATACGGGACAATTTCTGCCTGATGTCGGAGGAGGATATATCGATCCAAGTACAGGCAGATTCATCCCAAAACAATAGCTTGAATTGTAATTCTTCCTCTTAGAACCTTTGCACGATGGGGTGAAGCCCACGATTGGGGACCATGCCGCTCAATTTAAATTCCCACGGACCCCCGCCCCTGAAGTACAATCCTCGGCATTTCAACCGGAAACCAGAAAAAGTGGTCAAGTCCTTTGAAAGAGCGGTAGTGACTCAGAAGGTTCACGGAGAAGCCAATCAAATTGGAATCTTGAAGAACTAAAAAATCTGATTCGTCATGGTTAGCAAAAAAATACTTGACATTAGTAACATGTTATGGTACGGTTACTAATATTGGCGGAGAGACTTAGGTGAAGAAACGTGATGTAGTAAAAATTGCCCGGGAACGAAACAGAGATTTAGCCATAAAGTTCGGAAAGTCATTGGTTGAAATTTTTATCAAAAATTACCCTGAGCCAACTCGGGCTGGAACCCGAAAGGGCGAGCCCATCGGTTTTTCGCGCAAGAAAAGACGGGCTGCGCTTCTCATGATTCTTTACAATCCTCCCTCTGGTTTGGGTCTCAATGAGATTGCTAAGATTGCTGGCGTGTCTCCCGGTGTATTGCGGAAATGGCGTACAGAAGCGGCTTTCAAAAAGGCAGAGAGTGAAGTGTGTAATGAAGTAGGACAAATGATTTCAAGTGCCATGGACATTGAATTGATGTGGGAAGAAATTCAATCAGTCAAGGATGCCCGTAAAGAGGATGGTCCTAATGTTCTCAGGCTATTGGAAATTGGAGACAACACGATTCTCAAAGTCTTGAAATCTGAAAGAGGAACACCACTCGTCGAAAATTTTATAAGATCAGAGGTACCCAAAAAGCAAATTAAGGTAGTCGAGTTAGATGATTTACACAAAGGTTTTGAAGAACTGTCTTTGAAGATTGAAGGAATTGACCAAGTTCAAATGACAAATTTTTTATTGAAGCACCTCCTTTTTTTGAACCCTCTCGTTGCAAACCCTCTCATCCAACTTATAACGAAGAAAATAGAATTATCTATCCCAGGTTTTGTTGGGCTTGGACTTCTTTTAATAGGATTTGCAGAGGTTAGAGACGAGAAAAGTTTAAGAAAATGGAAAAACCGACCAGAAATAAAAGAATTAACCAAGAAGATGATCAAAACCTGGATTGAAATCATATCAGATCCCGAAGCGTGGAAAGAGCTGGGACCGAAAGGAATTAAAGAGACAGCAGAGAAATTAAAAACATTTATTTTTCAGGAATTAGACCTTTAGGCATCCTGAATGTTGAACAAAGGGGGTAGGTTTGGATCAATTTCCCAAAGAACTGAAATCGACAATCGACCGGATCGAGGGAGACAAGATAATCCTTGATGGTAGGGGACCGTTTCCGAAGAAGCTAATCATTCTCCTTGAATCGGGGAATAAGCGCGAGTATCGAATCATAAGAACTCGCAACGGTCGGTATATTTTGAATTAAAAACAGAGCGGCAAGCCAGCAGCAAGCCAGCGAGCTTTAGCCAGTAAGCCGAGAATGTCCCAAGAGGACATCTCGGCTTTTTGTTTATATAAAGAAGGGTCGAGAAATCAGCTATGGGGATAAATACCGAGAGCCGGGAAGGATAGAATGCCCAAGAAGAAGACAATTATGAGGTTCGCTTTGGTGGAAAAAGAGATCCTCTACTCACGATCTTGGGCCGGACTAACCGATTCTGCAAAGGTAGTCTATTTTCATCTTAAGGGAGAATTTAATGGGGCGAATGGCGACAATCTAAAATTACCTTACAGTCAAGTTAAGAATATCGTGAGTAACGCTACCTTTTGGAGAGGCATCAAAGCCTTGGAAGGAATCGGCTTCATCGACATAATCACTCGTGGCGGGTTGGAGAAGCATCCAAATGTCTACCGGATTTCTGGCCGATGGAGACTTAACGAAAAAAGTCTTTCGGAGTACCAGGAACAATTTAGAGACAACCAGAAACGAGCGGTTTATAGACAAACCGTCGAGGAGTTAGCAGAAGGCAAGTTTAAAAATGATACTTGACAGGTTTAATTTTGAGACTTGTATAGGTTTAAAAATGATACTTGCAGGTTTAAAATTTAAACTTATAGAGGGCTTTTTTGACACGTTCACAAGGCTCAATTTTAAACACCTTATATATCTACCATAGGTAGGGGTTTATTCTTCCTTGTTCACAGATCTTGCCCTGATTCTTATGGTTAGGAAAGAAAGAGAAGAAGTTAGATGGCACAAGTTGTGTTTTGGCCCAGATCAAACAAGTCTGAGAATTTTTACAAGGAGGTCATTTAATGATGGAAAAAAGATTGTTGTCGGTTGAGGAGGCGGCGGCTTATTTAGGCCTTTCCCCTCGCACTATCTATAACGGGGTCGCTCCAAAGAGCAAGGCCCCCTTCCCTGTGAAGGCAAAGCGTATTGGTAAGGCTGTACGCTTCGATAGAAGGGACCTCGACCGATACATTGACTCCTTATCTGGTGGGGTCTCTCTGGATCCTCGAAGGAGTGTGACACGGGAAGAAGTCAAAGGGACCGTTAGTGTCTGAGTCGCAATTGGTTGCAAGTTGTCAGGAGGGGTACCCCTTGAATCCCTTGGTGAAGAGATAATTGAGGCCTTGAGCGTTAATCTCAGCGTCCTGGCATAGGAGAAAAGAGCGCACAGCGATTTGCAGGCGAAAAGCTCCAAGAGTAGCGGAGAGTAAAATGGGAGCGAACTTGAATGGTAGAAGACTTAGCCTTTACGAACTCAGGCAACCGCCGGGACTGGCTTTCTCGTATTGATAAGGATTCAAAGGAAGCCAGAAACAAGAGAATCTTCGATCTCTGGTTGGCCTGTTATACCCAGAAGGAGATTGCGGAGAGGGAGGGAATTACGAAGGAGACAGTAAGTGAGGTTTGTCAGAAAATGGCAGACCTGCCAAAATCGGCAAAACCCTTCGCCGAACACCTAACCGATGGGGTTGAGAGATTTTCTCGATAGGCAAATTTGCCGAACGGGGTAGGATTAGGTTTTCGGAGGTTGCAATGGCGGACATAAAACTGGAACGCCATAGTCTAAAAGACTGGCTTGAACTTCTTTGGATAACGGTCCGACCTGCAAGGCGGCGCTTGCTTCCAGTGCAACGATTAGATAAGACCGACCTATTGACACTAGATCGTTACATAATCGAACGAATATATCATGGGATTTGGTTTGATCGAACAAGAGGGCGTTATTTGAAAGCTGAATTACGCCGTCGCGCCCTAAGAGCGATACGTGCTCTTCTGTTTCAAGGTATTTGGCCCGGGAAGCCAAATCGTTTTGTGGGTTTCGGGGATCATAGTGCAGATAAACCAGAAGTGTAAGTTGTGACATCCCTGTCTCCTTTCGGTGTGATTTTGGTTCTGGCCGAACCTGATTATACCAAGGGGGATAGGGATGTCAATGCAGAACACGGGATGTGAATACATGGGAAATACTGTGTGGGGAGGTACAGCAAAGGGTTTACCAATTTACTCAATCCTTTACTAAAGGTTGACCAAATGCCAAAGCCAAAGATTGATAGAGTCAAACTAAATCAAATGCTTAGAAATGGTAAACCCCAAAACAAGATTGCTCAATTCTTTGGGGTTACGGAAGGGGCAATATCGAAGGCTAAGAAAGAGTTGAATGTGGCTGTCGTCAAGAATGTTGCCCTCGAAAGCGCCCACAAGGTCGTTGCCGAAAACCTGGATTCCATTGCTCAACTGACGAAGATCAACCGGTATGCGAACGAACTCCTTGACTCCCTCATGAAATGGAATCGAGGAGATAAGGAGGCCCTTCAGATATTGGAGAGCCAAGTCCGAAAGGTGAAGGTCCGGGGAAGCGAGCAAGAAATCACCGAATATAAGTTTAAGGATCCCCGCGAGCTGGCTTTGATTGCCATGAAAGAAATCAGAGGTCAATTGGGCTTGCAATTGGATATCTTCAAAACCCTCTATGACGTGCAGGCCGTTGCTGAGTTTCAGAGGGAAGTCTTGAGTGTAATAGGAGAAGTTTCACCGGATGTTAGGGACAAGATCATCCAACACCTTAAAGAAAAACGAGCTCTTCGACAATCTGTTTCAATCAATTGATGAGGAGTTTGGAGACAGAGCCGAAGTTGCGCCTTTTCATGAATGGGTGAAAAATATCACTCTCGACGGAAAGCCTTTTACTTACCAACGTCACGAATATCTTATTGAGCCCTACAAAGATAATCATCCAGATCAGACGGACATGAAGGCTGCTCAGATGGGCCTTACCTCAAAAGCCTTACTCAAGGTGGTCTATGGAGCGAGGTATGGAGGATACCGGGGGATCTTGTACTTCTTCCCTTCCAAATCGGACGTTACTGATTTCTCAAAAGGACGCGTAGATCCATTGATTGACGAGAACCCCGAAACAATCGGTAAATGGATCAGGGACACGGATGCAGCTAACATCAAACGCATTTGGAATGCCTTTCTCTATCTCCGAGGCATGAAATCGAGGGTTGGGTTGAAATCTGTTCCTGGCGACCTGATTATCTTTGATGAACTTGATGAGGCTCCTCAGAATGCCGTTGACATGGCAATGGAGAGGATGAGCCATAGTGAGTTTAAGGAGGTGATGAAACTCTCTAACCCAACACTTCCAGACTACGGAATTGACAAAGCCTTCCAGCAAACCGACCAGAAGTATTGGCTCCTGAAATGTCAGGTCTGCGGTGAATCCACGTGCCTTGAAGACAGCTTCCCTGATTGCCTTCTGGAAATTGGGGGAAGGGTCATCCGGGCCTGTTCCAGATGCAAGTCCGAGCTCAATCCTGCGATCGGGGAATGGGTTGCGAAAAAGCCCTCTATCAGCAATAAACGAGGCTCCCATTATTCTCAGCTCTTTTCTCAGTTCGTATCGCCTGCAGAAATCCTTCACCAGTTTAGGACCACAACGAACCTCACCGATTTTTACAACCTCAAAATCGGAATGGCCTATGTCGAGGCTGAAAACCGCCTCAGCGTTCAAGAGGTCCTCGCTCTTTGTGGAAACGATGGGATTGTGAGCCAGTATCCGGGTCCCTGCTCCATGGGTGTGGACCAGGGGAAGGACCTCCATGTTGTGATCGGGAAACGTGATTGGGCAAAGGCAGGGAAGATCATCCACCTGTGGATTTACAAAGATTGGGAAGAACTTGACCGGCTGATGAGAAATTTTCATGTCTCCCGCTGCGTGGTCGATGCCCTTCCCGAGACCAGGAACGCCCGGGCCTTTGCGGAAAGATTCAAGGGGAAGGTGTTTCTCAATTACTACTCGGAGCATCAAAAGGGTTCTTATAAGTGGAATGAGCGAGATCTAACCGTTACCTGCAATCGGACAGAGAGCCTGGATGCTTCCCACAACGAAGTTATGGATGGTCGAATTATTCTTCCAAAGGAATGTGATGTAGTCAAAGAATTCGCTCTGCACCTTCATAACGTGGCCAAGAAGCTCGAGGAGGATGAGGAGACAGGATCAAAGCGGTACGTTTATGTCAAGTTAGGCCCGGACCACTTCCGTCATGCTCTTAATTACGAGGCAATGGCAAGAGGGTTTGGATCTGCCTCCTATTTCGGGGGTTATGACCTAAGCTAATAGGAAAGGAGGTTTCAAATGAACATCATTGTGAAAAAACATGGTGGCAATCTTGTAGGTGATTATTTTGAACACACCGAGACAGGGAAAAAGTTCAGAAGGATTGTGGGAGGATTTGCATGGCCTGGGAAGAAGAACCCCGGTTTTGCCGTAGCTGTGGGTGAAGAGTTGGAACCGGATCCCGCCACAAAAACAAGGCATCTATGGGTAGTGGGGGAGACCGAGGACGAAAACCTTGAAATTCTCTCCAGAAGGGCAGCCGAGTTCTTGAAGATATACTGTGTCGAGGCGTTCTACGGAGACAGCACAATTGAGCCTATGATGCGGCTCCTACACCTTTCCGGTCTATCCCTCAGAGAGGCACCTTATGCCGACAATGAGCACAGTTTTCGTTTCTATGTCAAGGCCGTACAAGGATACATTAAACCCGAGAAGTATCTCCACTTCGAAAAAAACAGCAAACTCCCCGGGCTCCTGCTGGAGGTGAACCCAGAAAATGCCTCTCTGGATGCTGAGGGCTTCCCAGCAATGGCGGCCATTGGTTACGCCGTGTCGCATCTCAGGCTCCATCAGCTTCTCCCTCCACTCGACAAAAACAAGCAACAGAACATCGCGAAAAGTTACGCTGTCAATTTGGACTATAAAAAGAGGTAACCATGAGTGTGTGGAAGGCAATCTGCCGACTTATCTGGGGAGGAGAAGACTGATGCAGCAATTCATTTCCCCCAAAATGCTGAGGTTTAACAACGGGTCTTCTCCATGCAATTTTTCGGGAAAATCGAGGTCTGAGACTTTTGAGGATTATTAGGTGACCAATGCCGATAGGCTCAGTTATTTGTCGAAGAAATCTTGATGAGGAAAGGGCGAATCCCTGGATATGCGCCTGTCCTCTGTGCGAACAGGAGAGGAAGAATCAAACCGATGAAAGAGTACTACACGGTGATGGAGTTGGCCGATCACTTCGGAGTCAGCCCCAAGACGATTTATCGAAGGCTGTGGGCCAAGGAGATACCGGCTTTCAAAGTCGGTAACCAATGGAGGATTACCAAGAAGGATATTATTTGGCTGAAGAGGTAGGCTTTTTTGTGCGTTTTTGTGTCCAAAGAAGTCCAAAGATTTTTCTTGACAAAGAAAGTTGTTGATGATAAATTAGTCATCATGGATATTCAAGACACACTCAAGGAGTTGATTAAGAAAAAAGGATTGAGAAGGACGGCGAGAGAATTGGACATTGACAGCGGCGCTCTTTACCGTTCTATTCATTCCGATCTCAGGTTGAGTACAGCTCAAGCAATCCTTAATCTCTTTGGATATGATTTAAAAATCGTAAAAAGAAAGGAGGTGAAACCGATTAAATCCAAACCTTCAAGGTCAAGACGGAATTAAAAAGGAGGTGGTTTGAATGGCGATATTAGCCGAGTGTCCAGCCTGCCATATGAAGCAGAAGGCAAAGAACAAGCTCTGCAAATGCGGCCAGGACCTGGACAAAGCGAAGAAAGCAAAGAAGGTGAGGTATTGGATCAATTTCAG
>Ga0315284_10010885_pt1 | contig 12959 bp, 11 predicted proteins | sample YL17G09_16_MG_FD_203696 | JGI IMG/M metagenome (GOLD analysis project Ga0315284, IMG submission 203696) | Sediment microbial communities from Yellowstone Lake, YNP, Wyoming, USA - YL17G09_16 | ecosystem: Environmental > Aquatic > Freshwater > Lake > Sediment | place: USA: Wyoming | collected... | reverse complement strand
TACCGAGGCGGCAGGCGAAGCAGGAACCACGCCAGGTAGAACGCAACCGCCGCTCCGGCCAGCCAGATCGCCGGCACGTGTCTGCGCAGGCTGGATCCGGAAATGCCCAGCCGGAAAGCCAGCAAAGGAACCAGGTAAAGGCCCCCAAGGATAAACCCGGTCTCCCAAAGTTCGTGGGTGAACAGCGGGCGCCCGTTCCATGACAGCAGAATGGGGAAAGCCAGCAGATTCCACCCGTCGCGCGCGACGGGAGTGATCGCCGCGTTCCAATCCGACACGAGTCTTTCCTGCGGGGTGCCGGTCAGGAACGGGAAGAAGGGCATGCCGTCCATCAGGATGTTCTTCGCGATCAGGGGACCGAGCGGCACGAGGAAGATCGCGCAGAAAACCAGGAAGGACTTGAGCCGGTCCCGGAGGCCGCGCCGGGAAACCGAGATATACGCCGCCATGGGCGCCGCAACGGCCCCGGAGACATACTTCGCCGCGCCGGCCAACCCGCACCAGGCGGATGCCGCCGCCAGCCGGCGCGATCCGCCCCGGTTGGTCCACTTCAGGAACGCCGTCATGGCGAGCACGGCGTACAGGCAGGCAAGCAGGTCCGAGAGCGGGGCCGATGACTCGGTCAGCACGAGGGGAATAGAAAGCCAGGCCAGGACCGCGGCCAGCCGCGCCTCCCTTCCCAGTCCGGCGGCACCGGCCAGCCGGAACACGGCCGCCGCGCACATCAACCCGTGGGCCCAGTTGACAAAAGCCGGACCGCGCCATGAACTCCCCAGCAGGAAGGCCCACAGGTATCCGCCGTGCGCCAGGAACGGGAACGAGGCGGGCATGAACCAGGGGAGTGCCGTTACCTTGTGCAGGAGCCGGTACTGCTGGGGCAGGACCAGGTGGTACGCGATGGTGTCGTACATGATCGGCGGCACCAGCGCGAGGACGAAGGCAAGAACGGCCAAGACGGCCGATCCCAGCGCGAGCGCACGGGAGAAGGCTCCCGATCCGGCGAAGACGGACGCCTCCCGCCGGAAATCCCCGCCCATCGACCGCCACCCATTCCCCCGCAAGGGACAGACGATCCCGAAAACCAGGAGGCCCCATCCCGCCGCCGGATAGATCAGCCCGTCCAACCCCGCCATCCACAGGGCGACCGCCGCGATCCCCAGCCCGGCCGCGGTCGCGGACAGCCAGTCCGGCCGGGCCCGGAACCACCTCAGAGCCGGAACACCGAGCCCGGCCGCCCCGGCCAGGACCAGCGCCCCGGTCGCGAGCGACCAGCCGGCGCCGGTCATCGCGGAACCTGATCCCAGATTATTTCACCCCCCTGGCGAATCCGGTACATCTCATATCCGACCCGGCGGGAAGCCGCGACGATCTCGGGGTACGGCGTGTCCACGATATCCACAAATCCGATCTGGTAGTTCTCCCCGTCCAGCTCCCGCCCGGTCGTGCATTCGTCCCGGTACTTGAACCAGTGGCACCCGACGAACTGCGGGTTGGACAGCGCGCCGCGCACGTAGCTTTCATACATCCGCGCGCGCTCATCCTGGTCGGCAACCGCCACCAGCCCGGTGTGAAACATTCCCCGGTCCAGCGCCCCGAAATGAAACTCGCCGATGATCAGCGGAACGTCGGGACCGGGGCTTTTGAAACCGGAAACGTCCTCCCGGTAAAGGTTATAGCTGACTACGTCGCAGTACTTCGCCGCGATTCCGACGACCTGGGCGTTCTCGTCCCCCCCGAACCGGCACCCGAGGTAAAGGTTATTCGGGGCGACCGCCTTGACCGCGTCCCGGATCGTCCTGAAATATGCCTCCACGATCCGCGCGTTGAATGCCCTCAAATCGTCCTCCGCGCGCCCGTTTTCCGGGGAAGGTTTGCGGTCCTCCAGCAGGGCTTCCCACGATGCATGAGCCGTGCCCCAGGCGGCGTTCAGCGCCGCAATGCCGCCATACTTCGCCTTCAGGTCGTCCACGAAGACCTTCTTGGCCGGCTGGGCGGCCGGCGACTTGAGCGTCGCGACCGCCAGCGAGGTGTCCGAATCCCACGACAGCTCGTTGTCCACGAAATACCCGATGCACCAGGGATCGCCGGCGGTCTTGCCCGCGTGCTCCTTCATGGCTTCCCCGATCCGTTTGGCGAAATCGGGATCGAAGACGTCCCGGAACTTCACCCAGTAGCCCTCGCTTCCCTCGATCATGTTCCCGCCGAACCAGATGTCAGCCACATACGGCGTCTTTCGCTCCAGGTATACCGAAGAGTCCGACCAGTTCGCGATCGTGTTCATCCCCCAGCTCGCCAGCCGGCGGTGCGTCACCCCCGCAAACCCGGCCCGCCAGCCATCCCCGTATTTGCGCTGGAGGTTGGCGGAGCCGAAGTCGTAGCACACCGGCCGCTTGTCCGTATATTCACCGTGGACCACGTTCCAGGCCTGGTAGTGGAACCGGCCGAAAACGGGATCGGACGGCGGCGGCAGGGCCCGGAACCACTTGCTCCGGCCGAAGTCCGCCCCCCCGTCGACCGGGGTCCCGTCGCCGAACCCGACGCAATCGGTACCGTGCGAGAAGAACAGCCGGCCGTCGGGGTCCACGAGCCACCACTTGCCATCGCGCTTCTCGGTGCGGAAAAACCCGGTGGCCTTGAGCGCGGGGCCGTCCTTCCACCCTCCCCACTTGTCCCGGTCTGGCGCACCCGGGTGGGCGGCCAGGTCGGCCTCCTCATCCCTGATACGCTTTTGCAGGTCATCCGCCGAACGCGTCTTTCCCGGCCAGTCCTTATGGATGTATTGTCCATACCTGTCAATGAAGGGAAAGAACTTGTTTGCGTCCACCGGCTTGGGAGGCGGGGCGGTGTAACCGCCGCCGGCGCGGATGTTGTCGATCACGAAGGCGTGATCCTCGGACGGCTGTCCGACGAAGACGATGAGCTGGTTCACCACGGCCGGATCAATCGTGCCTAGTGGGTTCCCGGGCCAGCCCCGCATACCGGCCAGCTTCAGCTCCCCCTTGACGGGTATCCGCCGGTTGATGAGCACCCGTAAGGTTCCATGCTCCCCGGGAGGCAGGCTGACGTGGCCGTTGTTGCAGTTGTTGCTCCCATCCGCCCCCGTATTGTCCACGCGCAGGTTGACCGTTACGCTATTGGAGCCGGCATTCCTCACATCCATCTCGATCGAGCTGTACTTCGACAGATCCCAGCGGCCGGAAGGCGCTTTGAGCGTGATCCCGGGCCAGTCCGCCTTGTGGCCCGTTTCCATCCGGAGGGCGTGGTTCCCCGCGCTTTCCTCCAGGGAGACCCGGGCGTCGGTCGCCGGAACCTTCCCGGCATCGAACCCGTTCTCGAAATCGAAAAGGACTCTCTCCGCCGACGCGGTCCCCGCCGAAAGGGTTAACGAGGCAAAGAGCGTGAAAACCTTCGTTACCGGTCCCATGCTACGTCCTCCCGGCGTCCGCGGAACGCCCGTCACTGTGCATAGCACCTAGGATATCCCCTACCCGGGCCGGCGTACCAACCCCGGCGAGGAGAGTAAACTGGTGGCATGGCCGCGGAACGGCGTCCCAACATCCTGATCTTCAATCCCGACCAGTGGCGGGGCGATGTCCTCGGCCACATGGGAAATCCCGCCGCGGTCACTCCCAACCTGGACCGGCTGGTGACTGCAGACGGCGTCTCTTTCCGCAACGCATTCTGCCAGAACCCGGTCTGCACCCCGAGCCGGTGCTCGTTCATGACCGGCTGGTACCCGCACGTCCGGGGCCACCGGACGATGCACTTCATGCTCCGCAAGGACGAGCCCTGCCTCTTGAGGACGCTCAAGGACGCCGGCTGGTTCGTCTGGTGGGGCGGTAAGAACGACCTGGTGCCGGCCCAAGGCGGGTTCGACGCCTTCTGTGACGTGAAATACCGCGAAGGTGCGCCCAGGAAGGGACTGACTCCCCGGGCCGACCTACACGGGCGGGACGATTGGCGAGGCGCCCCGGGAAGCGACACATACTACTCGTTCTATTTCGGAAAGCTCGACAAAGGGACCGAGCCCGTTTACTACGACAACGACTGGAGGAACGTCTACGGCGCGGTCGATTTCATCGCGAAAGCCCCGAAGGACCGGCCGTTCTGCATATACCTGCCGCTCGGGTATCCCCATCCGCCCTATGCCGTGGAAGATCCCTTCCACGGCGCGATCGACCGGGGAAAGCTTCCGGTCCGTATACCGGGGAACCTCGACTGGAGCGGAAAGCCCGCGATCCTCAACGGCATCAGGCGCGGACAGAACCTGGCCGGATGGACCGAGGAGCGGTGGACTGAACTGCGAGCGACCTACTACGGCATGTGCTCCCGGGTCGACCACCAGTTCGGACTGGTCATGGACGGACTGATAAAATCCGGGCTCTACGACTCAACAGCCGTGTTTGTCTTCTCGGACCACGGCGACTACACCGGTGATTACGGCCTGGTCGAGAAGACCCAGAACACGTTCGAGGACTGCCTGACCCGGGTCCCCTTCCTGGTCAAGCCGCCGGCGTCGCACCCGGTAAAGCCGCGCGTGAGCGAAGCGCTGGTCGAGCTGGTGGATTTCCCGGCCACAGTCGAGGCCATGTGCGGGCTCGCGCCCGGGCATACGCATTTCGGTCGCTCCCTCCTGCCGGTCCTGGCCGGAAGCACGGACGAGCACCGGGACGCCGTCTTCTGCGAGGGTGGCCGCCTGCACGGCGAGGAGCACTGCATGGAAAAAGTGCCCGGCGCGGTTACCAACGAAGGCGGGCTTTACTGGCCCCGGATCGGCCTCCAGCATGGCGAGGGACCGGAGCACGGCAAGGCGGTCATGTGCCGGACCATGGACATGAAATACGTCCGCCGCCTTTACGAGAGGGACGAGTTATACGACTTGAGGCGCGATCCGGGGGAAACCAAGAACCTGGCCGGGGAGCCGGCCTTCGCGAAAAAACTGGCCTCGCTCAAGGACCGGATGCTGGCGTTCCTCCTCGAGACCGGCGACTCCGTCCCGTTCGACCTCGACCGGCGGAGCTGATTCCTCGACACCCCGGCTCGTCGTCCCATGTGATAGAATTGACGAGAAAAGGGGATTGTCAAAAATGCGCCTGACGACCGAACGCGAGTTCAAGTCGAATCCGTCCAAGTTCCTGAACGGGCAAGTGGACACCGTCGTGACCCGGCGCGGCCGGCCCATGGCAATGGTCAGTCCGCTCCCGCGGCTGTCCGTCGCGGACGGCATAACCCAGATGGGCAGGGCGTTGCGCGGTTCCAGCGTGACGAAACGGGAACTGCTCAAACTACTCAAGGAAGCCCGCCAGGAGGTTTACGGCCGTCCGCGTTGTCCTTGATGCAAACGTCCTTGTCTCTTCCGCCCTCGGGGGCATTCCCAGGAGGGCGGTCCGGTTGGCCCTTGAAATCCACGAGGTCTGGATTTCCCCCGAAGTCGAACTGGAGCTTGGCGCTCTCGCTGGCAAACTGCGCCAGCGGCTTAACCCGGAACGACTACGCCTGTGGGAAGCCGCCCTCGCGCAGTTGGTGACCCGGGCTCGCACGGCGGCGGTCTCCCATCGCGTACGCCTGTGCCGCGACCCTTCGGACGACGCCTACCTTTCGCTGGCGAGGAGCGTCGAGGCCGAAGTCTTAGTGACGGGTGATCGGGATTTGCATGCCCTCTCCCGCGAGGATTTGGAACGCGCCGGGCTTGGGCGGCTGGAGATCGTCACGCCGCGTGAATTCGTGGAACGCCTGCGGTAGAAAGCCCCTGCCGCAGTGGTTCTGATCACCGGACCGGCGACGGAATGCTAGCGACCAGATAGAAGTGTCTACCAGAACGTTCAGCGAAAACCCCGTTGCCGCAGTGCCTTGTGGTCGTGGTCTGGGTAGTATTCGACCTTGCCCGCCAAATCGAATATTCTCATTTGCCCTTTCCGGCGCACGTATTCGCGTAAAGCCGCGGTAACCGCCTCCTTCTTGGTCTTGTGTCCACCGGCGCGCCGAGCTCTCTCGATCAGCCTGTCATCAAGGGCCGGATTGCTCGGCATGCCAGCACCTCCCCTTTATCGAATATTTCACCCAAATTATCGCACACCATGCCACACGCTCACCGGGCTGTCACAATCACAGTCCGGAATCGCGAAGTATAATCGCAATGCGCCGGGATCCGGGAAAACCAAAAATCTGGCCGGTAAGCCGGCCTTCGCAAAAATAATCGCAATTTTGAAGGAGCGAATGCCGGCGTTTTTCCTAGAGACCGCCGACGCCGTTCCCCACGACCTGGACCGACGGGGCTGAAATATTTGACCGGCCGTTTTCAACCGGATATGCTCAAATTACCATGACAAAAACACATTCAGCCATTCTCGTCCTGCTCGGGGTTCTCGTTATCGCCGGGTGCGCCGCGGTAACCAGCAAGGCGCCGGCCGGAGCCGAGATCACGACGCCCTCCGGGCTTAAATACATCGATCTTACGGTCGGCACCGGCGCCTCGCCGGCTCCCGGCCAGATCGCCGTGGTCCACTACACGGGATGGCTGACCGACGGCAAGAAGTTCGACAGCTCGGTCGACCGCGGTCAGCCATTCGAGTTTCCGCTCGGCCAGGGACGGGTCATCCGAGGCTGGGACGAGGGCGTGGCGACGATGAAGGTCGGCGGCAAGCGCAAGCTGACGATCCCGCCCGACCTGGGATACGGGGCGCGCGGCGCCGGCGGAGCCATCCCGCCCAACGCCACCCTGGTCTTCGAGGTGGAGCTGCTCGGGATCAAGTAGGGCCTGGCGCCGCCCCATGTGCGGGCGGTTCGTCAGGTTCACCAACGCCGACGTGATCGGCGAGCTATACGGGCTCCGGAGCGTTCCATCCCTCGAGCCCGGCTATAACATCGCTCCATCCGAATCCGTATTTGCAGTCCGGATCAACCCGGAAACCGGGAAGCGGGAGGGGGTCATGCTCAAGTGGGGACTGGTGCCGCACTGGGCGAAAGACCCGGCGATCGGTAACAGGATGATCAACGCCCGGGCTGAAACCGTGGCCGACAAGCCGTCGTTCCGGGATGCCATGAAAAAAAGGCGGTGCCTGGTAATCGCAGACGGGTTCTACGAGTGGCGGCGGAAGCCGCCGCCTTCCCAGCCTTTTTTCTTCAAACTGGCGGTCGGCGGACCGTTCGCGCTAGCCGGGCTCTGGGAGCGCTGGCAGGATCCGAAGGGCCCCGTGCTGGAGACCTGCGCCATCCTGACCACGTCCGCCAACGGGCTGATGACTCCGGTCCACGACCGGATGCCGGTCATCATCGCCGCGGATGATTTCGGCCGGTGGCTCGATCCGGGAACCGACGCCGCGGTCGTGGCCGCGCTGCTACAGCCGGCCCCGGATTCCCTGCTCGCATCATTTCCGGTCTCCCGCGCCGTAAACTCACCGGCCAACGACGGGCCCGCACTTATCGAGCCGGTAATTCCTGCCTAGTTGCGAGTTTGGGAAGTTACGGGTTGCGAGTTAAAAAAACCACTGGATTAATCTGCGTCAAATATATTCTGTTTCCCAAACTCGAAACTCGTAACTCGAAACTTTGCCAGCCTATCCCGACAATAAAACCGATTGTTGGGCATGGATGTCCGCGTAGTACCCCTTCGCCTCCATGAGCTCGTCCGCCGTGCCCAGCTCCACGATCCTACCCGCGTCCATGACCACGATCTGCGCGCAGTGGGACACGGAGGCCACCCGGTGACTCACAATGCACGCCGTCTTCCCGGCCATGAACTCGCGCAGGGTCCGCAGGAGCTTCTGCTCGGTCTCGCCGTCCAGCGCGCTGGTGCAGTTGTCGAGGACCAGAGCCTGGGGCCGGGCCAGGAGCGCCCGGGCGATCGCCAGCCTTTGCTTCTGGCCGCCGGAGAGCGAAACTCCCCGCTCGCCCACCTCGGTATCGAGGCCCTTTTCGAGCTCCCGAACGAAACCGGCCGCTTCCGCGCGCTCCAGCGCCTCCATGATCACGGCGTCCGACCGCTTGTCGTGGGTGTAAAGCACGTTTTCCCGGATGGTCCCCGAAAAGAGCATGATCTCCTGGGGAACCAGCCCGAAGGCCCGCCGCAGGCTGATCAGCTCCCAGTCCTTGATGTCCACCCCGTTGACCAGGATCCGGCCCTCCGTCGGGTCGTAGTAGCGTAGAAGCAGGGCCATGAGCGTGGACTTCCCCGATCCGGAGGGCCCGATAATCCCGGTCTGGGTGCCGCTGTGGATGGTCAGACTCACGTTGCGCAGTGACCACGAAAGGTTCTCGCCGTACCGGAACGATACGTTCTCGCATACGATCTCCCGGAGATCCGCGTCGAACTCCCTCGCTCCCGGCTTGCTCGCTATCTTCACCGGAACATCGAGGAGCTGGAACACCTTGGTAAGCGAGCCGGAAGCCTGCACGATCATCTGGGGAACGTTGCAGATCTGGAGCACCGCCGGCCAGAGCGACTGAAAGTAGCCGTAGAAGGCCACCACCGTCCCCAGGGTCGTTTTCCCATTCAGGTAATACCACCCTCCCAGCAGGAACACGATCATGTAACCCAGGTGGATGGACAACCCGTTAACCAGCCCGTAGGTCGCGGCGTACCGGTTGTATTCGACGTGAAGGTCCCGATGGAGCACCACCCGTTCCCGGAACCGTCCCGCCTCCATATCCTCCGCCGCGAACGATCGCACCACGCGCACCGCGCCGATCTTCTCCGCCACCATTCCCCCGATGATCCCCCAGTTCTCCCTGATCTTCTCGCTCAGCACCCTCATGTGCGGCCGGAGCCAGAAGAACGCGGCGATCATGAACGGGAACACGCCCGTGATGGCAAAAGTCAGGACCGGGTTCATCCGGATCAGGATGAAGTAGCCGCCCAGCACGATCAGGGCGTTGGCGAACGCGTTGATCATCCCGGCGGTCAGCACGTGAGTGATGGTCCCGGGGTCGCCGACCGCCGTGGTCAGGAGCCGGCCGGCGTGGGACGCGTCGTAGAACTGCTGGGACAGCTTCAACAGGTGGTCCGCGACCACGGTCCGGGTGCGCTGGGTTATCACCATCAGGAGGCGGAAGAGGAGGCGGTTGAACAGGAACACCAGCGCCTGGTTCATCACGATTATCGAATACCCGACGGCGATCACGAGCATCCCGATCTTCCACGACGGGGAGTGCGCCACCAGCACCCGGTCCACCATCGTCTTGTTCGCGTACGGCCACCACAGGCCCAGCCCGACCCGGATCAGGACGTTGACTACCAGCAGGGTGACGGCCATCCGGTTCGGCGCGATGAACTCGCGGAAGAACCGCCAGAAATACGACATGGACTTGCCGGTATCGTAGGCGTGATCAGCCATGGATCCGGTCCCCGGCGAAGTGCGCCTTGTTTAGCCGGGCATAAACACTAGACGGGTCGGCCAGCAGGGCGTCGGGATTCCCCGTTTCCAGGATGCGACCGCGCTCCATCACGACCACCATGTCGCACGTCTTCACCGTGGAAAGCCGGTGGGCGATGATCAGCGCCGTGCGTCTCTGCAACAGCTCCTTTATCGCCTTCTGCAGTTTAGCCTCCTCCAGCGAGTCCAGCGACGAGGTGGCCTCGTCGAGCACGACGATGGCCGGATCGATCAGGACCGCGCGGGCGATGGAAAGCCTCTGCCGCTCCCCCTCGGACGGGGTCACCCCCTCCTCGCCGCCGATCCGGGTGTCCAAGCCCTGGGGCAGGCCCCGGACGTATTCGTCCACTTGCGCCACCTCAAGCACCCGCCAGATCTCGGCCTCGGTCGCCTCGGGCTTCCCGTAAGTCACGTTCATCCGCACCGTGTCCCGGAACAGGGTCGGGTCCTGGGGCACGACCCCGATGTTGCGCCTTAAGTCCCGGGGATGGATTTCCGTGGTCGGCGTCCCGTCGATCAGGATCGACCCGGAAAGCGGCCGGTAGAAGTCGAGGAGCAGGTTGACCAGCGTCGTCTTCCCGCACCCCGTGTGCCCGACCAGGGCCACGTTCTGCCCCGCCGCGATCGAGATGGATATGTCGTTAAGGACGGGCGCGCCCTGCACGTATTCGAAGACGACGTGTTCGAACCGGACCGAACCCTTCAGCCGGCCCACCTTCCGGCGCCCCTCCGTGGTCCGCGCCTCCTCCACCTCCTGGAGGATTTTGTGGATGCGCTCGGAGGAAACCATGGACTGCTGCCAGGTGTTGACCAGGTTGAACACCGTCTGGACCGGGGTCAGGATATACCCGATCAGCCCGGAAAGGCTCAGGAGCTCCCCCAGCTTCATGTCCCCGTTGATGACCAGCAGGCAGCTCATCGCGAACGCGGAGTGCAGGCTGATGCTGGCCGTCATCCCGCCCAGGACGTGCATCCGGGTGCCGAACATCGTCATCCGGTACCAGTTGTCGGAAGCCGCGTGGCCGTAGACGTGGTGCTTCAGGGCCTCGCTCCGTTCCCGGGTGTAGGCCTGGATGATGGACACACCTTTAAGCTTCTCGCCCCAGTTCCCCCACAGCTTGTCCTCGCTCCTGCGCCACATCCGCGCGGCTCCCTTGACCAGCGGCATCAGCCTTCGGAAGATCGTGGCGTATATGGGGATAAACGCCAGCACGACAATACCCAGGTTGTAGTTCCAGACAAGCAGTATCACCAGGCTCACGATCCCCATGCACACCTGGAGCGACACGTTCACCAGCTCGCCGCCCACCAGGGTCAGCAGCTGACGGGTGTCGTTGGTGACCCGGTTCACGATCTCGCCCGACAGGGTCTTGTCGAAGTACCGGATCGTCAGCCGGTGAAGCTTCTCGTATACCGCGGACCGCAGGTCCGCCACGACGCTCTCGATGATCCGGACCGTGCCCTGGATCCCGACGAAATACAGCAGGTGCCAGCCCACGGCGTAGATTCCGTACAGCCCCACGAAGATCCAGATCTGGTGCATTTTCCCGGACGGCAGGACGTTGTCGAAGTAGATCTTGACCATGATCGGCGTCAGGATCCCGGCCATGAAGTAGGCCCCGTAGATCAGGAACCACGTCACGATCATCTTCCGGTACGGCTGGAAGAACGGGGCGAAAACCATCAGGAGCTTGAACCCCTGCGGCGATGACTGTTCCTGCTCGGCCATGATAGAAAGATACTCTAGCCGGGTTGGCACTCTCACACAATGCCCGAAGCGTATCCTCAACTTGTCCGCCATTTGATTTTCACCGATAATGTATCTGTTATGAACCTGAAGATCGTGATTGAGAAGGGCGAGGATGGATACCTTGTCGTTTCCTGCCCCAGCCTTCCCGGATGCATCTCGCAGGGAAAAACCCGGAAAGAAGCCATCGCCAACATCCGCGAAGCGATCGAACTGTACCTGGAACCAGACCCCAAGGACGTAAGGCGCACGACGAGAAAAGAGGTGGTCAAACTGGCGGTGTGAGCAAGCCTCCGCTGCTCTCGGGACGGGCGATCGTCAAGGCATTCATCAGGGCAGGTTATACCGCAGTCCACCAGCGGGGCTCCCATGTTAAGCTCGCCGATCCCGGCCGGGAATCAATACTTATCGTGCCGGATCACGCCGAAGTTGACCGCTGGCTTCTGAAGAACCTTATCAAGGACGCGGGCATGAGTGTTGAGGAATTCATCCGGTATACGCGGTGAACGTAATATAGGATGCAGGTGTTATATCATGGCAAATGTGGATGACAACCCGGTAAAGCTGTTCAACCGCTGGTACGCGAAGGCGCAAAGGGCCGGGGCCCCGCTGTTCGACGCCATGGCGCTGGCCACGGCGGACCGGAAGGGACGGCCGTCGGTCCGGTACGTGCTGTTAAAGCACGCCGACGAGGACGGATTCGTGTTCTATACGAACACGGGCAGTCCCAAGGGCCGCGACCTGGCGCGCAACCCGCGCGCGGCCCTGGCTTTCTACTGGGACTCGATCAACCGGCAGGTACGGGTGGACGGACGGGTTACGAAGGTGTCCGATGCGGAAGCCGATGCCTACTGGGCGACCCGGCCCCGGACCAGCCGGGCCGGAGCCGTGGTGTCGCAGCAAAGCCGGCCGATGGGGAACCGGGTCAGGTTCATCGCCGCGGTCGCCCGGGTGCTGTTACGTTACGCCGGCCGGCCGATACCCCGTCCGAAAAACTGGACCGGGTTCCGGGTCGTTCCGGACACGATCGAGTTCTGGACCAGAAGGCTCAACCGACTGCACATACGCTGGCAATACCGCCGGACCCGGCGCGGCTGGACCCGGACCCTCCTCCAACCATAGCTCCTTCGTCTTTATTGAAAAAGGTGTCAGGAACCTTTTTCTATTCCGAGGCGACCTCGTACCAAAGCGTCCTGTATTCCGGCCCGATCCGGAACTCCAGCCGGCCGTCCTTTAGTTTCGCGGGAACCTTTCCCATCCTGGCGCCGGTGCCGTCGAGAGCGTAAACCTTCGCTTTCTTCGCCTTGGTGGATACCGAAACCAGGGCCGGTATCCCCCAGGCCACGGTCGGTCCCTTTCCCCAGGCGTCCCTGACGAAATTCCGCTCCGTGTTCCACTCCCATCCCGGGTTCTCGGCCTTGTCCACCGCCGTGAGCAGGAGTTTATGGGATTCCGGTACCGGCTTCCCGTCCATAGCGGACAGCGCCAGGGAGACGAAATTCCGCTCGGTGGTGTCCATGGCCACTTTCATCCCGCCCAGATCGACCGACCTGCCGCCCAGGAACCCGACGATGACCTTTACGCAGGGAGAATCCAAGGTGAACAGGGCTTCTTCCGGCTTGTCCTTGATCCACTTGAGCGTGGTTCCTTGGGGTGCGCCCGACCTCGAGGTCTCGATCCTCGCCGGACCCTTCCCCATGGCGAATTTAACCGCCGACCGGCGGAGGAGGAAATCGCCCGCAGACACCTTTACACCGGTCGGGTCGAGCGCAGCGCCCCAGAGCCACCAATCCGTGCCCTTGGCCGTCAGCTCCGGAACCTGTTCCTCGGGAATGACCAGT
>Ga0315284_10010884_pt1 | contig 12959 bp, 9 predicted proteins | sample YL17G09_16_MG_FD_203696 | JGI IMG/M metagenome (GOLD analysis project Ga0315284, IMG submission 203696) | Sediment microbial communities from Yellowstone Lake, YNP, Wyoming, USA - YL17G09_16 | ecosystem: Environmental > Aquatic > Freshwater > Lake > Sediment | place: USA: Wyoming | collected... | reverse complement strand
GCGAAAGGCGTGCCACCCGATACCGTGGACAAGCTGCGGATGATGTTTGCCTACCTCTGCAGACAATGACCAACCTGTTCTCCCATTCCTCAATTACCACATTTATTACTACATTAATGTGGGATTGCCTACTTCTGTACCAGCCGGCGCCACTTGGCATCCCGGCCTCGACTCAGCACCTCGATGCGTCCCTCGTCGCGCCATCGGTTCATGACGACCCGGATCATATCCCTGCTTACGTTCGGACAGAGCCTCTCCAAATCCGCAATTCCGAATGGGCTTTGTACGTTTGCCAGGGCGTATTCGATCAGGCCGGCTTTGGATCCGCGCGCGGGTCGTTCTCTCCCTGCGCGATCTTCGAACTCGCGGTAAGCCCTGCGCAGGGTCGAAAGAAAATAGTTGAACCATGGCATGACATCATGTCGTCCCTGGTGCCAGGCGGCGGAACTCATTTTCAGACTGTCGTAGTAGCTCTCTTTGGTTTCTTCCACCAACCGTTCGAGGCTCACGTAACGTCCAACCCCATACCCGTGATGATAGAGCGCGAGGAGGGTCAGGAGGCGCGACACCCGTCCATTGCCGTCGCGAAAAGGGTGAATGCAAAGGAAGTCCAGAACCGTGCCCGCAACCGCCAGCAATGCCACCACCTGCCGCTGGTCGATTGCGGTGCGGTAACTGAGGCACAACTCCTCCATGGCCGCGGCTACACGATCCGGTTCCAGAGGGCGGAAACGGATTTCTCGCCGGCCGTTCGGCAGGATCTCGACAATCTCATTCTGGCTGGTCTTCCATCGGCCTGCATCTCCGCTCGTGCCTCCCTGGGCGAGGGAATGCAGGTGCAGAATTGTCGCCGGCTCGATCCGGATTTTCGCATAATCTGTGTGGATCCAACTGAGCGCCCTGCGGTAACCGACGATTTCCTCTTCCGAGCGATCTCGCGGCCGGCTCCTTCCGAGCACCAGCGGCCGAAGGCGGGATCGGTCAACGATTACGCCTTCTATCCGGTTCGACGACTCCGCACTTTCGATGAGAGCCATTTCCCGCAGAACGTTAAGGATTTGCGGCGATTGGGCTTCGTAGAGTGCCTGCTTTCCCCGCGCCTCAGCCAGGGATTCAAGAAGCCACACCGTCCCTTGGGGAAGGGTCATGCCGGCAAGGCGGGTATCGCGAAATGACATCATAGGCGTTCGGCCTCATGGGAAACGCTTAAATAAGCAAATTGTTGATATTGCTGCATTTATCCTTCTTCGTGCCTTAGAAGAAAGGCTTCCCCTTAAATAAAGGGTCACGAACAAAACGTCAGGTACCTCGCATATTTCCGGGAATCGCCAACCTGTTCGTCAGGCCTGATCACTCACAATTCGTCGCATCCATCTCATTTGTGCTGGCCCGCTGCCCCATCCAATGGCTGAGACTTGCTTTGTTGGCTCGCCTCCATTATCGGAAATCGAGGTCCGTCCCCGATCTTCGCCTCCCCGATCCTCATAATTTATCGAGGTCCGGAATATCTGCATCGCCGTCAATACCGTGCAATCTCATGATCTTCACTATTGCTTTTGGAGAAGGGAAGCAAAAATTGAGATGCAATCACGGCAAAGGTAGCGCCGGTCCCATACATAATCCCGTTTGTCTTTCATTTGGGCGGCAAGATCATAGAGATAGTAAGCGGCATGCCGTCCCTCCCGTATTGCTTTTGAGAGGGCTCCGGTGTAGCTGGGTGTATCTGCCAACCTGATTTGGTCTTTTGAATTCAGTTCTGTGACTTCCTTCCGCGGGTAAACGCCTCGACACAGCGAACAGCGGAAATAGTTCAATCCCTTCAGGATCTGCATGACATATCGATCGTCGGGTGCAAAGTAACGGGAAGTGGCAGTAACAGCGACGTCTGCCGACTTGATCTCCAGGAGTCCCACTCCAAAATGAGCCGCAACTTCCTTTTCCTCTTGTGTGAATGAGTTTTTCCCTCGCTTCCGGACAGCCAGGTAGCAGCTATGGGCATAGACGGAATATGCCAGCGCTTGCCCCAAGGCATTCAGAAACCGCGCCCCTTCTTCCTTTACTTCAACGGCAATAATCTCGGTCCTGGTTTCGAGGTCCCCGTGAATGTCTTTGAGTCCAACAACATCGATCTTGCCGAGACGAGTTCCAACCTGCATCGCAACATGCCTGCAATCGAAGTGCGTTTCCACGTACTTCTTGATTTTGGGGTACAGTTCAGATTCAAGAGACATTTGAGATCCTTTGCTTTGGGTGCGAAAAATCGCCTCCCTGAAATGTAACTTGGCTTAACCTGGCGCATTGTCGTCTGTTCTATCCATGGCCCTGATTCTCGGTGGATCTGGCATCGGAACCTCGGATGGGCGTAGGAAGCGGGGCCACAAAGCGCTCGGGAACGATAAACCATGGGATACTGCCAAACGGTGGCATATGGATGGGTCCTGGATGCCGGCAAGTTCACTCAACGCAGAGGGCATCCGGGCTACACGTTTCACCTTCCCTGTGAGCGGAACATCTTTGCGGAATGTCTTTTCAAAGCACGCTTCTTCGGAGCCGCCGCCCATAAGCAGAATTGGGAAGTCACGCCATTTGGGTTCTTGCGGCGGGATTTCCTTGGCGTAGGCCTCTTTGAGAGTGCCGATGAAGTGGCGGCGGACAGCGGATGACGTCAGCATCCGTGCAACTTCGACGGCAGCGGATGGGATGCTCCTATCCGCTCCTTTCCAGCGCACATTTGCATCCTCAAGAGTGCCTCGCTCACGCTCCAGACGGATCAGAGAAGCCAGATCCTGGGTGCCATCCAGGGAAGACATCACTTCATGCACACCCCAAATTTCCGAGAGGAAATCGCATAAGCGTTCGTCGATCTGGTCGGCGGCAACTCTGCAAGTCCGCGCGGAATAAAACGCAAGGGTCCTTACTCCCTGCACCAGTGAGATGTCCGTCAGGCGAAAAAAGCTGATGTCGGTGGTCCAGGCGCCCACATCCACAAGACCATATAGGCCCGTCTGCGGGTGCGGGGAATTTGCATAGGAAATCGTCGCCGCTGTGGTTTCTGGGCAAAGTTGCACCGGGCTTCTGTTGGTGGGGGGCAGAGGCTTGCGGTCGGCTTGCAGAATCCAATCCTCGACGGTCGTAACAGGAATTCCCTGGCTCATGCCGAGGGACAACAGCCAAGCCGAATGAGCGATCCTTTCGTAAACAGCCGTGAGAGGAGAATTGGTATCTAGCCAGTCGATCGGCACGCCGAGATTGCAGGTAAACCGGGCCTCAGATCGGGATGATAACCCGCTTGGGAGCCTCGTTCTGGTCTCCCCAATAATCCAAGCCAGGTAGGCGATTACGAGATCTCGAGCGGATACTTCCTGGTCCCCCAATTGAAAAGACGCCCCACGGTTAGACGAGCCCCGAGGACCAGCTGACACTCCCCGGCATCCTTTTGCATCGGCTTTGCGGCACATCGTTCCGTCGCAAGCAAGACAAACCTTAAGATGCGCGAGGACTGTGCCATTGTCTTCTGTCCTGGCCTCGGCTTCCCATCCGAAGTAGAGTTTCCCATCGAACAGAGTCACCGCCGAGGGAACCAGGTACTGTGAACCATTAACGACATCATCCCGGAAGGCGATCGGATACACCGGGACGTCTTCGGCCAGACCCAACGCGAGCCTCACGCATACCTTTGAGGTACTCGTTCCGAAATCCAGCCCGATGTTGATGGCCGGCGGCGATCCTGGCTCGGGCGCGGGGGGCAACGGTACCTGTCCCGCCTGTCGTGGCGCCGTTTCTCCACCGGCAGTCTGGGTGCCGGCCGCTCGGGGCTCCAGTTCATTAGGTCGTCGCGCTGTGGGCTGGCCGCGCGGCGGGCGCGCAGTCTGTACTGGATGAGCAACTCCGCGACCGTGTTTAGAGGCCTGCACCGGCTGATCTTTCTTACGTTCCATTCGTTTCTTGATATAGCCAAGAGTATCCTTCCAGTCCTCACCCATTCGACACCTCCACGATGCCGGCGCCGCGCAGGGTCAGCGACCGATCGAGTCGGCGAGCCGCCTCCAGCCGCGCCCGCTTGGCACTGTGATCCGACTCCAGGTTGCGAATGGCGCCCTCGAGCATCCTGATGTAGTGCGGTTTCCGGTTGCGCCCTCGTGCTACCTCGAGCCGCTCTTGCCTAACTCGGAGAGTGCGCGTGAACGATTCATCGAGCGTCGCCAGCCAGCTGCTGACAAGAGCCTCGTTGTTACGGCGCCGATCTTGAAATCGTTTGTTCAGCCGTTCCACGGCCGTGTCATCAACTCTGTGGACGATTTCCTCGGGCACCTGAACGCGTTCGCGTTCGCCGGGAGGGACCGAGCCGGCGCCCGACATCAAAAGCGATATGAAGGCATTCGACTCATCTTCGTCCAGGATTTTCCCATCCTCGATGCGTGCAGCCACGCACTCCAAATCTTTTGCAGGACGCGCTCCCGTAATCTCGGTCAGATAAAGGAGCCATAAATATTTGCCCTGCTCGAGATCCGAACTCTGCAGCCTGAGATAGCTCACCGGATGCAATTCATCCTGATGTTTCGTGTAGTAGTCCGAGATCGCACGGATCATAGGATGATGGAAGCTCAGAAAATCCAGCTTTGCATCTTCTTGAGCCTGCTCCGTGTCCACGGTAAACCGCAGCGTTCCGCGCGCGCTGCGTTGGAGGAACAACCGTAAGCCAAGATCATCAGCAGGAATGGCCTGCTTCACGAAAAATCGCAAAGCGTCGTCAACAGGCATCGTGTAGGTGCCGTCCCGCTCCGTGGGCTCGACGAAAAGCGCAGGATGATGCGCTGCGAGGTGGTCCTGGATAAAAACAACCAGCTCGTCCCCGGAAAGATAGCGGCCACTGTCGCGGGCACGCTTGATCTCTTCCATGAAGTATTCGTCGTGGCCGATCAGGTCCGCGGCGCGACTCTCGAGCTGTTCCAGCTGGTGTTTGCGGGCTTCAATCACGTCCGCCGCCCGGCGAATCCGCTCCTCCTGCTGTTCCGGCGTCAGGCTGGTCGAAAAAAGGTCCTGAGTAAGCTCCCGGATCACTTCTCCCAGGATTTCCTCGAGATCACCGATGCTGTATTCGAAAATCTTGATCCGTTTGTAAAGACGCTCCAGGATCAAATCTTCGATTGTTCCCGGCATGGTCAGGTTGAGAATCAGGATTTTATCGGACTTCTGGCCGATGCGATCCAGTCTTCCGATCCGCTGTTCGACAACCATCGGATTCCATGGGAGGTCGTAGTTGATGAGCGCGTGGGCGAACTGCAGATCCAGACCTTCGTTGCCAACCTCCGTCGAAAGCAGGATCTGGATCTTCGGATCGGATCGAAAGCTCTCGAGTCTTCTCCCTCGTAGATCGCGATCCGGATCGTCAGCCGAAGTCGGAACATCGCCGGAGATCACAACGCTTTGGATCCCTAATTGATTCAGCCTGCCCTGGAGGTAGGCCAGGGTCTTTTTGAAATAGGAAAACAGGATGACCTTGCAGCCGGGTTCCGTCTTATTCAGCCCTTTCAAGGCGCTGGCCAGGCTGGCCCACTTGCTGTCATTTTTCTCCAACCTGCCGCGCCATTCGTCCAGGCTCCCCAGTTCCCTCCAGTCAATACTTGCGTGGCCATCGGTTTTTTCGCTGTGAGCGAAATCCTCGGGCCGGAGATCCGAATTCTCCAGAGGTCCTTCTTCTACTGTTCTGCCCAGCCTCTCGCGGGTGTATTCCAGCATGGCCACCATGCAACTCGCCACCTGGCGCTGAGGCATCATGGTTGCAAATGCTGCCATAGTGCTGTCGTGCATCCGTGAATAGGCGCCGCGACAGATCTCGGTGACACGGTTGTAAAACTCGATTTCGTCCTCGGTGGGCAAGCATGGGACCACACGGGCTTCGCGCACCAGGCGTTTTTCCTCGACCTCTCGTTTTCGAGTCCGGCTCAGGTAATGTCCGAAGAGGTTCAGGCTGTTCAGGTCGCTTTGAAGCTCAATCAGTTCTCTACGGCTCGGGTTCTCCATGCGAGCGAGGCGTTGCGTAACGTCTCTGAACATGGGATTCTCCGCGAGGCGCGCCCCGAACTGCGTGGTCCTCGAAGCCTCGAGGGCGGACGCGCAACTCTGCAAATCCGCGGCCGTCCCGCGCTGAAGCGCCCGTAGCGCAGTGAGCACAGAGGCGTTGGTTTGCAGGCGCATGCGATAAAGGTCATAGTTGCTGAATTCATCCGGATCAAGAAGCGCAAGCAGGTTGAAAAGATCCGCCTCGCTGGTTTGGATCGGCGTGGCTGTGAGCAGGAGCTGTCCGTCCGCTGCCTCTCCGACCATGCGGGCCGCCTTGTTGGAGAGAGTTTCGGGATTGCGGAGCCTGCCGGCCTCATCGAAGATGACCAGGTTAAACGTAGGCGCGACGGCCTCCCAACGGTCCTGCAGTTGTCGTCCCCTGAGCGTCTGCAGTGACAGGATCCCCTTCAGCTGACTGGCTTCTCCTTCCTCCTCGAATCTGGCGAGGAATTGGAGGGCGCGTTTCTTATCCAGCACTTCGAAGTCCAGGTCGAAACGCTTCTTCATTTCCTGCTGCCATTTCGTGATCAGATGGGATGGCGGCACAATTAGGACTCTATCCAGATCGAATCGAGCCCTGAACTCCGTAAGGATCAGCCCGGCTTCGATGGTTTTGCCGAGCCCGACCTCGTCGGCGATGAGCAGCCTGTGCTTCCAGGATTCCAGGAACTTCAGCACCGGCTTGAATTGATGGGGATAGAACGTTGTGCGCGACGCTTGCAGCGCATAAATGTGCGATCGCAAGGCCGTCGCCAATTTGAGCTGGGTCATGAGCTTCGAAAAAGCCTCACGACCGGCAATTCGGCCATCGCGCAGCAGTTGAAGCGGATCCGTTGTCTCAGTGTAGGATTCCAGGTCCGATTCCGGATGCCGCCCCGTCTGTCCAGGTCCAAAATAAATTGGGTACCAATACTCGCCCTGCAGAAGAACCGGATCGGCTGTGATCTTCCCAGCCCGGTCCGGCTGACTCTTCAGTCGAACCTCATCACCGGATTTAAACCGAGCGTCCATAGACAACTCCAGTTTTATTAGTGAGTCCTCCAATATGCGATGCGCCGATCACCAGTTCTTTAACTCACCTCAGCGCATCAGCGGCCCGGGGCTCATGCCGGCTGAGCAATGTCCGGTACCGATCCGCCAGCAAGATAGTCGGTATGGGATACGCTTAAATAAGCAAGTTGTTGATATTACTGCAGTTATCATTATTCCTGCTTTAGAAGAAAGGCTTCCCCTTAAATAGAGGATCACGCCCAAAACGGCAGGTACCTCGCGAATTTCCGGGAAGCGCCAACCTGTTCATCAGGCTTGATCAGGCCGCTCTCGATGGTGGCGGCAATCACCTGGGAAGCAATGGCAGCCTTGCTCTCCGCCAGATGGAAGCGCTCACGCAAGGATTGGTTGGTCATCCGCTCGGACATGACCCACTTCAGTGCACAATGCTGATAGCAGGCCCGAACCCGATCCTCGCGGTTCATGTCCTCGAATGGCCTTGGTCCGTAGATTGAAACAACTGTTCGGCGGTGCCCGGCTCGGAAGTCCGGCGCGGGCAACTGGAATACTTCCGCCGCGTTTACAACGCGGTCAATGCCGCTGCTCTTTTCTTCACAAATACCCATCCGTCGCATGAGGTCGGCCAGGCGCTCGTTGCGGGACTGGTAGCCATCGATAAATCGCTCGACCGGCACCACGGGCTCGCCGGGATTGGAGATTTCGACCCGATTGCCGTAAACCTCAATCATGACGGAGGACCCTCCCATCGTAAACTCTTGGTGGATCAGAGCATTGGCAACCAGCTCACGGATCACGACCTCGGGGACGAGCTTGACCTCCTTTCGCAGGGCATCCTCGATGACCTCGTTCTGGGGCAACTGAGCCATCACGAAATGAACAAGTCCTTGAAAGCCGGTCGCATAACCTTTGCTTCCCACCTGGTCGAGCCTGGTTTCCAGTTTTGATGTGCCGGTGTATACCACTACACGCGCCGCTTTTCGCGCGAGATCCTGGAAATCGGCGAGACGTTTCGAGAGCAACAAGGCGCCAAGCCTCCGAATGGCATAAGAACCGTCGGCTTCGTCGATCAAACGCTCCCGCAGCAGCCGGTCGATCACGCTCTTGCGATTTGTGGGGTAGGGCAGTTTGAGCAGCTCGAAGAAGGCTTGAGTGTCCAGCAGCTCCACGACCTGCTGCGCATCCAGACCGATCTTCGTATATTCCTCAAGCCAATCCGGCTCGCCTTCGGCGAATATGCGCCTGAGCTGGTCTTCACTCATTGGCACCAGAGCTTCGCCGGACCGCATGAGATAGGCCCCATCCAGGTGATAAGCAGTTCCGTGGGGTCGCGGCGGGATATGAAATACCAAAACCCGTCCATCTGGATGCATCACCTCTTCGATGTCGACGCGAAAACCGACCGCCTGGAACAGCTTCTCCTCCATAGCAACTGGATTTCGGAATGCCTGTGTGCCAACGACTGGCCGGGGAGGCTTATCTGCAACGCCGAGGACCAGATTACCGCCGCCTTCGTTGGCCAGAGCGACGCAGTATTCGTACAGCTTGCGGTTGTCGAACTGGAGCTTCGCCTCCTTGAATTCCAGCCGCTGGCGCTCAGAGGGCGATCTGCGCCACAGGTCAATCTGTTCCGGTGTTGTTGGCATTGCTGCACTGCCTCCTCAATCCGTAAGAGCTTCGGTGATTCTCCCGGGGGTCTCTTCCTTTGTCATATGCATTCTTGGTAGTCCGTTGGGCACGAAAAAGAGTGTCAGAAATCGAAGTTAAGCCCAACTTTCCGCGCTAGAACTTGGTGATCTATCGCTCCCGCGCCGTTTGCCCAAGTCCAACCCTTACCACCCAATTCTAGAAGCCCAGAAATAAAATAAATTGTCCAGACCTAACCCCGGATCTTCCTGATCCTCAGCCCGAACGGCTCGTTAGTCAGTCTCTTTCATAAGGTGGTTGTCTCCTCCTTCATTAACGCTTAGGAAGCCTTTATATATGACATAGGGCTGCATGTCCCCCAGCCACTGTAACACTTCGATCGCAGCGTCAAGACCGTCTTTCGCACCTTCCTGCGTGATCGAGAACACCCCGTGCTGCTGCGACACCTCTCCGACATGAGCGAGCTTGTTGCGCGTGGTGTAAAGCTGGCGGGCACGACGATAAACATCGGGCCTGTCCAGCAAGAGAGATCGGTTGCATAAATACAATGGTATCTCATGGAGCAGTCGTCCAAAGTTATCGGTCCCCGCGAGTACTTCGTATACGGGGTCTTTGACCGCTTCCGCTCCCCCAGTCTGAAGTAGGGAGACAACTCGGTGGATCGGAGCGCGGCATCCGAGCGCACTTGCATGATTCTCGCTGGCATAGCTACGCGCGCACGATTCCACCGCCATCGCAGCAAAGAGAAGTGCTCGGCGATGATCACCCAGAATGTTCGCGCCAATGGCGTCCAGCATAAGGTCAGTGTGGGTCGCACAGCGAGGCCATGGGGAAGTGGTCCCGAGCTTTGTCAGCGTGGCTTCCGTGATTGCGCAGCGAAATAGGTAATCGCGGACAGACCCGGTATGGGCAACTACTGAGTCCTCAAGGCGCTGTCGCCAGTCGGTTGGGGACGACGTAGTGGATTGCCACATTGCCACGCCGCTTCTCGGCATAGCCGGATGCAGTGTCACGGCGCGGATTGCCGCCAGGAGATCGCCAACTAGCTTCCAGAGTGCCTCACAGGCGAGCGCCTCGGGAACGTCGAGGACGAGTCGGTCCGTAGTGATGTGGAAAAACCCGTCAGGCGTCTTAACGACGAAGCCGAAACTGTAGTCGGACAGCATAGTGGCGGCACCAAATGGAGTGAGCAAGCTACACCCCGATGCCGCTGACAAGGGCACCCTATGGGTCGCATCCTCTCTGAGGCACCATCGGAGTTCGCCGTCGACATGAAAGTTCCAAAGCGTCATCGTGGTTCCCTTGTGAGGTATTCTGGCTCATGGTCGGCATCAGCGGCGACGCGTTTTCCCGTGCGCTTCATGCCATTGTCTGACGACAGTAAGCAACTACGGAGCTATTATCGTACGCCTCGCCAAATCGACAACTGCGTGAATTACCATAATCGCTTGCTCTTTTGATGGCACTGGAATCCTCTCTTTTGCATGAACCGCAGGAATTCGACTTTGGTTAATGATATTGCCGAGATTCCCGAGGGACGGATCAATGTATTTCGGGCAGTTCGACTCTCGAATCTTTTTCAGGAGCAACCCGATCATCCAACTATCATCAAAAAGAATTTTGTGGTCAATCATAAGCTGTTTCAAGCAAATTTCCAGGATCTTGCCCGACAAGGCTAGGCATGCAATGTAGCAGGCGCTGTCAAAGCAAACCTGTAATTCTCTGATCGATGTGAGCAAATCCTCCCTGTAAACGGAGTTAATCGTGACACGTTCACAATCATCCAGCAGATCAGCGACCGTCAGAGATGTTTCGCTCTGCGTCCCGCCGTAAATGGCCTGGATCTTACGCGCAATCGCTTGGTCATCCGATAACTCCTCCACGAGCGTCGGATCAATTATGAATTTAAATCCCATTCCGCCTTCACAAATACATGGCTGAACATCGATCACTACACGATGTTTACCCAGGAACTCAAGGGAGTTCGCAATGGCAGCATTCCCGGCAGACTTGACATCAGCATCTGCGTTGGCCTCGATGTATTGGCCAGGATGTTCACGCTGACGAGTGACGCCCAGTTTAACGATTCGTATTGCAAGGTCTTTGTCAGTCATCGAATCCGCCACCTCCCTGCCGCCTAACGAATAAGTATCTTTCCGGAGTCTCGCACGGAGCGCGCGATTGGCTCATTAAATAATGGGGATATGCCTGTCACCATTTTTGGCACCGATCCGCCATTCCCCCTCAAAGCCGTGAAAATCGCCGGTTTAGGCTTAAGTTAACAGCATTGAGTCCCGCCCCGATCCTATCAGGCCTCGGTGGCTGAGGCTCGGTAGAGATAGAGGGTAAGAGCGAACTCGGGCTGATGCCTTCTTAGCGCGTTATAGGATAGGGCGCGGCAGGGGCTCTGCACGCCACTAATCGTCCTTCCAAAAATACCACTGCCAGTTGTGAAACGGCCGAGCGGCTGCTGTGCTCCCCTGGCACCGCACCCACAGATGATTCTTCGCTGATGGCGGAGGATGCCAGCCGCGATTGTCGATGGCCTTCCAAAGAGTACGGAATTTTTCGGATTCAAGGTGCTCAGCCACGAGAGCTAGCAGGACGCAACACATGCTCATGTGTGGCGTTGGCACCCGAAAGGGGTATATCCCTTTGCGAGGCGATTGTTGAATCTTGTACCGCCATGATCCCAGCATATTTGCATCCGGCACCTCCACGCACTCAGAGCAACAGTGAAAATGGAACAGGGGATGGGATGCAAGGATAGAAAGATCGTAATCATAGCGCACCGTGGAGACCGGGGTGGCCGTGGACGTCTCAGACTCTGTCTGGAAGTAGGATACCGTAATCTTGGATTCCTGAATGAGGTATGGCTTTGCGGCAGTAAATCGTTCTTTGGCGTGAACCAGGATATCGAGTTGGCCTCGACTCATCGAGCGGCCTTCAAGCCTTGTTCGCTCGGGCCAATTGGGGAGGTGAATCACTGCATCCAGTTCGAGGTAGCCGTCCCTCTGTATTGGATTACAGGGAAACTGATTGTTAGGGAGATAGGCCTTGTGGGGGTGCAGGTGTTGTTCCCACAAATCGCCAAACGTCTGATACTCCTCGATTCTTTTCATCAGTACATCCCCACAAGGGCCGTGATCTCATCGAACTTATCCTTACGGATCCTGGCCAAGTCAGCTCCTGCCGGGAACCAACTGATTCCACCCCGTGAGTTCTCTAGGCTTACCGGTTTGCGTGTCAACATGCAGTAAAACCCGCTGCGTGCACCGTTGTCAGGGTCCAGGCATTCAGCGACTTCGATGTCGTGCTTTGCCGCGATTTCTTTTCCGTCGTCGCTTTCCGCCTCATCTAGGTTCTGATCCAGAAGTGAGCGCCACCACCAAGGGCCGAGTTCCCAAAAGGGCCCCTTGTATTTTGCGTCCTGGAATAGGGCTTGGACTGCCGGATTGGCGAAGTCAGTTTCATTGATGTTCAGGTAGCTCGCAGCGGCAACCTCATTTAATACTATACCCGGGAAACGAAGAATGGACAGGTACAGCCAGTTTCCAAGAACCCTTGGCATGCGCTTCGTGACGAGATGCTTGTCTGGGGCCTCCGGGTCGTAAAAGGCGAGAGTCTCGATAAGGAAGCCCTGACCTCCAGAGCCGAAAAGTGAGATGCGCGACTCCTCATCTGCGCGTCCCAGAATGGTCGCGAGCGCGGCGGCGGGGGTCCTTGCTACGAGCCCCTGCTGGTATTCGTTGCGAATGGTCTGGAAGCCTTGGAAAAGGGCTGCGATTTGCCCCGCCCAGGACTTCGGTTCGATGCCCTCTAGAGTGATTTCTTCCGAACTCCAGCGCTGAAGACGGTTGTAGTTGGCGAAATCTCGCTCCTCGTCACCCGCCTGGCGCGAATATTGGCAGAACGGTATGCCTTTTTGCTGGGCTACGGCGGAAACAGGGGTGGCGGAAAAACCGGGCAGTGTCCTATATCGCCCCAGCTCCTTGTCGCAAGCTATTAGACCGACATCCTTCGTCTTTGCTAGTTCTTCGATCCAGTCTGACACGTATTGGTCGTAACTCTCTCCGCCTGACGGTTGGGAATTGGGCGAGAAATCAACAACTTCAGTAGAGTTCCTAAGTATGTTATTCAGTTCCGCCTTGATCTGATCGAGTTCCTCTTGGATGTCGTCAAAAAGCAGGATAGAGGTCATAATCATTCTCCTGTTTGTGGGAACTCCACGCGGAAGCACG
>Ga0315284_10010883_pt1 | contig 12959 bp, 9 predicted proteins | sample YL17G09_16_MG_FD_203696 | JGI IMG/M metagenome (GOLD analysis project Ga0315284, IMG submission 203696) | Sediment microbial communities from Yellowstone Lake, YNP, Wyoming, USA - YL17G09_16 | ecosystem: Environmental > Aquatic > Freshwater > Lake > Sediment | place: USA: Wyoming | collected... | reverse complement strand
GACAGCCCTGAAGGCGTCGCTTGTGACATCCGACGGCCGCACGCTTGTGTCGTATCAGCCGCAGGAAAGGCCACAACCCGAGAAGTTGCCCGACATCGTCAAGGCCCCGCCGGCGCCGAAGGACATCGAGAAAATCGAAGACCTGTACCTGACAGGTTTACGCCTCGAACAGATCTGCAATCCCAGCGTCGATCCGTTCGACTACTACCGCGAGGCGTTGAAGCGGGACCCGGACGACTCCCGCACGAATACGATTGTCGGCGTCAACTACAATAAGCGGGGCATGTACGAGCAGGCGGAGGAGCACCTGCGGCGGGCGATCCGCAAGCTCTCTGCGGACTACACCCGGCCGGTGAATACCGAGGCGTACTACCACCTGGGACTCGCGTTGAAGGGACAAGGCCGGCTGGAGGAAGCGTATGACGCCTTCTACCGCTCAACCTGGGACTACGCATTCCACAGCGCCGGATACTTTCAATTGGCGACACTCTCCAGCCGTAAACGCGATTATGCAAAGGCCCTCGAACAGATCGACCAGTCCCTCTCGACGAACGCACTTAACACTAAGGCGGTGGACTTCCGGGCCGCGATACTGCGGAGGCTCCACCGGCCGGAGGCACAAATAGCTCTCGCAAGCGTGCTCGCTGCCGACCCGCTCGACTTCCTGGCGATGAATGAGATGTACGCGGGGACCGCCGCCGGGAACACGCTTGCCCGGATGAAGACTGCCATGCGGGGCGAGGTGCAGTCCTATCTGGAACTGGCCGCCGATTACATGGACTGGGGGCTTTGGTACGAGGCCATCGATGTCCTGCAGCGACCGGTAAAGGACCGGATGCAATTCGCCGGCACGTACCCGATGGTGTACTACTATCTCGGCTATCTGTATGAGCAGATGGGCCAGGCGGACAAGGCCGCGGAGCAATATCGGCTGGCCGCGAAGATGCCCGCCGATTACTGTTTCCCGTTCCGGCTTGAGTCGGCGGATGTGCTCAGGGCCGCGATCAAGGCCAATCCTTCCGATGCACGGGCATACTACTATCTCGGCAACCTGCTCTATGATAACCAGCCGGAGAAGGCCATCGAGGCGTGGGAAAAGTCCGCCTCCCTGGACGCCACGCTTGCCATTGTCCATCGTAACCTCGGCTGGGGCTATTTCCGGCACGATGCCAACACCGTCAAGGCCATCGCCAGCTATGAGAGGGCAATCGCCTGCACCGGCCGCGACGCCGGGTATTACCTCGAATTAGACGACCTGTACGAGCGGGCGAACGCCTCGCCCGAGAAGCGGTTGAAGCTGCTGGAGGACAATCACGAGTTGATCGCCCAGCGTAAGCCCCTGCTGATCCGCGAGATTGCCCTGCTCGTGCCCATGGGCAAGTATGACCGGGCCATCGACCTGCTGACGAACAACCAGTTCTACACCAGCGAAGGTGGCGGGCGAGAGCTTCACGACACGTATGTCGATGCGCATCTGCTACGCGGCTTGGCGTATGCGAGCGAGAAGCGGTACGAGAACGCTCTCAAGCACTTCCAGCAAGCGTCGGAGTATCCTGATAACCTGGCCATCGAGCGGCCGGAAAATGACAGGCGCGGCCCACAGGTGGCCTACCTGACTGCCACCGCTTACGCCGCGATGGGTCAGACGGAACAGGCGAATAAATTCTACGCGCAGGCGGCCGGCCAGGAGATTCGTTTCGGCGGGTTGGAGTCCCGCTTCTACCAGGCGATGGCGCTGCGCGAGCTGGGCCAGAAGGAAAAGGCTGACGGCATTTTCAAGGACATGGTCGCCACGGGAACGAAGAGAATCTCGGGCGAGAGCGACGTGGATTTCTTCGCCAAGTTCGGCGAGCAGCAAACCCGGCAGGGCCAGCGGGCAACCGCCCACTACGAGTTGGGTCTGGGCCTGTTAGGCCAGGGCCGGCTCGATGAAGCCAGAAACCAGTTTGAGCAGGCGCTCAACTTCAACGCCAGCCACACCTGGGCGAGATACTATTCAGCTTCGCTGAAAGACAGATAGCTCGATCCTTGGCGTCGTTCAGGTCCAGGGCTTCCGCAAGTTTTCGTAGGAACGTTTGCGGTGGGTGATGGTTGACATGGCAAATACACGGCGTTTACCATCGATCACGGTAAAGGAGTGAACGCCGCCCCCGCGGCATCAAGTGGAATGGAAACCGCAACTGAGGGGAACAGCAGATATGCGTATTCGCATAGTGCTTGCCGATGATCATGCGATTGTGCGTCACGGTCTGAGCAGGGCCCTTCAGCAGGAAGACGACATGGAAGTGGTCGGCCAGGCCGAGGACGGGCGTACGACCGTGGAGCTGGCAAGAAAACTCACGCCGGATGTGGTGGTGATGGATATCAGCATGCCGGACCTCAACGGTATCGAGGCCACCCGGGAAATCCGGCGGCAGACGCCCCACGTCAAGGTCATAGCGCTCTCGATGCACTCCGCCAAGCGGTACGTGACCGAGATGTTCAAGGCCGGCGCCGTCGGCTATCTCCTCAAAGACTGCGATTTCGATGAGCTGGCCAGGGCCATCCGTACCGTCGCGGACGGGAAAACCTACGTAAGCCCTTCCATCAGCGGCGTGGTCGTGGAAGACATGGTGCACGGGGAGGAGAAGCCGGAGTCGAACGCCTTCTCCATTCTGACCCAACGCGAGCGTGAGGTCCTGCAACTCCTGGCGGAAGGCAAAACCACCAAGCAGATCGCCCTGCGGCTGCATATCAGTCCCAAGACGGTCGAGGCACATCGTCTGCGCGTCATGAACAAGCTCGACATCGACAATGTCGCGCAATTGACGAAGTACGCCATCCAGGAAGGCCTCACATCGCCGGAGCCGTGACAGTATCGAACCGTTTGACGATCGAAAACAGTCGAGGCAACGATGGTTTGGCAAGCCGGCGGGTGGCATCGTTAAGGCTGAAGGCATTGGCGATGGCTTGCCTATGATTTGGGAAGCCACACCCGCCCGGATATTCATCACACGGTCAATTCTTGACGCGAGGCGCAAAACACGGTAAGCAATGCCGGTGGTCTTCCGGGCGCCCGCTGCTTTGCAGGCTCTCGGACAGGCATTGCAGGGATGAAAATCACCCTGCGAAATCCTGACGGAGCATTCGCCCGCAGGAACAGGGTCGATTTTTGACACGCGAAAGGATTCAGGGATTTGCATATGACGGATCAGCAGTCAGCGATGCCTCTCCATAGAACGTCCATAGCCTACTTTTCCATGGAAATCGGTCTTCAGTCGGATATGCCCACGTACAGCGGCGGCCTGGGGATCCTGGCGGGCGATGTCGTCCGTACGGCCGCCGATATGGAAGTGCCCCTGGTAGCCGTCACGCTCCTGCCTCGCAAGGGCTACCTCCATCAGAAACTCGATGCCTCCGGCAACCAGAGCGAAGAGCCGGAATCATGGCAGATTTCCGATCGCCTCAGACCGCTCAATGCCCGGGTCACGGTAGTTATCGAGAAACGGGAAGTCACGGTTCGGGCGTGGCAATACGACGCCGTTGGCATGACCGGTTCCACGGTCCCCGTACTCTTCTTGGACACCGACCTGCCCGTGAATGACAAAAAGGATCGCGAGCTGAGCTACTACTTGTACGGCGGCGACACCTACTATCGGCTCTGCCAGGAGTATGTGCTGGGCGTGGGCGGTGTGCGGATGCTCCGGACCCTCGGGTATGAGTACATCGACCGCTTTCACATGAACGAGGGGCACGCCGCTTTCCTGATCCTGCAACTGTTCAACGAGGAGCTGGAGCGGACGGGCGGAAGGAGGATCAAGCCCGAGCACATCGAACGCGTGCGAAGGCAATGCGTGTTCACCACGCACACGCCGGTGCCGGCCGGGCACGATAAGTTCCCCATGTCCCTGGTACGCAAAGTCATCGGCCCCCACAGGATTTGGCATATCGAGAACGAGCTCTCCGGCAACGACGATATATTGAACATGACCTATCTCGCGCTGAATTTCAGTCACTACATCAATGGCGTTTCCAAGCAGCACGGGAAGACGTCACAGGAGATGTTCGACTCCTATCGGATCGACGCAATAACCAACGGCGTCCACGCCGCCACGTGGACGGCTCAGCCGTTCCGAAAGCTGCTGGATCGCTACATCCCCGCCTGGCGCGAAGACAACTTCAGCATCCGATACGCGCTGAGCGTGCCCCCGGAGGAGATCCGGGAGGCACACGCCAAATGCAAAGCCAGGCTGGTCAGCTATGTGGCGAAGGAGCGGAAAGTAAAGCTCAATCCGAAGGTCTTCACGATCGGCTTTGCCCGGCGGGCCACCGCCTACAAGCGGGCCGATCTCATCCTCAGAGACGTGGATCGGCTCAAGCGGATCGCCTCCAGTGCGGGCCCCTTCCAGATCGTCTTCGCGGGCAAGGCACACCCGAAGGATATGCCCGGGAAGGAACTGATCAAGCACATTTTCGACGCGACGAAGACGCTCGGGTCGGCCGTACGCGTCGTCTATCTGCCAAACTACGACATCGACGTGGCACAGGTCCTTATTCCCGGCGTGGACCTGTGGCTCAATACTCCGATGCCTCCTCACGAGGCATCAGGGACAAGCGGCATGAAAGCCGCCTTGAACGGCGTGCCCTCGCTAAGCATCCTCGATGGCTGGTGGATCGAAGGCTGCGTCGAGAACCTCACCGGCTGGGCCATCGGGGGCCTGAGAAGAAGGGGCAGGAAAGATACGTCTGAACAAGACGCATCGGCGATATACGACAAGCTGGAGAATACCATCATTCCCATGTTCTACGACGATCGGGAGCAATACATTCGCATCATGCTCTATGCGTTGGCGCTCAATGGCTCGTTCTTCAATACGCAGCGAATGCTCCAGGAGTACCTGTTGAAGGCGTATATGCAATAGTTCGTTCTCAAAGGTCGCGACATGGACGTCTTCTCCACAGCCCTGCTGCTGTTTCTGGTTATCGATCCTATCGGGAATGTCCCGGCATTTCTATCGATCCTCGACAACGTGCCCGCGGAGAGACGCAGAGGGGTCCTCTCCAGAGAGCTTCTGATTGCCTTGGCGACGCTCATCCTGTTTCTCTTTTTTGGCAAGTACGTCCTCACGGCCCTGCAGATCTCGCAGGCATCGCTCGGGGCGGCGGGCGGCATCATCGTGTTCCTGATCGCCTTGCGGATGATTTTCCCGGGCCCGAAAGGGGCGATGGTCGAGGAGGTGGATGGAGAGCCATTTATCGTGCCGCTTGCTATTCCTTTGATTGCCGGCCCTGCGGCCATGGCCACGTTGATGCTGTTCATGGCGCGCGATCCCAAGGACTGGCCCCGGTGGCTGGCGGCCCTTCTGCTGGCATGGAGCGCATCGAGCATGATCCTCCTGCTGGCCAGCCAACTGGCGAGGTTGCTGGGCAAGAGAACCATTACGGCCATTGAACGCCTGATGGGACTCGTCCTCACGGCCGTAGCGGTGCAGATGCTCATCGACGGCGCCGAACAGGCGTATCACATGGTCGTTCAGACCCGGTGAGATGGCCGGGTACGCCGCCGGCACCGATGGCACGATCTCAATTGCGTCCGCCTTCGACAATCGCAGGTCATCGCGCGATCAGGCCCCTTCCGACCTGCGCTCGGATCCTTCCGCCTGTTCAAGGCGTGCTGCGGCAAACGGCCAGTTGGCGATCTTCATGAAGTTGTCCACCCACGTCGCCCGGTTGTTCTGGTACTGAAGATAGTAGGCGTGCTCCCACACATCGCACACAAGCAGAGGGACGGTATTCCAGATCGTGAGATTCTGGTGCTTGCCCGCCTGAAGGATCAGGAGCCTGCCGGCGATCGGCTCATACACGAGCACTCCCCAGCCGCTGCCCTCGACGGCCTTGGTCGCGGCCGCGAACTGGCTCTGGGCATTCTGCACCGATCCGAAACTCATCTCGATGGCCCGCGCGAGATTCGACGGCATCTCAGGCTTGTCTGGGCTCATGGAGTGCCAGAAGAGGGTGTGCAGCACATGCCCGCTGCCGTGGAACGCCAGCTTTTCGCTGAGGGCCTGGATGGGGGCATAATCGTTGCCCTTGCGAGCCGCTTCGATCTGTTCCATCGCAGCGTTGAGCCCTTTCACATAGGTCTCATGGTGCTTGTCGTGGTGAACCCGCATCGTCTTCTCGTCACAGATGGGCTCCAGAGCGTTGTAGTCATAGGGCAGCGGCGGGAGGCGATACATGCCGTCCTTGTGGGCCTCCTTGAATGCCCCGGACGACGAGTTCGAGGACGCCTTGCGCCCCAGGGCGGACTCCTCCATGGCTCCCGTGCTCAGAAAGGCAAACGATCCAAACTTGAGCAGGTCTCTGCGCGACTGGTTTGTCCTCATGATATGTTCCCCTTTCCAATCCATATTGTGAGGTTGTTGCTGCATTGCGGTCAAGCCCTGAGTGCAAGGCGTGGCCGGGCATCTGACAACAAGCCGATTGCTCAGAAGCATATAGGAGAATTCCCCGCCCCCGGTTCGCAGAAAACGGAATCAGCCGGACTTCGCAAGGGCGTAGCCACAGTGTGCAGCCGAGTCGGAGTCTTCCAGAGAGACAATATGGAGAACCCCTGCGTCAGTTTCGATACTGTCTACGGTTTCCAGGAGTGCAACATTGAGGATGCCGCGAACCTGGTGGAGGGGGACCTGGGCAAGAGGTGCATTTTCCTGTGAGCGAATCTCCATCGGGGCTACAATCACCCCCGATGGGTGTAGAGGTCTTGTACAGGAGTGATGCTCTGGTTGTTCTGACCTCAAAGAAACAGAGAAGAATCTGACTGGCACAGCAGTCCCTCGCCTTGGCGGGGGCAAGTCTGGAGAGGTGTGAGTTATGAGTCCGGCTTTCATCATACTTGTGGCAACGCTGAGTTCCACCACCATGCAGGATGCCGCTCTGTCTAAATCAGAGAATCCACAGACGGTGCCGGAGTCGGTCCCGATGCCGCGCGAGGCCCTGAACCTGAAGGAGATTCCGTTCAAGATCGTCTATGAGACGTACCGCAAGACCGACGGGAAGGAAAACTGGGAGCTGTACATGATGAACGCGGACGGCTCTGGGGCCCAAAATCTCACAAACACGCCGGGCGTTGACGAGATGTACCCGCACGTCTCACCGGACGGTACGAAGATCTGCTTTTCGGCGGATGAGGCGAACGGAAACGACAAGGTCCGCAACGTCTACTACATGAATCTCGACGGCAGCGACCGCTTCCGCGTCGCGACCAACGCGCGCGAGCCCTGCTGGTGCATCGACAGCAAGAGCATCGCCTACCTCAAGGGCGAATACACGCGATATACGACCCGCGAGTACGCCACTGCGGAACTGATGTTCTATCATCTCGAAGGGGACTGGCACACCCCCCATCGCAACAAGGAGTTGCAGCATCTGTACGCCATCTGCTGGTCGCCGGACAGCAAATGGTTCCTGGCCGCCATCCACGGCGGAATGGGCTACAGCGACACGATCCTTGCCTTCGACGCCTACGGCACGAGAATCTTCGATCTGGCGAAATGGGGGGTCAAGGGGTGCAGGCCGGACCTCAACTCCGACGGCACCAAATTGGTCTGGGGCGAGACGGACTGGAACCTGCGCATCGGAGACATCGACCTGCGATCCACCGAGCCAAAGGTCACCAGCACCCGCGATATCCTCCGCTGCGCCCGGAACTTCAAAGTCTACCACATCGATATCTCGCCCGACAGCAAGCACATCACGTTCAGCTACGGCCCATTCAGCGGGGGCCAGCAGGTCGGGGGAATGGCCGAAGGCTGGAATATCTGCGTGGGCGACCTGAACGGCAACTGGGTGCAGATTACCACGGACGGCAACCACAACAAAGAGCCCGACTGGGTTCCGCCAAAGGCAAGTGCGCAACGCGGAACACCGAGTAGAAGCCGGCACAATCCGAAGGACCCACGTGATAATCCGCAGGCGCCAGTTGCGGCGTTTCGGCCTTGACGCCGCAACCGGGCTCGGGGACAATGCAGGACAGATACGAAGTCGTCAGGCGATAGCGCCGCGACGAATGAGTGTGCGTCAATGGGTAGATAAGGAGACAAAGCATGGCGAAGCGATTCCGTATCATGCCACAGCAGTGGTGTGTCGTTCTCTCTCTATCATTCACCCTGGGGGCCGCAGGGAACAGTGCCTTGGGGCAGGAAACCCTCAAGCCCGGCACCGGCATAGATACGAAGAGCATCCCGTATAAGATCGTCTACGAGTCTCTCCGGGAGGCCGACGGTAAGAAGAACTGGGAACTCATCATGATCAACGCCGACGGCTCCAACCCGGTCAATCTCACAAAGACACCCGATGTCAGTGAGATTTACCCGCATGTCTCGCCCGATGGCGCCAAGATCTGTTTTGAGGGCGAAGAAGGCACGGGCAATGAGAAGGTCCGAAGCGTCTATTGTATGAATATCGATGGGACCGACCGCGTGAAGGTCGCCCACAACGCCCGCCAGGAGTGTTGGAGCCCGGACGGTAAGACCATCGCGTTCCTCAAGGCGGAATTTGATCGCTACACGATCCAGGACTACGCCACGAAGGGCGTCTACTTCTACGATCTCAAGACCGGCAAGACCACGGAACACTCAAACTGTGCGAAGCTCTATCACCTGTACAACCTTTGTTGGTCGCCGGACGGCAAGTGGTTCGCCGCGACCGTACACGGCGGCATGGGCTTCAAGCACGCGGACCTTGCGTTCCCGGCAGATGGGTCGGAGGTCTTCGACCTCACGCCGTTCCGCGTCACCGGGTGCCGCCCGGATTTCAGCCCGGACGGCAAGATGATCACGTGGGGGGCGACGGATTGGGACCTGTGCGCCGCCTCGATCGATTGCAGTTCCGGCAAGCCCCTGGTGACCAACGTGCGGACCGTCGTCAAGTGTGACAAGGAGCACGAGGTGTACCACAGCGATCTCTCGCCGGACGGCCGCTACCTCGCCTTCAGTTACGGGCCCGAGGCCAATGAGATGGGCGGCGGCGAGGCGCCGGGCTGGAATATCTGCATCAGCGATCTGACGAGCAAATGGGTGCAGATCACCACCGACGGACATCACAACAAGGAACCGGACTGGGTGCCGATTCGCACGACCAAGCCATGATGCCGGGCCGATTGGAGAAGAGACCGCCAATGAACACGAATACTCCCTCGTTGAAGATTGTGAGTACCTGTCTGCTCGCGGCATTGACGGTCGTACCGGGCTGTCGACGGGACGAGCAGGCGGTGCCGACGCCTGAAGTCGTGGTGACCAAGAGCGGCATCTACATGATCGTCATTCCGGGCGGGTCGTTCGAGATGGGCAGCAAAGGCGCATCGCCCGACGAGACGCCCGCACACAAGGTGTCGATCAGCTCCTTCTGGATGGACCGCTACGAGGTGGTCCAGGAGGAATTCAGGAAATACCAGCTTCCCGACCCGTCGCATTTCAAGGGGGCGAAGCAGCCGCTGGATCAGATCAACTGGACCGATGCGGCCCTTTACTGCAACGATCGGTCGCGGGCCGAGGGCCTTGAGCCGTGCTACGATGAGAAAACGTGGGAGTGTGACTTCATCGCCAGCGGGTACCGATTGCCCACAGAGGCCGAGTGGGAATACGCTTGCCGGGCGGGAAGCAGCACTCAGTACAGCTTTGGCAACGGTCCGGGAGCATTGAAGGACTACGCATGGTACACGCAGAATTCATCGGGCACCACGCATCCGGTCGGGCAGAAGAAGCCGAATGCCTGGGGTCTGTACGACATGCACGGGAACGTCGCCGAGTGGTGCAACGACCATTATGCGGCAGGCTACTATCAGCAGAGCCTCGACAAGGACCCCAGAGGACCCGCCGAAGGAAAGGAGCGGGTTCTTCGGGGCGGAGCATGGAATTCCAGCGCCGAGAGCTGCCGATCCGCCTATCGCACGAGCGATCCTTCTATCGACGACACGTGTCTGGCCAATGATGCGATCGGGTTTCGCTGTGTAAGGAACGCACCGGCCCCCAATGCAGCGGGGCCGCGGTGGCGAGGACGTCCCGCCCTTGCGTCGCGAGGCCATCTTGGCCTCGCTTTGCCAAAGCACGACGCGCCCGTCACGCCCGAAGTACAAGGGCAAGATGCCCTCGCCACGATGGTCGACGGAGGTGGAGCAATGGAGTCTCAGCCGAGATCACAAACGGGATTTGTGTATCACGACCTCTACCTGGAGTACAAGACCACGCCGGGCCACCCCGAGTCGCCGCGACGCCTTGCGGCGATCATAGAGAGGCTCAAAACGGGCGGTCTGTACTCCCAACTGAAGCATCTGACCCCCGAGGCGGCAGCGTTGAGCTGGATTCAGACAATCCACTCGCCTGCCTATGTGGAGCGAGCCAGGCAAAGCTGCGAACAGGGCGAGGAGTACCTGGATTCGCCCGATGTCCCGATCTCCGCGAAATCCTACGACGCGGCGGTGATGGCCGTCGGGGGCGTGCTTTGCGCCGTGGATGCGGTCATGCGAGGCGACGTCAGGAACGCGTTTTGTGCCGTCCGCCCGCCGGGCCACCATGCGATGCACGACAGGGCGATGGGCTTTTGCATCTTCAACAACGTGGCCATCGGCACGAGATACGTCCAGCAAAAGTACGGCCTGTCCAAGGTGCTCATCGTGGACTGGGACGTCCATCACGGCAACGGCACGCAGGCCGCCTTCTATGAAGACCCGAGCGTGCTGTACTTCAGCGTGCACCAGTATCCTTTTTATCCGGGCTCCGGCAGCGAAGCAGAGAAGGGACGGGGCAAGGGCCTGAACCATACGATCAACGTGCCGCTTTCCGCGGGGGCCGGCGACAGCGAGTTCATCCATGCGTTCGAGCAGCGGCTGCGTCCGGCGGCACTCACTTTCTCCCCGGACTTTGTCTTCATCTCTGCGGGCTTCGACGCCCACGAGGGCGACACGCTCGGCGGCATGCGGGTCACGACCGATGGATACGGCAAGCTCAGCGGAATCGTCAAGGGGATCGCCGACCAGTGCTGCAAAGGCCGCCTGGTCTCCGTGCTGGAGGGTGGCTACGGCCTGGATGGGCTGGCCGCGTCGGTGGAGACGCACGTGCGCATTCTGATGAACTGAAAAGACTGAATGTTATTCCAGACCTTGCCATTCTTCATATTCTTCGCCGTCGTCTATCCCATCTACCTGCTTGTCAAAGGGACGCGACTGCGGCTGCCGTGGATGCTGGCGATTTCCTATTTCTTCTATGCATGGCTTGGCCGGGCTTATCTGATCCCGCTCGCCTATGCGACGATCGTGGACTATCTCGTGACCGGCCAAATGGTCAAGAGTCGCCGGCCGCGAGCGTGGCTGGCCGTGAGTATCGCCAATGATTTGGGCGTGCTCGTCTTCTTCAAATATGCCGGCTTCATCGCCGACAATGTCAATCTCCTGCTGCGGTCGCTGGGGGCCTCTTACGCCATCCCGTCGGTGGATTTTCTTCTGCCCGCCGGCCTGTCTTTCTTTCTCCTACAATCCATCGGCTACACCATCGACGTCTATCGCGGCCACGCGAAACGCGAGGCCAACTTCCTGGCGTACGCGACGTTCGTATCGTTCTTCCCACGGCTGCTGGCTGGGCCGATTGAGAGAGCGAATCACCTTCTGCCCCAATTGCACGACAACACCCGCGTGACCCTGCGGGACTTCACCGACGGCCTGTCGATATTCGTCGTGGGGTACTTCAAGAAGGTCGCGCTGGCCGACTACCTTGCACTGTATGTCGCCAAGGTCTACGGCGCCCCGGGAGAGTTCCAGGCCCCCGCCCTGCTGTTGGCAACCTTTTTGTTCGCTTGGCAGATTTACTTCGATTTCAGCGGGTACACGGACATGGCGCGAGGCGTGGCGCGGATGATGGGCATCCGGCTGATGCGGAACTTCGACAATCCGTACCTGGCGGGGAGCATGGGCGACTTCTGGAAACGCTGGCATATCAGCCTGTCCTCCTGGTTCCGCGATTACGTCTATATCCCCCTGGGCGGCAACCGCAAGGGCAAATTCGCCACGTACACAAACGTCTTCATTGCCATGGTGCTCTCGGGATTGTGGCATGGGGCGGCGTGGACCTTCGTCCTGTGGGGCGTCATTCACGCTCTCGGCAATTTCGCCACGCGAGAGCTGGAGCGAAGCACGTTCTATGTGCACAGACTACCGACGGTAGTCAAGCGGCTGTTTGTGTTCGCGCTCGTGACATTCGCGTGGATCTTCTTCCGGGCCCACACCATCGGTGACGCAGGGACGATCGTGGCAAGGATATTCACGTCGGGCCCGGCAGACCCTTCCTGCCCTCTTTGGGCACTGGCATTGATCGCCGCTGTGTGGTGCTATCAGTACCTGTTTGAATCCCGGCTTCGATGGTTGCTCGAACTCGCGGTCGTGCGCGTATCCATAGTGATCTTCATGCTGGCCTATATGATCCTGACCGTACCCGCGGAAGGAAAGCCGTTTATCTACATGCAGTTCTGAGCCGGACACGAATGAAAGAGAAAACGAACCCAGTGAGCCCGGCAGACATGGACGATGTGGCAGCGTTCGACTGCTCGCATTGTGTGCGGCTGTCCGGCCGCCAATGGCTCGGCGTGGCAGCCGCTCTGCTGGCACTGATCGGGTTGGGGCCGCGGGTCTGGGAGCAGATCGAGGGATTCACTCCCGGCGGTGACTATCGCCTCCCCTATGAATTGAGCAATGACTATTGGCTGTACAGTCGTTACTGCCATCACGTATGTGAGCAGGGAAAGACCCTGGTTATTGGCGATTCGGTCGTCTGGGGGCATTACGTGGAGCCCGACCAGACGCTTTCGCACTACCTCAATGAACTCTCCGGGAGCGACAGGTTCGCCAACCTTGGGGCGGACGGCACCCATCCGGCGGCCCTGCAGGGGCTGCTCAAGTATTACGGCGCCGACATTTCCGGCAGGACTGTCCT
>Ga0315284_10010882_pt1 | contig 12959 bp, 13 predicted proteins | sample YL17G09_16_MG_FD_203696 | JGI IMG/M metagenome (GOLD analysis project Ga0315284, IMG submission 203696) | Sediment microbial communities from Yellowstone Lake, YNP, Wyoming, USA - YL17G09_16 | ecosystem: Environmental > Aquatic > Freshwater > Lake > Sediment | place: USA: Wyoming | collected... | reverse complement strand
TGCAGGAGCATGGGGGGTAACGAATCACTTTGTGATTCGTTAGTGTAAGGGGGGAACTGCCGTTCAGTCAAAATGACAAAGTCATTTTGACTCAAGAGATAAAAAAAACTCTTTGAGTTTTTTATCCTCCCTCCCAATTATTATATTTGTAATAAATACCGGAATGACTGAATATTTAGAACCCTTACTTCATCCCAATGAAAATCGCCATGTTTTATTTCCAATACAGTATCCACTGCTATTTAAACAGTATAAAGATGCTACAGCCACATTTTGGCGTCCTGAAGAAATTGACCTGTCAAAAGACAAAAATGACTGGGAAAGATTGAGCGACAATGAGCGTAGATTTATTAAATATATTCTCGCCTTTTTTGCAGCAAGTGACGGCATTGTTATGGAAAATTTGGTCGAGCGATTTATGAAGGAAATACAGATTCCAGAGGCGAGGGCTTTTTATTCTTATCAGATATTTATTGAACAAATCCATAGTGAAACGTATAGTTTACTGATTGATACATATGTGGAAGACTATGAAGAAAAGATGATGCTTTTTAATGCAGTTCATACAGTCCCTGTTGTGGGAAAAAAGGCTGCGTGGGCTATGAAATGGATTTGTGACTCAAATTCTAATTTTGCAAAAAGATTGATAGCATTTGCAGCAGTTGAAGGAATATTTTTCAGCGGCAGTTTCTGCGCCATTTTCTGGCTAAGGAAGCGGTCTCTGATGCCAGGACTGACATTTTCCAATGAATTGATTAGCCGGGATGAGGGTATGCACACCGATTTTGCAGTTTCGTTGTATCACATGATTCAGAATAAATTGGAGGAATCCGATGTTTATGCACTGATTGATGAAGCACTAACAATAGAGAAGGAATTTATTATAGATGCACTGCCATGCTCTCTTATTGGGATGAATGCGAGTTTAATGAGTGCCTATTTGGAATTTGTGGCGGATAGACTATTGCTCCAATTGGGATATCGCAAAAAATATGGGGCTGCAAACCCATTTGAGTTCATGGAATTAATTAGTTTGCGTCCCAAAATGAATTTCTTTGAAGGGCGCGTGGGTGAATACAAGAAAGCGGATGAAGGTGATTCAATGGAAATTACTGAGGATTTCTGAAAAAAATTGATGCAAAAATATTTATAATTTTTTATTGTGTCCCCGTGTTTATATATACACTAGCAAAAAAATGCCAACTTTTTCTATTAAGAAAAATACCATCTTATATGGTTCTTTACTCACTTCTTTTAGAAGTGAGTTCAAAAAATCTGGAAATCCGGATATATTCAAAGTAACTTCTAAAAGAAGTTTTATGAAAAAATCTGGATTTCCAGATATGTTCAAAAGATCTGGATTTCCAGATATGTTCAAAACACCTCATGATTGTGGTGCGTGTGGTGGAGGTGGATGCAGCCGTTGCAGTTAGTTAACAAAAAAAATATATATGATACTATAATGGATTTATTTGGTATTTCTGAACAATATTGTGAACAATTTAAGGGGAAAAAAAACCCGACTTATAAAAAAATAATACTAAAAAATAAACAAAAATTTATTGGGAAATTAACTGTTCAATTTTTACATATGAGATATTTTATTAACCTTTTATGTTTTGCCAATGATTATATTGATTTTATTGTATTTGATGATTTCCCATATTTAAAATCGGTGGATGATGAAAGTACATTATTTTTATTGAAATTAAACAAAATTTATGAATTGAAAAAATATATGATGTTTTTTATTCCAATAAATTCTGAAAAATACAAAAACAATAATGTATGTTTTATTTATAATAATAATACAAATTTAGATAATTTAATTTTATATTCATTTTTAGAATCAATTATTAAATATAAAAATAATTATAAAAATATTTATATTACTGATAAAGATATTAATATAATAGATAGTATACTATTATCACACGAATATCAATTTAAGAAAGAAGAAAATAGATGGAAAATTTTTAATGGATACTTGCGAAATAATATATATGATTCTGCGATTCAAGATGCTGGAAAAAATATTACAAGAGACAATTTAGAAAAATGCATTGAATCTTACTTCAATAAATTAAAGAGAAATGATCCGAAATATTTGCCAACAATTGAAAAAGAATTTGATTTATTATTCAATGCGTTCCTAGAAAAAATAAAAAGTATACAAAAAACTGCCGAATATAAGAAATTTCATGCTGATTGTATGAAAACAGTTGCTCCATATGTTTTCCCAATCAAAAAATATTTTGGGAATGATCGAAATATCCAATATGAGTGTTTTAATCAGCTTATTCAAGAATTTGAAAATGATTATCTTGATAGTTCTACTACAGCCGTATCTGCAAAATCCAATAAGATATGAATTAAAAGATAAATTATCAGGAAGTAGAGTAGTTTACACTTTTTTTTTTAAATGATTTTTTCTTGGATCAAATTTTGTATGTATTTCCTTTGATACTAATTGTTCTAATTCCTTTTTTCTAGATTCATCAATTTGATAATTTTTATTATCAAGAGCAGTTTTTTTGCTTGTATTTTTTGTCCAGGGTACTTTATCTAAAATTCCACTACTTAATTTAGAGAAAGGTATTTTTATATAATCTTGCACAAATTTTTTTTCATTTTCAGATAAATCAGGATGAGAAATAAAAAAATCATTAGTTTTACTCTGTAATTCTAAGAATGGATTTATATACATATTTAATAAAAATTTTAATCCTTCTTTATTTATTTCTCTACTGTTATTATGTTTGTTAAGAAAATTCAAATCAGCCTGAAATCCATTTGATTCATATAAATAATCAAAAATATCATCTATTTCTTTCGGATAGTGTTTAGTAATAAATTGTTTTAATCTATTTTTGTTTAAAAAGATAGACTTGTTCAATTTATTTCTAGATATATGAGGAGGAGAGAGGGACGGAGGCGGCAGAGGGTAATAATCATTCACATTTTTATTCATAAGAGCTGTATAAGAAAATCTATTTTTTAAATTTCCCTCTCCACCACTCTTTTTTCTCAATTTAGCTACAGATTTATACCTAATAATACGCCCTTTTCGTTCGATGGGCTCCTTAAGTTTTTCAATATGTCCTACATAGGGACCATAAGTCTTCTTTTTTGAACCTTGGGTAGTTTCACGGATATAGAATTCAACTTTTTTGCTTTTGTTTGAAGCACATAGTTTTGTTATTGCTTTCTTAGAGGCAGAAGAAGGAGTAGAAGAAATATACAAACCATGTTCTTTTGAGCCGATAACAACTGTGAAATGGCGTTTTGAATCAGATGAAGTCTTCTTAAATTTACCTCCAAATTGATACATGTATAATATTTATAATATAATTTTTAAAAAGAAAAATAAGAAATATTCTAACTAAATATGCATAATAAAGTGAAATTTCTTGATAAACAGATAAAATCTAGTTTCTCTCAAAAAGATAAAAAATATAATATTAAGATTAAGATTATCTTTCTAGAAATCGTATTTTTAGAAATTATAGAAATTATATGTCTAATGATCCAAAAAGGAAAAAAAGATATGATAAAGGGGGATATCAGAATGAAAATGGGGGAAGAATTCCTCCTCAGCCTCCAAAACCACCAAAACCACCAAAAGAGAATGAAATGAAAATATATGTAAATCCAAATAACCCTAATGACTATATATATTTAGATTCTGGAGTTGTTGAATTTTATGATATACCACCACGACAGCCGCAGAATCCTCAGAATCCGCGGAATCTAATGGGGCATGAATTACAAGATGATGACTCAGATATTGACGAAGATTTACTAAGGCTTCGGAGAATTATTAAGAAGAATAAAAAGTTAAGTGATCACCGCGTCGAATTAAAATGGAATAAAAAAATAGATGGTCTCGCAGATTTAGTAAAACTATCCAATCATGTAGAATACGCAAATTACACAAATATTTCACTCAATCAAGAGCACCTTCTCCAATTACAGGAGCCTTTGCAAAAATTAAATAATCTGATTGGGATGGAATCCATTAAATCCAATATTTTCAACCAACTCGTATTTTTTCTTCAAAAAATTGAGGAGAACTACCCACATATGCTCCATACTTGCGTCCAGGGACCGCCTGGATGTGGGAAAACTGAGCTCGCCAATATTTTAGCCGATATTTATGCCAATCTAGGAATTATCAAAGAAGCTAAAGTTGTAGTCGCAAGGCGCAGCGATTTAGTCGCTGGTTTCTTGGGACAGACTGCTATTAAAACGCAGGAAGTTATTGATTCCGCAAAGGGAGGCGTCTTATTGATAGATGAGGCGTATTCACTAGGAAATGAAGAGAAGAAGGACTCCTTTGCGAAAGAGTGTATTGACACAATAAATCAGAATCTAACTGAAGGCAAAGCGGATTTTATTTGCATTATTGCTGGATACAAGGAGGATTTGGAGAAGTCATTTTTCAGTTTTAACTCCGGATTGGAGCGGCGATTTCCTTATCGATTTACGATTGAGGATTACACACCAGAGGATTTGAGTAAAATATATCAAAAAATATTGGGGCGAAGTGATTGGAGGATAAACCAAGAAGATGAGAAGAAGATGGTGGAGTTTTTCAGGAAAGAGCGCGGGAGCTTCAAGTTTAATGGCGGAGATTTGGAGAATTTTTGCCATTTCTCAAAATTAGCGTATGCAAAGAATAATATATTTAAGGTTAGCGGGAATATGGAAAGAATTATCAATATTGATGATATTATGGTGGCATTTGAATTATATTCGGCAAATAAGAATAAAGTAGCAAATGAAGAGTCAGTGGTGCCAATGTTTATGTATTCTTAGGGTAGTTAACAGTTGATTGTCTTTTTTTATATTCTATAAAATTTACCTCCAAATTGTAGCATTTATAAAATTTTAAATTTTTACATCACACAAAAATCAACTAGTGTTTCTCCAATTGAAATCCTATCAATTTCAAAACTATCCAAATCTACGCACTTGCATTCTTCATTTTCAAAAAATATAAGGAAATTTTTTTTGTTAAATAATTTCGAAATTTTATTTATTGTCTTGTAAATAATTTTGTATTCATTGCCAGTTTGCTTGTATATAGTTGTGTCATCTAAGTGATTTGTGTGAAAATAGATGTCCTCCCCAATTCTCAGAAAATCCAAGATAACCAAGCTTGATTGAGGAAATTGAACAGCCTGCAGTTTGATTTCTTCAATCTCAAAGTCAAAGTCAGATATTACAAAATTACAAAAGTAATTTACTATACCATTATATTTTATACATTCGAATGAACCATCTTCGTTTATTTTAAGAGGTGTACAATAATCATTTTGAATTCTACTAGTAATTGATGGTAAATGTACATCATAATTATAAATATACATTTTTGATATTTTCCTAGAACAAGATGATGAAAAAATATATACATCTGGATCTGTCGGATGAAAATAATAAAATTTTTTATTATCCCTAATAAAATCAATCGAAGTTCTAATAATACTCCAATATTTATCAAATTTCCATATCTTCATTTCAAAAAAAGTCAATTTGCGTCCGACTATTAGCAGAATAGATTTTGATGGGTGAAACTCAATTTCACATATATTAGAGCCAAACTCCATTCCTTGAATATATTCCATTGTATTAGCATCCCAAAACATGACAAGCCCAGTTTTTGTTGCTGCAATAATGCAATCTTTTTTTCCAATTGATGTTTCCCAATTTTTAATATATCGAACAGCAAAAATGTTTTCCAATTGGAATTCAAAATCCAAATTGTCATTATTGTCATTATCACATATGGTCAATTTGTTCTGAAACCCACAAAATATTTTTATATTGAGTCTTTTTTTATGAGAATCGTAAGTCTTTTTTAGTTCATTTCTTGTTTGATGTGGAAGTGCAGTATATAATTTATGGCAGCTCTGAATTGACCGTGTTTTTACTAATATTGATGACCATAATTCGGTCGGTAATTCCATTTGATTTGTTTTGTTTTGTTTTGTTTTATATAAAATTGATTTTAAGTTCCATCCCAAACATGGGGGGTACCGGTAGTTCCATCCCAAACATGGGGGGAACGGTAGTTCCATCCCAAACATGGGGGGGTAAGGGGGGAACTACCGTTCCCCCCACTTAAAGGAATCTTTATTATTATATATAAACATTTTTACATACAATCATATCACTCAATTTTCATCAAAATGTCATCTTCTCCTACTTCGATTGATGATTATTTAAATTATCAGATAGATGCAGAAAAAAAATATGGAGAAAATACAATCGTTTTTTATGAGAATGGTACATTTTATGAAATCTACGGAGTAGATAATACAATAGAAAAAGTTGGACAACCAAAACGCATCAGTGAATTATTAAATATTGCGATAACGCGCAAAAACAAGAAAATTCTGGAGAATTCCCGGAAAAATCCGCTTATGGTTGGAGTTCCAACTGCGCACTCAGAGAAATACATTAAAGTCCTAATCCAGAATGGGATGACCATTGTTTTTGTAGAACAAATTACGAAGCCTCCCAATCCTGAACGGGCACTGACCCGAGTGATAAGTCCTTCCACTTATATTTCGGATGATACAAAGAATGATAATAATTATGTTTTAGCGATTTACTTGGAGATCGTGAAAAATCGCGAGGGTCAACCAAATTTGGGGTGCGGTTTATGTGCGATTGATATTACAGTTGGAGATGTTATTTATTATCAAACTGAATCTCATAATGGAGACTTCAAAATTGTTTTCGAGGAGATTTTCCGATTTATGGAGAGTTTGACACCGAAGGAGATTATTTTTAATCTCGAGAATTGTTGTATCCCTTTCAAGGAAATTCAGGATTATTTGGAAATCTATAGATATCCCTATTATATCCGCGAATTGGCGAAAGATTATTATAAATTGGGCTATCAAAATTCCATTCTCAAAAAAACATTTGAAATTGAGAGCCCAATTTCCGCAATTGAATATCTTAATTTGGAGCCCCAATTATTCTCAATTCTAGCAATTATGCTTGCAATTGATTTTATACAAGAGCATGATGAGCGAATTTTGCGGCATTTACATATTCCCAAAGAATGGGAAGAAAAGAAGCACTTGATTCTCAACAATAATACCCTCTATCAGTTGAACATTGTGAGAGATGGTCTCAGCACCGGAAATATTCGGTCCCTGTTTGATATTATGAATCAAACGAAAACAATTATTGGCAAGAGAATGCTGAAGAATTGGCTGATGAATCCGATTGTTAATGCGGCAATTCTATCTAAAAAATACGATATTTTGGAGAGAATTATTGAGCGAAAATTATGGGATAAATATGATGCATCATTAGAGTTTGTAATAGATTTAGAGAGGTTTTTTAGGAAAATGAGTATCGGCTACCTTATGCCACATGAAATGAGTGCATTTGAGCCGACATTGGATGCAATGAAGCGAATGATTGAAATGGCGGAGGATGATTTCGTGGAAGAGGATAATAATTGGTGTGATATTTTCCGGATTAGTACGACAACTAAGGAGCGGTTCTTGGAATTTTATGAGAATTATTACAAAACATTTAATGTACAATTGATGGGGACATTCTGTTTAAATGACATTAACCAGTCATTTTTTAATATGGGGATGATTCCAGAATTGGACGAAATCCAGAAATTAATTGGGGAGCAAAGGAAATATTTTGAAAAAGAGGCGGAGAAATTAAGTCTATTGATCGATGGGAAATCAATTGATGCTGTAAAGTTTGACCATAATGAGAGGGATGGTTATTTTTTGAGAACGACTTCGAAAAGGGGTGAAATATTGGGGAAGAAGCTAGGGAAGGAGCTGGGGAAAGAATACACAACCAGACTAACAGGGGCAAATATTTGTCGCGTTAGTTCGGAAAAATTAGATATGGCAAATTTGATTTTACAAGACGCAGAATTTGATATCCAGACTAAAGTGAAGGATTATTTTATCAAATGGTGTGAAAACCAATATATGTTATATCACGAGAGTTTGTGTGAAATTATCCGTTTTATTTCGACGATTGATATGAGTGTTTGTTTAGGAAAAATAAGCCTGAATAATAACTATAAGCGCCCAATTATTGAAGAAAGAGAATCACAAGACAGCGGGAGTTATGTTCAATTTGATGGGCTAAGGCATCCAATTATTGAGAAAATAAATCAAGATATTTTATATGTTCCGAATGATATTACGATTCAGAGAGAGGGGATCTTATTGTACGGGCTGAATGGAGGTGGAAAATCATCGCTCCTTAAGGCGGTTGGATTAGCAGTTGTTATGGCTCAAATTGGCTGTTTTGTTCCAGCGGAGAAAATGGTGTATTATCCATTTAAAACATTATACACACGAATATTGGGGAATGATAATATTTTTCGTGGATTGAGTAGTTTTGCACTGGAAATGACGGAGTTACGTAGCATTTTGCGGGATTCCAATAAAAATTCGCTAATATTGGGCGATGAGATTTGTAGAGGGACCGAAATTTATAGTGCACTGAGTATTGTAAGTTCTGCTGTAGCTCTATTATGTAAGAGAAGAACAAATTTTTTATTTGCAACGCATTTGCACAAACTCCACGAAATAGATATTATAAAAGAAGCAAAAAACTTGCGGCATTTTTATATTGACCTCCAGTTTTCGGAGGGGAAAATTGTATTTGGGCGAAAAATATTTGAGGGCATTGGCGAGAAGCTCTATGGAATTGAAGTTGCTGAATATATTATTGATAATGAAGAATTCCAGCGGCTGGCGACGAAAACGCGGCGCCAATTATTAGAAGAATCCCACGGAGGAGGAAGCGCGCCAAAGAGCTCCAATTATAATTCGACAACTTATGTGGATGAATGTGCAATTTGTGGAAAAAAACAGGGGCAATTGGATGTGCATCATATTCATAGCCAGAAATACGCGGATTGTAATGATACAATTGAATATTTTAATAAAAATCACGGCGGGAATTTGGTAGTTTTGTGCGTGGATCATCACAATCAGGTCCATAAAGGTGAGATTACTGTGCATGGCTGGATAGAGACTAGCCATGGGAAGAAATTAAATTGGGATAAAAGTACCGGGAGAAAAGTTCATATTCAAGGCGTCACCAGTGGTGGCTGCAGCAATGGCAGCGGTATAGATACTCTAATTACGGACGAATTAAGGGCGAGCATTTTGTCACACCAGCATTTACTTAAAAATATTTCATTGAAAATTTTTAAAGCGAAAATGGAAAAAGAATACAAGATTTCGCTGACAACACAGCAAATTAAGGAATTAATTATCAATATTACGTCTTCCTAGAGTGCTTGTTTGTTGCGTTTGCTTGAGAATTTTTTGGACTTGATTAATATCAAGCTCATAATCATCGGGTTTTGTGTTTGTTGATTCTGGACCTGCGGCTCCTCCACCAGCATTGGCGGCTGCTCTTTTATCATGTTTATCCAGTGATCTCTGAATACGTTGATTATCAAGAGTAATCTGAGAAACAATTTTAATAAGTTGATTCACAGCATTCTCAAGTACATTAATTTTCATTCCGAGTTGGCGACTGATTCTTCCTTCTTCAAAATGCATGATTTTTAATATTCTAAAGATTAAAAATACTTGAAATAAACGAAAAATTTTGAAAAATTTGATTTATTTAAAAACTAAAGTATAAATAATATATAATAAGAGAAATGATTGTGCCTGTTCGTTGTTTTAATTGTAATAAAGTTTTGGGGCATCTTTGGGATCCATATATTCAGAAAATACAGGAAGGAACTAGTGAAATAAATGTTGAAAAAGAGAAAAATTATATTACAATTGATGATATACAGCAGAAGTCTCCAGAATGCAAAGCATTAGATGATTTAGGCGTGACAAAATATTGTTGCAGGGCGACTATGATGGGAACTGTGGATTTGACGAGAAATATTGTGAAGACTACGTATAGTACTATGATTTAAAATTATGATTTGCAGTATTTACTCTTATCAATTAATGCAAGCTTTACTAATGCAATTTGATTTTTTTTATCAAGACCAGCTTGTTCTGCTTCTTTGAAAGTATCATAAAAATTTAAATGTTCATATGTATAAGGCGACCCATTACATGTTATATTTACTTTTAAATAAAACTTTCCATTTTCATTACATTCAATTACAATATTTAACTTACTAGGATGATTTACCCATTTATTATAATTTTTTAATAAGTTATCATAATTTGAATAGGGAATAGTTGGATTTTTTTTATTATAATAATTAAATAACATACCAGAGTTACCAATTGTGATTTGTGAGATATTACCAGGTTTTTTTTCTTGACAATCTCCTCCATTCATTTTTTCTTTTTTGTAGTCTCTTTTTTAAGATCTGTTTTATTTCCTCTCCTTAATGCTGCATCTGCGCGGTCAATTGCAAATAAACCAGCCATAGTTGCAAAACTTTCCCACCCACTTGGAGCAACTAATTCTCCTACAGATCCCATAAAATTTCCTCCTTTTTTTGAACGAGGTTTTGAAGAAATTGTATTTGTTATCTTCTTCTTTTTACCACCACCAAAATTATGACGAGATTGAGCTATTAACATTTTTACTCTAACTTGCGCTCGAAAAAATTTATTCAAATCATAAAATTCTTCACTTAATGGTTTTTCATACATTGGATTATTATAATTATTTCCAAAAAATTTAATTATTTTTAAAGCAAGATCGCTATCAGCAAGTAGTTTAGTAAGTTGTCCATTAGAAAGTTGTCTATTAGCAAGTAGTTTAACAAGTTGTTCATTAGCAAGTTTTGCATTAGCAAGTAGTTTATTAAGTTGTCCATTAGTAAGTTGTCCATTAGTAATTATTTTTGCATAAGTATAATTTTTAATTTTTTCATAAATTTTAGTTAAAAATTGTTCTTTACCTAATTCAGATATAAAAATATCATCTAGAATTTTTGTTTTTGATCCATTTGATTCAGTTAAATATCTATACTTTATTGCAATATAATTTGATGGTTTACTAATGCCATTTTTCTTTTTAATGATTATCATATCTGCTGATAATTTTTTATATATCGATAATTCCGGCATATTATTTAAATCACATATTGATAAATCACTTAATTCTGGTAGTATAGGTCCCCATATATTTTGTCGATTTTTAATATTCCGTATAATATTTTCTTCACTTTGTCCTCCCCCCTTTTTTATTATTTTTTGGGATTGAGTATATTTATTCTCTGACTTTTTAGTCATTATTATATATATTATATTTATATATAATAATTAAAGTATAAATTTATTTGGCTGACTTCTTAGGCTTCTTAGCTTTCTTGGTAGAAGGCTTCTTAGCAGTCTTGCTCTTAGTAGTAGTTTTAGCACTCTTTTTTGTAGCAGGCTTCTTAGCAGTCTTGCTTTTGCTCTTCTTTTTTGCGCCACCACTCATTGTATCAGGGGAGCTTGCATCTTCCGAATAAATAGTATCCAACATACTATCCATAGATTCTAAAGATTCATGTCCGTCTAAATCTGCACCACCTTTCTGTTTTTTGGATGAATTTTTACCTCTTCTAAATGCAGCATCCGCACGGTCAAGTGCCAATAATCCGGCGGCAGTTGCAAAATTTTCCCAACCGGTTGGAACGAACAATTCGGAAACAGCCCCTAGAAAATTACCTCCCTTTTTGGATTTACTGCTTTTGGAACTTTGAGAGCTTTTAGACTTTCCACCTTTCTGTGAGGAATTCATATTATATTTTAAACAAATATAATAATTTTTTTGGAATATTGGGAAGACATTATTTTGTAATTATTATTTCTTCCAATATTTTCTTAATTACAGAAGATTTATTACCAGAAATAAAAGTGTTTCCCAATTTTCTTTTTGCAAGAAATTTTTTATTAGATGATAATTGATTAAAATATTCACGTAAGCGTATTTTTGCATAATCATTTGGATAATTATTTTTTCTTTCTTTCATTTGTTCAATAAAAATCTCTAAAAATCTTTGTTTGGTTTCCGAGATTGATTAAATATATGAGTTGATAATATAGGATAGTCTGGATCACCACCGCGCATTTTCTTCACACTCTTCGCTTCTTTCTCCGCCTTTCCTTTCCCTCTCCTAAACGCAGCATCTGCCTAATCAATTCCAACCAATGCTGCAGCAGTCGCAAAACTTCCCCATCCAGTCGGAGCCACTAATTCTCCTCCTTTTTTGGAACCAGACTTTTTCGCGCCAGTCTTGGGCTGTGATTTGGCGCTTTTGGTGCTGCCTTTTGGACGACCGACTTTTTTAGGTTTTCCGCTTTTTTCTGAAGTTGCCATATTATATTTTTAAAATATAATAATTATTTTTTTAGGAATGTTGGGAAGATATTATATAGAACTACAAACCGATTTCTTTTTTTGAATTTATTATTATGTCATTGACAGATTTATTCTTTATGCCTTTATACATTGGCAAGTCATGCTTCAAACCTCTATCAAGGATAGCTATATTTCCAATATCTTGTGAATTTAATTGGCCTTTACTCTTAAAATACCTTAACTTACTTTTATATTCTGCTACATAATTTTTTTCTCTATTTAATTGGCTCTGTTCTAATTGTGCCCGATTTATTGCATGTTTTCTTTCCGCAGATTCTAAAGCTTTTGCTGCATTTTCTTCGATTTTCATAATACTTTTCCTATATTCATTTTCTCTTTTAACTCTATCGAATTCTATATTTTCTGGACTTTTTTTTAAAGATCTATTTTTAGTAGAATAACCAAATACTCTATCTATAGCTGCTCTTCCTGGTTCATTTACAATTTCATTGCCAAACATCCCACCTTTCTTCGCACTACTCTTCTCACTCTTCCCTCTCCTTAATGCAGCATCTGCTCGATCAATAGCAAACAATCCAGCAGTAGTTACAAAACTTTCCCACCCACTTGGAGCAACTAATTCTCCTACAGACCCCAGAAAATTTCCTCCTTTT
>Ga0315284_10010879_pt1 | contig 12961 bp, 13 predicted proteins | sample YL17G09_16_MG_FD_203696 | JGI IMG/M metagenome (GOLD analysis project Ga0315284, IMG submission 203696) | Sediment microbial communities from Yellowstone Lake, YNP, Wyoming, USA - YL17G09_16 | ecosystem: Environmental > Aquatic > Freshwater > Lake > Sediment | place: USA: Wyoming | collected... | reverse complement strand
TATCAAAAGAAGCCATTTACAGACGCAGAATTAACCTCTATGTTAGAGTCAGCAGTAAAGCAAATTAGGGTCTTGACGGCTCACAGGATAGATGCCAGCAATATACCTGTCAATTACTCAGAAGCAATAATCAAAAGAGCGATTATAACAGCTTTGCGTGAGATACAATATCCTACTACGAAATACTTTGCTATCAATATAGCAGGTAGGTCTATTGATAAAAGTCAGCAAGTTACCCAGATAGAAGCTTTATTGACCAGTAGTGAGGCAGACTTGATGAAAGACATCAATGCTATTAGATATTTCGACAAAACGGATATACTGACATAATGGATAATTGTAGCATATTTCAAAATGGTGACTTTGGTGTGTTGGAAGAATATATGTTGGCTGTTAGCCCATTTCAAGAGCCAATTATTCTGAAATTATATACGGGAACAGTTGCAGGTGACATGACAAAGGGGATAGCAAAAACATTTACTTATAATCAAAGACCGTATAAAGCTATAATAGGCAGTATAGAGCAAAAAGATTTAGTAATGTCTGGTGGTATATATCTGTTAGGTGATATTACCGTTCAATTAGATATAGAACTTAAAGAGATAGATGATAAAACTGGTAGTCCTGGTGATAGGATAATATGGCGTAACCATGAATATAGACCTGTTGGTAGAATATCTACTAACTATCTTGCAGGATATGTTTTGTATGATTATGCGTTTCGTCGTGTTTAGGAGAGTATAATGCCACTTACAGGTGAAGGTTATAGTAGAAAGTATACGAAGTTTGAACAATTCTATGAAAGAAAAGACCCTTCATTCAGTATGAGGATAGAGATAATAGACCCTGATGAGTGGAATAAATATCTTGACCTAACTTCACAATTTAATGAAAAGTATGGTAAACTATTTAGAGAGGTGGTTTATCAGGCACATAAGTATCTGATAAGGGTTACGCCAATGGATTCAGGCAGGCTCCGTGGAGGATGGACGGCGGTGTTAAATAGGCATAGGATTGATTATTCAATGGCTTTTATGGACACAAGCTTGATAGAGACAAAAAGCACGATTATAGACCCAAGTGCCATAATGGAAGGTGTGGCTTTAAGCAGTGCGTTAGATACACCGCTCGATGTTACAGTTATAAACAATGTTCCGTATGCTCAGTATCTTGAATTTGGGACAAGCAAGATGCAGGGTAAGCACTTTACTCAAAGAGCAATGTATAAGTCAGAGCATATTATGAAACAGGCTTTGGAGGATTGGTTTAAGGAAATAGCCGTAAACGGTAATATTATTGAACCTAAACCAATAGAGGATGTAACGGCATGACGATGTCTGGTTTTAAATGGGGTTCTGGTAAGAATGCTTTTATGGGTAGTTTAGCAGATTACCTCACTACACAGATACCAGATGAGTTCTTTGACTTTGATAATCCGATATTGCCTGTTAAGCTTCCTGGCTACGGGGTGACAGAAGTAGGGTTGTTCAACTTACAGCCGATTGCGTTTGAGCACTTTTTAGGGTATAAGAATGACACGGCTGTATATGGAAAGAAGAACCAGACGCTTGTTGAAATAACAGCTTGGGATGATGTGACGAAGCATAGTGATGCTTCTGGTAAGGTAAGGCAGATGCGAGACAAGATAGTGTGGATGTTGTATAACGCAGGGAGAAGGAATGAGGACGGGTCTTTCATTCTCCCGATTATAAAGATGTATGACTACTATCAATCGCCAAAGAAAGAGACAGGAGTAATATGGTTTGATGATTCTGATAACGCTATAAATGAGAAGTTTATAGTTGACCCTGTTAATCAGAATATCAAGATATACAAAGTTCTGGTGCGAATGTTTTGGTTTGAGTACTTGTAAAGTGTGATAACAAAAGGAGGAGTTATGGAGTTGATTCAAGGTGTTAGGACTAAATTGGCGTTAGTTAGTTATTCGCATGGTGCGATTAGGGTGCCGTTACAACAGTCCCTTAACTATACGCCGAAGCTCACAGAAAGAAACATCAATGAGTTTGATAATCTTGAAGTAGCACAGGTTGTTACTACTTTTGATGGTGTGGATGTTACCTTTGATTATTTGGATAGTGATAGCAAGCTTGTTGATGCTATGTTTGCCGATGCAGACCCAACGGGAAGTGTAATAATAGACGACCCGTCAAATTATAAGAGAGTGCATGGGTTTGCTAATCTAAAAGGTCTGGATTCTGGTTTGATAGTTGCATCCATACTTATCAAAGAGGCAAGGGCAAAAGGGTCTCCTTATACGGAACCTGTGAAGGAAGAGGCAAAGGTTACAAGAGATTTGTCAGCAACGAATGTTATGAAGATTAAAGGAAAAGCGTTGTATTATCAGAGGATGTTAGCTTCCACTCCTGCGGGTACTGTGTATGAGCAGGTAGTTCCGCCGAATATTGCTGAGGATTTGAATTTTGCAATATGTGGTGGGTGGGGTCCAACAAGTGGATGGTCTGGATATTCTGGTAGCATAAGTGGGTATTCTGGTGCATCTGGCACTTTGGTAAGTGAAGTTTATAATACAAAGACTGCTGTTCCGTATGATGGAACGCATTATGACCTGTGGGTGTTGAAGAATGGTGTTGATGTCACGGGCGATGGCTCATATATGATGGATGCTGAGAACTTTATGGTTCTTGGAGTTCCAGCTAATACTGATATATGGGAAGCATTCTATCTGTTCACGGATACTGTTTAATAGTTAGATGATTAAAAGAGGGGTAGGGAAAGTGAAATTGTTGATAGGTAAAAACCCAACTTCTTAGAGGATGAAAATGGGCAGGTTTAAGATAAAATTGATGATGGAAAAAACCCAACTTCCCGTCTTCAGTGCCTGCCTATTTTCAAAGAAAGATTGTTATGGGATGTATAAAAGGTAGCAAATGTCCAAAACAAAGTAACACTTTGAAGTCTTTGGGGATAAGACCTCCTTTAAGAAATGGGATAAGGCATACGAAGCAGTCTATTAAACTTATGAAGGAGAGAGCTAAGAGCCGTGCTAACTATAAAGGTGAGATAACTTCCACCAAGTTATATTGGCAACTCAATAAGAGTTTTGAATATCGCCAATGGCGTTCTGATGTTTTTACAAGAGATAATTTTACTTGTGTAAAATGCGGTAAAAAAGGTATCAAGTTAAATGCACATCATAAGAAAACCATTGTTGATATTCTAAAAGAACATAGCATTAAAACAATTGAGCAGGCGATACTTTGTTCTGAATTATGGAACATAAATAATGGGGAGACGGTTTGTTTGGAATGTCATTACGAAGAACATAGAAAGATGAGACGGGTGAAGCAATAGTCTTCAGCCCTACCTCTCTTAATATAAAGGAGAAGACAATGCAAGCTGAAGAAAAGAAAGTCTTAGAGGGTGAAAAAGTATTAAAAACAATGGAAAAGATTAAGAGAACAAGCGTAGATGTATCAATAAATCCCAAACAGTCTATGCTTGATTTCACAAAAGAAGAGCTTAAGAAATTAGAGGATATAGACATCGTTACATTATCAAAGGAGGAAGCGTCTCTTGTTGGACTGGCTAAAAAGAATTATAGTGAGAATATAGCTGGTTATGAGGTAGCAAAATTAGAGGGAGTTATGGTTCCTCTAAAATATAGAGACTTGCAAGTGGTAAAGGATGGTGTTCTTGAAGCATTGAAGTATAGCAGAGAATTTAATTTTGATGATGACATCAAGATGAAGGCTATGATAAGGCAAGAGCATACATTAACTGTGTATCTTGCTCTTAGAAAGAAGGACGATAAAACAAAAAGGTTTTATAACACATTAGAGGATATAGCAATAGAAACTGAGTCTACGATAGAGAAACTATATAATATTTATTGTGATAATTTTGTGCTTACAGATGAAGAAAGAAAAAACTCTTAAAGAGTAATCTGTTCTTAAGTCATCATCAGATTGCTCTTACATTCGGCTATAAGTTATTTGAGGCGGATACGGTAGATGACTTGACATTTGAGCAATATAATATGCTTGTAGAGCTTTGGAATATGAAGATGGAGGCGACAAAGCCAATGAGTAAATATACAACAAGCATAGTATCTATTGAGGGTAAAGATGGGGTTGACTATGGAGATAACTAATGGCTTCTAATCTTATCTTTAGGATAATGTCGCAATTTGGTTCTCAAGGAACAGATGCTGCTGCGACAGGAATGAATAAAGTTCGGGAGAGCATGGAGGCTACTGCGAAATCTTCAAGTAGCCTTGCCAGTAGTTTTGGTGGTCTAAAATCAATACTTATTGGCGGAGTAATGGCTCTTCCGTTTACAGGGTTTGTCAAAGAGGCGATACAAAGCGAAGAAGTGACAGCTCGTTTTGGTTTACGGTTACAAAGCCTTGGAGAAGACTCTGGTGCAGTAATGCAACAAATCTCTGGGCTCACCGATAAAATCCATAAGGCGGGAGTTTCCCAAACTCAATTTATCCAAGCACTTGCTCAAGGTGCCCCTTATTTTAAAGATACTCGAAAAGAGATTGCTCTTCTTGATACAGCAATAGGTATGACAAGGGTGAGAGGTATAAGCCTTGCAGCTGCCTTTCAGCAGCTTGGTTATATTACTATGGGATATGGGACAAGAATAGCCCGTCAGTATGGTGTTGCTATGCATAATGAGATAAGAAATCCCACTGAAAGAGGAGCAGCAATAATAGCAGACCTCACCAAAAAGATGGAGCCACTTGCTGGTGCAACTGGCACTACATCAGAAGCTTTAAAGGAGATGGGTGTCACAATAAAAGATATAGGGGAAAAACTTGGTGCAAGTATGTTAGAGCCCATAGGCTCTATTGCAAAAGCATTCAATAGCTTAGATTGGCAAGTAAAACAAACTACTGTAGACCTTGTTATTATGGGTGGCACTTTAATAGGTATTGTCAAAATAGTTCAAGGTCTGTCTTCTCTTGGTGCTGCTGTAACTGGACTTAAAGCTATCGGAGCAGCTGGAACTGGATTGGCTGGTATAGCAGCTCCAGCAGCAGCCGCAACTGCTGGTGTATCAAAGTTTATGTCATTACTTTCTGGTGCTGCTATTGGTGGTTTAGCAATAGCTGCATTGGCTGTTGTGGAATCATTTAGACAGGTAGATGAACAAGAGAAGAAGTTAATTGAAACAACAAGACAGTATAAGGCTGAGAAATTGGCTACATTAGATGCAACATTTACAGCAGCAGATAAAGAAGCAAGCATGTTTGAAGATACAGAAGAGAGGATGAAAGAATTAGAAAAGACACGGGAGCAATTATTCAAAAAAGCACTACAACTTAGAAACGAATATAATAGACCAAACTTAGCTAATGTTGCTGACCAACAAAGAGCTGAAGTTGAACTTGAAATAAAATATACTAAAGAAGTGGCTGAAGGCAAGAAGACGATTGCATTTAGAACTGCTGAAGCTATCAAAAAAGCATATATTGAAGCTACTGATGGTGAATATGCTTACAAAAAAATGATGTTGGAAAAGCAACTTAGTTTAGCGATGGAGATGTATGGTAGGGACAAAGAAAATGCTATAATGCTTAGGAGAATAACTGAAGAAGAACTGAAGAAAATAGATGAAGCAGAAGTCAAAAGTTATGCGTCAAAGTTTAAAGAAGGTCTTTCTGTAGAAATGATGCTTACAGAAGAGCGTGAGAAATATAATAAACAGCTTGAAATTGGAAAAGATATTATGAGAACTGTAAGCTCAAAAGAGGATATAGGCAAATTAGTAGATGATGAAAAACAGATATTGGCAACTAAGGGTGGTCAGGTTGCTATGGAAGAGGCAATAGAACAATTAGGTAAAGACGAATTTAAAAGAGTGCAGGCGAGAAGAGAACATGAAGACTCCCTTGCTAAGCTACCTGCTGACCGTGAAAGATGGATGAAGAAGACTGGGGAGACTCAGGTTGCTATTGGAATCGCAACGAAGAAACAGAATGAAGACGAAATAAGATACAGCAAGATAGCAATGGAAGAAATGTCTGCCAGTGAGAATAAAAGAGAAAAAGACAAAAATGCCATGCTCAGACAATCGTTTGCAATGGAATCTGATATGAACGATAAGAAAAGAAGAGATTTTGCATTAGAAGGTAAAGATTTTGATGAAGAGGAACGAAAGGAAAAGGCAAGGCTTTTAAGAGCAGAGAAAGTGGCAGAGTTTGAGAAGAAAGATGCAGGATTTCTGCGCAGTCAAAAAGTATCCGCCGAAGAGACAGCTATGCAGGATAAGGAAAGGCTTCATATGCGAGAAAAGCCTCTTGATGTTGGAACGCTTGGTGCTCCTGTTATGATGCCCATTACTTTTCAAAATACTTTTCAAGTGACTCTACAGCCTGATATAGATGCTACTGCGAATGTGGTTAAAAAACATTTAGAAGAGGTAGCTCGTAAAGGTCCTCTTGAGCTTGATAAGCAATTACAAACATGAAAAATCAAACCATAGTAGAATGGCGTAAAGGTGAGACAGGGATGGGTGGAACTTATACTTTTAGTCCACGCCCTACTTCTATATCAAGACCTTTCCCAGCTCAAAGAAAAGCACAATTTGATATACCAGATTTAGATGGTGGCGTTATTCAAATTATGGGATTAGAGACTCGTAGAATATCTGTGTCTGGCGTGATATATGTTTATCCGCCTAATTTTGATAATCTAATGACTGTCAAAAATAACATGGAAAGTGGCATAGGAACTGGTGTAGGACAATTTCATATCTACTCTCATGCGAAACATATATATTATGCAGGGATATTAGACGGAGCAATAGATTGGGGCGAGCAGAATAACATGTATCTTTTGGAATATAAAATAAACTTTATATTTGGAGACCCGATAGAGTATTCAGAGTCTGGTTATTCTGGATATGGCGGGTTGTAAGAAGGAGATGCTATGGATGCAGACTTAAGGTTATATGTAGGAGCAGTAGAATGGGGAACATTAGGTAATCCTATTGCATTTGGTAGTGTTGTTGCAGGCACAGCCTATGAGCATCCATCAAATCCGTTCTATCTTTGGAATGATAAAGGTGGCGTGTTAGGGAGCGTCCCTGTAAGTAATATAAGTATTCAAGTGCTTAATATGTGGATTCAAGATGAGTTATTAGGTGTAAGTGACGGGACAGCATACCAAGAGTTTATAGCGTCAGTCATACCAATAGTAGATGATACAGTTGATATTCAAAATCATCTGCTTAAGGTAGGAACGGTTGCTTGGGATAGGGTGGTGAGTCTTACTACATATGCGCCAGATGCTACAGTATATACACTTGATGTAAGTACAGGCATTGTTGCGTTTGGAGATGGCGTGCATGGAGCTATACCTGCTAATGGACAAAATATCTATTTCACTTATATGCCAGATTTGTTAACTTATGGCGATGAAGTGTATTCAAATACTTGGCTTGAAGTTAGGTCTTTTGGTTGCACTTCTTATGTAGTGAATAATATAGATGAGCAGCAGCTATCAAGAGATATTAGCAATGTTACAATATCAACTACTCAGATTACATCAGTATCTGGAGTGTGGCTGCAAACTGACCCTACTCATGTGGGAATTAACTATTATACAGGAGGCTCTTTTCAGGCGACTACAGGAGTTATAACATTGGGAACACCGCTACTTGCTGCGAATACACCTGTTCTTATTAACTATTCGCATAGACCAATAGATGACCTTGAGGCTGAGTATTTTCCGATAGGCGTTGATGCAATACATACCTTTGCTAATATGCTTCAAAATAATAATGCAAAGTTGTTGTTTTTTAGGTTGAATGTTCCAGTAGATGTTACTCCAAGCGGTGGTGGACAAGTTAATTTTAGGATAAGAATAACTTACAGACAATAAGGAGGAAGAATGACAAATCTAATTGTAAGAGTTAATGTGGTTGATGCTACTGTAAACTATGCAACTACACCAGCAGATTATATTACTGTAGATATTGCAGCAGATAGGCTTATATGGACTGCTGGTAGTGTAGATGTTTATGACCATTGTGGTTATAGTCCTACGGCTATGCAGTTAAATGCTGCTGCCACATTGATTATAGCATCTAATGTTGAAGTGGCATATTGTTTCCTTGATGATGTCTCAAGTGTGGATAAACTACATCAAGTGATAGGCATGGGTAGTGGAACTGGTAGATATGTGTTTTGTTTTAGCTTTGATGCGTTAACTTCTTCCGAACCTACTCTTGAGGCATGGGATACAATTGCTCATAGTTCTACTAATCTTCATGTTCTTGGCAATGGAACTCCTGCCAACAGTATGATTCATGCTATATGCACAACAAGTGGTGCTCCTGCACCATCCTGGTCTGGTATAAGTCTTGCAGGTGCTAATGTGGTAGAATTAAATGATGGTAGCGGTGCTTTAGGAGCAGCAGCGGATTTGTATGCCAATATCTATATAAAGATTCCTGCGAGTTATTCAACTCCAGAGGTTTCGCAACCTGTGTTGACTGTAAGATATACTTATGTCTAAAGCGTAGCTAAGAGAATAGGAGACAAAATATGTCAATTCCGCTCTTCCAAATGAAGTTTGAAGATGGAACAGAATTTAATGGTGGTAACTTAGATAGCACTCTTTGGAGAGAATCTCCAGACAAGCCGATTAAGTCGTTAAGACTTCGTTTGCCTACTGGAGATTTTCTGTTTATGGGAGGTTATGAAGAATATAATTTCTTTATAGAGGCTACTCAAGGTATTTATGGTGATACACAAAAAAGATTGCACTTTATATATGTCATGGGATTGCTTAATGATGAAGTTACTTCTTATAAGATTTCCATAATGGACTATGGTCAATATAAGATAGGTGATACCATAGTAAGGAAATTTCCAAAAGGCAAAGAGTATAACTGGAAGCCAACAAGCGGTTGGCATAAAGGATTAATCAAGGAGATAAGCTAATGGGATATTCAAATGCAATATTTCACATGGATTATGTTAATGGTAATAATGCTGCGAGAACAGCATTAACTTCTGTAGCGTTTGCTAATAATGGTTCTGGTGGCGTGAGAGCTACAAAGATTTCTCATGGGATTGTTACTGGAGCGATAGCTGCTGTGACTCTTTCTACAAATTATAATGGTAATTGGAAGATAACCAAGATAACTGACGATACATTTGATTTGGATACAGCAACTTATGTTTCTGATAGGACAGGGACTGTTACTCCTTATGGTGGTCAGAACTGGGCTGATGCTTGGAAAACACCAGCTGCGGTTGGTGCTATATTGCTTTCTGGAGATATAGTTAAAATGGCGAAGTCGCCTGACCCTACTTCTTTAGGAATAACTGCATCTTGGAATGGCATTGGTGATAAATTAGGCGGTGGTTTACCTGCGGCTAAGAGTATCGTATCTTCTACAAATGCAACTCCGATAGTAGTTAGTTGCACTACGCATGGATTTAATAATGGAGATGTAGTTTGGATAACAGGTCATCTTGTTAACTTAGCTGCTAATGGTATGTGGGTAGTTGCTAATAAAACTGTGAGCACATTTGAGTTAGAAGGGTCTATTGGTAGTGGAGTTGGAGTAGCTACGGGAACAGTTCAGTTATCTAATGCGAGATGTGTTAAACTTGCCTCACCTCTTACGAAGATTTTACATAGTTTTGATAGTGGTAAGTTGACGGCATGGTCTCCAGGAATAAGTTGCACTAATACTCTCACTACTGCTGATTGGAAAGAAGGTAGAAATGCTTATCAGATAGTTACTGGAACTTTGGCTTCAGGTCAAGAGCTTGCGTATACTGATTTAGGTTCTCAGGTAGATTATTCTGGGTATGAGCAACTATCCTTTTGGTTTAAGAATAGCACAACTGCAATGGCGTTAGGTGATATTCAGATAAAGTTTTATTCTGATGCCGCAAGAACAGTAGAAGTTGATAGTTTAAATCTCCCAGCTATAGCCTGCACTACAAGGTGGGTTCCTATTGTTATAGATAAAGGCTCGCCATTAAGTAATGTTGTAAGGTGTATTTCGATAGTAAGCACTATAGCTATGAGTGCAAAAACTTTTCTGTTTGATAATCTTATAGCCTGTAAGGATTCTTCAAGCGGAGACTCTTTAACCTTACAAAGTCTTATATCAAAGAATAGTTCTGCTCAAGGTGGTGCAGAGGGCTGGTATGCGATACAAAGTATTACCGATAAGATAATTGTTTTTGAGAATTCAAATGGGATAGCATCTGATGTGCAAAGAGGGTATAGCGGAGTTACTGATTTAACCGCAGCAACTTATAAGAGAGAAACAATTAAAACAAGTTTAGCTATAGCAGCCGCTACTGTTGCGTTGCAGCCGTTATATTCTGGGACGCTTGGAAATAATATCCAATATCAAGGAGGGTATGATACTTCTACAAGTGTGCAGAATGGAGAAACCTTTTTTGATGGTCTTAATGGATGGGGATACGGCTGGATGGTAATGACTAATAATTATATTACGCATAACTGGCTATCTTTAGTCAGATATAGTAGAGGTGTCTATTTTCAAGGTAATACAGGATTAATTGTTACGAATCTTAGTAATGTAAATCATAATAGTGAGTATGGAATATTTATTGGGTCAACTACTTCAGTATCCATTACTAACTTATTAAATGTTAACAATAACGCACAGGGAATAACATTTGATGGTAGTTGTGTACTTACAACGATTGATTATGTAGGGAGTATCAGTAATAACTATGCAGGAGTTGGAATTGTATATTACCAAAACTCTGCCTGTAAAAGAAATAGTATTCTTGCTATTGATAAGGTGGACAACAATGCTTCTTATGGCATAAACTTTACTGGAAATAATAATTACTTAGGGATGATTGGAAGTGTCAGCTACAATGTTAATAATGGGTTGCTCATGACTACAGGAGCATCTCTTCATGTAGCTTCTATAGGTAAAGCAAGCTATAATTCTGCTGCGGGAGTGGTTGTGACGGCTGTATTTGATTGGATGATAGGTGAGATAACTCAGGTGAATTCCAATACTGGGCAAGGTGTTAGTATTCTCGCCTACTCAGGCAGAGGGTATATAGGTAATGTTAGTGCTAATAATAACTCTACCTACGGGATTACTATCACAAGTGCTGGTTCTCTTGTAATAATGAAGGGTTCTACTTCGGGTAATACGACTGGCGGAGTTTCTTCGGGAAATTTTGAAACAGTAATCAATAATTTCTCAATGGCAGAAGCTACAAAACTCGTGTTTACTCCTACAGCGGGATATGATTCATATGTTCGTTTAAATAAGTATAATAATATAGTTGATGACCATAGGTCTTATGCGGAGTTTGGAAGTATTGTTAGCGATTCCGTTATTCGTCATACTGCATCTGGTATATCGTGGAAGTTTGCAGCAACTAATGTGGCGAGAGACCAGTTTTACCCGTTGCAAATGACCATTGCAAAGGTAGCTTGTGTTGCTAATAAGTTAGTTACTGTGAAGGTATGGGCTAAAAAATCTCATGCTACGGAAGTAGTTGGGAAGCTATTATGTAGGGCTTATCAACTTACTGGGATAACAGAAGATAAAGTAGCAACAACTGACATAGCAGATACTGCTTGGAATGAACTCACCATAACATTTACTCCAACAGAAGCTGGCGTAGTGGGTATAGATTTTCTCTATTGGATAGCAGGGACAAGCACTACTGATTTTATAAACATAGATGATATGACAATAACTCAGGTAACCTAAAGGTAAATATGGCATTACTCCATGTAGATTTAATAGAATCTCTCGATTTTGCACAGAATGGAGGTCCTTCGTGCAGCGTTCCAGCCAAGTATGCTATCATTCTTACCACAATGGACTATGCTTCTAATGGAGAATCATTTGTAGCCCCGCAGTATATATTTGGCACTCAAGTCTTAACCAATATAGCCAATGATGTAAGAATTAGAAAAACAGTAGCCTTTGATATAAAAGAAGATGTAAGGTTCGTATTAGGAGAGATTATTGATGTAGAGCAGGATGTAAGGATACGGAAAGCTCTTTCGATTGATGTATCAAATGATGTAAGGTTTAGTTTCGGGACTCTTGTTACAGATGATATAGCTATAGATATGAGAACAAGAGTTGCTTCTGATAGTAATATGTATAATGATGTTAGAATAGTAGTTGGAATTTTTGGTGATGTAGCAACTGATATTAGGACACAAAAAGAAATATCATTTGACATAAGTAATGATTCAAGAATTGCTATGCTTATGCTTTATGATTCTAATAATGACATTAGAACGGATAGGATTTTTTACAAAGACTTTTATGGCGAGTGTGTTCCGCAGAAAGACTCTATACAGGATTTTTATTGTAATCTGGCAGCAGTTACTCAAGCTCCTGTTTATATTCCTACCATTTTAGCTGCGACAGATATGCAAAAAGGAGACCTTATAAAAGTAAGTTGGTCTGCCGATTCAAATTATGGATATAATGTTTATAAGACTGCTCCAAGCGGAAGACTCAAAATGAATTCGGAACCAGTGATAGGAGAATATGAGTATCTTGTCGGAGACCTTATTGAGAATACTGCATATACTTTTGTTGTAGTTGGTGTCAATGCTGGTGGAACTGAGAGTGCTGATAGTGCATCAAAATCAGCTACTCCGACCTATCCGAGTTTAACTGGTCCAAGTAGAATAAAGAAACCTATTGTTGTAGTAAGCGTTGGTGGTGTTCCGATAACAAATATTATGCTTGATACTGTAGAAGATGGGTATGGAACTACTCCAGCTACCGCTACATTCAGGATACCGACTAATAATCTTTGGGTGACAACACCGACCTTCGGTAGCTATGTTACGGTTACTGTAAATAGTAGGGTAATATTTAGAGGATACATACAAAGGATAGAGAGGAATCTATCATCTTCTGGTAAAACTGTGACATATACTGCATATAGCGGTATTACAAGTTATAATGATAATTTCAC
>Ga0315284_10010878_pt1 | contig 12961 bp, 19 predicted proteins | sample YL17G09_16_MG_FD_203696 | JGI IMG/M metagenome (GOLD analysis project Ga0315284, IMG submission 203696) | Sediment microbial communities from Yellowstone Lake, YNP, Wyoming, USA - YL17G09_16 | ecosystem: Environmental > Aquatic > Freshwater > Lake > Sediment | place: USA: Wyoming | collected... | reverse complement strand
TGCTGACATGACATAATGTTACCCTTGTTACAGATACTTGTTACAGAACGCATGTGCTAAATACCTGCGCACATACTCCCCACTAGTATATTTCTGTAATTAGCACACGCGTTTCGCTCGCATGTTCTCCTTGACAGAGTATCTATAATGGTAGTATAATGATCGCAGTTGATTTGTCATCTCGTCATCGGCCTAGTTGTTGCAGGTGCTGGACGTGTTGATTCTGTCAACAGATACACACGAGCAACGTTTGAAAATTTTGACTAAGTTCCTAACCAAACAGGGGATATGAAATGGACAAAGAAAAACGCGCCGAGGTGTTTGTTCTGATTGATCGTCTGGAGTCATCCCGCAGAGAGATGACCAAAAACGGGATTGACACAGTGCGATTCAAGCGCGCACTGAGAACGTGGGGAAATGCGTACCGTCGCCTGGTCGAACTCGGGCTCGCTGGGGAGCTGGCAGAGCGTTCCCTAAAACGCTCGCGGTGATGGTTGAATTTTCCGATCGGGAGTGTCCGCGCACGATGACGTTTATGTATTGCGAACTCGTCAGCGTGCTACCAATCCAAACAGGAGCAAGAAATGGAAACCAAGAAAGCTTCCCGCTATAACAACCTCACTTTCACACGCGATGGCACGAAGCTGACCATCGCTGTCGAGCTTGACGAGACTAAGGTAGACGCGCAAGAATCCAAGTCCGCCAAAACGGTCGTGATCGCCACCGGGCGCCGCAACCTGACCGTTGACGGTGTTGGCTACTTCATCTCGTGCACGGTTTGCCGCACCCTCGGCGACAATCGCAATGTGGTGGAGTTATAGCCATGCCGCGCAACACGTCCAAGACTGAACTAAAGAACGAAGTCCTGAGCGGGATGCGGCGCTACATCGGACAGCATCCCGAGATTGCGTTCCAGACTTCGCTCGACCTGACCGCGCTCGTTGTTGGGCGCTCGTCGAGCAAAGCACTGCTGGAATGGCGTGACCGGCTTGCTGATCTGAATGTGCGCTCGGCTGGTACCGAGATCGTAGAGCCTGCCGTTTACAAACCAGCCAAGCGTGTGACGAAGCGCAAGCGTGCTCCACGCAAAGCCTAGTCCGCCCAGGACGAAAAACAAAATACGGTGAGACGGGCGGAGCATCACGAAGCTGATGCTCCGCACCTTTCTAGGAGACAAAAATGATCAAGCTCCGTTTCTACAAACGAACGTTTAGGAAGATGAATGGCATAAACAGGTTCGGGAATTTCGAGTTGAGCGTGTTGTGGCGTGACCACGTCATTGTTACACTAACACTGACCATTTGTCTGCCACGCAAGCGAGGTGTATAATGGCAATGAACTATCGCGGTCGCCTTATCAAGAAATGCCGCCAGGCCGACTCGAATCTGCGCAGAGCAATGTACTACCTGGCCGAAGTCGAAAAATCGCTGCGCTCGCAGCATCCCGACCGCTCGATTGTCATTCTAAATCTCATCGAGCAAATTGACCAAGCTCGCCACAATCTCGCAGTCTACGCACTGGGCACATTCAGACAGAAATCATACGAGCATTACACCCGGCGCACCGTAACTTCGATTTTGCGACGAACACGTGCGCTGAAACGTCGCAACCAGAATTAGAAAATGGCAAAGTCATCTGTTCTCGGAGGGCTAGAAGGTTTTCTTGGCTCGTTCGGTCGCGCAATCCTCAGCGGCCTGCAAAGCATCGACGGCAGCATCGCCGATGCTATTGGACTCGGCCGCCAGGCTGGTCTCAGCCCGACACCGGAGATTGTCGCGAGCGAGTGGGGTCAGGTCAAAGTCGCAGGTGAGCGTGAGTCCCAGTTCGCATCACTCAGGCCGTGGGAGTCTCCACAGCACGACTGGTTTGAAGAGTCCAACATTCCTTGGAATCGCCCATTTGCGTATAAGGTTGCTGTTTATGGCAGGGATTTAGCAACTGGGCGATTCTCGCATCAGGAGTACGATATCACAGTCTCGCGCGAGCTGACTGTTGAAGAGATCACGAATGAAACTCGCGCGCGGTTGGGATCGGGTGGGCAAAGTCCTGCCATGCAAATGTTCGATGTCAAGTTGATCGGCGCGTCAAAACGCGCCGGAGAGGAAGTGTGGTAAATGCCAAGCGATTTTGTTTCGTTGCTGAGCAATGGAAGCGTGGTTTGCCTAGGGTGTGTTGTTGGGTTTATGCTGATTGCGATGCTCGCGTTCGCCGTCTCTCGCAATGATAGTTAAGATGAATGACTGCATACAAATCATCTCATGTGAGCTTTGGTAAGTGGGGTGAGACATTTGTACGTGACGAATTGTGCACGTTGGGTCTTGTGTGCAACTCGGGTCCCCCACATGACCTTGTCTCTGGCAGCGTTGTGATAGAAGTAAAGTCCGCCCGGCTATCAGTTGGAAATCCGGAGCGCAGGCCAGTGTTCCAGTTTTGTCTGAGACGCTGGCCGGGTCAGTCGTTCACCGCAGATTACTTGGTGCTGTTGTGCTGCCGTACACGTGGCGATGTGAATTGCATCTATGTAATTCCAGGCGAGCACATCAACGGTAACAAGAAGATCGTCATCCAAGACACGCACGCCACGTCAAAGTTCTCTGCATTTCGTTACGCATGGCGGATGATTGTCAACGACCCGCGAGTAGCACATGCCCAACCCAACGATTGACCGCCGCTGCCACTGGCTGACGAGAAATGCAACCTGCAAGCGTCCGTCAAGCTTGGTGTTTTTCGATTGCGAATCGAATGTGGACAAGACCGACCCGAATTGGCAGCATCACACATTTCGTCTGGCGACTGCTTCGTACTGCGTCTACGCACCCGGGACTGGGCTGACCGAAGTTGCTTGGCAATCGTTCACCGACCCGGCAGAACTTTGGCGCTGGATTTCTGGGATCCCGGACGATTCACCAGAGACACTTTGCGTTTCACACAATCTCGACTATGATGCACGTATCTCACGAGCGTTCTCGATTCTGCCCCATCTTGGTATAGTCCCTACGTATTGCATCCTCGCTGATTCATGCACGTTTTTCTCGTTCGGTTGTGATGGCCGCCAGATCGCGCTCACTGACAACCTCTCGCTATGGCCCGCATCCCTGGCCGAGATCGGACACAGCATTGGGATCGAGAAAACGTGCGTTGACTTCGATGATGTTGATGACGCGGAGCTTGCCGCGTACTGCCGCAACGACGTCCGGATCCTGGTCGAACAGTGGCGTTTCTGGCTGGCGTTCCTGGATGAGCACGATCTGGGTAACTTTGCAATCACGATGGCAAAGCAGTCCTTGAACGCCTACCGTCACAAGTTCATGCCGGTCAACATCGGAATACACAATAACGAGAGAGCAATAAATATCGAGCGAGCAAGTTACAAGGGCGGTCGCGCCGAAGCGTTTTTCTTGGGCAAGCTTCCCCAGGGGCATTACTACAAGCTCGACATCAACAGCCTCTACCCGCACATGATGAGCCTCTACCATTACCCCGCGAAGCTCGTTAAGGTCATTGAAAACATCTCTCTTCCATACCTCGACAAACTTCTAGAGCGTTACCTGGCAATCGGTGAGGTGTGCGTCGAAGCGCGTGATCCTCGCTATGTCATTGAAAAAGACAACAAGAACTACTACCCCACCGGGTCATTTTTTACGACGATGACTACGCAGGAATTGCAGATTGCTTCGATTCTGAATCAGATTCGCGGTATCGGTCGTGTCGCGTTGTACGAGCCTGCGGACCTGTTCTCTGAATTCGTCTCGACATTCTACTCACTGCGCGACGAGTATCGCAGTGCAGGCGACAGCGCACGAAGCAAGATGTGCAAGCTGTTGATGAATAGCCTGCAAGGAAAATTTGGACAAGTGGGACATAAACAAGAGTTACTTGGGGATGCGCCGATTGACCAGGTTGCAATTCGGCGCTGGCTCGACGTGGAGACCGGAAAGACCGCAGTGGACATGACGTTTGGAGGAAAGATCATCCGACAAGTTCATGGCGGCGAACCGTGGGATTCGTTCCCTGCAATTCCGGCACACGTCGCTGCCTATGGTCGCATGTGGATGTACGACCTGATGTGCCAGGCTGGACGCGAGCACGTGTACTACATTGACACCGATTCTCTCATCGTGGACTACATCGGATTCCGCGCACTCGAATCAGAGATTGATGAGCACGCAATCGGCAAGCTCAAAATAGAGTCAGAGTCAGACGATGTAGAGATTCTTGCGCGGAAGGATTACAGGTTCGGCGACAGACGAGTTTTGAAAGGGATACGAAAGGATGCGGTCGAGGTCGAGCCGAATAAGTTTTCCCAGTGGCATTTCACAACTCTAAAGTGGGCTTTCGCACGTGGAGACTTGAACGACGTAGATGTCCATCGAGTAGAAAAGCAGTTGCGGTATCTCGATGTGGCAGGTGAGGGCGCCCTCGATGGCTGGATCACGCCACCTCACCTGGTTCTCAAACCGAACGACGTTCTACCCTACTTGAAAAACGACAAAGGGGCTACGTCGTGGACGTGGGAATTTGACCCGGCGTTCCTTGAGCGGGTGTCAAAGTTTGTCCCTGGCCTGGGAACGTGGCTTCGATCGCCTGACCCGCGCCTGGCTGCTGCGCAGAACCAACACTTGCTTTCGCTGCTGCCTTCACAGCGTTTAGACGTTCCAACTGCTTCTTGAGCATTTCTTTCGCATCCTGGCTCATTCTATCCTCCGGCTTTCAAACTTGACTGCAACTGCGCGCTCAGCGCAGCTTTTGCTTCGTGCAGCTTCGACTGCTGAATCCGCAGAGCGCTCAGTGTGTTGTTCATTGTTTGCAAATCGCTCTGGTACTCCGTCTCGATCTCCACGCTTGACTTGATCCGCGCTGCAATTTGTAAGTCATCTGCCAGCTTCACGCGCCGCTCCAAGATACTCGACTGCAACGCGGCGATCTGTGAATTGTTCACTGCAATGTCCGATTGAGTCTGAGCGATGATTGCGTTGTGCTCGGCGATGACGCGCTTCGATTCCAAATCCGCTGTCTTAGCTGCCGACTTTAGCTGCGATGTCTCGACAGCATCAGCTGCAAGCTTGAGTGCTGCGTCGAGCGCTGCGGCACGCTCTGCGATTTCAAGTTGCACATCGGCGATGGCAGATTTCTCAGTCGCGATAGTCTCCTGCAAGTATTTTGCGGTGTTGTTGCGCTCGTCAATGTTCACCTGCAGAGCCGCGATGTCGCTCTGCGCCTGTTGATTGAGAGTGGCGACTGATACTTTCTTTTGAGCAAGCGCTGCGTCTTGCCTGTAGCGCAAAGTTCTGGCAGAGATCGCGACCTGTGTCTCTGCAATTGCGGTAGCAAGCTCGGCCTCGTCAACGTTGATCTGCGCCGTGCTGATTGCATACTCGGTTTTTTCGCGCGCTGTTCGTAGTCGCTCTTGCTCAGTGCGCGCGGCCAAGGCTGACTTGCGCGCTGCCTCTGCTTTTTCTGCAAGTGTGCTCGCCGTGAACATATCAATGTACTTTTGCTGGAAGCTCAGCGCTTTCAGGCCGTCGCGATATTCCCCCTCGGTGATGATGTCCTGCTTGAGAAACACTTCCAACTGCGATGACGTCGGTCGCTCAGTTTTAGCGTCATGCTCGATCTGCCAGTCATCGAGCGATTCGGTGATCTCGCCGCCCGCAAGTCCAAGCCCTGTGAGTTTTGTGCTCGCTTCGGCGCTGGTGATTTCTCCACCGATGTACAATTTCTTGATAGCCGCCGTGCGTTTGGTCTTGCGAGCCTCTGCCTTTTTCGCGTCCTGGTTTGCTAGGTAAAACTCTGCAATGTTTCTGGGGTAGTCGAGTCCCATAAGCCAGTCGAGCGCTTCGGCCTTTGAAAGCATCCCTGTAGAGTATCCGCTGAGGATGTCAGACTTGGTCGCGTCGGTGTCGCCGCCGGTCGCGTCGCGCACTGTGAACTCTGTCAAGTTCTCTGCGTGCTCGTCATCGTAGCCTTGATCGAGATACGCGCGCTTCACACCATCACGGTCTATGATTTGCAGATTGTACATTCGCCGGGTGTCAACCCGGGTGTATGGGTTGTATGCAATCTGTGTGAGCTTCTCGCGCCAGAGCGGAGAGATGTCGAGCGCCTTGAGCAACTTGTCAAGGTCGGTTCGATCTATCACGCCACGATGAAGCATCTCGAATCCCATTTGAGAACTCGGCAGTTGCCAGTGTGCACGCCAGTAACGCTTGACCCACTCGGCTGATAGGCCCTGCTTCATTGCCCACGTCACGAGGTCACCAGGCAATTCTTGATCTGTGCCGGCAAGCTCGGCAAACCGGTCGTCCCACGCTTCACGAACACCCATCGAAATCAAGTCTGTCACGTTCGGGATGATGTGAAATAACTTCGCGACCTGGTCAAGGCTGCCCAAGTCCCAACCCTGTTTGACTAGCTCGGCTTTCATCTCTGATTCGCTGACCTCGCCGCGCAGCATCAACATTCCAAGCTGGTCGAGGTTTGCGCGTTGCATCGAGACCTGTTTCGCCAACTCGATACGCTCATTGCTCCAACCCTGATCCCACAGGTCGCCGTTCGTGATCTTTGGCACACCAGGATTGCGCAGTGCGCCAAGCCAGGCGATTTGAAAATTAACTCGGAACGGGTCGGTCACGCGGTTAATGGCGTACCGGACAATGTCTACCACAGCCCCTAGAACAGCCAGCGCAAGCGCGGTCAGAACAGCCATCACAATCGGGATAATGACCGCAATTTGTACGGCATGACGTGGCGCGAGCATGTCCTGGAAATATTTGCGTACCCATGCTGGAAGTGCCTCATTGTTGGCAATCTCTGTCAGCATCGGACGTGCAAAGTCAACGGCTTGTTCTTCCAAGTCCTCAAGCGTGGTCTCGATTGCGAATCGGATCGAGTGGGCAAACGGTTCGAGGATTGCGCCAACGCCGCGGATCCACGTCGAGACGAGCGCATCGCGGATTTTTTCTGCAAGTCCGCCGGGGCGTCCGCCTGGTGACGGCACAACTGGAAGCAGAATCGGATTTACTTTGCCCATGTCATCTCACCAGATCCTCTCGATCTCTGCGCGGATTTTCTCGATGATCCACGCGCCAGGGTCAGCCAGGAACTCTGACAGCGTTTTTGCGTGTGTGCTCCACAGGTTGTAGTAGAACGTCAGCGAGTCGCGTGCAAATTGACTGAGCCTGGCCCACGTGTCACCAAGCCGCGACGTAATGAATCCGGCCGGATTTCCTGCAAGCGATTCTAGAACCGACCACGCGCTGCCGAGTTGCTGACGGACAAATCCAGCTGGATTAGCACGGATGTTCTCTAGAAACGAGCGCGATTGCTGATACCAGTCGCGCAACTGATTACCCCACTGGCTCAGCCAGTCGCGCCAGCTAAACGCAATGTTCCGCGCTTCCTCATATCGCCCTGTGACCCAGTTCCAGACTGTATCTTGGACAGAGTAAAACAGCGATCCCCAGGATACACTACCTAACCGAATTTGCTCAGGCAGCATGTTGTACAATCGCTGTAGTGCGTCAACAGCGTTGTAAGCCCATGAGACCATTCCCGACCCAAGCCGGTTGACGATACTCTGTACCCAGGATACAACGTTGACAATCTGCGCAGGCAGTCCACCAACGATGCTACTGATTGCAGCCAGAGCAGAACTTGATAGCCAGGATGCGGTCTCATAGATGAAGCCTTCAAGCAGCCGGAAGCAGCCGACCATCATTCGCTCGCCAAGTTCGGGATACGGGTGCCAGTTGTTATCAGAGCCGTTTGACCAATCCCAGTAACCCCACCAACTGTACCACCACGACGGCGGATCGTTCGGAACGGTGACGAGGACGCGAAGCGGTGTCCAGGACAGAACCCACCAAATGATGCCATCCTTGAACCAGCTTAGAATTGAATCTATGCTGTACTGGTGCATGGCGTGCTTATCCCTTCGTCATGTCAAAGGCCAAGTCTAACTCAGCTGCTTTTGTTGCGAGCAGCATCGGCAAGTTCTCAGTGTTCCAGTCAGTTTTCGGAACGTCAAGCGTGCCCGTTGCGCCGCGATCCGTGACAAGCCACACACGGTACACGACAGTCGTGTTACCTGCTTGGCTCATCGTGCTGATCTCGCGCGTATCAGTGACCTTGAATCCAAGACCGTTCATTTTGATTTGCTCCTATTCAGCGCAAGCTGAGTCTTGCTGCCAAACCAGAAACCGATAACCAAGAGCGTGATCTGCGCAAGCAAATCAGGCACAGGTCGTCCGGTTGCGAACATCACGCACAGCGTGATGACCAGCGCGAGGGTGACTGTGCCTTGCACGATCACGCTCTCACGCACCAAGTCTAGAAACTTATCCATGCTGTCCTCCTTTCCTCACAACGGCTCTTCAGCCGTGACGATCCAGTCGTCAACATACACATGATACGCGACGGCGTACTTCGACAGTATTCGCAGATAAAATTTCAGGTGCGGCGCGGATGTATCTGCGCTGTGGTAGAGCTCCTGCGTCGGGATAGCGAACGATTGCTCGTTGAGCAGTACTCGCATATATTTGTACGTTGTGAAGTCTGCAACGAGTTTTATGTGGTTGTAGATGCCAGTCGAGAGCATTAGTTTCGCGTTGGACGACAGCGACACCAGGGCGCCTGCGCTGTTTTGATAGTAGAGAGTGCTGTTGTGAGCAGTCCAAGCAACTCTGGACTGGTAGCGCTCTGCACCTGTGAAAAGGTCAGCTGCGAGAATTATCTCGAGCTGACTTGACCCCAACGCCAGCGCGATCTCGACGCCGAATTTCGACGATGGCACCATTCTAAAATCCTGCCAGAATTCGATGTATGAGTCAACAGCAGCTTGCGTCAGCACATCGAGACAGTAATCTCCGCTCTGTGAGTAGTGCGGCTCGATTGCGTAGCTCTCCGAGCCAGGGTGATAGAGTGAGATCTGCGGCGGGAAACCATTCTCGAAGTCTGTGACTTCGATGATTTGACCGCGCTTGTCCCATCTCTGGATTGGTCGCATTGACGCTGCGAGATTCGCCAGGCTCTCGTTCTGCGTATAGCCCCACGCGGCGTTGACATTCGCAATCAGTCCGATCATGCGGCCGGTGTCGTCTACAGCGATTGTTCGGAGATTTGCTCCCTCTAGGCCCTTCAGAATCGCGGTCAAATAACCCGCCGCATCCACGTTCATGTAGTTGCCGGTCGCGCCGCGGGGTACCATGATCAGCTGGCCGGACGCATCTACTGCGATGCTCCCTAACGACGCGTCAGGTTTCAGACCCTTCAAAATTGCAGTCAGGTAACCAGACGCATCCACAGACATATAGTTACCAGTCTGTCCTCGCGGAACCATGATAAACTGGCCGTTAGCATCAACTTTTGCAGTACGGAACACCGTGCCATCCGTGCCTTGGATTTGCTTCAGCGTGTTGAGGTCAACGATATTCACATCGCCGGGGATCGTGATGTCGGGCGCGCCTGTGAGAACGATATACATTTGCCCTGCCGGGTCAACAGCGACCGGCAAGTAGTTCACACCATTTTGCCCCACGAGGGCAGCGCCTCGCAGCCAATCAGGAAATTCAAGTCCCACCTGTCACCTCTTCGTCCGCAATACGCTCGACGGCAGAGCTACACTGCCACTATAAGCGACAACGGCTTTTGCCTCAGACTCTACTGTGAATTCGACATAGATTGTGTGCGACATTGCCGCACTCGGCGACCACCCTACCAAACGGATCTCGAACGGCTCGTCATACACAGGAAATCGCTCTGGGAATACAATCCAGTGATCGTCTCCAATGAACGACTCATCCGGCGACGTGGGGAAAATCTGTTTCTCGTGGTAGAGCACAGCGCAGCGTACAAGTCCCGCCGGGCCAGGCGGGAACAAAACGGCAACTTCGTCAATGCGTCCGTAGGTCAGCGGGATCGTGACGCTCGCCGGGCTGACTTGGAGCGTTCCGGCCGGAATCGTAAGCGAACCTTGATAACGCACGTGACTTTACTCCGCGATGTAGAACTTGTATCCGCAATACGCTGTGTACAAAATGTCGTGTAGCACGACGCCGCCAAAAACCACTCGCAGGTATTCTGTCTCAGCGAGCACAACCGCGTTGGAATATTTCAGATAACGAGTTATAGCGCTATAGCCAGACAAATCGAGCACAACGCCTCCGCCGGTTGGGTAGAGTGAAAATTGCAAATTGCCTGTAGCGGTCGAGACATTGTATCCGACGATTGACTGAACGACGAGCACCTCTCCCGCAGCAACCGCAGTAAAATTCTTGGTGATCGTTCCAGCGGCGCTGTCCGCGTTAAGGTATCCTTCACGCACAACAGTACGGTACGCGAGCAACTGATTTTGAGGACGCCACACAGTTCCGTCGAATGTCCACTGGCCGTCTTTGAAATACTTTTCTGCCGGATTCGTGATTCCAGACATTAGGACTGTACCTCACGGTAGTGGCCCACCAGCCATGCGTACAAGTCGTTGCCAGCCGTAGCGCCAACCATGACAATACCGATTCGTTCATGCTCAGTGAGCCATGTTTGAATCTGTAGGCCGTGACGGATGTCTTGCGACGTGTCAGCGGTTTGCTTGATGGGATAGTCGCCAGAGGGTGAACGAATGAACGGATACCAGGACGTGATGGTAGAATCGTCGTTCATGCAACTGACCCAATCCACGAACCATTGCTCCCCTTCAGGAACTTGGTCAAAGAGCAAGGTATCGGACGTGCCAACAGCAGTGAGTTGCTTCGTTGTTTTTCTGAGTAGTCGTTTAGGTTCAGGCATTAACATGTTTCACACTCCTGAAAAGAAATCAGCGGAATCGCTGGTGTGCTATCCGCAGTGTGTAGCACGTTGACAATCACGCTGCAAGCGATGCAGGTGTCGCAACACGTTCGAGCGCGACCTTGTTCGTGCCGCCTGCCGAGTCAGAACTATTGTACGTGTGCAGGTCGAGCAACACGTCTCCCATGCCGCCCTTGCCCGGGTCGAGCAAGTCCTCAGTCTGGCCGTATTCGCCGAAGCGGAACACGCCGCAGCTGTGGTAGCCTGCGCCTCGGAACAAGAAGTCAGTCGGGTGATCGGCACTGTACGACATAAATTGCTGAGTCGCTCGATCCTGGTCACCTTCACGCGACGGGATGATAGCCGCGACAGTCGTGCCGCTGGCGTGCGCCAGAGCCGCTGCACCGCGCACCTCGCCAATGCCGACATCGAACCCACGCGACGCGAAGTGGTAAATCGCGCCGTGCACAAAGTTCTCGAAGCCGAGGTCGAGCCAGTTCAACTGCCAAAGCTTTTCGATGTTGTCATCGAAGACAATGGTTTGACCGTTCTTGAACTGAAGCTTGATCTCGTCGAGGACATTGCGTGCGTAGTCGGTGTCCATGCCAGTCGTCGAGTTGCGCCCGGACTTTGTTTGGATCACGATGTTCTTGATCTTCTTGCCGGTGGGCAGCGATAAGTATTCCCACTTGTCGGCAACGGTCGTCAGCGAGCGCCACAGCTCGTACTGGTAGAATTCTTTCGAGCCAGGCAGAGTGTGGTCGCGCATCCAGCCCAACTTGATCGTGACTTTGTTGGCGTCGGCCCACTGCGTGGTGGCACACTCGTTCTTGATCTGAAGTTCAACGTTGTCGTAGTCGGCCATGTCCAGGCCCTTCGACTTGTCCCACATCCACTCACCAAAAGGAATCACAATGCGGCAGTTCTGGTACGAGTTGCTGTACTCGCGTTCCTTGTTGAAAGCGGTGATTCCCTGGGCAAGGTAAGCCCGATATTGGAGCAAGTCCGCCGGGACGTTGACCACGGACGCACGCCCGTTCACGACTACGCTGATGTTCGTCAGGTAATCGAGCAAGCGCCACTTGCCCGTGCCCACGTTTTGAAACGGAGTCGTACCAGTTTGCTGAGCAAGCAAGTCCAGGTAGATGAAGCTCAGGATGCCAGCCTTAGGCAAGTCAACCTTGTAGGTATCATTGCGGTCGGCGGCGACAGTCGTTCGGAAGTTTTCTAATTGCTTGTACATTTGTTTTTCACCTCCCTTCTATAGTAGATTTTTCGCACGTGATGACAGAGTCATCCACCGCGCCGGAACTTGGCGATCTCGCGGACGTTGGTCGTCATACGGTTGATCGAGTCTTCCAGTGTCGTGTCAGGCATAGCCTTGACTTTGGCCTGCACCGTATCCAGGAACGGCAGGAACTCCCCGAAGAACTTCTCGATCTTCGGCTTGGCCTGGTCGAGACCGGCAGCGATACGAGGAATGCCCTTCGTGGTCATAGCGGCTTTCCACTCGTCAACGCTGACACGCTCCATACCACGCTTGACTTTGCCGGACGCAACCGCTTCGTTGAACTTCTGCGACATCTTATCAATCTTCTGAGCTGCTTGCGCAGTCGGGCTGATCGTGACTTTGGCGACCTGCGCGGCGATGAGCGGCGCGGCCTGCTTCGCGTTCTGCACCAATTTGGTCGCGGCTTCTTGCGGAGTCAGTTTTGCCATTGTAGTTCACCTCCCTTCTTTCTGTAGTCTCTGCATCTACCCCGGAGCGCAAGTCACCCTTGCGGGGTTGCGTAGGCCCGGGGTAGAAGAGCAGAGCCAGTAACATTATAGCACAAATATTTCTAGTGTCAAAGGGACACTTGTGGTTGACACATACCGCTAATTGTAGTACAATAAAGCCAAGTTTATGGAGGTGAAACAGTGAACTCTGTAGAAGAACAAGCGAAAATAGAAAAGTTGCGCAAGGCGGGCTTTGAGCCGTTTGTCCGACATGACAGGTGGAAGATCGGCGGCTGGAACAACTATGCTCGCAAACTTAGCAGCGGAGTCATCACTCACACTGGGCAACCTGAAAAAATTATTGCGAGGTGGGAGGTAGCCGACGGACCTCGCGGAGGTGTGTGGATCAAATACTCTCTGCCCTAGTTTCTCCCCTCACGCTGCAAATGATTGCCTGGCT
>Ga0315284_10010876_pt1 | contig 12962 bp, 16 predicted proteins | sample YL17G09_16_MG_FD_203696 | JGI IMG/M metagenome (GOLD analysis project Ga0315284, IMG submission 203696) | Sediment microbial communities from Yellowstone Lake, YNP, Wyoming, USA - YL17G09_16 | ecosystem: Environmental > Aquatic > Freshwater > Lake > Sediment | place: USA: Wyoming | collected... | reverse complement strand
GACAGAACAGCTCCGCGTAGTCCCGGCCTCCTTCGCCGGGGCGGAGCTGGCTGCAAGGAGAGACAGGAAGAGAAAAAAGGAAACTTCCATGAAAGGAATCATTCTCCGTTGGGCCGCCAATACGGCGGCCATCTTGATTGCCGCACACGTGATCAGAGGTTTGGAGGTGAGCGGCATCAAGGGGGCGATACTTGCTGCCGCCATCTTGGGGGTATTCAATGCCTTGATCCGTCCGCTCCTTTTGCTCCTCACCCTCCCTTTGAACATCCTGACCCTCGGATTGTTCACTCTGATCATCAACGGCTTTCTTCTCTACTTGGTTTCCAAAGTGACTCCTGACCTGATCGTCCATGGATTCTGGTCCGCAGTCCTGGGATCTTTGATCATCAGCCTTATTAGCAGCTTGCTTACCTGGCTCATCGATTAGCAAGGGCCCTTTGCCTTCCATGATGGCCCGCAGGTCCGCCTTATTTCCTGTCCTGAGTTCTTCCAGGCCCGCTATCTCGCAAAATCACCGTCCCACATCCCCACTTGGCCTGGGCGCTCTTTGGTGTGGTGCGAGCAATAAAGTGTTGATTTCTCGCGTAAAACAAATTACATTGATTTCGCAGGTTTATCGGATTCCCCTCATCGGAGGAACCAAAGCGGGTGCAATTCTTCTTGGATTGTCCAGGGGAGCTTCGGGTGCATATCAGGAAAGGAGCCTTAGATGATCTGTTACCCTTGCAATCAGCGAGGGACAACCCGTGAAGCAGTGGCAGTTTGCATCATCTGCGGCATGGCAGTTTGCATGGAACACGCCATCCGGGAAGAGCTGCTGGTGGAGGATGTGATCGATTGGGGCTTGGGGGAGGAAAAGATCAGATACCCCTTTACCCTTCCGCGAATGATTTGCCCGGATTGCAAGAGGGCGATAGAACAACGCAAAAAATCCAGATGATCAGAGAACGGGGATCAGCGGGCAGGAAAAGGCAAGGGAAGGAATTTGTGGAGATTTTTCCCCATAGGCGGGGAGAATTTGGGGAGACCCGCGAGATCTGAGCGGGCAAAGGACGAGAGAGGGGTGGTGCTCCGGGCTTGGCTTCCAGCAGAGCCAAAGGGAACACCGACGTGAAGCCACGTCCAAGCGGGTTGGCGGCGGAGGGATTTTGGACTTGACAATTGGCCTCGTCTCATTATAAATAAATAGGTTTCTCCCATTATGTTTGATAGTCTAACCCAAAGATTTGAGATCATTTTCCGAAAGCTTCGGGGGCACGGCCGTCTTACCGAAGAGAACATTGGAGAGGCCTTGCGGGAGGTGAGGCTTGCCCTCTTGGAGGCAGACGTCCACTTTAAGGTGGTAAAAGACTTCCTGGAGGAAGTGAAGAAGGAGGCGATTGGGAAGGGGGTCTTGGAGAGCCTATCGCCTGGCCAGCAAGTAATCAAAGTCGTTTATAATCGACTGGTGAGCCTGCTCGGAGAGAGGGAGGGCAAGTTGCAGTTCGGACCCTCTCCTCCTTCCATCCTCATGCTCGTGGGGCTGCAAGGTTCAGGGAAGACGACTTCCGCGGGGAAGCTGGCTCTTTATCTCCGCAAGCAAGCAAAAAAGGAGAGCTTACTGGTTGCCGCCGATGTCTATCGCCCGGCGGCCATTGAGCAATTGAAGATCCTGGGAAGGCAACTGGACTTTCCTGTCTTTGCGGGAGACGGAGACCCCTTGAACATCGTCCAGGAGGCGCTCTCTTTCGCCCGATCCGAGGATTTTGATGTACTGATATTGGATACCGCTGGCCGTTTGCATATAGACCAGGAGATGATGGAAGAGCTGAAACAGATCAAGACCCTCAGCAAGCCGGTCGAGATCCTGATGGTAGCCGATGCCATGACCGGTCAGGATGCGGTGAAATCGGCCTCTTCCTTCGATGCAGAATTGGATCTTTCCGGCATCATCCTGACGAAGCTCGATGGAGATGCGAAGGGAGGTGCGGCCCTCTCCATCCGCGCGATAACGGGGAAACCCATCAAGTTCGTGGGAATGGGGGAGAAACTCGACGCACTGGAGGTTTTCTTTCCGGACCGGATGGCGTCCCGCATTCTCGGGATGGGAGACATCCTCACCCTGGTGGAGAAGGCGGAGGAAGCCTTTGACCGGAAAAATTCGGTCGAGCTGCAAAAGAAGCTGCGATCCGACTCCTTCACCCTGGAGGATTTTAAGAACCAGCTTCAGTCTTTGAAATCGATGGGCCCGCTGGATCAGTTGGTCAAGATGATCCCGGGCCTTTCTCGCATGGCTCCGCTGGGGGAATTGGAATCGGACAATTCGGAAATAAAGCAAATGGAGGCGATCATCAATTCCATGACGCCACAGGAACGGCGTCACACCGAAATCATCGATGGCAGCCGCAGACGGAGGATTGCCCAGGGCTCTGGCACGACGGTAATGGAAGTCAACAAGCTCCTGAAGAGCTTCGCTCAAATGCAAAAGGCCCTGCATCAGTTCTCCAAAGGGGGCAAGCGGCTCGGCGGTTTTCGCCTGCCCATGCCATTTTAGCGTTGACGGGAGAATCAAGAAAGATCGTTGAATTTTAAAGGAGGTTCATTCATGGCAGTCAAGATCAGGTTAAAACGGATGGGGGCGAAGAAAAAGCCCTTTTATCGAATCGTCATTGCCGATTCGCACATGGCGCGCGACGGAAGATTTGTTGAAGAAGTCGGCACCTATGATCCCCTTAAAAACCCCTCCAAGGTGATCTTGAAGGAGGAAAGGGTTTCCTATTGGATCGGGCAGGGAGCCCAGCCCACGGATACTGTGAAGAGGCTCCTGATTGGCCAGGGGATCATAGATCGTCAGCTGAAACCCAAGGCCAAGATGGAGAAAGGGGAAGGGGTTGAGTCCCTTGGAGCTTGAAGGCGTCTCCATGGGGGGTGCCTCGCCGAAGGATCTCGTGGAATTTCTGGCCAAATCTCTCAGTGACCACCCGGAGGAGGTATCCGTAACCGAGGTCGAGACCGAGGGGGGCAACCTCATTCAGTTGAAAGTAGCCCAGAGCGATCTGGGCAGGGTGATTGGAAGGCAAGGAAGGACTGCGAAGGCCATTCGGACTTTGCTTTCGGCCTGCGGAACTCGAATGAAAAAGCGGATCGTCCTGGAGATCCTGGAGTGAAGATTGGGGAAGAAACCGGGATTGCTCCTCTTGGGAAAAATCATCGACCCCTGGGGCCACAAAGGCGAGGTAAAGCTTTTTCCTTACGCGGACCTCAGGCAGGTTCTACCGGACAGAGATGGATTATTCCTGGAAAAGGGTGAGGAGATCCGATTTAAAGCCCTCGGGGGGTTTCGCTTCCATAAATCTTTCGTTCTCCTGAAATTCCAAGGGTGCGAGGATTACCAAAGCGCCGAGGAGATCGTGGGATGGGAAGTTGCCATCCCACGAGCATCAGCCCCCTCCCTTCCCGCCAATACGTACTTCCACTACGATCTGATTGGCCTTAAGGTCATGGAAGGGCAACTTTGCCGGGGAGAGGTCATCGAGATATGGACGAGCCCGGGAAACGATATTCTGGTGGTGGAGGCCGAAGGCCGTCGCTGGATGCTGCCAGCTACCAAGGAAGTGATCCGGGAAGTGGATCTGGAAAAGGGCGAACTCCACGTGGATCTTCCGATGGGGCTGAGGGACCTTGAAGAGGTATGATATTCTGACTCTCTTCCCGGAGATCGTGCTCGCCCCTTTGCGGGAGAGCATCGTGGGCCGGGCCCGGAAGAAGGGTCTCCTCGATATCCAGGTTATCAACTTTCGCGAATACGCGCAGGATAAGCATCACGTCGTAGATGATCTCCCCTTCGGGGGAGGCCCGGGCATGGTCTTAAAGCCGGAGCCGATCTTTGCGGCCGTTCGGGATCGTTTGCGGGAAGGACCGAAGGCGCGGGTGATCCTGATGTCGCCAGCAGGACAGCTCTTTGACCAGGAGACAGCGAAGGCTTTAGCTGCCGAGGAGCGTCTGATCTTTATCTGCGGCCGCTATAAGGGGGTAGATGAGCGGGTGCGGGAGCCGCTGGTTACCGACGAAATATCGATTGGGGACTATGTGCTTTCCGGAGGGGAACTCCCGGCCCTGGTGGTGATCGAGGCTCTGGTACGTCTGATCCCGGGGGTTCTGGGGGATGAGGATTCGGCACGCGGAGACTCCTTCTACGAAGGGCTCTTGGATCACCCCCATTACACCCGTCCCGCCGTCTTTGAAGGAATGGAGGTCCCACCCATCCTGATTTCCGGACATCACGAGCAGATTCGCAGATGGCGGCGAAAAGAGGCTCTCCGCCGAACTCGAAAGAGGAGGCGCGATCTTTTCCGGGAGGCCGCTTTGAACGAAGAAGACGAGGCCCTATTAAAGGAGATAGAACAAGAGGAGAATTAGGGCGGTTCTCCATCTTTTGCCCCGCTCCTCATATGACCTGAGGTAAGGAGAGAGAACGATGAGCATCATCAGTAGTATAGAAGAAGGGATGCTGCGAAAGGATGTGTTCGGGTTTCGGCCAGGGGATACGGTGAAGGTTTACGTCAAGATCAAGGAGGGGGAAAAGGAGAGGCTGCAGGCCTTCGAGGGTGTGGTCATGCGCATGAGGAAAGGGGGCCTCGGCTCCTCTTTTACCGTGCGAAAGGTAACCTACGGGGTCGGAGTGGAACGGACCTTCCCCACCCATTCTCCCACGATAGAGAAGGTGGAAGTGGTACGCAGAGGCCAGGTGAGGAGGGCCAAGCTCTATTATCTGCGGAAGCTGAAGGGCAAGGCAGCTCGCATCAAGGAGAAGAGGCTGAGATGGCCTTCATGAGAGGTTAGGCGTTGGGCAGCCTCAAGGCGAGCATAAAGACTACATTCATAGCGGGCCTGGTGGTCATCATCCCCATTCTGGTCACGCTCTTCGTGATCTGGTGGGCTTTCGATCTGGTCGATGGTTTTCTGGCGCCGATCTATGACCGAATGTTGGGATATCACATCCCGGGCCTGGGCTTCCTTTCCACCATCGTCCTCATCTTCTTGATCGGTCTGTTTGCTACGAACGTGGTCGGCCAGCGACTGCTATCCTGGGGCGAGGCCTTCCTCTCGAAAGTTCCCCTCATCAAGATTATCTATCCACCGATCAAGCAATTGGCGGATGCTTTTTCTCCGCAGAGTCGTCCTTCCTTCAAACGCTTTGTGCTGGTGGAGTACCCCCGGAAGGGGGTTTTCTCCTTCGGGTTCCTCACCGATCATTCTCAACTGGAGTCCGAAGAGCAGAAGGTGGAGCCTCTGGCGGCCGTTTATATCCCTACCAACCACCTCTACCTGGGAGAGATCGTTCTCTTTCGGCTAGAGGATGTGTACTATTCGGACCTCGGCATCGAGGAGGGGATCAAGATCATCCTCTCGGGTGGGATCGCCACTCCTCCCAGGCTCACCGTGCGGGGCTTGGGGCCTTCTCTCCCGTCTTAACCTTTTGCCCTCGGCAATTTCATGGCCCTCACCGACTACGAGCGTGAGCTCCATGCCTCCGGATACCGCCTCATCGCGGGCATCGATGAAGCGGGCAGGGGGGCTTTGGCCGGTTCGGTAGTAGCGGCAGCGGTGATCCTGGCCCCGGGGACCCAGATCGATGGCCTTGCCGATTCCAAGAAGCTGAGGCCCGAGCAGCGGGAGAGGATCTTCTCCGTAATCCAGTCTGTCGCCTTGGGCATCGGCATCGGCATGGTCGATGAGGGGACGATCGACCGGATGAATATCCTGCGAGCCAGCCTTCTGGCTATGGAAAAAGCCGTATCCTCCCTATCCCCCCCTCCCCACTTTCTCCTGATCGACGGAAACCATCTACCCTCCCTCCCCATCCCTGCCCTGGCGCTGCCCAAAGGGGAATCTCATTCTCCCTCCATCGCGGCGGCCTCCGTCGTGGCCAAGGTGACGCGAGATCACTTGATGGTCCGGTACCACGAGCTCTTTCCTGTTTACGATTTTATTCGGCACAAAGGATATGGCACGGCCGATCATTTACAGGCCTTGATGGAGTGGGGCCCTTGCCCCATACACCGCAAGACCTTCAGGGGCGTGAAGGAGCACCTCCGATGAGTCGAAGCAGGAGGGCGAGGCCAAGTCGCCATTTCAGCAATAGCGGGAAAGGAGCAGCTGGGGGGATTCTAAGCAAGCTGGGGAAATCAGGGCTCGGGAGCAGGCCATGACAAAAGAGAGGAAGAGCCTGGGCAAGTGTGCCGAGGGAATGGCGAAGGCCTTCCTGAAGAAGGAGGGATACCGGATTCTGGAGGAGAATTATTCTTGTCTCTTGGGGGAGTTGGATCTGGTTGCCCTCGAAGAGGGGGTCCTGGTCTTTATTGAGGTTCGCAGCCGGAAGGGAAACGGCAATCCGGAGGCCTCGATCGATCTGGCCAAACAGAGACAGATCGTGAAGGCCGCTCATTTCTATCTTTCCCGGAAGGGATGGGAAGGGGATTGCCGCTTCGATGTCGTAGCCGTTCAGATCTCCCGAGATGGGAGATTGGAGAGGATGGAGTTGATTCGGGATGCCTTCGACCAGGAGGGAGTGGAAATCTTCACCTAGAGGAGAGGGGAGAGGAAGCTATGGACATGGCCGAGCTTTTCCGCAGTATTTATCTCTTTAATGGCCTTTCCGATGAAGAACTGTCCCTGGTCTCTGACATCACGGCGCAGCGAGATTTCTCCGCGGGGGAGATGATCTTCAAGGAAGGGGATGTGGGAGACACCTTCTATGGGATTCTGGAGGGGAAGGTCCGAATCAGCAAAGAAATCGAAGGGGCGGGAGAGGAAGCTCTGACCATATTGGATGAGGGTAGCTATTTTGGGGAGATGGCGCTGATCGATGAATTTCCCCGATCCGCCTCCGCGATCGCCCATACGGATTGCCGAGTCCTGATGATGGACAAGGCCGATTTCTCTCAACTCCTCTCCAGGAATAAGGACCTGGCCTATAAGCTTCTCTGGGTCTTCTGTCAGGTCCTCTCTCAACGTCTCCGGGATACCAACGAGAAGATCATCAACCTCTTCGCTATCGCGAGAGGTTTTTAGATGCTTGCCAAGGTCCTCAGCGGGGCCATCTCCGGCATCGAAGCGTACCTGGTGGATGTGGAGATCGACATCAGCCAGGGGCTGCCCTCCTTTTCCACGGTAGGCCTTCCCGATGTTTCCGTCAAGGAGAGCAAAGACCGCATTAAGGCGGCGATCAGGAATTCCGGCTTGAAATTTCCCTCCAAGCGCATTACGGTGAACCTTGCCCCCGCCGGGGTCAAGAAGGAAGGGGCCGCCTTCGATTTGCCCATGGCGGTGGGGATCCTGGCTGCGCAAGAGCAAGTGAGCCGGGCCAAGTTGCACTCCTACCTTCTGGTGGGTGAGCTCTCGCTGGACGGTATTTTACGGCCCATCAAAGGCGCCCTGCCTCTGGCGGTGGTGGCCAGGGAGGAGGGACTGGAGGGAATAGTCCTTCCGTGGGAAAACCAGCAGGAGGCGGCAGTCATCAGAGAGATGAAAGTCTATGGTCTCCACAGTTTGCCGGAGGTTATAGAGTTTTTGAGCGACGGCACGTCCATTGATCCCGCCTTCGTCGATGTCGAGGCCGTCTTTGCCCGCAACTCCCAGTATGATGTGGACATGGCAGATGTCCGAGGTCAGGAGCATGTAAAGAGGGCATTGGAGGTGGCGGCTGCTGGAGGCCACAATATTCTGCTCATTGGCCCTCCCGGCGCCGGAAAAACGATGTTGGCCCGGCGCCTTCCTACCATCCTCCCTCCGCTTCATCTGGAGGAGGCCCTCGTCACCACCAAGATTTACAGCATTTCCGGCCTTCTTCCCCCGGAGACCGCCCTGATTGCCACCCGTCCCTTCCGGTCCCCTCATCACACCATCTCGGATGCCGGCCTGGTAGGAGGAGGCAACATCCCGCACCCCGGAGAAGTAAGCCTGGCCCACAACGGGGTGCTCTTCCTGGACGAGCTGCCGGAGTTCAAGAGGGGAGCGCTGGAGGCATTGCGGCAGCCCCTGGAGGATGGGGTGGTAACCATCTCCCGGGTCCTTTCCTCCTCCACCTTCCCGGCCCGCTTCATGCTGGCCGCGGCGATGAACCCTTGTAGCTGCGGCTATTACAATGATCCGCGCCGGGAATGCTATTGCACCCCTTCTCAGATCCACCACTATTTTTCCCGCATCTCGGGCCCGTTACTGGACCGTATCGATATCCACATGGAAGTGCCCCCGCTAAGATATCGGGAGATGGCCCGGGGGCAGGCCGGGGATTCTTCGGCCGCTATAGCGGAACGGGTGAGAGGGGCCCGCTCGATCCAGGCAGAGCGATTCACGAAGTACAAAATCTTCTGCAATGCCCACATGACCTCCCGGCATCTCCGCAAGTTCTGCATGTTGCAGGAAGGAGCAGAGGAGCTCCTGGAGTCGGCGATGGAGCGCCTCGGTTTTTCCGCCCGGGCCCACGATCGCATCCTCAAGGTGGCCCGGACGGTCGCCGACCTGGCTGGAAAAGAGGAGATCAACGCCGAGCACGTGGCAGAGGCGATCCAGTATCGTAGCTTGGACCGGGGCCCGGCCTTTTTCGGAAAGTAAGAAGAGGCAAGTAAGGAGGAAGCTTATGAAGCGAGTCAATGAAAAGGATATTTCCTTTCGGCAGGGAGATTCGGGTCCGAAGTATCTTTTCCGAGGTCCCCTCTATGAATGGGGGCTGATCCGGCTTCTTCCCGGCCAATCCTTGGGTCCCCATTATCATGAACAGGTAGAGGAGACCTTCTTCTTTCTGCAGGGGAGCCCTTTGATGGTCGTGGAAGGCGGGGAGCATCGGGTGGCCGAAGGGGACGCCTTTCGCCTGGAGGCGAAGGAGAGACATGATATTCGGAACAATACGCAGGGGCCGATCCAGCTCCTCTTTATCAAGGCGCCCTGGCTGCCGGAGGACAAGGTTAATTGCTGAGAGGCTATAATCCATAATCTTTGCGGAATAGAAGACGGGCTTTTTAGTCATCACTAATGAGAAATCAGGAAAGGAGAAAAGGCGATGAAGGGATTAATGAAGGTTGCACATGGCCACGGCAATATGGAGATCAGGGAACTGGAAGAGCCGAAGGTGGGGCCGGATCAGGTAAAGATCGAGATCAAGGGAACCGGGATCTGCGGCTCCGATATTCATGTGTTCCATGAGGCGATTGCCATTCCCATGCGCCTTCCCGTGGTAACAGGACACGAAATGGCCGGGGTGGTGGCTGAGGTGGGCAAGGATGTGGAAGGGATTTCCGTGGGCGAGAGGGTGACCACTGAGACGACTTTTTCCACCTGCGGCAAGTGCCTCTATTGCCGGACTGGATATTACCAGCTCTGTGCCGAGCGCCGGGTCCTGGGATACTGGTTCAACGGAGGTTTCACAAATTACACGGTCGTGCCGGCGATCCGCATCCACAAGCTCCCGGAGAATGTAGACTTTCTCTCCGGCGCCCTGACCGAGCCTTTGGCCTGCTGCGTCCATGGGGTCACCGACCTGACCGGGATCACCTCGGGCGATTTCGTGGTCGTAAGCGGCCCGGGAACACTGGGGCTGATCAACGTGCAGCTGGCGAAAGGGGAGGGGGCCACGGTCATGGCTATCGGTACCTCGGTGGACGGTCCTCGCCTACAGTTGGCCAAGGAGTTGGGGGCGGATTACACCCTCAATGTGGAGAAGGAAGACCCGGTGGCTGCGGTGAGGGATCTGACCGAGGGCTATGGAGCCGATGTCCTGTTGGAGTGCTCGGGGGCAACGGCGGCAGTGGATCCGGGGATGCAGATGCTGCGCAAGCAGGGGAAATATACCCAGTTCGGGCTCTTCGGCAAGAAGTTCGAGGTCAACCTCGAGGTCATAGCCTACAAGGAGATCAAAGCGACGGGCGTGTTTTCTCACAAGTGGACGGCCTGGAGGAAGGCGATCCAATATATGGCCATGGGAAAGGTGAAGACCCGACCGTTAGTGTCCGATGTGATGCCCATCACCGACTGGAAGAAGGGCTTTGAGAAGTTCGAGAAGAAGGAGGGCCTGAAGATCGTGCTAACGCCGGTGGATTGAAGGCAGGTGGAAGGTTATAGGTGGCCAGGAGGCGGAAGCCCCCCGGCCTTCACCGCTTGGTGAAAAAAGATGCTCGATGAAACCTGATATGTCTGACCGGGGGATAACAGCTCGCCTGCGCCGGGTGTCGCAGTTGCGCCGGTTTTGTCTGTCCTTGAGCAGGGCCAAGCCACTTGCTTCTTCGGCGGGTTCTGCCAATTCCAGGGAGACCGCGAACCAAGGCATGCGGCGGGAGGAAGGCAGTAATTCATGATGCTATAGACATCCCCGTCCCCTCAAGATTCCACCTGCCCGTCCCTCGCGCATACGCCTTGGGGTTTCCTCGCAGTGGGCGGGCTTAGAGGAGGTATTATCCTATGAAAGGAAGATTCACCCGCAGAGAGTTCTTGAAAGTCTCGGCTCATGGGGCGGCCGCTGCAGGGCTGACCACCCTATTGGGGGGCCTGGGCCTGCCCGGCAGAAAGACAGCCTATGCCTCCCCGCAGGAGGATCCGGCTGCCTGGATCGATTTCCTCGTCCGAGATTTCGTGCTTCAGTCTCCCCAAAATTCCCTCCAGAATGCGCAAAAGGAGAAAGCTTGGGCCGGGCCGCTGGTGGGGTTCTCCCGGGGGGACGATCCTCTGTACCAGGCGTACAAGGAGCACGTCGGTCCCTTCCACTGGACCCCCCTGGAAGCCTTCCAGCTAACCTTTCCCGAAGCATCCGTGACTGCGGATCAGCTGACCGTGATCAGTTGGATCTTGCCCCAGACCGAGGCAACGAAGACCGATCATCAAAAAGAGACGACCTATCCCTCCGAGAGATGGGCCCGGTCCCGGGTCTTCGGGGAAGAATTCAATGATGCCTTGCGGAAGCACGTGGCGGCCCGCCTCTCGGAGGAGGGTTTTCCGGCCATTGCCCCCTGCGTTTCTCCCTCCTGGAAGATGATGAAATCGGAGCGCTTCGTCTTTGCCTCTACCTGGTCGGAAAGGCACGCCGCCTACGCCTCGGGCCTGGGGACCTTTGGCCTTAGCGACGGCTTGATCACCCCCAAAGGCAAAGCCATGCGCTGTGGTTCGGCGGTGGCCCGAATCCAGGTGTCGCCCACCCCTCGTCCCTATCAGGACCATCATGCCTATTGTCTCTATTTCTCCCAGGGGCGTTGCGGTGCATGTGCCGTCCGTTGCCCGGCAAAGGCCATTTCCAAGGAGAAAGGCCATGACAAGGTTGCCTGTGAGAAGTACCTCCGCGAGGTGTCTGCCGAGTATGTAAATGCGCATTACGGCTTCAAGGGGTATGGCTGCGGACTTTGCCAGGTCCGTGTTCCCTGCGAGTCGCGGATTCCGGGGTAGTCTGGCCGTTCTTTATGTGAAGTTCATTCCACCTCAGGAGTTGGTGCATGCTTTTCCCAGGCCGGTTGTCGGCCATCGCCATCCCGTACCAACTTGCTTTGGAATCTATGCCCCGTTAGGGCGCCTAGGTGATTTAGTTGTTTAAGAACGTCCGTCCCGTATTCATCCGTCTTCTCCTTGCGCAAGAATGGAGAGGTAGGACATCTGGCAAGGATGAATTTCCAATCGATTACGGCCATTTTCTCTCTCAAAGCTGCACCGTTAGAGGATTTCAGAGGATTGTAAACGGAAAGGTTGGGACAGTAATGATTATACGCCTTTTTTCAGGATAACGTTCTTGGTCAACGAGGGTTGAGGACGACCTGTAGCCAAAAGCACGAACCCGCGTTTAAGGTGGATAAGAAGGATCTCACCTCTTTGCCCTTCTGTATCCGGCCTTTATTGCCTCTTCTTCGGTGTCAAAATAGATCCGGTTCTTTTCCAAGATATGAGCGTAGCCCTCTTGACCCGGAAGGTGATAAACCTTTGAACGAACATTCCCAATAATCCTTCCTTCGTGCCCCTCGGGTGGAAGCAAAGGCGGCCCCTTTTCTTTCACCCTTTCTTCCGCTCGAACCGCAGTCGAGCCTTTTGCCCTTTCTCCCACCCAAAGGCCCTTTCTCGCTTGTCGGGCTTCTTCCTGGGCGAGCAAAAAATCTCTCTTATACCGGAAGTCAAATCGGGTATAGGCCCGAGCGTATCCCTTGCGGACAAGTTCCCGATTGAAGAAGGTTCCGTCCTCCGTGAAGACGTAAGCCAAGAGTCGTCCGTAGCGGTCAACCCGGTCCAGAGGCTCGAATCTTAGGTGAACCCATTTCCCCTCCAGGGATCTCTTGGTGAACTCGGAGGCCTCGGGGCCAAAGAATTGAACCGGTTTTTCCGGATGCACGGTCTCAGGGGTATCCACGCCAATGAGGCGGACTGTGGTCCGTCTCCATCCGCGTCCCACGTGGATCGTGTCGCCATCTACTGCATCGGCGACCATCACCTTTTCCCCCTTGGGGTTTCCTCCGCTCCGAGTCCAGATCTCCTCCCCAACCGCAAATAGCATGGAGAGGATAAGGAGGTAAAGGAGCCGGGTAGGTATCCAAATCCTTTTTCTCATGGCGGCTTATGCTATCGCATGGGAAGAACGTCTCTGAGCAAACAGGCTAAGCTGTTGACAGGGTACATTTTGTCCCTATGCAGGCGGCTTGAGGATAGAGATCTTGCAACTCTCCTTGATGATTCTCAGATATTGCGGATGTTGCATTGGGGGATTCCGGAATATAGCCTGAAGTCCGCGATGAAATCTGTTGTCATCAGACCTCACGAAAATTCAAATTTCAAGCTTTCAACAATAAAAGGGTGAGAAGGACTTCTTCTCCTCGTTGTTATGCTACGCCAAAGAATGCGGCGAAGGGCATCGCCACGATTTTGGGCGAGAGGGGTGAGGAAGACAGCCGTGAAGTCTTTGAGAGACGGCCAGGATCGGGGTGCTGCAAATATCGCCGTATCATGGCTAATATTTAGCC
>Ga0315284_10010875_pt1 | contig 12962 bp, 8 predicted proteins | sample YL17G09_16_MG_FD_203696 | JGI IMG/M metagenome (GOLD analysis project Ga0315284, IMG submission 203696) | Sediment microbial communities from Yellowstone Lake, YNP, Wyoming, USA - YL17G09_16 | ecosystem: Environmental > Aquatic > Freshwater > Lake > Sediment | place: USA: Wyoming | collected... | reverse complement strand
GGAACGGGGGAACGACCAGGCGGAATGCAGAGTGCGGAGTGAACAGCAACATCGCCCGTCGTCACGTTTAGCCGCGACCCGGAGGGGAGCGGGGAACGGGGGAACGGCCAGGCGGAATGCGGAGTGAAAAAACGGCGCTCTTGGCGGCGTCGGTGGCCATTGCGCGGCGGGTGCGGAGACCCGCCGCGCAAAGTGGCGTAGTAGTTCAGGAAGCCCCGCGGAAGACCGCCTGCCGGAACCGCGTCGCCAGCACGCCGACGTACGAGGCCGCTATCGCCGGCGGTCGCCGCCGACCCAGCCGCGACGCCACCATCTCCAGGGCCGCGTTCGCCCGCGCCGCCACCCCTTCCCGCTCGAGGCGTTCCTCGGCCAGGGCGCTGACGAGCGCCTCGAGCCACTCGCGCCGCGGCGTCGGCCGATCCGCCAACGCCGCCAGCGGGCGGACACCCGCCAGCGCCCCGAGCACCACCGTCGCCGCCAGCCCATGTCTCCCGCTCTGAACCGCACGAGCCCACAGCCCGGAGGCCCGGTCGAGACACCGTCGGCGAAGGAGGCTCGCCTCGGCCCGCTCCGGCACCGCCAGCCGGCCCACGCACCCTTCCCCGCCGAATCGGGCCACCACCCCGGAATCCGCCCGGAGCGCATCGGCCGCCTTCGCCCCGCTCCCGTCCGTCCACCCGGAACGCGGGGCGACGAGACGCCGGCGGCGGCAAAGGACAAGCCCGTTCCCGCAATGCGGGCAGCGCCTCGGCCCGCTCGCCTCCGCAAAGAGCGCCCGGCACACCGGGCACCGCCGGCACACAAAGACGCGCGGCCGCGCCAGCCCAAGGTCCCGCAGCAGCCGAGCCAGCGGGCTGGCCATAAACCCGTGCGACCGGAATCGCCGAGGCACCTGGTCCAGCAGGAGGTACCGGAGCACGAGCCCCAGCGGATCCATGCCGGGCGCCCATCCGAACGGGGGACCGTCCGGTCCCGGCGCGCCGGGATCGCCCAGCAGCCGCAAGTCCTTCCGCCCGGCCGCCAGGCTCCCGACGAAGACCCACGCGAGCGGCGACGCCACTTCGTGCCGCAACTCCTCCCCTCGCGGACCCCGCGTCCCCAGGCCCACCATTCGCAGGGCCGGCCCCACCACGCCCCATACGCACCCCACCAGGTCAGGCCAATACCGCGCCAGGGCCCCGTCCGGACGCATCAGGCCGCTCGCCCACAGGCGCACGATACTCGCGGGACCCGCCGACACCCCGAGCGCGGGAATCCGGTCGGCCAAACTCCGGGCCCAGGCGATGGCGTCGGGCCGGCTCACGAGCGCCAGCGCCGCACGCCGAAAACTCCCCTCCCGACCGGCCGATCGCGCCTCCTCTTCCACCGCGTCGCGAATCGCCGGCGGTAAGGCTCCCACCAGCCGCAGCGCCGCCCAGCCGCGCACTTCCGGACAGAATCGTTTGGCCCCTCGCTTGGGTGACACGGCGACGGTCCCTCTAATTCTACAGCGCCCCTTGACCCTTTTGCGCGGTGGGTTCGCCGCCCAGTTTCCGCCGTCGTCCCGGCGCGCCGGGACTATGGCGGACAGGTGCGGGGCGCTGGTCCCGGCGCGCCGGGACGCGGGGCAGCCTGCTCCGCCGAAGCAGTCCCGACTTGTCGGGACTGCGAAGGCTGGAAGCCCCGCGGCGAACCCACCGCGCAAAAAATAATGTTCTTGGCCCGTGGCGCGGCAGGACTAACGTAGCGCGCTTTCGCCCGCGAAGCAAACCGCATCGCCGATCCGTGTGACACACGTATGTCCCAACCGCGTCAGGCGGGTGACACTTCAGGGGAACAGGTCAGCAAAGGATTCGTCGGCAATGCTCCGGCGGGACGGGCGGGGCGAAGGGGAGGAATTCTACTCGGCGTCTCTTTGGCAGAGCGAACGGCGGCGGGCCGCCATCTCGTCGGCCTCGGCCGAACGGTTCATCTTGCGCAGCAGCACCGCGTAGTTCTCCAGCGTTGTCACCAGACCGCGCGAGTCCTTCTCGCCCGTCTTTTCCCAGATGGCGAGGGCTTCCTTGTAGAGGGGCTCAGCCTCGTCGTAGCGTCCCTCCTCGCGGTACACGGCCGCCAGATTGTTCAGGGATATGGCCACATCGGGATGGCCGGGACCGCGTTCGCTCTCGGCAATGGCGAGGGCCCGCGTACACAGGTTTTCCGCCACGCCGAAGCACCTTTGACCCAGGTACAGGCGAGCGAGGTTATTCAGGCTGATGGCGAGTCGCGGGTCCTTCGGTCCGAACTTCTCGGCGACGCCAAGCGCGGCCTTCAGCATCTTCTCCGCCTCGACGCAGTTCCCCAACTGAAGGTGCGTCTTGCCGGACTTGTTGTACATCTCCCACAGCGCGCGGGTCATCCGGGCAGTCTCCCTTCTTCCGCGAGACTCAAGCATCCAAGAGGGTAATGGGCCAACGCGCGATTTGCAAGCGAAGAGGCGAGTGGCGGCCGGGGAACCGGGCGGTCATGGGGCGGCGGGCGCCGCCTTCTTGGGCGCGAGGGTGCCGACGTACGGACCCCGGCCATGGACGATGTCCAGGAGTTCCTGGAGGTGCTCCTGGTAGATGCCGCGCGGCAGTGCCGCGTGCTTCTTGCAGAGGTGCGCCGCAGCGCCGGTCGCGACGCCCGTCTGGCCGCACGTGTTCATCACGCGCGTCGAGCCGAGCGCGACGTGGGTGACGCTTATGCACCGGCCGGCCATCATCAGGTTCTCCACGTTCCGCGAATACAGGCACCGGAAGGGGATGGGGTACGGCTTGACCTTGGGGGACTTGAAGGTGGACCGGAAGTCGTACTTGTCGCCGGGATAGTGCAGGTCGATGCCCCAACTTCCCGTGGCGACGCCGTCGGGGAACGGGCGCGTCGCCTGGATGTCGTTCTGCGTCAGGACGTAGTCGCCGATGAGGCGGCGGGACTCGCGCTTGCCGCCGACGTAGGGAACCCACAAAAGTTCATAGTTCGCGTACTTCGCCGGGTCCTGCCGCTTGGCCGTGGCGAACGAGCCGTAGATGGCGAGCAGCAGGTGGTCGCGGATCTCCTCGGCGTCGCGGATGGTGTCGCGCCAGTGGCCGTACTCCCAGTTCCATCCGCCCGACGTGGCCGCGCTGTCCTTCGACACCTCCGTGGCCCAGGGCACCTCGGGGAAAGGGACCGGCCGGCCCGCATCGCGCGAGCCCCAGCAGAGGCTCGTGCCGAGGGTCATCCGGTCGGCCTTCTCGGGGGCCAGCGACTCGTTGAACTCGTCGCGCGCCTCGCGGCCGACGCGATACTCGGCCCCCGCCCAGAACCCGACCGAGCCGTCGCCGGTCGAGTCGATGAAGACCGGGGCCGCGAACCGAAGTTCGCGGTTTGTACGAATGTCCCTGGCGTCGACGCTCTCGATCCGGCTCCCCGTTTTCTGGACGCGGAAGGCGTGCCAGCCGAGGAACTGCCGCAGGTTCTTCTCGGCGTCGAGGACGGCCTGGCGGCGTTCGGCGGCCCGGGTAGGCGGGCTCGGCTCCTCGAGCCATTTCGGGTCGCCCGGCTTGTGGTCGTAGCCGCCGTTAATCTCGCTGACGATGGGGCCCGGCTGGCCGCCCGTGTGGACGCGGATTTCCGGGCTGTTGTTGCCGCCGAAGACCGGCCGGTCCTGGATGAGTGCGACGTTGCACCCGAGCCGCGCGGCCGCGATGGCCGCCGAGCACCCCGCGATCCCGCCGCCGACCACGACGAGGTCGAAGCGGCCGGCCGAGGGCGGCGTCTCGGGCAGACCGAGCAGGCGCCGCCGCCACGCGGCCATCGCCTCGTCCGGCTCACGCGGCGGCACAAACGCCTGGTCCGCTGTAAACAGCAGCGCGTCACAGCGCCCGTCGAAGCCGGTTATATCGACCAGTTCCATCGTGGCCTTCTTGCCCTTCACCCGGATCGTGCCGCCGTCCTGCCATATCCAGCCCTTGCCCTGGTTGCCGAAGACACCCACCGCCGCGCCGTCCACGACAACCTTGAACGTTCCGGGATGATGCGAGGGCACCCAGTCCTTGGTGCGGACCCACAGCCGGTATGTGCCCGTTTCTGGAAACTCCACTTCCGTCCTGGCGGGCGCCACCGGCCGGCCGAGCCCATGGGCCAGAAGATACGGCGACCCCATGATGTCCATGAACTGCTGGTCGACAACCCATCCGCCGTAGTCGGCGAAACCTTCCGCCTCGACAAGAACTTCAGCGCCCTGGGCCGCGCTGGCGCCGAATACCAGCGCCGCCGCCACAATCGACACGGTCAGCAGGCCCACGAGCATGGAATTTCGCATAGAGAAACCCTCCCTCGCCTCTCCTCCGGTATCGGCTGGGAACGTCCTCGGGATTTAGCCGGCCTCGGCCGCGGGGGACCGGGCGGTCACGGGGCGGCGGGCTCCGCCTGGAGGCGAACGTCCTCGATCGCCACCAGGCCGATCGCCCCGGGGCCGGAGAGCGACAACGTCCACTCGACAAGGGCCTGGGGCGCGATGGGCCAGCGCTCCACGTCCGCCGTTCCCGGCCGGGCCTTGCCGACGAGCGGGTCGCCGACGGGCTTTCCGTCGGCGCCGAACACCTGAATGGCGGCGAGGATACCGCCTCGAAGCGGGTCCGGCTCCTTGAGTTCCACCGCGAGACGGGCCCGCAGTTCCACTCGCCGCTTCGATTCGCCGCCCGGCAGGGGGAGGGCGGCTTCGGGAATCGTCAGGAGGTACAACTTGGTCCCGTTTCGGAGCCGGCCGGCCAGCGTGACGGTGCCGGCGTCGGTAAGCGGCGTGCTCGCGAGGAACGTCAGGCGGTACACGTAGAGTCCCGGCTTGTGGCCGCGGGCCGTCAGGGCGGTCGTCAGCACCAACTGCCGGTGCTGCTCGTCCTTCGCTTCCAGGCGCGCCCCGCCTGCCGATAGACCGCTGACGGCGAGGGCACTCGAGTCCGTCGGCCCGTCCCACGGGGCGCGGAGCCGACGCAGCGCCTCCTCCGAGAGGGCGATGTCCGGAGGCCCCTTGAGAATCTCGAGCGGGGCCGATGCGGGCTTCGCCGCGGCCTCCATGTAGCGGTTGTCGCGGCGATGCTCGGCGAAGCGATCGGCGTGCCAGGCGAGATGGTCGGCGGCGCGCGAGGACCAGTACGTCCAGTTGTGCGCTCCCCGGCCCAGGTGCCATTCGTACGCGAATCCCTTCGCGTCCAAGATCCGCTTGAGGGCTTCCATCTGGGGCCTCGCGCCGTCCTGGTCGGCCGTGTCGAGGCTCAGGGCAAAGGGGAGAGGCTTTCCCCAGGCGCCGACGAGACGCAGGGCCGACCGCTCCGTATAAAGCGGCAGCGCCTGGGGCGTGCGCGGTCCGATCCACCAGTCCAGGCCAACCGTCCCGGCATAGCCCTCAAGGTCGAGCGCGCCCGAGAGGACACTCACGCTGCCATAGAGGTCCGGCCGGCGCAGCGCGTGGTAGAGGGCCCCCTGCCCTCCGGCGGAGATGCCCACGATGCCTCGCTCCCCTTTGGCGCGCGAGGCCGGATAGTTCGATTCGACAAACGCCCGCAGTTCCTCGGTCAGGAAGTCGCCCCAGCGCATCCACTCGTGGGCCGGCGAGTTCATGAACCACGTCGCACCGCCCACCGACGGGCACACTGCGATGACCTTGTGGCGCCCGAGGTGCGGGTCGATCTCCTTCTTCCACTCGTTCTCGTTACCCAGGAGGCCGTCGAGGAAATAGACAACGGGGTACGTACTGTCGGGTTTCAGGTCGGACGCATGGCCGATCCAGAACCGCTCGATTTTACCCGTGGCCGGCGACTGCACGACGTAGTGCTTCCAGACGACCCGGTCGGAGCCGGTTCCCTGCGCGCGGCTTGTGGCCGCCCCGACAAGCGGGAGAGTCGCAACCAGGACAAGAGCGACACAGAGGCGGAAGGGTTGCATGGTCATCTCCAGGTCTTACGACGTACCTGACGTCCGGCGGGCCGGATTCATTCGGTTCGGACCGACAGTCGCTCACGGTCTCGCGCCACGGCCCAGAGCATTCCGATGCCGCCGAGGACGTAAATGCCCATCCCGATCACCAGAGCCGTTGTGAAGCCCGCATGGATGCTCACGAGGACGCAGAGCATGCTCCCAATGACCGTCGCAAAGGCGTTGACGCCCCATGCCCACGGCCGCATCGACTCGTCCAGCCGCTCCAGCATCCGGAGGCCTGTGGGAAACGGCATGCCCATGAGCACGGCCAGCGGCAGAATGGCGAGCGCCGTAACGAGCCACCTCATCGACAGGCTCAGGCCCATCAGTTTCGGCAGACCCAGGTTGAGGAACGCGATCTCGGCGACGACCATGGCGGCGAGGACGAGGATGACGACCACCACCCCCCGGCCGGGCCGCCGCCGTAACGCGCGGGCGATGTAGGCCCCGATGCCCGAAAAGACCAGGATCGACGCCAGCGTGATTGACATACTGTAAACCGGTCCGCCCACGAAGACTGAGAACCTCTGCAGCAGCGCGATCTCGATAAACATGAAGCCCAGGCCGAGCGCCGCGAAGTACAGGAACACGCCGAAGCGCCCGCGGCCCTGCGACCGCAACCTCGCCCGCATCGCGAGCGGCGCGATGATAAGGATCAGGCTGAGGACGAACATCTGAAGGAGGCTGAACGCCAGGATGATGAAGCTCAGGGGGACGCGCGTGATTCCGTAGCCGCCTTTGCTGCCGGCCAGCCCGCCTTTGCCGCTCGCCAGTTCGAAGAGCGACTTCCACCGGTAGAACTGGAAGAAGAACGGGTCGTCGTCGGTGGTCGGTTGGACGTTGAAGGGGTAGTTCGCGATGAGCGTGGCGCGCGCGGCCGCGCTGCTCCGGATGAACTCGTCGAACTTGTTCTGCCGCGGCGTGTACGGATCGTACAGGACCTCGAAGCCTCGCTCCTCGGCCCACTTCGTGAGGCCCGCGACTTGCTGCTCGGTGAAGGGAGATCGCTTCAGGAGCGTCTCCGCCCAAGGGGAGCGCTCCTTGTAGGCCGCACCGGTCAGGACGACGAAGTGCCGCCAAGGCTCGGCCACGCCGCCGGCTTCGAGCGTGGCCAGTTGGGTCGTGACGAGCCGCAGGGTCTCGCGCGGCGGGTCGAACAACCAGCGCGAGAAGGAGAGGATCCCGTCGGGTGTCAGATGGTCCCAGTAATCGCGCATGGCCTCGCGCGTGTATAGGAAGTTCTCGGACAGGGCGTAGGCGCCGGTGGAGAGGGCGGTAAACGTGTCGACGCCGGACAACTGGATCACGTCGAACTTAGCGGCGGAGCGCGTCAGGTAGTGTCGCCCTTCGGCGACGACCATCTCAAAGCGGTTGCCCTTCCAAAGGGCTGGGCACTCGTCGCGATAGCGCTCCTCGACCGCCTGGACGATCACAGGATTCAGGTCAACACCGACGATTCGCTCGGTGCCGTAGTGCAGGGCGATCAGGGCGTCGATCCCTCCGCCGACGCCGATGATCAGCGACGTTGTGGCCGGTTGGACGGTGTAGGCCACGCCCTGGAGATAGTCACCGAGGATCTTGGTGTTCTCGGCGTCTTCATTCAGCAGCATGATGCCGGTCGGTGCGGCCCCGTCCTGGAAGATGCCCCGGACCTTGGGCGGCGGATCGGTGAATCGCTGCGACAGGGCGCCGCCGAACGACCAATAGCCCTCCATGGGCCGCGTAATGTCGATCTTGCCGACGACGTGCCACTTCGAGTAGGCGATGTTGTGTTCGCCGCGGAACAGGTCTTTGCTGGGCGGAAAGTAGAGAGGCAGAAAGTTGGTGGTCGCGCCCAGCGCCGTGAGGCCCGAAGCGCCGATCAGCGTCAGGCCATACGCCCAGCGCCGCCAGCGGATCCCGCCCGCGCCGAGGATGCAGGCGGCCAGCGCGGCAAGGGTCGCCGCCAGGAAGAGGCCCGCGATGGCGCCGATCTCGTTCAGCACCGCCAGGGCCAGAAGCGCGCCGAGCCCGGCGCCCAGGAGGTCCGCGAAATAGAACCGGTTGATCCGGTCGCCGGCCAGCGCCACGATCCGCCCGACGCAGACCCCCGCAAAGAAGAACGGAATCCCCACGATGACATAGAACAGGAAGAGGCTGATGACGTTGCTGTAGTCGTGGTACAGGACGATGTCCTCGGGGTAGAAGCGGATCTTCGTCACCAGGATCACGGCGCCGGCGGCCGTCAGCGAAAAGAGCCATGCGAAGTGGCTCAGGCGCGACGGCCGGACCTCCGGGTCCGCGAATCGCCGCGCCACCGTCAGGTAACTGCCGGCCGCCCCGAAGCCCAGCAACGCCAGGCTGATGATGAGGTACGCGAAGTGATGCCACGAGATCACCGAGAAAATCCGCGTCAGGCAGACTTCCATCAAGAGGACCGACAGCGAAAGCAGAAACAGGCTGATGAGCGCGGCTTTGGGCCTTTGCATGTCAATCCTTTCCTTCCATCCGCCCGGTCCGGGCGATGCATCTCAGAAGAACCACTTCGCCAGGCGCAGGATGCCCTGTTTCCACGGCGTCCGGTGCGAGACGCCCGCGCGGTGCGCAAACTCGTCCAGGTGCGCGAGGTACCAGCGGTAGTTGCGGACGAGCGCGTCGCGGTTCGAGCGCTTCGGCGCGAACCCCAGGACGCGCTCCGCCTTCTCGATGGAGACGAAGGAATCCTTGCCGGCCGTCTCGTACACCCACTCGTACAGGGGCGACAGGTGCAGGGCCTCGAGCACCCGCAGCGCCAGGATGGCCGGACCCGCCGGCAGGGAGACGATGCGCTTCCCGAAGCCGGCCTCGTCGAGCACCGCCTGAAGGTCCTCGCGGAAGGTCGTGAACTCCCTGGCGCCGATGTTGAAGGTGTCGTTCGCGAGGTCGGCGTCGAGCGTCGCCGCCAGATAGACCGCGTCGCAGAGGTCCTCGACATCCAGCAGTTGGTAGCGGTTCCTGCCGTTGCCGAGGATAGGGAAGTTTTTGCCGTCCTTCGCCCAGTCGTAGAGGAGCGCGAAGACGCCGAGCCGTTCCGGCCCGATGAACGACTTCGGCCTCAGGATCGGGACCGAGAGCCCGCGCGCGCGGTGTTCGAGGCAGACCTGCTCGGCGAGAATCTTCGCCTCGCCGTACGGCCCGACGCCCTGGAGCCGGTCGTCCTCGTAGATCGGATGGTGGTCCGGGATGCCGTACACGGCCGTCGAGGAGATGTGGACGACGCGCCGGGCGCCGGCGCGGGCGGCGGCCTCGAGGACGTTCCGTGTGCCGTCGACGTCGGTCGAGAAGATGTCCTGGCGCGAGTAAAGGGGGAGCGCGGCGGCGGCGTGGACGACGATGTCGGCGCCCTCAGCCGCCTCGGCCACGCACGCCGGGTCGCGGACGTCGCCCGTCACGATTCGGAGGCGGTCGCGGCAATCGGCATAGTCGAAAGGCGCGATGTCGAGCGACACGACTTCGTCGCCCCGCGCCAACAGGTGCCGCACCAGGTTGATGCCGAGGAACCCCGCGCCGCCCGTGACCAGATAGCGTGCCATTCGCCGTGTCTCTCGCCCGCGTGTTCCGCCTCATCCTAGCAGAGCCCCCGCCGACCCGCCAGGGTGAATCACCGGACTAATACTACAACGCTACTTGTGCCCAAGAGCCGCCAGGCGAAAACTTAAGCGTACGCCGCTTTCAGGCTGTAGCGCGGGGGTTTATCCCCCGCGCCTTCCTGCGCGGGGCACCCGCCTTCGTCCGCCAGAACGGAGGGCGGACTTCGGCGTGGCAAGCAAGGCCCCGCGCTACGGCGCGTAAGTCTGGACAATGGGGAGGGGCTCGCGTTCTCACTCCCAACAAACCCCTACTGTTCCGTGACACATGTTCTGAAGGGTGCCATGCTTTCGCGCTGTTGCGAAAGCATGTTCCTGGTGGGGGCGCACGCCCCGCCGGGGCGTGGCACCCATCAATCGACGAGTCACGGAACACTACCAAAAAATCCCTCCGTTTGAGAAAAAAATCTTCTGGCATCGGCGCTGCCTTCGTGTAGCCTCTAGGGTGGTGTCTGGCGAAGGGAGATGGTTTCCGCACTCCAGGGGAGCAGAAACGCAACCATGGCAGACAGGGGTCTGACTCGGCGGCAGTTCATAGAGCGAAGCGCAGCCGCGGCGGCTGGGGTGGCGGCAGGCATCCACCCGGTCCGTGCGGCCGGGGCCGACGTGGAACCCAGGGCTTCTATCGGAGGTCGCAGCATGCAAAAGATCGGACTTGGAATCAACATGGAGTTTGTGCGGCATGCGGACAAGTCGTTCGAGTGGGGCGTCGAGAAGGCGGCCGCGCTCGGATACGAGTACGTCGAGCCGATGGTCCACTGGGGCCGGGAACTCCTGAGCGAGGCCGGCTACTTCCACAGCGTCTCGATGCTCGACGACCCTCTGCGTATCAAGCGCGCCTGCGAGAAGGCGGGCATCAAACTTTCGGGCCTCTCGTCCCACACGCCTCTCACGAAGCCTGAGATCGGCACTGAATATCTGAAGCAGGCGATCCGATTCGCCGCCGAGTGCGGGGCCCCCGTCGTGAACACCGACGAAGGCCCCAAGCAGCCGTGGACGACCATCGAGGAAGACTTCACACTGATGAAGTACACGCTGACCGAGGCCGCGAAGGTGGCCGAGCCGCGAGGCATTCTCATCGGCATTGAACCGCATCAGCAGTACTCCAAGACGCCCGACGGGTTAGACCGTATCGTGGGGCTGGTCCAGTCGAAGGCCATCGGCATCAACTTCGACACGGGCAACAGTTACCTGGCCGGGCAGGACCCGCTGGTGTGGCTCAAGCACGTGCTGCCGCGGCTGGTGCACCTGCATGCCAAGGATATTTCGGTCAAGCAGTCGGAGACCGAGCGTGGCAAGGTGACGGGCACGCCGGTCGGCTGCGCGTGCGGCGAAGGCGTCATCGATTGGGCCAAGACCATCGAGATCTGCCGCGGCGCGACGAGGGACATCGTCTTCTCCGTCGAGTGCGGAACGGTGGACCAGGCCGAGCGGAGCATCAAGTACCTGAAACCCCTGCTGAAATGAGGCGCCAACGCGGCGCGGCAGCGTGCCACGAGCCGGCGGCGGGAGCCGCCGGTCACGTTCCCTGCCGTGGCATGGGCCCTGGCGGGGAACGTGATCCCGGCGCGCCGGGATCACGCTCGCGCGCCGTGGCACACCGAGGTCTGTAGGCGTAACGGAGGGCGAGCCGTGAAGGTCCTTGGCTTGGCATGGGCGGCGGCGCTCGTCCTGGCCGCGACGGCGGCGGCCGCTGACCCCGCGCGGATTCAGATTCAGTCCGGCGATTTGTCGGTCACCATCAAAGACGCCGACCGGCCCATCCTGGAGTACGTGTACGGCCCGGAACTCTTCAAGCCGTACGTCAAGCAACTGTTCACCCCCGGGGGCGTGAACGTCCTGCTGGACAGCCCGCCCGACCACATCCATCATCATGGCTTGATGTTCGCCGTGGGCATCGACGGCGTTGATTTCTGGTCCGAGACGGAGGCCTGCGGCCGCCAAGTCCACCGGTCCGTCGGCGACACCCGGTCCCAGGCCCGCGACGGCCTGGCGATGGCCACGTTCTCCGAGCGGATCGACTGGGCGCCCCCGAAGGCGGACAAGCCCGTGGCGCACGAGGTTCGCTCGGTCACGGTTTACCGCGGGGCGGCGCCGGATGCCACCCTCCTGACGTGGCAGACCCGGCTCGAGGCTGCCGAGGGACACCCTTCCGTCCAACTCGGCGGCAGTCACTACTACGGCCTCGGCATGCGGTTCATCCGGTCGATGGACGCCGCCGGCCCGTTCTTCACGCCCAAGGGGCCGGTCGATGGCGAGGTCGTGCGCGGCGATGAACGCCTCACCGCCGGCCCGTGGTGCGCCTACACGGCCATGGCCGACGGCAAGCCCGTCACGGCGGCCATGTTCGAAGGCCCCGGCAACCCGCGGCCGGTTCTTTGGTTCACCATGGCCAAGCCGTTCGCGTACCTGTCGGCCACGCTCAACCTCCACCGCGAGCCGCTCACCGTGGAGGCCGGCAAGCCGCTCACGTTCACCTACGGCGTGGCGGTGTGGGACGGCAAGATCGAGGCCGGGGAGATCGAGAAAGTGTACCGGCGCTGGCTGGAACTGGCGGCGCCGAAGGCGGAGGAATCGTCCACGAAACCGGGCAAACCCTGAACCAAGGAGCGCGAACTATGACATCGGAATCCGGGAGCGGCGCCACGCGGCGCGACTTCATGAAGGCGGCGGCGATGGCGGCGGCCACGGCCTTCGTCGGCGGCGCCCCGCGGGCCGCACGCGGGGCCAACGAGCGGCTGGGCGTCGGCTTTATCGGCTGCGGAGGCCGGGCCGGCAGCCACATGGGCATGGTCAAGCACCTCAAGGAGCAGCAGGGTTACCCCGTGGACCTCGTCGCGTTCTGCGACGTTTACCGGCCGCGTATGGAGCGGGCCGCCAAAGAACACGGTGGCACGGGGTACATGGATCACCGTGAACTCCTGGCCGACCCGAAGGTCGACGTGGTCTGCATCGCCACGCCCGACCACATTCACGCGCCGCAGGCGATCGACGCCGTCAAGGCCGGCAAGGATGTGTACGTCGAGAAGCCCCTGACGCACTGGCGTCAGTTTGACCTGGCGAAGCAACTGGCCGCCGAGGCGAAGAAGGCCGGCCGCCTGGTCCAGGTGGGCTCGCAGGGCATGTCCGACGGGGCGTGGCACCAGATGCGGAAACTGGTGCAGGACGGCCTCATCGGCCAGCCCATCCACGCCGAGTGCGGATACTTCCGCGTGGGCGACTGGGGCGAGCGCGGCATGCCGATTGACGATAAGAACGCCAAGCCCGGCCCGGACCTCAACTGGGAGGCGTTCCTCGGCGATTCGCCGAAGCGCGATTTCGACGTCAGCCGTTTCTTCCGCTGGCGCATGTATGAGGACTACGCGGGCGGGCCGTGCACAGACCTTTTCCCGCACT
>Ga0315284_10010874_pt1 | contig 12967 bp, 12 predicted proteins | sample YL17G09_16_MG_FD_203696 | JGI IMG/M metagenome (GOLD analysis project Ga0315284, IMG submission 203696) | Sediment microbial communities from Yellowstone Lake, YNP, Wyoming, USA - YL17G09_16 | ecosystem: Environmental > Aquatic > Freshwater > Lake > Sediment | place: USA: Wyoming | collected... | reverse complement strand
ATTTCAATATCATCATAAATATTGCTATTTCACTCAAAAGATATGGTTATTTGATGAATTACCAACAAAAGTATTAAAAGATTTAAATATGCCTTCTAGAGACCAAGGAATTGACTTGGTTTTATTAGATAAACAAAATAGATATTATGCCATACAATGCAAGTTTAGATCTGATTCCAATATTGTTATACCTTGGAAAGATTTAAGTACATTTTATGGATTAACTTTTGGGATAGCCAAAGGATTTAGTGGTGGCTATTTTGTGACTAATACTAGTAATATAGCTAAAATTTTAAAGAAATCAGATAAAGTGATTCATGTAAATGGAGAATTCTTTAATGATTTAGAAAATGATTTTTTCAATGTGATAAGAGCCATATTGTCTAAAAATATGGCATTTAAGCCAATTATATTAACACCAAGGCCGCATCAACAAAATGTTAAAATTCACACGATTGAACATTTTAAGGATCATAATAAAGGATACATTGAAATGGCATGTGGATCAGGAAAAACATTAACGTCATATTGGATTGATTCACATATGGCAAATAAATTAACTGTCATCGCAGTTCCATCATTATTTCTATTGTCACAGTTTTATGGGGATTGGACAAAACAAATGGCATCAGAAAGAATTATGTGCGATTATATATTGGTCGGATCAGATGCTGATAACGATGATGTTAAATATGATATGCACGATTTGATATTGACAACTGATCCAAATGAAATTGAAAGACACATTAGTAAAATTATTCAATTGAAGAAAATAAAAGGTATAGAGAATCATAGAATTATTATAATAACCACATATCAAAGTTCAAATAAACTGATTGATGCTTTAAATAAAGTAAAAATAGAACCAGACTTATGTATTTTTGACGAAGCACATAAAACGGTTGGACAATCAAATAAACAATTTAATTTGCTACTTGATGATAAGAACATTAAAATAAAGAAAAGACTATTTATGACGGCCACCCCAAAAATATTCGTTGGAGATAATGATAATGATAATGAAACAATATTAAGTATGGATGATGAGGAATGGTATGGCAAAAACATGTATGTTTACAACACTTTTGATGCCATAACAGATAAATACTTATGTGATTATGAATTAGTAACTCTGTGTACTAATAATCAATATATAAAATCTCTAATAGAACAAAATAAATATTTACAGTACAATGATAAAATATATGATAGTCAGCAATGGGCTACAGCGATAATGTTAATAAGTCAGTTTGAAAAGAAAGATTGTAATCATCTATTGACTTATCATAATAGTGTTAAATCATCCACCGATTTCAAAACTATATTGGAATTGTTAATTAAACAAAGAAATTTGTTGGTTACTGTATTTAATGTTGATGGAAACCACACAATGAAACAACGCAAAAAGATCTTCAGAGAATTTACAGAAAGTAAAGAAGCTATTATGGTATCTGCTCGAGTATTAAATGAAGGTGTTAATATACCGATTATTGATTCAGTTTGTTTTGTGGATCCAAGAATGTCAACAATAGATATCATTCAATGTATTGGCAGATCTTTGCGACTATATGAAGGTAAAAATAAAGCCAAAGTCTATATACCGATTATTGTTGAGGATATTGAGACTGTTGATGAAAAAACGGCTTTTGGTAATATTGTTAAGATATTGCGATGTTTAAGTGATACTGATACAGATATTAGCGAATATTTTATGGCTGTGCAAAATGGAAAAATACATAATAGGACTTTGATAAGACATGTTAATCATATGGGCAAAGAGAAGATTGGTGAGAATATTGTTGTGGAAGATTGGATGAATGGAATTGATATGAAAATATGGGAAAGAGTTGACGGGTTTGAATATAAATTTAATGAGTTAAAAGCTTGGATTGAGGAACATAATAAACTTCCTGATTCAAATTCTAAAAATCAGACGGAATCCCAATTAAGAACGTTTTGTACTTATCAGCGCACAAGAAAGAAAATCGGAAAATTAAGTGAACGAAAAGTAACTAAAATGGAATCATTAAATGGATGGGAATGGAGTAATTGGATGGTAAAATATAATGAACTTAATCAATTTATAATTATTAACAATAAACTTCCATTTTCAACTGGCGAAAGTGAATGTGAAAAAACATTATCGTGTTTCTGCCAAAGTCAACGCTTAGCAAAACGCGAAAATAGACTCACTAACCATAAAATCCAATTGTTAGAACTATTACCTCATTGGCATTGGGGTCGAGAAACGGAATGGAAAACATGGGATGAAAAATTTATTGAATTAAGAGAATGGATTACCAATAATGGAAAATTGCCCAATTGTAAGTCAAAAGAGAAAAATGAATTGCGTATGGCGTGTTTTTGTCATGATGCAAGAAAAAATTATAAATTACAAAAATTAACAACCGAACAAATAAATAAAATGGAAAGTTTATCTGAATGGTTTTGGAACAGAGATTTTGATGGTCAATGGGAAACTACTTATAATGAAGTTATTGAATGGGAAGCAACTCATAAGAAAATTCCAAAAACTGGATCAAAAAATCCGGAAGAACAAAGATTAGCCAAATTTTGCAGTAGACAACGGACTAATCATAGAAAAGAAACTTTGCTTAAAGATAGGGAAAACAAACTTATGCAAATTAATGGATGGTATTGGTGATTTATTCAAACAATATGATCATTTTAATAAATAGAAAATTTAAAATTTGTGTAACTCAAGAATGCGTTATTTACATCAATGGTTTAAGGTTAATGTCTGGTTCTATCGACGATTGGCTCCACGGCGATACCACAAACTTTGGACACGATGGTGCACCACGAATATCATGAGATGCGTTTTTAAGACTCGAACCAATAGTATTGATTCCAATGGGGTGCGTTATGTTAATTAAATGTCTGTTTTTTATGCTTACTGGTTCTGGTAAAACTTCGAAAAAATCTGAATTTTGTTCAGCGGGTAAATATTTGTCAACATCGTACAAATCCGCAGGCTCGCAATTTTGATTGCTGCCACAAACTGCTTGTCCTTGACTCTTAAAAACTGCAAACCCACTATTAGATTCATCCATTGGCAAGAACTTATCATTATCACCAGTTTGACTATTGCCAATTACGTTGTTATTATGATCGAAATAATCACTCCAGTCGCTTGGTCCTAAAGCTCCTCGCTTGCCACCACTATAGCTGCTTCTTTTATATTCTCCAGGACTAGCCTTATTTCTTCCATTAAATTTGGATTTCAACCAATCGGATTCTGGAGGAGCATAATCATTTTTAGGAAAATATTTGATCATATCTTCTTGAGGAATTGGCATTGTGGATTCTCCTGAATCTTCGGTATTTGTTCCCATTGAACGAGTTTCTTCTTGGGGATTAATTAATTCTTCCATATTTTGTGGAACTTTATGAGATTCTTCGGCTGTGAAATTTTCGGTGTTACCGTTATATAATAAGTAAACTAATACTAATCCAGCGAATACCAATAATAAAACTTTGGTTTGTGTATTCAACATTATTATATATACTCGTAAGATATTTTATTTATTATAACAATAATTATTCCTATATATTAAAACCTAAATCGCATCACCAATGTTAATTTCACCATTATTATCATCACTTTCGCATTCAGTACCAAAGAAACTTCCTGTCGATGGAATTAATTCATTGATTAATTTTAATTGGTGAATAACATAAACTAAATGGCATTTGTTCTTATAAAAATATAATCCGTCAATTGCGAAACACACCTCAAATTCCATATTAAGTCTTAAATCACCAACAGTTAATTTCTTTCTTCTCTTACCTATAATTTTACAATTCTTATCAATAATAAAATTAATATAAGGAAATGAAGGCAACTTGTCCGGCAAATAAGCTGAATATTTAAATATATTGTTAATTGTATCTGTATTTAGACTATTGCCAAACCATTCAGCACCATTCCTAATTATTTGCCCTTTTGTGGTTGCATCTAGATTATTTATAAATTTATAGAAATCATTGGATGAGTGTAAAAATTCAAATTTAATAATATCATTTTGAACACTCGTTAATCTTAGGTTACTGGATTTTAGATTTATGTTTGCATCTTTATTGTCAATTATTTTGGATATAAAACAACTGCGATCAACATCGAAAAGCGGTTGGTTCAATATGAAAGATGATGGATCATGTTCGCTGTAATCATGAAATTGCATAATATAATATACAATTTCAATTTATAATCAAAAATTATAACGCATTATTTTATTCTAAATATACTATATAAGTTAATGCAAGACATAGGTTTAAATTTTGATGATATAACTTCTAACTCTTTAAATAATTTGTCGGATCTTTCTGATTTTTCTTTTAGTTCCGTTCAAGAACCACAAGCTGGAGGTGGTCTTAGAGATTTCCTATTTGGTAACTCGAAAATAGATAACGCTATATTAGAAGCTGCAAGAGAAAAAAACACTGCAGTTGTTGAATTTATGATAAGAAAAAACTTGTCATCATATAAAGCACAAGATAAAGATGGTAATACATTGCTCCACTATCTTGTCTCAAATCCAGACCCAAATACTGAATTAATTGATAAAGTTTTACATAGTTCTGATGTCAAATCATTCATTAATAAGCAAAACAAAGATGGCGATACCCCATTAATCGCTGCCGTTAAATCGGGACACCATGATTTGTGCACTACTCTAGAAAAGCATGGAGCCAACAAAAAGATTAAAAATAAACAAGGACATTTTGTTGACACTGAAACCGAAGAACAAATTGATGCTAAACAATCAGAAGGATCCATATTTCAAGCTACTATTGGCCCATTATCACCAAGTAAATTCGGAACATTGGCATCCCCTAAAGAAGTTGAAGCTATATTAGAACCCATTAAACGACTCCTATTTAGATCTAAACAACAAGATACCAATACTTCAGAACCAGCAAGCATTATGATAACCGATATGACATTAAGTAAAGATGCTAGCACAGATGATTTTGTTAAACAAAAAACTGCTGATCTCAACCATATGCCAAATGAAACAGAAGATTTAATAAGAAAAATAGATAATCATTCAAAAATGAGTGGAGGCGGTGATATTACAACTGAAGGATTAGTTACTGATATTGAAAATTATTTCAGAAAACATACAGGAGGATCATCAAGAGTGTCTGGAACAAGAAAAGTTCAAAAATATTCAGAATTTGATATGGATAGCAGTGAAGCTCCACAAAAAAGTAGACAAAGCGATCTTGGTCAATTAATCAATAATCAAACGACTGAAATTATCGAACGATCATTAAAACATATTAAAACTATAATTGCTGATAATAAAAAAGACTTCAAATCAATTAAACCAGATGATGATACCGCAAGAGCAGTAAAATCTATTTTATGGAAAGCTATCAGAGAAAATAATCCTGATATCAAATCATCTTTAGATGTTGCCGTCGAAATGGAAAAGAAAATTAATAAAGATGAATTAATGAATATTAGTGCTAAACAAATTAAAGAAATGATCGATGTTTTAAATAAAGTTCAAAAAGAAAAACAAGAAAGAAAACCAATTAATGATACAACTTCAACCGAATCAGTTCCATCAGAATCTAACTTATCTCAAACCAGTTTTTAAAAAATTAGTTTAAATCTTTATAAATTTTTTCCAAAACAATTTATATGGATTATATTGGTCCTTTAAGTAAAGATCTATTAGAAGTTTGCACTAGAGAATTAAAAAAAAAAGAAACAAAGGATAAAATTATGAAAAATGTATTTGATCCAATTGTTAATGAATTCGTTAAAAGATATTCAGCATATATTTCTTGTTTTATGTTTGTCCATATTATTACTATTTTATTGTTAATATATATCATTTATAGTATCAAAAAATAATTTATTGTTGTAATATATAAATGAATGTCTTCATAAATATATTTTTCATATTCATATTCATTTTCACAATGCTATTTTTTAAAATGCCAAATATAGATAATACTAACTATTTAGCCCATAAATTGACTATATTCTGTTTGTTATTTCTATATCAAGCATTGTTATTAATATTATCAAAAATGAAAAGTGGATGCAAAATAGATCCTGTAGAAGTATTTTCAATTTCTGTTGAAACAGCCGCAATTGGTGTAATCGGTTATTCTATGTATACCGATTTACAATATTATAAAATAAATCCAATTGATCATTTTTATGTTACAACACATACTCAGTACTTGTATATTACAATCATCATAACACTATTATTAACATTTGTTAACTCAATAAAATTATTGTTTGGCTATAAACCTTATGACTGTGTTAAATACTAGTATCTCATAAATTGATGTTCAATAAAACCAATTATAAATTATTATAATTGGATATAATATATTGTGTATGTCTGACAAGAAAAACAGATATTTATGCAAACCAAATAATGAATTTAAAGATATTTGTATAAAAGATGACACGGGACAATATAAATCAAAAGACGGGTGCATAAATGATTGTGAAAACAAATATATTAATACACATTTAATAAAAGCGCATATAAAAGGGGAAACCATGAAGTTTTATTTATTCATAAAAGATATTATTAAAGATCATTTTAATGTATATCTTAAAGGAGGTAATGTATTGGGTTTAATGATCTTAAAAATGATATACAATAAATATAAAAATGATGATGACAAATTTGAGTCACTTTTTGATGATTTTTTACAATTGAATTTAATAAAAGATTGGGATTTTACTGCATATACAAAGATAATATTAAATGACACATATAGAAAGAAACTCGATGATATTGCTGCCAAATATAAATTAGTTCCAAGGGCTAAAACATTCATATTATATCAAACACAAAAACCTATGTTGATTGATAATAATGCTTTATTTGAAATATCTGTTTTAGACTCTGAAAATTATACAAAATTAGAAATACCATTGACTACTATGAAAATTAAAGTAAATGAGTATAATGTCAAATATGTTTTTATATTGGCTAAAATGTTCTTATCTTATAAATTAACTAATGAGCCATTTGATTTAGATATGATTAAAAGGGTTCTAAGCAAATTTGAAATAAACATTCACCCAAGTAATAAGGGATTATATTCTGTCAAAAATTTGGATATGGGAAATTTAAGTAATAAAATGATTAATTTCATAAAAGATTTTTCTAAAAAAGATAATGATTTAATGCAATTTTTAATTATTCATGTATCAGATTTATTCAGATTACTTTACCGATTACCAGTTAAAAATTTACCGAAAACAGATTTAATTGCCGATTTTATTAAAAATAAGTTAGACGACAAAATTCCTTCTTGGTTATTAGATACAGGAAATATTAAAATTATTGTGAATAAATTTGTTGATGCATTGAGTAATAAGACAAATGATATATATGTTAATTATGGGGTTAATAGTGTCGTTGAGTTTTTTGATGGAATCAACTTTAACAGATTGCGATCTGATTATAAAATATTATCGGATGACAGCAAAACAATGCTAATACATATTTTTAAACCTCTTATTGATAATAATATTGATAATCCAAACAATAATAGTTTAATTAGCTTAACTAATTTTATAAAACAACAAAAAGGAGGATATTACGATTCATACACTAAATACAAATCCAAATACTTATTACAAAAATATTCTCGCGCTATAATATAAATGATATTGTATAAGTTTTTAAGATATCTATTGCAAGCGATTGTTATATATATTGCCTTACGATATACACCATATGTAACACTCGATATTATGAAAGCTGGTATTATAACAATTATATTGACAACATTCCTTATTGCATTAGAATTTATCTATTTTAGTTATTCTCTCATTAAAGAAGAAAATTGTGATGTTTGCAAATTACCGCCAATTACTCCACCTCAACCAACATGTCGAGTTGTATGTGACTCTGACCCAAAACCTAAATTAGAAACCTTCACTGAAACTAAATCAACCGATAAAACCCCTCATGAAGCACAAGGACAAGAGCAAGTAGATAGAGTAACACCACAGAAACAACCAAATGAAAATTATTATAGAGATGTGAACACAAAGAATTTAGGCTTTGGTGGTATGTTTTATGATGATTATGTTGGATCACAAAATACTGGAACTTATTTATCTGATCCTGAATATGAAAGGAAAAGAGAAATTAATGAAAAAATTGCTTTGGAAACTAGAAGACGTAATATGGAAGAACAGGCTACTACAACAGCCGGATATTCAACTCCATATCAAGAACCTGGCGCTAAATCGGAAACTCGAAAATCGATTGAACATAGCAGGCGCATCGAAGGGGAAATCGACGATGAGTTAATTTATTCTGATTTCAACACGCTTCCCGTGGCCTCGGGATATCGCAGCACAGACGCAGAATATGGCTACGCGTTTATTCCCCCGGAGAGATGGGCGCCTTTAGCGCACCGTCCGCCAGTGTGTGTAACCGATAGAAGGGCAAGTATATATCCTTCATTAGCAAATGGAACTCCAGTTGATGTAAAAGAATTCCACAGTTCCCTTAGAATTACTCCACCAGATAGAATAAACACAGCCTATATTGATGAGAAACTCAATGCAGGTAGATAAACTTATTCAACAAATTTCCATTTAGTTCCACATCCCTCAATATATTTGAATTCCATTACTTAAACTTATGTTTAAGCATCTTTTAAAAAGTTGGCCCGGTAAATCATGAGGGGACACCCGAAATGTTTTATATGAAAAGTTGATTTAAATAAAACATATAAAATAATTCAATAATCAAATAACCAACACAATGAAAGCTCTCAGATTAAACAGCAATCACTCTTTTGCATTTTCTTTTGCGAATGGAAAAAAGATTGATCATATGAAACCTGTATCGAATGCCTTTAAAAATGTAAATTGGCATGATTTAAAAGGAAAAACCATAACCAATAAAAATGTTATATTGACACGTTATGGTGATGTTCACGGATTTGATAATAGTCCAGTATTTACATGTGAAACTTTATTTTTGGATAGTTGTGACAAAAATTTCATCGCATATTGGCTTAATAAGGGAACATTTCCAAATGTTAAAACAGTATATTTAGATTCACATCCATGCGACCATTATTGTTTACCTAAGGATATTGACAAGATTTATTTGCATTCAGCTTGGCGAAGATATAAAGAAAGATGGTGGTCAAATCGAGATAACATAGAATTGATTGATGATGAAGCATATAAAACTCAATTGTCAAGTTATGCAGAAGATAGCGAAGAGATGTTCATTAAAGAATAATCAAATTTCAACCATACACTTGGCCATCATATTATTTAATTTATTTTGTATATCAGTGTCATAAGTACAATGTAAATATTTGTAATTGGCATATATATTGGAATAGATAACTGCTTCATTATATTCTTTTTCATTTGCTGGTTTCTGACTAACAATAAAATTCCCTCTGTCTAAAAAAACATCGAGATTCTCTTTACTATTTCTTTTTATAATACATATTATACTGCCTTTCCGAAATACTCGATCCATTAAGTTATTTTATAATATTTAAATAACTTAATAGCTTTAAATAATCAATTTTTCATACAATAGAATATTGTTACTATATTTGCCATTTACTTATTAACAAGAGCAACGGATCCACATTATTAAATATTATATTATGGTTTTATTACAGTAAGTGATGTCATAATGTGGAACTGTTGCTTGAATATACACATTAATCTTTATTATCTTGTCTAATAACTTTGTTATGTTTTCTATCTTTTCGATGTTTTTTATGTTTATGCTTATTGTGAATGACAGTTGTTTTGGGTTTATCGAGAAGATAATTATCAACTGATTTTTTAACTATTAGATAATAAATAACCAAACCCATAATTGCGTATAAAAAGAATTTTAATACATATTCACTAAACAACTCACCATGATCATCAACAATATAATACAATAAATGGACAATAATTGCGACAGTTAAAAATTTAATTATATCATGCCACATAGTGTTTATTTCTTTCTTACTGAGGTTTATTTTAAGATTGACCATTTAGGTTTATTATATATATATGATAGATTTATATTCTTGAGTAAGTCTAAACACAATACTTTTTTTTAAAACTACGGTATATAAGAAATGGATTATAAAGTAATTATAATACTGTTAGCATTATTGTTTTTGATTATACTTGTCTACAGAGAAGTAACAAACATTAAAGACAATTTGCATAGAAGTTCAAACTATATGACATTGCAACATAACAAAAATAGTGATAATATGATGTTGAAATTCAGAAATGATATGGATAGATATGTTACTCAAATAAAAGGAATAAGCAGTGATAATTTACAACAATTACGCAAAATAACATTACTTAATCATCAAAATGTAGTTAGAAATAATCATTTTACTGAAACAGATAACAGCGAATTTAAAACAAATATGCATTATTTATCGGAAAACCCAAATGATAAGATTTTCATAAAAAAGGATCCAAGTAATGATTTTTATATGAGTGAAGATGAAACTAAGAATAAAAAAAATGATTCGTCATCAAATTGCGCAGAAAGATCACAAGTTTGTGATGGAGATTATTGTCCTATTGATAATAAAGATAATAAAGATAATAAAGATAATGATCAAGAAATACCTATTTATGTTTCCCAATCTAATAAAATTAATACAATCGATGAAGATGATACAGAAGATGATTACACAGAATTAAGTACAAAGACCGATATTCAAGCTATAAATCATTTATCACCTGAATCACATCATGATACAGCTAATATGGTTGTTGGTGGAGAATTAAACAAAAGTAAAAATAACTTAGAAAATAGTATTATTGAAGATGATGGCTATAATACAGAAGAAAATATAGTTGTGACCCCAATTATTTATAAACCCAATCCTAAACATAAAAATGAAATAGAGGTATTTAATATTATTACTGATAATAAATTATTGCCACCAATTTCACAAGAAAAGGTTTCAGAAATAATAAAAACTGGTAATGATATCAAATTAAATGATATATATATTAATGATACTGATAGTGATAAAACTGATAGTGATAAATTAACATCTGAAGACACATTTGATGCAAACAATGCTATTCAGAGAATTGATTTGACAGAATCAGTTAAAAAATTATTGGAAGAGAAAGATAAACAAATTGATAATTTAAATAAAGAACAGGATAATAATTCAACAAAATCAAATAGTAGTAGAAAAAGTGTGAAGTCAGTTAAAAAACAAGAGAAACCAATTTTATGTGTTGACACTAGTGTTGTAAGCGATATTGAATTAAAAACTTTGGAGGAATATACTTTTAATGATTTGCGAGATTTAGCTAGAAAGTTAAATGTACCAACGACATATAAGGAGAAAAATAAACCTAAACAATATAAGAAAGAAGAATTATTCAACAATATCAAAGCCTTTTTAAAAAAATAATATAATAATATATAATAGTAATGGATAATTTCTTTCAAAATTGCCCACCAAAAATGTCTGATCAAGGCCGTCATTTGTCTGACTTTCAATCAGCAACTCGAAGGGATGAATATATTAAATACGTAAATGATATCACAAGAGATGATCAATATAGATTGTTTTTACAATCAAACGGAAAAGAAATTATGGATAGAGAATGGGCTTACCACAACACACATAATAGATGTTGGGATAATGTTTGTATCCATAATTACCCTACTAGATCATTACCTCGTCAAATGTGGCAAGAAAGACAAGCATATGATTCAATTTATGATATGAATACCCATCAAAAGTTAGCCCCATTAAGACAATGCGTTAAACGAACCGATTTTAGAATGACACCCCAATAAAGTGTTAGTTTGATATAACTATTATTATAAAACAGTTATATATTTAATTTATTAGAATGTGAGTCCACACTATTGTAACTTCATTATGGATCTGTATTGTGGATTGTATTATAGTCAGGTTGTTTATTGATTAGAAATATACGCTGTTGTAACTTCATTATGGTTCCGTATGGATTTAAATGGCGTTTGTAATGATGGTGCCATAGCGTGGATTTTATTATAGTTGAATTGTTTATTAGAATGTGAATCCACGCTATTGTAACCTCATTATGGTTTCTATGTGGACTTAAATGGTTTTTGTAATGATGGTGCTGTAGCGTGGATTTTACAATAATTTATAACTGTGTGGACATAATATATAAATCAGTTCCCGTATTGACTAATATATATGTAACTCGTGCTGTCAAAACAGGAATAGCTGGTATAGTTGTTGGTCCAGCTATAGTGATATTAAATGGACCAAATACATTAAATACGGGATCCACAATTAAATAAATTTTTTGGCCTGGCGCGAGTGACGCGATGGCTGGTAATGTAATTGTCCTATTAGCGGTTAATGTTCCATTCACGACAACAACTTCAGCAGTATCCGGAACAGCAAAATCAACATCTGTCGCAAAAACCGGATTGTCAGTCAATTTGATTAAACCTGAAGCCTGATCTAAATATAATACACGTTTATCTCCCGCAGTAACAGTTGCAGTAAGATCAGTATCATAACAAAAATTATTCCCTCCAGTATCTTGATATATTAAAGCATTTGCACAAACATCATTATTCTCATCGGCGGCTGTTATGGCCCCATCGAAAGTAGCTATTTTATCTGTTGCAACTGCTTGATTGGGATTGAATGTTATTTTATCCATTCCACCACTAGTTTGTATGGATAACGCAGTAGCAGTCACTGCTGCGGATTGTGGTTTAAATATACTTGTGGGATCGGATGGTGTGGAAGGATTATTAATCACTTGAAATAAATTAGCACTTCCAGAGTCATAGACTGTTAAAATCCCAATATTTGATGTTGTTGTTGCTGCATCTATTCTGACATGTGCTGTTAATCCGACTGTTGTAGGATCATCGTATATTTGCAAAACACTGGTTCCTGCCATATCAAGAACATG
>Ga0315284_10010872_pt1 | contig 12968 bp, 11 predicted proteins | sample YL17G09_16_MG_FD_203696 | JGI IMG/M metagenome (GOLD analysis project Ga0315284, IMG submission 203696) | Sediment microbial communities from Yellowstone Lake, YNP, Wyoming, USA - YL17G09_16 | ecosystem: Environmental > Aquatic > Freshwater > Lake > Sediment | place: USA: Wyoming | collected... | reverse complement strand
TCGGAATTTTTGTATTAGCCTCATTGCCGCCAAATATATAGCCTGCAAGTTTCCGAAATCCAGGGCCCGAAAGATCCCTGTAAGTTTTTGCATCCGAATTAATTATGGCAATAGTGGCAGAGGGATAAAATCTGATTTCAAAATCCTTGTACTTCTGAATGATGCTATACTTTTGTACTTCAGTTTTATTTGTTGACATAATTATAAAAGATTGAAGTAATATGGTTAATAAAATAATTACAGCTAAAATTATGATAAACATTTTCATATTTACTTGATTTGAAGTTCATTTCATTGCAATATTCCTGATCATTCCCCGGAAAATAACACCATGGAATGGCAGAACACTATACCAATAAAGCCTGCCCCATAAACCCAGAGGCCTGAATGTTGCAGTTTGATGTAAAACATTATTATTGTCTATTCTGAATTCCAGCCAGGCCTCGCCGGGAAGTTTCATTTCAGCAAAAAGAAGCAATCTTTTTTCTGTTTTGTTGGCTATCAGAACTCTCCAGAAATCGAGGGTCTCACCTGGTGAGATTTCAGTCTGGTTTTTTCTGCCCCTTCTTAACCCAACACCACCGAATAGTTTATCAATAAAACCACGAATTCCCCAGAGCCAGTCTGCGTAATACCAACCGTTACTGCCTCCTATTGACCAGATTTTATTAAGGACCTTTTCAATGTCATTGATGCGAAGTTTCCTGTCATCAAAATAGCATCCATTTATCGGAACTTCAGCATAACGTGAAATTCCATCATTCAAAGTATTGGACGTAAGTGCATCTTTCCAGCTTGATGGTACCTGATTCAGCTCAATCTTCTCGAACGCTTCAATTATAGCTGCTTCATAACTGACAGGGACTACTCCCAGGATCTCTTTCAGATTGTTTTCTTTGCAAATTACCTCAACTTTCATACTGTCAACAAGGTTTTGTGCAAGCGAATATGAAGTTGATGTAATAAAATATAACCAGTAAGATGATAATTTTGGAGTCATGACTGGCACAATTCCTATCCATCGTTTAAGTCCCCTTACAGCTGCAAATCTTAACAGCATCTGCTTATAAGTCAGAATATCAGGTCCGCCGATATCGTAACTATGGTTGAATGCCTTTTCATTAAGTAATACACCGGAAAGGAATTCAATAACATTACGTATAGCAATAGGTTGAGAACGGGTATTCAACCATCGGGGAGCAATCATCACAGGTAACTTCTCTACAATGTCTCTGATAATTTCGAATGAGGCACTTCCTGAACCAATAATGATTCCAGCCCTGAGTGTTGTTAATGAATAAGACCCTGAACCGAGTATTCTTTCTACATTCTTTCGGCTGGTAAGGTGCTTTGATAATATTTCCTCATTTACAATTCCGCTCAGATAAATCACCTGCCTGGCTTTGGTTTTTTGAATGCAATCTTTAAAATTGATGGCAGAGATCTCCTCCTTTTTTTCAAAGTCACCTGTTGAAGTTGACATGGAGTGAATAAGGTAATAGGCCGCATCAATGTCAAGAGGAATACTCTGAAGAGTCTTTGGTTTCAAAAAATCAATTTCAAGTACTGATAAAGAAGGCGACCGGTACTTGTCTGAATTAAATCTAGCTCTGTCACGTACACAACAAATTACCTCATTCCCATTGTTTAGTAAAATAGGTAATAATCTCTGTGCAACATAACCTGTTGCCCCTGTAAGTAATATTCGCATTTAATGTTTATTAAAAGCATAACAATATTATGGGAGGGAAAGTTCATATAGTACAAAAGTCTGAAGTCTTGGCCATATTAGGATGATTAGATTGAGATAATATCCCGGATTCCTTATTTTTAGGTACAGTCAAAATCTGAATATTTGTTTGGGATCATTTTCTCAAAAAATTGAGAGGGTTTTGATATGTAAAAAGAGGGGAGTAGAACCTCCTGGAGTATTACAGGAAGTCAGAAGGTGGCATAAAAAAGAAGATCCCTGGTTGCATCTTTGCTGAAAAACTCGTTTTGGAGAATGCAAAGAAAGTGGGGGAGAAACGGTGAATAGGAGAAGGGGAGAAAGAAAAAATGTGAGTGTGAGAGCGAGTTTTGAGAAAACAGAACGAGTGCGCTCGCTCTCGCTCTCACACTCGCTCTGTTTTAGTACCCGGAGCGGGACTTGAACCCGCACAACCATTACTGGTCACAGGATTTTAAGTCCTGCGTGTCTACCAATTCCACCATCCGGGCAGACCATTTGTTGATTTGATGATTTGTTGATCTAATGATTTGAGGATTTCGTCATATTTAGCTTTGTAGATTTTTTCGTGGCAGAAAATATTCGTATCAATTCTTTAGCTTCTTTCAAAATTAATTCAATTTTTACATTTGTCTGAATACCTGATTCACTTATTAATTCAAGCCAAAACAGTGCTTCATCACCTTCTTCCACCACGATACATATTTTGGCATAAAATTCCTGCTTTGATCTCGACCGGCATGCAGCACGGTAATTGGATGCTACAGACGTAGATGATCGCAACAATTGTTTGCCCAATATTTTTGCTTCATCAGTTTTTGGCAGACTTTGAAAGAACCTGATATTATCGAGTGCGAAATTTTTCGTACGCCTGAGCAGAAGACTTGCATCCATGAGTTGTATTGTTAAATTGCCTGTAACGGTAATGACTTAATCCAAAAAACAAAAACCAATTTCACCTGGTTTTTCAAGGCTCCTTGGTATGCACCAGATTATCCAATCACTAATTAATCAATCTGCGGTTAATTCGATTGCAGGAGGTATAAAAACCCTCCCACTTTTTGCTACGCATTCGCGGCTGCAGAAAATCAACAAATCAATAAATCAACAGATCGACAAATGTTTTTGAGCGGAAAACGAGACTCGAACTCGCGACCCCGACCTTGGCAAGGTCGTGCTCTACCAACTGAGCTATTTCCGCAATAATTCTTTATCCAAGAACTATATCCACTTTGTGTTTGGCACCTCAAATGGTGGTGCAAAAATACACTACTTTTTCATTTCTGCAAATAAATTACTTTTGATTTTGTATATTCTGCTTTCCATGTAGTTGAGGTAAGCAGACAGGCTTCGACTCCGCTCAGCCTGACACATCACTTCAATCCAATCATTCTCCTGATTTCATTCAGTTTATTCAAGGCTTCGATGGGGGTAAGGTTATTGATATCCATCCGGGCAATTTCATCGCGGATTTGCTTGAGCACCGGGTCGTCGAGCTGGAAAAAGCTGAGCTGAAGCCCCTCACGCTTTTCAGCCAAACCTGAAACAGGCCTGGTGAGTTTGTTGTTAACCTGCGATTCTTCAAGCTCGGAAAGTACTTCATTGGCACGGGCAACCAGACTCTTCGGCATTCCTGCCATACGTGCAACATGGATACCGAAGCTGTGTTCACTGCCTCCCCGTACAAGTTTGCGAAGAAAGATCACCCGGTCATCAAGCTCCTTGATGGAAATGCTATAGTTCTTGACCCGTTCAAACGATTTTTCCATGGCATTCAGTTCGTGATAATGGGTGGCAAACATGGTTTTCGGCCTGAATTTCGGATGACCATGCAGGAATTCAACCATGGCCCAGGCTATTGAAATACCATCATAAGTGCTGGTTCCCCGGCCAATTTCATCGAGAAGGATCAGGCTGCGGTCTGAAAGGTTGTTCAGGATGCTGGCCGTTTCAGTCATTTCAACCATGAAGGTGGATTCACCCATGGAAATATTATCCGATGCGCCCACCCGGGTAAATATCTTATCCACAAATCCGATATCAGCACTCTCTGCCGGAACAAAGCTTCCCATCTGGGCCATCAGAACGATAAGAGCAGTCTGCCTGAGCAGGGCAGACTTACCCGACATATTGGGGCCGGTCAGAATGATGATCTGTTGCTCAATGGTATCCAGAAAAACATCATTGGCGATATAGGGCTCGGTGACCGGGAGCTGCTTTTCAATTACAGGATGTCGTCCTTGCTTGATTATAATGCTGTCTGAATCATTCACTGAAGGCCTGACATACTTGTTGTCAACAGCACATCGCGCGAAGGAAAGCAGGCAATCAAGCTTTGCCGTTAACGCTGCATTCAGCTGAACCGGCGCTGTGTATTCGGCAATTGCCAAAACAAGTTCGTTGAACAACCTGGTTTCAAGCTCCAGTATCTTTTCCTCAGCTCCCAGAATTTTCGATTCATACTCTTTCAACTCTTCAGTGATATATCTCTCGGCACTTACCAGGGTTTGTTTTCTTATCCAATCAGCCGGTACTTTTTCCTTATGGGTGTTGCGCACTTCGATGTAATACCCGAAGACATTATTGAAGGATATTTTAAGCGATGTAATCCCGGTACGCTCAATTTCACGTTGCTGCATCTGCAACAGGTAGTTCTTACCCGAATGGAGCATGGTTTTGAGTTCATCAAGATCGGCGGAAACGCCGGGAGCTATAATATTGCCGCGGGTAATTTGCACCGGGGCATCGGGCTGCAACTCTTTTTCCATGCGGTCACATATCAGCTGGCAGGGATTCATCTGCTCGCCAATTCGCTGCAATACAGGTTCGTCTGATTTTCCACACAGTTCTTTAACAGGAATAAGGGCACTCAGTGCCAGTCTGAGTTGAACTACTTCACGCGGTGATATCCGCCCCACAGCAACCCGTGATATCAGACGCTCAAGATCACCGATGCGGGCTATATGCTCCTCAAATTCTGCCCGCATTTCAGCGTGCTCAATCATGTACTCCACGGCATCGAGCCGCTCATTCACAGGTTTAATGTCCTTCAGGGGCATGGCTGCCCACCGCTTCATGAGTCTGCCACCCATTGGTGAAATGGTCCGGTCGATTGTTTCGATAAATGCTTTGCCTCCCTCAAACAACGGATGAAAAAGTTCGAGGTTACGCACCGTGAATTTATCAAGCCATACATAATGATCCTCCTGGATCCTGGATAGGGTTGAAATATGCTTAACCTGCCGGTGTTCGGTCAGGTCGAGATACCTGAGAACTGCACCGGCTGCAATAATGCCAAGCCTCAGGTTGCTGATACCAAATCCTTTGAGAGAACTGGTTTCAAAATGCTTTAATAGCTTATCTGTGGCAGTTTCCTCGGTAAATATCCAGTCATCGAGTTTATAGGTACAGAAATGGGTACCGAAAAGATCCTGGAATTGTATTTGTTTACCACGTTCATACAGTACTTCTTTGGGAGAAAAATTATGCAGCAGTTTATCGGCGTATTCAAAATTACCTTCGGCAGTAAGAAATTCACCCGTGGATATGTCAAGAAATGCAATTCCGGCTGCATTCTTTTCCAGATGCACACAGGCCAGAAAGTTATTCTCCTTGTGTTCAAGCACATTTTCGTTTAAGGCAATTCCCGGAGTAACCAATTCTGTTATTCCGCGCTTTACGATTGTTTTGGCCAGCTTCGGATCTTCCAGTTGCTCGCAAATGGCTACCCGCTGACCTGCCCTTACCAGTTTAGGCAGGTAAGTATCAATGGCATGGTAAGGAAATCCAGCCAGTTCAACGAACGATGCTGAGCCATTGGCCCGCCGGGTAAGTGTAATTCCGAGAATTTCAGCAGCTTTTACAGCATCCTCGCCAAAAGTTTCATAAAAGTCACCCACCCTGAACAGCAATATAGCGTCAGGATGCTTGGCTTTGATGCCCGCGTATTGCTTCATCAAAGGAGTATCGATGAAATTTTCGCCTTGCAAACTGTTTTTTTTACAGGTTAAATTTAGGTTAAGTTGATGGAAGAGCCAACGGGAGATTGTTTATTTTTACCAATGAATTATCACCAATGGAGGTATCCGCATTCATAGAATTGTTTATCAGGGAGCTTGAAATAAACAGCGATCTTCGAGTTTATTATCGTTTACTCGATAAAGGCAACAGATTCTTATGGAGGAAGGCATACCTCGAACAAAGATTGGAATACATTTACAAACATTTGGGTATAGCATCGGGTAAGATCTGGGATGTAGGATGTGGATACGCTACAACTGCAATTTTTCTAACTCTCAACGGTTACCAGGTTTTGGGTAACACCCTCGAGTTCTATTATGATAAAATAGGCAGCAGATTGGATTATTGGAGCAAATTTGGAAACCTTAACGGACTTCGGATTGAGTATTCCAACGTTTTTGATATGCCCCTTTTGGCACAAGAGTATGATGCCATTGTTGCGCAGGACACCTTGCATCATCTTGAGCCTGTTCAGGAGGCAGTTAATATTTTAGGGGTGTCCTTAAAACAAGATGGCAGGCTGATCGTAACGGAGGAAAATGGCCATAATGTTTTTATTGTTCTGAGAAACTTCTCTAAGAGAGGTTTTAAAAGGGTGACCGAATATTATGATGAACGCCTGCAAAAAGCCATTTTGTTTGGCAATGAAAATGCACGGAGTATTCATACCTGGCAGAAAATTCTCAAGAATAACGGTCTTACCCTGGCTGAAAATGACCTGGAATATATCCGGCTTTTACCCCCTTTTTGTTTCACAGGAGAGAATTACCGGCATATAACCGTAAAGGAAAAGAAATTAGGAAATAACTTACCGCTTGTGCAGGAATTATTGTTTTTTGGGATTAATTTCACGGCCTTCAATAACACTCCGTAAACAGTAGATTATGAAAACAAAACAGGAAAATTCTCCCGTTGAGGTCTTTGCAGGCACCTTTTGGGAAGCGGCATTGGTAAAAAGTCTGCTGGAAAATGCCGAAATAGAAGCTTTTCTTAAAGACGAGATCAGGGGAACCATGACGCCCTGGCATGTTTCGCCGGGAGGTACAAATCCGGTTAAGGTTGTTGTATCAAGCAACGATCTTGAAAAGGCGAAACAGGTGGTGGATGATTTTGAAACCAACAGAAAACGCGATAATGCGGGCTGAATTTTTTTTTAGATTTGCACATAATTCATAATTCACAACTCTCTTCATGGCTTTAAACTTCGGCTCAGATAAAAAACGTGCGGTTCAGGCAAAATACGATGCTCAAAAGATAGCCTTTGCTCCCATTATGTTCCAGGCGGCTTTGGCGCTCAGAAACCTGGGTATTCTTGCCCTGCTAAAAGACTTGGAAGAAGGCATCACCATGGAAGAGGTGGCTGAAAAGCTTAATTTACCTTTATATGGAGTTAAAGTATTGCTCGAAGCAGGTTTGAGTATTGAAGTAGTAAGGGTGGAGGACAGCAGGTTTCATCTGACCAAGACCGGCTGGTTTATTTTATGTGATGAGCTTACCCGTGTGAATATGGATTTTACCAATGATGTAAACTATCTGGGTATGTTTTCACTTAGCGAATCTATAAAAACCGGTCAGCCCACCGGTTTAAAGGTATTTGGAAGCTGGCCAACTGTATATGAAGGATTGTCTCAGCTTCCTCCAATCGTTCAGAAAAGCTGGTTCGGTTTCGATCATTTTTATTCCGATTATGCGTTTCCCGAAATTATGCCTGTGGTTTTCAGGAACAATCCGAAACATATTCTGGATGTTGGGGGGAATACCGGTAAGTTTGCCATTCAATGTGCACGTTATAACCAGGTAGCAAAGGTTACCATACTCGATCTGCCGGGTCAGTTGGCTAAAGCAGCACAAGATATCAAAGCAGCCGGATTTGAAGACCGGATTGACCTGTTTTCCATTAACCTGCTTGACCATACAAAGCCCTTTATAAAAAATCCCGACATCATTTGGATGAGCCAGTTTCTGGATTGTTTTTCACAGCAGGATATCTCAGGACTTCTCAAGCGTTCCGCTGAGGCCATGCATGAGAACTCGGCTTTGTACATACTGGAAACCTATTGGGATCTGCAGAAATATGAAGCCTCTACCTACAGCCTGCATGCAACCTCACTTTATTTTACCAACATTGCCAATGGTTGCAGCCAGATGTACCATTCGGACGATATGCGGAAACTGATCGAAGAATCAGGACTGATACTTACCGAGGAAATACAGAATATAGGCGTCAGTCATACTTTGTTCATTTGTAAAAAAATCTGATAATTTGCTTTCTTATATCTTTAATCCTCATGAATAATAGCAGCCGGCGCAAATTTCTAAAAAATGCAACCGGATTGGTTGCTACGGGATTAATCGCCAATTCAGCCCTGGGCAGCACTATCCAGCAGATAAAACCTGCTGATGAAAAGAAGGAAATGATCTTCCGGACGCTTGGAAGAACAGGTGTAAAGTTGCCCATCGTGAGCATGGGCGTGATGAACAGCAGTAATCCAAACCTGTTAAAAATTGGCTGGCAGTCAGGTATACGTCACTTCGACACGGCCTGGGGATACCAGGGTGGAAACAATGAAAAAATGGTTGGTGCTGTGCTGAAAGAACTTAATGTCAACAGGAAAGACGTAATTATCACCACAAAGATAAAAGTTGATCAAAACCTGAACAAACCGGAATTGGCAGAGAGCCGGACAAGGAAATTTCTTGTCCGGTTTGCCCAGAGCCTGGAACGACTGCAAATGGATTATGTAGATATCCTTATGCTTCACGATGTCAATACCCTGGAGCAGGTTCAGGACACCGCGATTATGGAAGCCTTGCAGGAGTTAAAAGACCAGGGAAAGATCAGATTTCCGGCTTTTTCCACACATGTAAACTGGTCTGAAATACTTACAGCTGCTGCCGATAAAGGTTTTTATGATGTGGTATTGCTTTCGTTAAACTATTCTATGGCCAATGATGAAGCTTCTCTCAAGGCAATGAAATATGCTGCATCCAAAGGTATCGGGATGATTGCAATGAAAACACAGTGCCAGCAGGATTGGTACAAACATGACCTTCCGGCAGAGACCCAGAAGTTTTATGAGGGTTCGATCATGCATTCGGCATTGCTTAAATGGGTACTCCGCCATGATCTTATCACTACTGCTGTTCCTGGTTTCACAACCTTCGAGCAGTTGCAGGCAGACGTTGAAGTAGCTTACAATCTTGAGTATTCCCAGGATGAGGTAAAATTCCTCGAGGATCATAACGTAAAATTGGCTATCCAATCAGTTTGTCGTTTTTGCGGAGACTGCAAAGGCACCTGCCCGCATGACGTTGATATACCCTCGCTGATGCGCACGCACATGTATGCTGCTTCTTATGGGAACCTGCATATGACAAGGTCCACTTTGTCAGGCATTGAAAACGGCAAAGGACTGAAAGCCTGCGATGGTTGTGAGGAATGTGTGGCACAGTGCCGGAATAGTGTGCAGATTGCCGGTCGGTTAAAGGAATTGAAGGTGATGATGGCGTAGTATTGTGTATTAACTAAAGCTCCCCGACAAATAATCCTTTGTCAGCTGTTTTTTAGGATTGTTGAAGAATTCTTCCGTAGGACCCACTTCAATGATCTTACCCAGATACATAAATACAATATAATCGGCAATGCGCCTGGCCTGACGTAAGGTATGGGTAACCAGAATAACTGTATATTTTTCTTTAAGTTTGATAAACAACTCTTCGATTTTTTTGGTAGAAATGGGATCCAGAGCTGAAGTGGCCTCGTCTCCGAGAATGTATTCGGGTTCAATGGCCAGTCCCCTGGCAAGGCAAAGTCTCTGTTGCTGCCCTATGGAGAGCTGGGTTGCCGAAGCACGAACCCTTCCCCGGACTTCATCCCACAATCCGACGAATTGCAAATACTGAATTACAGTCTGGTTAAGGGCCTTCCGTTTTTTAAGCCCGTGAATGCGCGGACCGTAGGCAACATTTTCAAAGATCGACATGGGCAGCGGACAAGGGCGTTGTGCCAGCAATCCCATTTTTTTCCGTGTATCGATTACATTCACCCCTGGGCCATAAATATCTTCCCCGTCAACAAAAACACTTCCTTCAATCTTTACTTCGGGTGTCTCATCGTGCATCCGGTTCAGTGTTTTCAGGAAGGTAGACTTGCCGCAACCTGAAGGCCCGATGATGCAGGTAATACTTTTCTCCGGTATGGTCAGGTTAACGTCTTTTAAGATGTGCTGATCATAAATGTGCACGTTCAAGTTCTCAACTCTGATGGAAAGGGGGGATGGGACAGGGTGCACCAGGCTGTCCTGGATGAGACCGATAAAGGGACTCTCTTTCATGGCTTCTATTTGAATGTCTTTCATGATCAGATCTTATGTTTTGCAAATTTAGTACTAAAGTACCGTGCCGAAAAGCTTAATATCAGAATAAGAACAGTAAGTATGACTGCTGAGGCATATGCCCGGTTTTGAACCTCTTCCACCGGGCTTCCCAACTGAAAAAAAATGGAAAGGGGAAGGGTAGCGGCAGGCTGGTTCAACGCATTAGGGATATTATCGGTGTACCCGGCTGTGAAAAGCACGGTGGCAGCATCACCTATGCCGCGGCCTACGGCAAGCAATACTGCGGTGACAACCCCGGGCATTAATTGCCGGAGAATAACCTTTATCATTTCATACTTGGTAGCGCCCAGGGACAATAATGCATCGGGCAGATCTCTCGACAACAATCGGGTAACCTCATCCAGCGACCGCATCATAATGGGCATAATTAGCATGGCTACGGTTATAATTCCACCCAACAAGGATGCCCTGATTCCCAGATATACCATGAGTGCAAAACCAAAAGCTCCATAAACGATGGACGGCACGCCAAAAAGAATATCAAAGGAAAACCTCATAATATTGGCAAAAAGGGAATTCTTTGGTAAATAAAAATTGATGAACATGACTACGGGTATGCTCAGGAAAATGCCAAGTATCAGTGATCCGACAATGATATATACCGAACCTATGATGGCATTCAGCACGCCGCCTTCCTTGCCCAGATAAAATCCCCCGCCGGGGAGCTTGGTAAGCATGTCCCAGGTCAGCGATGGCAGTCCTTTATAAACCACAGTTCCGATAATGAAGATCAACACACCCAGTATGATCAGCGCTGAAATTATCATCAACATTTTGAAAAAGCTTTCTTCGTATTTTTTCATGGTCATTATCCAGTTGTAATGGGAGAATATTATAATTGATATCTTTTTTCAATTTGCACTAAGGTCACCCGTGAAATAGCATTGAATAGCACGATAATGATAAACAAAAGAAATGCTGCAAGCATCAGCGCTGACTCATAGCTGGGCATGGAAAGCATTTCCCCGTAATTATTGGCAATAAGGGCGGGCAGGGGATAACAGGCGTCAAACAGGCTATGTGGCATCTCGGTGATGTTGCCGCAAACCATTAGCACGGCAATGGTTTCACCAAAAGCACGGGACACAGAGAGAACTATTGCTGCAATGATTCCGGGGAAGGATTTTCGCAAGATCACCCTTTTAACAGTCTGCCATTTGGTAGCACCCAATTGCAGCGAGGCATCAGTCATTTCCTTGGGAATGGCCTGGAATACCTCAACCAGGATACTGATCAACAGGGGAAGAATCATAACGGCAAGTACAACTCCCCCGGCCAATACCGTATACCCTGAAGAGAATTCAACAAAATGCGGAGCGATCTTATTGGCAATAAGTGGTACTATGGTAAGTGTACCCCAAACACCATATATTACAGGGGGTATTCCTGATAACAAATCAATCACCGGCTGGAAAAATCGCCGGATATTCCTGGATGCATAAGTGTTCAAATAGATACTGGTTAACAATGAAAGAGGCAGCGCAATGGCAATGGCTATTACTGAAACATACAAGGTGCTCAGAATAAACGGAAGAAATCCAAAATCACCCTTAAACGGTCGCCAGCTTCCGGAGGTAAGTAAAACCCAGATGTTTTTCTCCTTCATAATGGGTAATGCCTTTAAGAACAGACTTAAGCCAATGACCACAAGAAACAATAAAGCAAAAATGGCGATACCCAGCATGATATGCCGGGCAGATTTATCTTTTATCGCTCGTACGGTTTGCATAGGCGTCTATTGGATCTTCTTTTGTTCAGCTGCAATTTTTTCCTTAGGTAAAGCTATATAACCAGCCTCATGTACATACTTTTGGCCATCGGTCAGCACCCAACGGATGAATTCGGTGAGAACCTGGTTGTTTTTTGGATTCCCCTTGGTAACAAAATATAACTCCCTGGCCGGAGGCGACGGGTACTTTCCCGAAGCAATGGCCGCGATCAGATCGTTCATGGAATTATAAAAATTCTCATCGGCATCGATTTTTCCATTGTTATTAAGATCCAGGGGCACAACCCGAAGACCCTTTACCTGTTTCTTGGTAGTGGCGTCATAAACGTAACCTATGTTGTTGAAGCCTATGCCCAGGGGATCTTTCTTTACAGCCTGCGCCAATCCGGGATCCCCGAAAACACCAACACCCAGCAGGTCTTCCTGTTTTTTACCATAAAATTTGGCCCATATTTCAGCTGCGCCACACGCATCGGATCGGGTATACACATGAATGGGTGAGGCCGATTTGACTGCAAAGGCCTGCGACCAAAACTTAATCTTACCGGTAATCCAAATATTATTTCCGGCCTCTTTCTTCAAACCCTTGGCAAGTATATCATTGAGAACAGGATTTTGGTCACTGACCACTGCAACCACTGCATCCTTGGTTACTGCAACCGGGAATGCTCCCTTTTTAAGCTCTTCGGGATAAATTTCACGAGAAACCATTCCTATTTCAACCATATCGCTCAAAGCATCGGCAATTCCTTTACCGGCACCTCCCGCTGAAATGTCGATACGCACATCAGGGTGAATTTTTCTGAATTCTTCTGCCCATTTCACGGTCATGGGATACAAGGCAAAGGCACCAGAGATGCTGATTTGTCCTGAGAGTTTTTCCTGACCGAAAGTTTTTGGCGTGCAAATTGTAAAAAGCAGTATGCTGGAAATCAAACTATGCAAAAGTATTCTTTTCATGACAAATATTTTACAGGATTAGAAACCAATCTGGTACTGAATGGAAAAGTAGTTGTTGTTGACCGAAGTGCCTTGTTCCTCGCGAAATGTATAAAAGGCCTGAATACGGGACCAGGTATTGAAATTGAAGTTT
>Ga0315284_10010871_pt1 | contig 12968 bp, 12 predicted proteins | sample YL17G09_16_MG_FD_203696 | JGI IMG/M metagenome (GOLD analysis project Ga0315284, IMG submission 203696) | Sediment microbial communities from Yellowstone Lake, YNP, Wyoming, USA - YL17G09_16 | ecosystem: Environmental > Aquatic > Freshwater > Lake > Sediment | place: USA: Wyoming | collected... | reverse complement strand
ACGATGATGACTGCTGGTCGAATTCTAGCTTAACCGCCTTTGAAATTTGGGCCGGCAAAATAATTGCTAAGAAAGAAACTATAACACAAACCCTGACTTGTGTGTCCACAGTACTTTTCATTTTCTCGCCCTCCGAGAAAACTTTAATCTGACATTTCCCATATTAAACGCTTGGCTAAGCAACCAAGCCATTCGATTGCCGGTTTATTATGAACAACTTTTAGCCAAAAAGCAAGCAAAATCCGTGACTCGTGGTTTGCTTTTAAGAGCGTGGTTTGCTACAATGATAAGTTTGGGTTAACGACGGGTTTTGCAGTAGCGAGTGTGATGGTAACTAATGAGCGAGCAGGTGGAAAAGGTAATCAAGATAACCGGGGCGGCGGAGCATAACCTCAAGAACATCAGCTTGAGCATCCCCCGCGATAAGCTCGTGGCCATCACCGGCATAAGCGGGTCAGGCAAAAGCTCGCTGGCGTTTGATACCATTTACGCCGAAGGCAGGCGCAAATACGTCGAGTCGCTTAGCTCTTATGCAAGGCAGTTTTTGGAGCAGATGCAAAAGCCCGCGGTGGTTGAGATAACGGGCCTGCCCCCGACGATTGCCATTGAGCAGCGTAGCGCAACCGCCAATCCCCGTTCGACGGTGGCGACAACGACGGAGATTTACGACTATCTTCGACTGCTTTACGCGAGGGTGGGCACACCTCATTGCTGGGTGTGCGGCAGAGAAATCACCAGCCAGCACTCATCGCAGATTGTCGATTGGATTATCGCCCGGCCAGCCGGGACGAAAATTCAGATTTGCGCGCCATTGATTCGCGGCAAGAAGGGCGAGCACAGGGACATCTTCAGCACCATTCAGCGGGAAGGGTTTGTTCGCGTCCGCGTGGATGGCACAATTTACGACATCCGAAACGTTCCTGCGCTGGACAAGAACAAGAAGCACAATATCGCGGCCGTGGTTGACCGGCTGGTTATAAATGAGTCGGTGCGGATCCGCTTGGCAGACTCGGTCGAGACGGCGTTAAAGCTGGCCGACGGCGTAATTGTCGTGCTGTTTCAGGAACCCGGCGGCCAGGGCGACGGCAAGTGGCCTGCCGTTCGTAGCGCCAGCGAAGAATGGAGCGAGGTGATATACAGCGAGAAGTTCGCCTGTCCAGAGCATCCTCAGGCGTCGCTGGAGGAGCTTTCGCCGAGGTTATTCAGCTTTAACAGTCCTTACGGCGCGTGCAAAAGCTGCGACGGCCTGGGGACCATACTCGAATTTGACCCGGAATTGATTGTGCCGGATAAAACCAAGTCGCTGGAAAACGGCGCTATCGACGCCTGGCGCAAGGGCGGCAAGCGGATGAATATTTTTTATAACCGCTTAGTCAACCGCTTCTGCCGGGATTTCGGCGTGGATAAATCGATGCCGTTCGAGCGGTTGCCGGAGGAGATAAGACGGATTCTAATGAATGGCACGAATTCAGAAGACGAAAAGAAATACGAGGTTTGGTTCGAAGGCGTCATTCCAAATCTTATGCGCAGATGGAAGGCCACCGAGAGCGAATACGTCAAGGCCCGGCTGCACAGTTACTTCGGGGAGCTGCCCTGCACCGCATGCGATGGGGCAAGATTGCGACCCGAAGCGATAGCAGTAACAGTGGGCGATAAAAACGTTCATCAGTTGTCGATGCTGAGCATCGAGAAGGCACAGGAATTTTTCGATAAGCTGAAGCTGGACCAGGAAAAGACGATAATCGCCGAGCAGATATTGAAAGAGATAAAAGCCCGGCTCGGCTTTATGGTTGACGTGGGGTTGGGGTATTTAACGCTGGACAGGAGGAGCGGAACGCTGGCGGGCGGGGAGGCGCAGCGGATTCGATTAGCGACGCAGGTCGGAAGCGGCCTTGTCGGGGTCTGCTACGTCCTCGATGAGCCGACAATCGGACTGCACAAACGGGACAACGACCGATTACTGGGGATACTGCGGCGGCTTGTGCGGATAGGCAATACCGTCATCGTCGTCGAGCACGACGAAGACGTTATGAGAAGCGCGGAGCACATCGTTGACATTGGGCCTGCGGCGGGCAAGCGAGGCGGAGAGGTGGTCGTCGAGGGGACTTTGCAGGACGTTATCAACTGCAAAAACTCGCTTACGGGCGACTATCTTGGCGGCAGGAAAAAAATTGCGCTGCCGCTCAGGAGACGTAAATACAATCTTCGCAAAAGCATCGAGGTCAGGGGAGCGGCCGAGCATAACCTGAAAGATATCGACGTTAAGTTCCCTTTGGGCGTCTTTATCTGCGTTACAGGTGTCTCGGGTTCGGGCAAAAGTACGCTGGTCAATCAGGTGCTGATGACGGCGTTGCAGCGTCGATTGTACGGCTCGCGCGAGCATCCGGGCAAGCACAAGACCATCCTGGGCGCGTCGCAGATTGACAAGGTAATCGAGATTGACCAGTCGCCCATAGGAAAGACGCCGAGGAGTAACCCCGCGACCTATACCGGCGCCCTCGATGATATTCGCAAGCTGTTCGCCAGGACCCGCGAGGCGAAGATTCGCGGCTACAAGGCGGGCAGATTCAGCTTCAATACCAAAGGCGGGCGGTGCGAATACTGCAAAGGCCAGGGTACGATGTGCATCGAGATGCACTTTTTACCGGATGTTTACGTTACCTGCCAGCAGTGCAAAGGCAAAAGATATAATCCCGAGACGCTCGAGGTTACTTATAAGGGCAAGTCAATAGCAGACGTGCTGGATATGCGGATTGAGGAGTCGCTCGATTTCTTTGCCAATTTCCCGACCGTTATTCGCCTCTTGAAGATGCTCAACGACGTGGGATTAGGATATATGTCGCTTGGTCAGCCCTCGACGACACTGTCGGGCGGGGAGGCGCAGCGGGTGAAACTTGCTGCGGAATTAGGCAAGGCCTCAACGGGGCATACGCTCTACGTCCTCGATGAGCCGACAACGGGGCTGCATTTCGCCGATATTCATAGTTTGTTGAACGTTCTGCAACGATTAGTTGATATGGGCAATACCGTGGTGGTCATCGAGCATAATCTGGACGTGGTCAAAATGGCGGACTATATAATAGACCTCGGTCCCGAAGGCGGCGAGGCAGGCGGGACAGTTGTCGCGACGGGTGCGCCGGAAGAAATTACCAAAAACCAAACCAGTTATACGGCCAAATACCTGCGAAGAAAACTGGAAGAAGATGCGAAGGCCAGGGTTAAGGGCAAATGATATGGTAGTCAGAACGCTAAAATGGGTTGGCGGAATTGACGGGTTCCTCGAAATCATCGACCAGCGGAAACTGCCGGGGGAATACAAAACAATTCGCTGCACAAACGTTCAGCAGTTATACGACGCAATAAAGACACTGGCGGTTCGGGGAGCCCCAGCAATCGGGGTAGCAGGGGCATACGGGGCGGTTCTGGCATTAGAGAAAGCGCCCGCGAAGGCATCACTGAAACAGGCATTGGCGATTTTGAAAAAGGATTGCGAATACTTAGCGAGTTCCCGGCCGACGGCGGTTAATTTGCGATGGGCGATTGAGAGAATTGAAAGATGCGCTGAAAACAGCATGGCCCGTCTTCGCTGCGCTTCCGACTTCGTCCCGATAAACGACATCGGGACTACGCCGGACAAGTCGCCGAGGCAGGCAGGGACGTTGGATGAGCTTCGCAAAGTGGTTTTGAAAGAGGCCAATGATATTTGCCGGGAAGATGTTGAGATGTGTCGCAAGATTGGCCGAAACGGCGTGAAGTTTGTAACACGGGCTTCCAGCCCGTGGAAACACGGCCAGGCCTGTCCTGAGCGAAGTCGAAGGGATGGCCGTGCCACGGTTGCTATTTTAACGCATTGTAACGCGGGCGCCCTCGCCACAGCCGGGCAGGGCACGGCCTTATCGGTCCTCTACGAAGCGAAAAAGCGGGGCAAACGATTCAAGGTATATGTGGATGAAACCCGGCCATTATTGCAGGGCAGCCGATTAACGGCGTGGGAACTGAAACAAGCGGGAATTGACGTTACGGTTATTTGCGACAATATGGCAGGGGCGCTGATGAGTCAGGGCAAAATCGATATGGTCATCACCGGGGCCGACAGAATCGCGGCCAACGGCGACGCGGCCAACAAAATCGGGACATATAGTTTGAGCGTTCTTGCCAAGGCACATCGGATACCATTTTATATTGCGGCCCCTTCGAGCACCTTCGATTTGAAAACAAAGACAGGCAACAGAATACCCATCGAGCAAAGACCAGCGGATGAAATCCGCTTCTGCGGCAGCAAGCAAACAGCACCCGATGAAGTTAAAATCTACAATCCCGCTTTTGATGTTACGCCGGCGAAGAATATAACGGCAATCATTACCGAGCGAGGGGTGATTGAGAGGCCGAACGGACAAAGAGTGAATCGGTTGATGAGCAAATGAGTAGATGATTAAAAAAGCCCCCTGTCTCCTTTCCCCCTTGTTACATAAGTCCTTGGAACGAAAGACGTTGTAATTTGCGAGTAAAACAAAGTAAAAAAATTTCTTAATTTTCCTACTTTTGGTTTGCATCGCAAACAAGTTTGCTGTATTATATGATGAAACAAGGTGTTCGAACTTAATAAGGAGCGATATTATGAATACACCACAAAATCAAGTGCCGCAGGATACGGAAAAACTCAAAGAGATTCCTAAATGGACACGCAGGTATGCACAGAACCGAACGCTGACTAATCTTGCGAACATGGTGATACTCACGCTTGTTGCAATGGTCATTGGAGCTTCGTCGTATTTAGGAGGCCTGGCGTTTGTAAGAGGGAATATGATCTTAGTCTGGGTTTGTATGGGTGTGTTATTTGGTTCATTGATATGCCTGTTTATTGTCAGTGTTCCAAAGTTTGGCGGCATTAAAATCTGGAGGTGGACAGACCGACGAATATACGGCCAAGAAGGAATCACCGCGATACCGGAACCTGAATTAATGAAGAAAAAGAAATGGTTAGGTTATGTTGTTGGAATGGTATTCATGATATGTGTTATGGGGACTGTGTTTTTGGGATTTAAGGGTTATTTTGCAATCAAATATATGCAGCCCGTCTCGGCATTGTACGTTGTTCCGTTTCTTGTCTTTTTGTATTTTTGGCAAAGGCCGAAGGTGGGTCCTTTAATGCTGCTCTGGCCAATACTTTACACTATCCACGCCATTTTAATTGTGGCCGGAGCGCCGATATTATTTACGGGAAATTTGACTGGCTTTAATATGTTTTTGCCGACGTTCGGATATGGTTTTTTGACTTTTACAATCGGTCATTTTTACAGCCGCTATGCCCTGAAAAAACTCAAAGACATCGCGCATCTTGATGGAGGCTCGCCCAGTGGAGTTTGATAAGATCATTCATGAGCCGGCAAGATTGAGAATCATGATGATCCTCAATGGCCTCGAGCAGGCGGATTTTAACTTCCTGCTGACAACACTCAATTTGACAAGGGGAAACCTGTCCCGTCACGTGGAGAAACTTGAATCCGCAGGATATCTCAGCGTCAAAAAGTCCTTCAGCGGCAAGATTCCGAATACCAGCTATCAGCTTACGCAAAAAGGGTCGAAAGCGTTAGCTCAATATTGGGAAAATCTCGATGCTGTTCGGAATGGGCCAATACAGCCGTTAACAAAGTAATGAATTTTTGGTTTTTCTATAGAAGGCATTTATGCAGAAACTAATTCTTGTAACTTTAATTTTTCCTTGTGTGTGACAATTGTTTTCGGAAAAACCGGGGACAGCCCATTTTTCATCGTGCCATAATTTCAATTTCGTATTTCGTCGTTCGTGTTTCGTATATCGTCCCGCCTTCGGCGAATCCACAACTTTGCATTTTGCACTTTAACTTTTGAATTGCTTTTCGATTCTACCGACAAACCCGGCGAGGGAAAAAGTCAAATCGTCTGCTTTAGAAAACCGCGACAAAGGGCAGGCACGGGCCGGGCAAGATGTCGAAGGCGTTTCTCATCGAGCATAAAGCCGTATCCGTGTATCTCCATATGCCGAAACACTAAAAGTGCGCGGAACCCTTCGAACTACTCCTGAGACAATAGCGATTGCTCCCTGCCGGCAAGCAGCAAGTCCTTATGCCAGTTTTCCGTCTTTCTTGTCTTGATGCCCTTCTGCTCCAGCATCGCGCGCAATATCCGCTCAATTCCCGTATAAGCATCCTGCAGAAGCTTTCCCAAGGCAATTATTTCATATTGCGAAAGGGCGGACTTTTTCAGCAAGTCCTCGATTAACTCTATTGTTTTGACGATGTTTTGCCCTTCGGCGGAAATGTAGCTACTTTCGGCGCTCATAAATGCGAACTCCATTTTCGCGTATGATGCCTGCTATCGGCGGATTTTGTGACAGGTCGACGAGGTCAACCGGCTTGGACAGCTCAAAGAACAGTCGGCCGTAAAAGTCGAAAAATCTCTCAGGCGCAAGGCCTTCCACTGCCAAATCAATGTCTCTGGCCCGACGGTAGTCGTTCAAAGCCGAACCAAATAACCAGACGGCGCCAACCCCAAAATCCTCTGCGCACGCCTTGATTGTCTGTTCAAGATTTGACGCAATCATATCCCCGGTCCTCAATTTACAGCTCTTTTTTACGTTGCTTGTCTCCATCATACCTTCTTCTTTCCTACGGATGCAAATAAAAAAGCCCGATACGCCTCCCCGTAGGTTGAATCCGCATCCTGAAATATAAAATTGAAAGTAGAAAATTCAAAATCTTAAGTGTGCCTCCGTGGTGAAAAATGTTGTAACTTCGCTGTCTGCAAGGGTTTACAAATTTGTGAAATCTGTGGTTAAAATTTGTTAGATAATTATTGAACAGGGGGCTTGAATTTGGTATAATATCGACGCACTGGCTTGGCGGTGGGCTGGCCAGGCAGTTCGCGCAGAAGCGCAAGATGTGACCCAGCAGGGCGAGAGAAATCATCACGATTTGTGATTTTCTATTTTTTATTTGTGGATCCCCTGCTGCGGGGCTTCGCCAGATAGGTGAGCAGTTGATAGTTGAGCAGGTGAAAAGATAAGAAAGGATGGAGAAAATTATGGCGAGTATTCAGATAAGGGTTCCGGATTGGCTGGACATAATTTGCGCGTGGCCGGTGATGTGGTATCGGCGGCGCAAGTTTGGTTATCCCTTTCGCAGGATATATTTAGGCGAGGGGGTATGGACGATTTTAGACCAGCAGGATTATTACCGATATGGCAGTTTCAAATGGAGCTTTATGGGTCATAGAGGCAAAATATATGCTGTCAGAGGTATCAGAGTAGGAAAAGAGAAACTTACAATATTGCCTTTGCACAGGGAGATAATGAAACCGCCTAAGAGGCGTGTGGTTGACCATAAAAACGGGGATTCGTTAGATAATCGAAGGGCAAATCTTCGGCTGGCGACACGTGCGCAGAATTCTTACAACTGTCGAAAGAGAAAGAACACGACGTCAAAATATATAGGAGTTTCTTTTGACAAGCCGACGAAAGATTGGGAAGTCCAGATCAAGCACAAAGGGAAACACCATTGGATAGGCCGATTCAAGAGCGAGGTTGAGGCAGCAAAGGCGCACGATAAAGCGGCGAAGAAATATCATGGTGAGTTTGCGCGGCTGAATTTTCCGGAACCACAGATTTCACAGATTACACAGAAATAAAAAACAGTGTTAATCCTCCTTCGCTAAAGCTACGGAGGACAGGTCTGTGTGAATCAGTGTCTAAAATTTTTAATCGACGGCGATGACTTCTTTGACCTGGGGGACTTTTTCTTTCAGGAGTCGTTCGATGCCCATTTTGAGTGTCATACGAGCGCCCGGGCAGCCGGAGCAGGCGCCCTGAAGGCGGACCTTTACGGTGCTGCCGTTTTCGGCGGCGACGAATTCGACGTCGCCGCCGTGCCCCTGCAGTTGGGGTCTTATGGAATCGATTATCATTTTAACCTTCTGCTCGAAGGTACCGGTTGCTTTGTTATTGCCGCAGCCACATTGTTCACACATAGTTGGTCTCCAAACTTTCGTCACAGACAACTGATTAAGCACTACCTATTATACGATGAGCTTCTGTTCTGGTGCTCTTATACTTTTTCAACGACAACGTAAAGCCCGCCTCCCTTTTGCAGCTTCCCGGTCTTTCCCTTCTTAATCATACTGCCGGAAGAGATTTCCAGGATTTTAAATCCCGGTGCGGTGAATAAAGACACAACTTCATCCGTCTTGAACCAGTAAGTACGGGGTTGCTCTTTTATAAGCCATTTTAAGTTTATTTTTCCTCCTAATCTGAGCCACGGTAAAAGCCTGAATTTTTTAAAGGCATTGGCGTCTCCTTTCAGGAGAAGTCGAGATAACGCATTCACTGTTGCCAACACAGGATTGAATGCTCTTCCTTTCCACCATAAGAAGGAAAAAATCCCCCGACCGCCGGTCTTCAAAATTCTATAACATTCGTTCACTGCCTTTTGTCTGTCATCAGCGTTCTCTATGAAAGACATAATCTGCTGCAAATAGATTGCGTAATCAAAAAACCCATCCGGGTAGTCCAGTGATACTGCATTCTGATTGGAAAAAGTTATGCCGGCGTTTAACTGTTCTGCCTTTTTCCCGGCAAATTTTAACGGTTCCGCAGCGGCGTCAAAGCCATATAAATTTCCAAATTCTTTCTTCTGTAATTCGAACAAGATTCTGCCTTCGCCGCAACCTGCTTCGACTATCCTGCTTTCTTTGTTTTTTCCAGGTATGTATTTTGAAATTAAACAGCTCTCCTCGAAAATCAGGCCTTTTATGGAGACACAGTAATGCAATTCTTCGTTATTGTAGATGTCTACATTTGTCTTTTGCATTAATCGCTCTTGGGGATTCGTTCCTACTTTTAAACTGTTCCCATCGGCCTGAAAATAACAAACAACTAAGCGTCAAACGTCTGCTGCAAGCTGCCATTATAACTGAACTTGCAGTTCTTTCTACTGATTTCTAATACGATTTTGGTTATGATTTTGTTGCGGGGACAAGTATTGGAGGTGGCAAAATTTGCCGAAAACATTTGACAGGGTAGTTCGTAAACACTACAATAGAGCAAAAATACGGGATTATGGTTGGGCAAATAACTTTGTCCGGGCAGGTCAATCCTGTGGTGGGATAGGCAGGCCCTGCAAAACGGCCCATTAAACTGTAGTATCCGGAATATAGAAGGAGTCCATAAATGAAGTCTGATTCTTCACAGTCGGCCAATTCGGCTGATAAATTCCCAATTCTTACAGGCGCTGAGATTGTCGTTCAATCGCTGATAGCAGAAGGCGTCGATACAATGTTCGGCTATCCGGGCGGGGTGATATTGCCCTTTTTCGACCGGCTGTATGATGCGCCAATCAAATTCATAATTCCTCGTCACGAGCAAGGCGGCGCCCATATGGCGGACGGCTACGCTCGAGCAAGCGGTAAGGTCGGGGTGATAGTTACGACCAGCGGGCCGGGCGCGTGCAACATTGTTACCGGCCTTGGGACGGCGATGATGGACTCGATTCCGATTGTCGCTATAACGGGGCAGGTCCGCACGGAGCTAATCGGCAATGACGCATTTCAGGAAGCAGACACGACGGGTATTACCCGGCCGGTTACCAAATACAACTGCATTGTCAAGGACGTTAAAGACCTTGCCCGGACGATTAAGGAGGCGTTCCATATTGCCTCGACGGGCAGGCCGGGGCCTGTTGTCGTAGATTTGCCCGTAGATATTCAGGTTGCCAAGACCAATTACGACCCCAGTGTTGAGATGAAGCTGCCGGGGTATCGGCTTAAGATGAAGGGACATTCGCGGCAGATATCGATGGCGGCGGCGGCGATAAACAAATCCGAGAAGCCGGTGCTTTACGTCGGCGGCGGTATTATCATCGCGAACGCCGGCGAAGAGCTGAGGGCGCTTGCGAAAAAGGCGCATATACCCGTAACGATGACGCTGTTAGGATTAGGCAGTTACGACCAGAACGAGCCGGAGTCGCTGGATATGTTAGGTATGCACGGGACCGCTTATGCGAATTACGCGGTTCATGAGTGCGATTTGCTCATTGCGGTTGGCGCCAGGTTTGACGACAGGGTTACGGGCAAGTTAAAGACGTTTGCGGCGAACGCGAAGGTCATCCATATTGATATCGACCCGGCGAGCATAGCGAAGAACGTTCGGGCGGACATCCCGGTCGTGGGCGACGCGAAATACATACTTGCGGAGCTGATTAAGGAAGTTGAATACCGTGAGCGCAAGGATTGGTTTGCGAAGATTGCGCAGTGGAAGCGAAAATACCCGCTTGCGTACGACAAGAAGTCGACGAACATCAAGCCACAATACGTTATAGAGCAGGTTTGCGAGCTGACGGGCGGCGACGCAATAATAACGACCGGCGTCGGGCAGAACCAGATGTGGACGGCGCAGTTTTACCGGTTCCGCAGGCCGAGGCAATTTCTCAGCTCAGGCGGCTTAGGGACGATGGGTTACGGACTGCCCGCGGCGATAGGGGCGCAGATTGCAAAGCCGGATGCGACGGTCGTTGATATTGACGGCGACCACAGCTTCAATATGACGATGACGGAGCTTCGGACGGCGGTGCAGTATGAGCTGCCGATAAAGGTCTGCATTATAAACAACGGATATATGGGGATGGTTCGGCAGTGGCAGCAGCTTTTCTACAACAAGCGTTATTCGAAGAGCTACCTGGCAAATCCTGAATACGCGGTGGTCGCGGAGGCGCTGGGCGCGGTCGGAATTACGGTTGAGAAGAAGGCCGACGTGCCGAAGGCGATTAAGAAAATGTTGGGCGAGAAGAGGCCCTGCGTTGTTGATTTTAAGGTGGAACGCGAGGAGAATGTCTGGCCGATGGTCGCGGCGGGCAAGAGCTTGAATGAGATGGACGGATTAGACCTTTTAGAGAGTATGGCGTAAGAAGAAAATCAAAAATCAAAATGTAAAATGCAAAATTAAGGAGTCGCTTCGCGACCACTAATAAAAGGGCAAGCTTATGAAGCATATAATAAGCGCGTTGGTTGAGAATAAGCCCGGCGTTTTGGCGCACGTTGCGGGTATGTTCGCGGCGAGGGCGTTTAATATCGATTCGTTAGTTGTGGGGCGGACGGAAGACCCGCAGTTGAGCCGGATGACCATCGTTGTCGTCGGCGATGACAGGGTCGTGGAGCAGGTGCGCAAGCAGCTTGCGAAGATAATTCCCGTTGTGAAGGTCCAGGATTATGTGGGGCAGCCGGTCGTCTCGCGTGATTTGATGCTGATAACGATAGCGGCGCCGGCGGAGAAACGGGCGGAGATACTGGCGCTGATTGAAACCTTTAAGGGCAAGGTGGTTGATATAGGGCAGAAGTCGGTTATGGTGGAAATCAGCGGGCCTGAAGAGAAGATTGAGGCGTTTATCGAGATGTGCAGGCCATACGGGATAAAGAACGTGGCGAGGACGGGGACGATAGCGATGCCGAGGCAGGAGAAGACGGCCGGAGAACAGGAGAACGCGGGGGAATAACAATTTTACCGCGGAGCACGCTGAGACCGCAGAGATAGTTTTGAGTGTTGAGTGTTATCCGCCAAACGGAAGGCGGATAAAAGTTTTGAGTTTTAATCAATCGGAAAAACTTTGCGCCTTGGCATCTTCGTGGCGAAAAAATTTTGTCGTTGTAAAAGGATTCGGCTTGGGTAGAATTGGGGGCAATATAGAAGTAAAAAGATAAAGGGCATAAAATGGGCGGCTGTCGCTGGTTTCCAGCAAGGCCATGTTTTTAAAACGGGAGTTGACGTCATGGAAAAGGTGACGAAGGAAAAACAAATCACGGTTGTCACGCAGAACGAGGCGGGAACGCTCGCCGAGGTCACAGGTGTGGTGGCAGACAATGGAGTGAACATCGAGAATGTCTGCGCCTATACGGCCGGCGACGTGGCCGTTTTTCACCTTCTGACGAACGACAATGAGAAAGCAAGAAATGCATTGGAGAAAAAAGGATACCAAGTGGCGGAGACGGAGGTGATTGTGATGCACGTGTGGAATCGTCCGGGTTCTTTGTCCGCAGTGGCGGCGAAGTTCCGGCAACATGCGATCGAGCTTCAATATGTCTATGGAACAAGTTCACTGGCGGGGGAAAAGATGACCATTGTCTTCTCAGCGAAGGATAACGACAAGGCCGCGGAAGTCTTCGATTCGATGGTGACTGAAGACGCAATGTGACACCAGGCATTGTTTCCGCCATAAATCAGATTTGAGACGAAGACGGAAGGCGTGATTTCCTGCTGACCTTTCTCGCCTGCCTGCCCCAGAACGGTTACCCGCCTTTCGTGTGGCGGGTCGTTATCTGGGGTTCCCCTGCTCTACTTTCTACTACTTGCCTCGGCGACTTGTCCGGCGTAGCCTTAGCGAAGTCGGAAGCGCAGCGAAGCCGGGTCTCGCGTTAGCGCAGCGGAATGGTCGAGTGAGATTGCGAGGAGCGGCGGGCGGCATCGAGAATTTCGGTGACTATCATATTATTTTCGAGAGACGCTGTCTCCTGCGGCTTTACCCCGCCGTTTACCACAGCGGCCAGATAGCTCAAAGAATCGCTGTAAGGAAATTCGATGGGTTTCGCGGTGATTTTCTGCTCGGGTTTTCCATTTATGCGCAGAATCGCATTTCTGCCGTCAATAGTTTGAATTGAGCCGGCTGTGCCGTAGATTTCAATATTGTCCCTGCCATAGGGCCAGCTCCAGGAGGCCATAATGATAACCTGCGTTTTTGGATAGGTGAGTATGACGGTCGCGTCGTCATCAACTTTTGTGTAGATGTTCGGTTTTGTCTGCCGGGTAACAGCGGTTATGGATAGCGGCTTTTGATTATTCAAAAACCATGTCGCCAGATTAGCGCCGTAGCAGCCGAAATCAAAAAGAGCGCCGCCGCCGTTTAAGTTCGGGTCGGTCAGCCAATAGAAGAATTCAGGCGAACAGCCGA
>Ga0315284_10010870_pt1 | contig 12969 bp, 13 predicted proteins | sample YL17G09_16_MG_FD_203696 | JGI IMG/M metagenome (GOLD analysis project Ga0315284, IMG submission 203696) | Sediment microbial communities from Yellowstone Lake, YNP, Wyoming, USA - YL17G09_16 | ecosystem: Environmental > Aquatic > Freshwater > Lake > Sediment | place: USA: Wyoming | collected... | reverse complement strand
TGGCGCGCGCGATTGGTGTCGACGCTGCGCGGGCAGCGGGTCCGAGCCAGTCTTTGTAATCCAGCCATGTCAGCATTTTATGTTGCCTTCATTAGTAACATACTGTTTCAAAGCAGCTTTAGCCTCGAGGCGGTCGTCGAAGGGAACGGTTTTATCGGCAAAAATTTGCGAGTTTTCGTGTCCCTTACCAGCAATGAGAATTAAGTCCTCGGTCTTAGCGCGTCTTATAGCCTCAGCGATAGCTTTGCCTCGGTCAACTTCCAGTGTAACTTTGTCGCGCTGCCGACAACCGCCGGCAATCTCCTTGAGTATAGCTTGTGGGTCTTCACCGCGAGGATTGTCCGAGGTGATAATAACCTTATCAGCCAGTCGTTCTGCTATCTCGCCCATCAGTGGCCGCTTGCCCCGGTCCCGATCTCCGCCACAGCCAAAAATGACGATTAACTGAGCGCGACAGAGTGGTCTGAGGACTTTCAGCGTTTTTTCAAGAGCGTCCGGCGTGTGCGCGTAATCGACTATGACGGCGGGTGCGTTGGATTCGAGGACTTGTTCTAGTCGGCCCGGAACCGGTGCCAAGTTAGTCCAGTAATTCTTATCTAACAAGCGTCCAGTCGCAGCCGAGGCAAGTAAGGCCGCTGCAGCAAAGTTTTCGATAGCATGTGTGGAAAAGTAGGGGACTTCGCCGGTAGTCGCCTGATTTTCGTAGGTCAAGGTGAGGTTGGTGCCATTGAAACTAGAGCCGAGGCTCTCAACTACGAGCTCTTTATTTTGAGCACCCTCTGCACGCTTGCTGCTTGCGTTTAAACGGTAAATTACCTTGGTGCCAGGTAGGTTTTTTAGCTCCAAGCTGCGAGGCAGAGATCCGGCGAATCCTAGTACGGCGTCAGGTTTGACGTGCTGGGTAAACAAGGTCCACTTGGTATCCCAGTAAGCGTCGAGCGTAGGATGAAAATCCAAGTGATCACGCGAAAAACTGGTAAATACAGCCCCGCTAAAACGAATGGGAGCCAGCTTGCCTTGAGCCAGTGCATGCGACGAGGCTTCCAGCGCCACGGCCCTAAACCCGCTTTCGACAGCCAAAGCCAGCATCCCGTAAAGCACATCGGGATCGGGAGTTGTGTGATTAGTTGGTAATTTGATGTCTCCAAAAAAAGCACCCAAGGTCCCAATAGTCACGGTTTTTATGCCCGCCGCGCGTAGTAGCTCACCAGTCATCCAGATAGTACTGGTCTTGCCGTTGGTTCCAGTAGCAGCCAATAAAGTGAGGCGCTCCTCGGGGTTTCCGAAGGCGGCAGCGGCAAGGTGAGCCCACGCTATCCGCGTATCGTTTACCAGGAGCCACGGCACCGCCTCGGCGTTGACGACGGCATCGTTTGGAGGCTCCTCGAGTATTAAAAGACCCGCGCCCTTGATGATGGCTTCGGCCAGATGCTCATGCCCGTCTGATTTTTGGCCTCTAATAGCCAGGAAGATGTCGCCTTTCGCGACTGACCGCGAGTCAGTCCGTAGGCCCACGCGCTCGTTGGGCAGACGTTGTTTTTTGTAATCTGAAACCAAATTCTTGCCGAGCAGCACGGAAAGCGTGGCGTCGGGAGAGATTTCACATTTTTTTAGGGTTAGATCCATGGTGTTCAGTTTTGGCCAGCGGTGGTGTTGGCGTCTTTACAGCCGGGTCAGGTAAGTCAGGGGCTACGTTTAAGTAACGCAAACTTCGCTCTACAATATGTGCGAAGATAGGACCAGCCACCTCGCCTCCATAATAGAGTTTTCCACCCGGTTCGTCGATCATGACATAAACCACTAAATGTGGGTCCTCCACGGGTGAGAATCCGAGAAAACTAGAGATGTACTTACCTTTCGCGTAGCCTTTTATGCCTGGTTCGACTTTCTGGGCAGTGCCGGTTTTACCGGCAGTGCTGTAACTCACAGCTTTAGCTTTTTTGCCCGTACCATGGGCATCGGTGACAACTCGCTGTAAAAGTCCGCGCATCGTCCTTGCCGTTGCCGGTGATACTACGTCCCGTACAACTTTTGTCGTCGCACTGTTTACCAGCAGTCCGTCAGACGAAATGATGCGTTCGACTAGGGCGGGCTTCATAAGGTGTCCGCCATTGGCCAGAGCTCCCATGCCCTGCACGAGCTCCAGCCCTGTTACAGCAAACCCGTGGCCAAACGAGACGTTGGCGAAGCGCACTTGAGCCCACTTATGGAAGTCCGTGATGTACCCCGAAGATTCACCAGGAAAGCCAAGGAGACTGTTTTTTCCGGCAAAGCCGAAACCGGCAAGCGCATTGTATGTCGACTCGCGACCCATTTCATTTGCGATCTTGTAGGTGCAAATATTGCTGGAGCGGATCAGGGTTTCGGCCGTTGTCAGTTTCTCCGCTCCGTGGGTGTCGTGAATGGTGTGGTTGCCGATTTTGAGGGATCCGGACTCGCAGTTGTGCTCATCGTCGGGATGCGTGCTCTTGTTTTCAATTGCTTGTGCGATAATGAACGGTTTTATGACGGATCCGGGTTCAAAGGTGTCGAGAAAAGCGTTGTTTCGCGCCTGAATCATTTTTACGTGACGACTATTGTTCGGGTCAAACGAAGGATAGTTAGCGACTGCTAGAATGCGTCCAGTGTGCGGATCCGAGACAATCGCAAAGCCACGAAGAGCAGCGGAATTCTTCACACCGACGGCGAGCTCCTCCTCCGCAATTTCCTGGATTACGCTGTCTATTGTTAGCAGAATGCTATTGCCCGTCCGTTCAGGGGCGGCCCCAACGGCTTCGTTTACGATAAAATTACCTCGGGCATCTTTGCTCGCCATGACCTTGGCGCCTTTGCCGCGCAGGTCACGATCAAATTGGCGCTCGAGCCCAGATAGCCCACTGTTGTCTAGTCCAGTGAACCCGAGTATTTGGGCCGCAGCGCTGCCCGAAGGATAGTATCGAGCGGGTTCGTTGATTTCGACCAAACCAACTAGTCCAAGATTCATCGCGGCATCAGCAATTCGCTGGTCTAATTGACGAGCCACCCAGCCGAAGTAACTTTTTTTGGTCGTCAAGCGACGAAGCTTTTGCGGCGATATTTTTAATATTCGAGCGAGCTGGCTAAGTTCCCCCGCACTCGGATGGAATACTCGCGGATTAACCGCCAAGGAAGGCCTTTTAACGCTAATTGCGAGCGGCTCTCCGCGATGGTCGAAGATGTTTCCGCGACTTGGTGCCAGGGTAACTTCTTGTTGATATTGATTGTCAGCAAGATGCTGGAGCGAGTCGCCCTGAGACGGAAAAATATGCAAGATAACAGCCCGGGCAGCAATCAGTCCGAATAAAAAAAGTAGAGCCCACTGGATTAAATGTGCCCGATCGCTTCGAAACTCCCCAGCTTGAGTTCGAGCCGAGCGACCAAAAATGAGTAGATGGATTTTTTTCAGCAAGCGACTCACTTAAGAGCAAAAGTCCCTTCGGCGGAGCCTTTGGGGGAGTTGACCTGAATAATTCGCTGCAAATGCTTCTGAGTTGTTATCTTGGCGAGTTGCATTTTCAGCACATTTCTCGATTCTATTAATCTCGCCTCGGCCGCCTTAAGGTGGCCAATTTCGTATCCGATCATGGTGGTCTGCACCCGGAGATGAATCCGGAGCATCACCAGAGTCATTAAGATTAGGCTGAATACGGCCAAGACAGTAGTGGCCGTCAGCGGTATTAAGTTCCTCTGATTCATTAGCTGTCCTTAAGTTTAATCATAGCTAGAAAATAAATCAAAGCTTGGCGAGAACTCGCATCTTAGCGCTACGTGCACGGGGATTAAGGTCGATCTCGGCTTGGCTGGGAACAGCGGGGAATGGCTTGATTATATCAGCTTTCGCGTCAATTAACCGGTCGATAGAGGACGCAAGGATGGGGAGGTCCCGAGGAATACTCTCTCTTTTGTTCTTTCCTGTGTAATCGACAAACTTTTGTTTCACAATCCTGTCCTCGAGAGAGTGAAAACTTATAATCACTAAGCGGCCACCAGGTTTTAGGGCTGCGAAAGCGCAGTCCAAAAGAGCCCTGAGTTCTCCCAGTTCGTCGTTAACGGCGATGCGCAAAGCTTGAAAAACTCTGGTGGCAGGATGCTTGCGACTAACGGTGTGATACGCAGCCGCCGCCTTAACAAGATCGGCAAGTTGCCGCGTTGTCACGATTGGGGTGGTTTCCCTAACCTGCAAGATGCGCCGAGCAATCTGTTTTGCCTTTGGCTCCTCGCCGTATTCTCTGAATATTCGTATCAGAGTCTCCTCGTCTTCCTCGGCAATGAGATCCGCTGCAGTACGTTCTCCACTCTGATCCATTCTCATATCAAGCGGCCCATCATCCTGAAAAGAAAAGCCGCGCTCAGAGTCGTCTAAGTGCATACTCGAGACACCAATATCTGCGCAAATCGCTTGAACTTTTCCCTCGATATTGTGTCGTTTGACAATCTCACCTAGGGCAGAAAAAGGAGCCATCTCTAACTTTAGGGTACCAGTGGCTAAGTGTTGTTCGAGGCGGCTACTAGCGATCTTCAGCGCAGTTTTGTCTCGGTCAACACCGATGACTTGGCCACCCTCCTTGACCTTTCCAAGAATTCTTTCCGTGTGCCCGCCAGCACCGACGGTGCAGTCGATAGCGATGTCGCCAGGCCCCAGATTCATCGCCTCAACGAGCTCTGTTAGAAGTACAGTCTGATGCAATTGCGAAGGATTTTTCACAGCGGAATTCCAAATTCTGAGAGTGCGGCACTGATTGACCCGACTTGGTCGGCCATCTCGTTAAAACAGGAGCGCCAGCGTTCGGCGGCCCACATTTCAATTTTATCTAGTTGACCGATTACGACACAGTCTTTTTGCAGCTTAGCGTCGCGCCTTAGGTCCATAGGTACCAGGATGCGACCAGCTTTGTCGATTGGACAATCCTGGGCAGAACCTAGGAAAAGTCTTTTAAAAGCGGCCACACGTGCATTAAATTGGGCCGGCTTGGCCGAGGTTTCGGCTTTTTTTTGCCATTCCTGGCGCGAGTAAGCCGCTAAACAGCCGTCCGCAATGGTTAAAATGACCGATACACCGCCTAGGTCGTCGCCACTTAAAAGGCGCCGCAAGGCGGCCGGCAGAGCCAAGCGACCTTTCTCATCAATAGTGTGTTCGAATTTGCCTTGGAACAAGGCGAGCTCCCAGTCGGGAAAAGCACAAGATTGAGGCATCGTTGGCGGGTTAGGCAAGTAAGAGTGGTGGGTGAACCCACATTTTCCCACTTGTTGCCACTTATTTAGAATAACTTGCGCGAAAACTGCCCGTCAATCACCGCTCCATAGGAGCGTCTGTCAGAAGTAGTCAGAGATAAAATTAAAGTTACTAAAAGGATGACGGCACTAATTGAGCTAGAGCAGCCCGTTAAATAAGTAAAAAGCATTAGAGTCGGCAAAATTAGAAGTGGCATCATGAATGGGCGCAACATTCGAATCCAGACGGCGCCCCAACCGATTAGCATGCAAGTAAGCATTGCCGTAATTAAGATTCGCGAAGTGTGCATGCCGGCAACAGACTGTAGCCATGTCCGAAAGTCATTGATTTTTGCTAACCCACAAATAGTAACAGCGATTGCGCTGATGGTGAGTACCCCCAAGCCGATTTGGCGGAGCATTTGACAGGCAACAGGAGACGGTTTAGGTCCAGCCCAAGGGGCTTTGTCGGCGAGGAAAATGATAATTAATTGCGAGGTAACAAATATAAAAACCGAGCGTTCGTAAAGACTGTATCCGTGCAGCATACTATGCAGGATGGTGAACGAAAGCGCCCCTAGAGCCGATATGTTTGCGACCCGGCTGACAAATAAAGCCCCCAGGAAAAACAGGAAGTAGAGTTCCACGGATTTAAAGGGGAGGCGCACAGATTTTAATAAAGTTACGTCCAGCGGAAGATTGGCTAAATTGAGCAGAATTGCTGCAAAGTATCCCAGTATTGCAACGACCGGCAACCACCTCCCCCAGTTATTCACGGCGCGTGCGTGATGGGCCCTGGCGGGGGGGGTTGTCGTGCCGAATACAGCAATTAAAAGGATTAGCAGCATTGCTAATAAGAGAACCAGCAGACTATTCATGGGCAACTTCCGTCGAAATCAGCGTCCTAAACCACAAGAACAGTGAGCAAGATCCATGCCGCGGCGACTATTCACAAAAACCTAATAATGTTTATGTGTTGGGGTCCTGAATAGGCAATGATTCTGTCGATGGTATAAACAGATTGAGCACTACTAATGAGCCGCCTCACATTCAATTGTGTAAGCGTACGAGCGGCAAGATTTGCTTTTGAACAGGCATTAAAGCGCACAGCTCCATCGGAAAACATTGCCCCTTGCGGGCATGCGGCATTCAGTCTGTAATAAACTAAGGCCATTACGATTTTCTGCCGAGGCAGGATTCGTAAGGTAGTGTGCAAACTTTTTTTGGAGGATCGGGAATGAAAGTGTTCAGGAGGCGCTGGCTTGGCGCTTCTGTCCTAGCACTAGCATTCAGTTTCGGAAGCGTCGGGTGTTCCGGCGACCAGGAGACCGAAGAGCCAGTGAACGGGGCAGAGAACCAGGCGGCAGATGAAAACGCGGGCGGTGAAAACACAGCCAGCGAAGACGGAACCGAGGGTGGCGGCGGTAATACCGCCGTTGATGATGGCGCGGCCGCAGCAGATGCTGGAGCTACTGATCCAGCAGCTGGTGCAACCGCTGACGCAGCCGGCACAGGCGCCGGTGAAAACGATTTACAGGACATCATCACCGAGATGAATGGCCAACAACCAGCGGGTGAAAACACCGCAGCAGATTCCGGCGCAGCAGCGGCGCCAGCAGAAGCCTCCGCTTCTGCTGAAGCGGGCACCGCAGCAGCACCAGCAATGGCCTCGGCTCCTGCAGCCGCCTCTGGTAATGCCGCAGCACCAGCACCAGCAGCACCAGCAGGGAGAGCCGAAGGCTCTACTGCATCTGCACTTCCTCAACAACCGGGTGGCACCCCAGCTTCGGCAGGTTTGCCAGAGATTGGGTCTAAGATGGCCTACATCGTTGAGAAAGGCGACACTCTTGGCAAGATTTCCCAGAAAATTTTCGGCTCACCGAAACACTGGCAGGAAATGGCGACTCTGAGTGGACTTACCAATCCTAAACGTATCTACCCAGGCGACGTTGTCTATTACACCCTCGACGATAGCGCAGTTGCGTTTGCGAAAGCTTATGACGCAGTACAGCGCGCCGAAGAACAAGTTAAACCAGGCGACACGCTCGCTTCCATTTCCAAACGTGTTTATGGCGAAAGCTCCGGCTGGCGCTCCATTTGGCGCCACAACGACAATATCGAAAACCCTGACGTAGTCCAATCCGGTTCAACCGTCTTCTATGTTCCTAAGGGAGCAGTTCAAGCAGCAATGCTAAAAGTTAAAGTTGAAAACGTAAAAATCGCTAAACTCAACCACCCAACCGCCAAGAAGTTAGTAGTTAAATCCCATGTTAAGACTTACGGCGGCGCGAGAGCTGCATCCGTGGGTAAAAACCTCGTAACAAAAACGAATTTCGTCGGAAAAATCAGCGCACAACGCGTATAGAATGCAATTAACTATAATCGGAAGTCGTAAGACTTCGTGGTGTGATAAATCATCAGTGCGCGAATTGAAGCAAGGCGTTTTCAGCGTGCAGGTCTGATGAAGGTTTCAGTTAAGAACCCGAATCTCGTATCAAGAAAGACGAGTCAACGGTTTAGAAACCAAACTAAGCGGTAGTGAAGCTGAAAGATTAGCTATCTCTGTCAAACTAAAGAACTCAGCGATGATCAAGGCCAGCATCATCAAGAGATCGAATGATTTGCAACCAGACTAGGCAAATTTTACAGCCCCGTCCGCTTACTCCCCAACCGTGATAAGTAGACCCTCTTATACTGAGACGGATAGTTGGTGTCTAAGCTTCGGCCCAACGATCATCTGATGTATAACCTCACCCGGCCCTATGCGTGCGCCCGGCAACAAGACGGATTCGCTGACCACAGCGTTTGCGGAGATGCTGCAGTTGGATTCAACGACCACTGCCGGACCGATCGTAGCGGTCGCATCGACGGTGCTCCGAGAGTCTATAAAAACACCATCTAGCGTCATGGTTGTAGCCCGGCCATTGAGCGCGCGGCAGGCCTTGATTCCCAGAGCTTCGACGAGGGCTGGGCGCTTAAGTAATTGGTGGATTGCGGCCCAATAGGTCTCGGGCGTCCCTAGGTCAAACCAGTAGCCATCGTGAATGGACGCACAAATCGTCATTCGGCGCTGTAGGGCCGGAAGGTAACCTTTCGAAATAATGTCAAAAGCGCCATTTTCTGGCAATAATTTGAGAAATTCTGGAGATAGAATTTGAACACAGGCAAAATTCCCGGCCTGCGAACCATTGCTTACTGGGGTTTTGCTGATACTGTTGACGGCGCCGTTTTGGTGAAAAACGGAGCTTTCCCCCGGAATTACCGAGGGTAAAAGAGCCATTGTAGCAACCGCTTTGCCGTGGAGATGGGTCTCGATTAGATCCTGAATATTAACGGTCGAAACTACGTCTCCATTGATGACAATCAGACTGTCGTCGCCAAGCCAGGGGAGCAGCGGGTTGAGGGCGCCACCCGTCCCTAGTATTTTTGGCTCGTATGACAATTTAATATTGAGATCATGGCGATTTTCATCGACAAAACTGGCGACTTGTTCAGGAAAATAGTGCGAGTTGATCGCAATATCTTTCACCCCGGACGCTTCAAGTCGCCATAGTGCTAGCTCCAGAGGTGTGGCACCAAAAAAAGGCACCAACGGCTTAGCATAGTGGTTGGTAAGCGGCCTAAGGCGAGTGCCGAAGCCTGCTGCTAGTACTAGACCCTTAAAATTACCGCGCATATTACCGCTGATCCAGTTGACGGCGCAGCCGCCTTATTAAGGTATCCGATATGAGAGGCCAGCGCTCATCCTGTAGGTTTTGCGCTTCCAGAGTGGCTAGTGCAGGTTCGACGTACTTGAGATAGTTGTTCCGTTTTTTATCTAAAGTCAGATATCCGAAGCTGCCTATCGCTTTTAATTGCCGCTGTAGCAACATAGGGCGCCATAGAGCATCGACTTCGGCATGAATTTTCTCGCCCAGCTGTTCCCTAATTATGGTTAGACCACTTTTCATAAGTTGGGTGCGAAATGCGGCATCAAAAGGCACATAGGAATCGAAACACAGAGACACTAGGTCATAGGATGCTGGCCCAAGGCGAGCATCTTGGAAGTCAATTACGGCGAGGGTGGCGTCTTTAACCATAACATTGCGGGAATGGAAATCACGATGAACAAAATAATACGAATTAGCCGCGAGTGTTTCGCTGATAAGTTTGACCTCTAGATCAAACTGAGCGCGCTCACTGGTTGAAAAATCAATTCCAGAAATTGGAATTGCATATTTCTGGATGAAGAAATTTAGTTCCCAGGCAAATCGATCAGCATCGAACGCGCGATGACACCAAACCGCGTTTTGTGTCGCAGGGATCGCGAGGAATTTGGCGATGATTTCCATACATTTTTTGTAGATTGAGTGCAGCTCCTGTGTGCCTTGATTCTCAATCATGGCGAACACACGTCCCTCAAGCATCTGGTTACCGTAGTCTTCTATGATAAGTGCCGCATGATCCGGCATAGTCGCGATCACTCTGGGCACGAAAATGCCCCTGTCAGCGAGCAAAGAAGCTATTTTAATCCAGTCATATCCCCCTGAACGCAATGCTACGGCATCGCTTCCAGAGAGCTGCATCAGCACAAGCGGATTCTCGAGTTTAGGAGAGTGAATTCTGTAATAGCATCTGTCGGAGCCGTCTCCCGCTAACCAGGCGATGTTGACTTCCGGAACATTTAATATCTTCGCCACCTGTTCAGCGGCGGGCGGGGTAAGAATATTTGCGTGGAGTTTAGATGGTGACGAAGTCAAGTTCTGGCCCAATCCCAATATTTACGCTGTTATTTGTTGAGGTAAAAAGCTCACCGTCCAGTGTGTAGTCGAATGGATGCGGCATCTCGATCCGTAACTCTTCGCAACAAAAACTGATTTTATCCTTTCCTAGGTCGTCTTGTCGCCTTAGTAGAACTAAAGGTAGGCGCCAAGATTCACGGGACGGTGTGGTGAAGCTTACGCATTGGAACTCTCTGGGGTGGCTATCGAGCATATGAAAGAGGGGAACTCCTAGAGGCAACTTAAGCACGGTCGAGCAGAACACCGAGCAGGAGGTGTGGTCGATCGGGCGCCGCCCACCGGGACGTAAATTTTGGCGCAGGTCTTGCACAATTTTATCGTGTAAGCGTCCTTTATAAAGGCTTGAAAGCCACACAGCACAAACTAATAAAAATGCTCCAAAGGCTCCGGATTTGCGTTTGTAGTATTCTTTGAGAAAGGCGGGAGCCATGCCGTTGGCGAAGAGAAAGCCGTGGTTTCCTTCGACGCATAATGTCGGTACCCGCCGGACCGGCATTGCCCGTCCGCTTGAGTGCCATTCAACCAGGCGGTACAGAATTTCCTCGGGGCTTCCCCTGATCCCTAAATTGTTGGCCAGAACGTTGATAGTTCCACCGCGAAGTAGCGCTATCTGGGGCAGCGGCGTTTCGCCGTAAGCCGCTAAAAAAGCAGTCAATGTCCGAGATACTGTACCGTCTCCTCCATTGATTGCTAGGGTTGTAATGCCCTTGCCCTTAAAGTCTAGGGCGACTCGTTCTAAATCAGCAAGCGAGTTGGTAACCTCCAGCTGCCCCTGGGCGCCAAGTATAAAGCCCAAAAGCGCCGGTCGATCAGGATTTCGCCTGTTCAACTTAGAGTGCGGATTTGTTATGATGCCGATCCCTGACATCTTTTGTCGCCTTTCGTTTGGAGGGGGGTCTAGGCCAGTGACGAAGCTCCCAGCGGTCCGATCGGGTGAACGAGCGTTAGCTACCCTTTCACCAATTCAGCTGTATCTACAGCAGATCGCTAAATATCCATTACTCGAACCAGAAGAAGAGTACGAACTCGCTCGTCAGCAATTTGATGAAGGCGACGTCCGATCAGCACATAGATTAGTCACGGCGAACTTGCGATTGGTCGTTAAGATAGCCAATGATTTCCGCCAAGCCCAGTTGAATCTCTTGGATTTGATTCAAGAAGGTAACTACGGCCTGATGCAAGCGGTCAAGCGGTTTAACCCTTATAAGGGGGTTAAACTTTCAAGTTATGCTGCCTGGTGGATAAGAGCATACATTCTGAAATATATTATGGACAATAGAAGCCAGGTTAAAATTGGCACGACAGCCGATCAACGCAAGCTGTACTACAACTTAGAGCGCACCGCGCGTAAGTTGCTACAGGAGTACGATCATGTAGACGCCAAAATGTTGGCGGAGCATTTAAACGTTCGCGAAAAAGACGTCGAAGAAATGCAGGCCAGATTGGCAGCACCTGATCTTTCTCTAGACGCCCCCTTATCCAATGAGTCCGACTCAGTCACGCGCGGGCAACTGCTGGCATCAAGCGCAGAGAGCACTGAGGATGCGCTAGCGGATGACGAAGTTCGGCGCATTTTTGCTGATCATTTGGCAGACTTTAGAGAGACCCTGAAGGGCCGAGATCTAGAGGTGTTCGATGCCAGGATGATGGCGGAAGACCCCCTAACTCTTCAGGAAATCGGCGATCGTTACGGAGTCACACGTGAGCGCGCTCGTCAAATTGAGTCAAGGATCATTCAAAAATTGCGCGAATTCGTCAGCAAAAAAGGCCTTTTAGACGCCGAAGTGGTGCGCGGTTAAGGCTGACCTAGCGGCGTGGTGCTCCAAGGCTCCCCCGCAGTGAGCTCAGCCGCTGGATCGTCTGTGCTTTTCTGTTACTTTCGGCGTTAACGCGCGCTTCGGCGCTGGCGGCTTGGTCTGATTTTACGAAACATTCGGGGGGAACTTCGTCGAGAAATCGTGATGGAGTTCGCGACTGTTTGCCCTGATATCCGGCATTTCGGTCCAAGCAATAAGAAAGGAATAGTTTGCTCTTAGCTCGCGTTAAGGCCACATAAAAAAGCCGCCTCTCCTCGCATAAAGCCTGGGGATCGAGCAAGCTGTTTTTGTGGGGGAGTTGTTGTTCTTCTAGCCCAACAACGAAGACCGCTGGAAACTCTAGGCCCTTCGCCGCGTGAACCGTCATGAGTGAGATTTGGCTTTGATTTTGATTTTTATCTTCACGCCGATCGTTGTCGAGCGACAGAGAATCTAAGAGATCCTGAATATTCACCGCACTGTCCTCGTCGGTACAGTCTCCAGCGAGTGTGCCAAACCATTTTGGCAGGCTTCTTAGGTTCGCCAGCTTGCGCTCACGCGAACCACCGTCTTCGGTTTTCAGTCTAATGTCTTGTTCCAGGCCCGCGGCTTTGATGATCGCTAGACCCAGTGCTTCAAAGTCATTTGGGGTTCTTTGTGGTAGGTGGCTGAGACTGTCGATGAGCTCGATGAAGCCACGAACAGCAGTCTCTGACTTGCCGCCGTGACCAGCCATGTCGCGCATGACAGTAAATGGCGAGAGCTTTTGTTGCTTCGCCGCATCTTCTATGCGCTCTAATGTTTTCAGACCTATGCCTCGATGCGGCGTATTGATCACGCGCCACAGCGCCAATCGATCATCGTTATTTAGTACCAGGCGTAGGTAGCTAACGAGATCTTTGACCTCCTTTTTTTCAAAAAAGCTCTGACCGCCAAAGGTACGGTAGGGTAGGCGAGCCTCACGCAGTGCCAGCTCAATGGGTTTCGCCTGATTATTAGCGCGATAAAGCACGCCGATATCGCTCGCCTCCATACCGGCGCCCAAAAGACTCAGGCATTTTTCGGCCAATAAGTTCGCTTCGGCGGTCTCATCTTCGCAGGGACTAAGGACAATGGGCGCAGTCTCTTGCGAAGCACTCCACAGCGTTTTATCTTTTCGCTTG
>Ga0315284_10010866_pt1 | contig 12971 bp, 4 predicted proteins | sample YL17G09_16_MG_FD_203696 | JGI IMG/M metagenome (GOLD analysis project Ga0315284, IMG submission 203696) | Sediment microbial communities from Yellowstone Lake, YNP, Wyoming, USA - YL17G09_16 | ecosystem: Environmental > Aquatic > Freshwater > Lake > Sediment | place: USA: Wyoming | collected... | reverse complement strand
CCGAGGAGTACTGGTTCCTTAACCCGAACGTCTTCACCATGGAGATTGCCGAAGGTGAAGGGCCGACGGTGCCGCTCTTTGTCCGCGAGGATACGTTCTTCGATGTCATTGGGCAGGTTTTTCCGCAGGGGAAAGCGACCTACAACTGGTATTACTACGTTGATGCCAGTAAGGTTACGTCTTCAAATGCGCGGGCAATAGCGGACACCCTCCTGCTGATGGAGCGGAATATCGTCACAAAGATGCCGCGCACCACGTATTTTAGCGTGATGACCGCCACCATTAACGAGTTTCTGGAAAAACAACTATATACGCAGATACCACTCTTCATGCTCGTCTTTCAGATTGTCGGCATTATTCTCTACTACGTCGTGACTGTGGCAAACATGGTGATAGAGCAGGAAGCTGGGGAGATTGCCCTTTTGAGGAGCCGCGGCGGCAATACCGTCCAGGTATTCGGCATTCTTCTTATGGAGGGTATGCTCATCAGCGCCGTGGGTGGGGTAGTAGGCCCTTTCCTAGGGGCATTCATCTTTGAACTGCTTGGTAAGACCGCCCCCTTCAAACCGCTGAGTGGCGGTGCCCTTCTGCCAGTGCGTTTTTCTGACATGGTCTTCATTCTGGCGGCGGCATCGGCGGCGCTGTGCCTGCTCGCTTTCATGCTACCGGCAATACAAGCCGCCCGGCGCGGTATTGTCCAGCACCGCCAGCAAATGGCGCGGCCGCCACGCGCGCCTTTCTGGCAGAGGTATTACCTGGATATTGTTCTGCTCATTATTGGAGCCGGACTTTACTACGAACTGCACCAGCGCGGCACCCTGACACAACAGAATATTTTCGGGGACCTGGGCATGGACCCATTGCTCCTTATCACACCCCTGCTGTTCATGGTTGCCGTGGCAATTGTTTTCCTGCGCCTTTTCCCTGTCATCGTCATGCTGGCGGAGAAGGTCAGCAAATACATTGCTAACTCTTCCGTAATCATCAGCCTGCGGTACATGGCGCGCAATCCGGTGCATTACAGCCGCCTTATTCTTCTGCTGATGATGGCCGCCAGCGTGGGTATGTTCTCGGCGAGTTTCCTGGGTACGCTGAACCGCAGTTACACTGAGCGCGCTATGTACACCGTGGGCGCAGATGTGCGGCTTGAAAACCTGCGCGATTACTACTCCGGTAAGCAGACGCTGGTCGAGAAGTACAGCGCGATTCCGGGTGTGAATGGCGCCAGTATCGTCTACCGCGGGTCCGCCATGATCGGCACCACATTTACCCAGGTCGAAAGCGCGGTGCTGGCCGTCGACCCGAAGAGCATGCAGCAGGTTGCCTGGTTCCGGCCGGATTTCGCCGGTAGCAGTTTTGCCGACCTGATGGGCATTCTGGACAAGGATAAGCCCGTCGAGCAGGGGCTGGACTTGCCGGCTGGCTCCGAGGCGCTGGGAATCTGGCTCCGCCCGGCTTACAAGCAGGCCGTGAAGATAACCCTGTATGCCCGGATTGAGGACGGCAAGAACCAGTACCATGACTACCAGCTCGGTACGCCGCCCACCGAAAACTGGGAGTACCTGGAAGTGCCATTAAAAATTCCTTTCAGCGACGAGCTTCTGCCACCACCGCTGACCCTCCATACTATCTGGATGAGTTCCTCCGGGGGCAGGTCAGGTGAACTCCAGGGCTTATATCTGGATGACCTCCAGGTGCGTATTACCGGTGTGACTGACCCGCAGGTCGTCGATGGATTTGAATCGATCGAGTTCTGGACGCCGCAGGTTGACGACCAGAGTGGCAGACAGCTTGGTGGCGGGCAGATACAGGATAGTCTGCGTGCCGACCTGACGACGGTGCACGGAGGCAAGACTTCGGGGCGGTACACCTGGGTGGGCCGTGGAACCGCCACGTCCTACCGTGGCATCTTCCCGAATTTCGATGCGCGTCCGCTGGAGGCTATTGTCAGTCAGTCTTTTCTGGACACGACGGGAACCAAGGTGGGGCAGTGGGTAAACATACGCATGCCGGGCCAGTACATATCAATGGAAATTGCGGATACCATGAAATATTTCCCCACTTTTGACCCTGATGCGAGGGGCTTTATGCTGGTAAACCTGGACCGGCTGATAACATTACGGAACCGGATGCTGGGTAATAGCCTTTCGATATATCCCAACGAAGCCTGGTTGTCTGTAACAGAGGACGAAGCCCAGAGAAAGACCGTACTGGAGACGCTGGACAAACCGGACTACCGCGCTGATAAGCTACTGGACAAGGACAAGATAATCGCTGACCAGAAATCCGACCCGCTGATTGCCGCCGGGTGGGGTGGTGTACTGACGCTCGCCTTCTTCGGCGTGGCGCTGGTGAGCGGCCTGGGCTTCGTGGTTTATGCCTATCTTTCAGCCCGCGGCCGCCAGCTCGAGTTTGCCATCCTGCGCACGCTCGGGTTCTCTTTCCGGCAGATTATCACCCTCATTGGCTTCGAGCAAATATTTATTATTGCGGTCGGCATGGGCATTGGCACGTATGTGGGGCAGAGATTGAGTGGCGTGATGATGCCGTTCCTGCAATTGACGGAGCGCGGCGAGCGTGTTTTGCCGCCCTTCGTGTTCGTGACCGATTGGGCGACCATAGGTGTGACCTACAGCGTCCTGGCAATTGCTTTCGTGGTGACGATTTCACTGGTGGTGTTGTTCTTTACCCGCGTGGCACTGCACCGTACGCTAAGAATGGGAGACCAGTAGACGCTATGACAACGGCGGTACAGGAAAAATACTACATCGTGTGCGAGGACCTGTTTAAGATATACAAACTCGCTGACCTGGAGGTGGTGGCCCTGCGCGGCCTCGATCTCAAGGTGCGCACCGGTGAAGTGATGGCAATTGTCGGGGCGAGCGGCAGTGGCAAATCGACTCTGCTGAATATCCTCGGCGGGCTGGAAACGCCTTCGGCGGGCATTGTGTTTGTGGGCGGTAGGGACCTGCTCAACATGACGCCGCAGGACCTGGTGGCGTACCGCCGCAAGGATGCCGGATTTGTCTGGCAACAGGGCGGCCGCAACCTTATACCTTACCTGACGGCATACCAGAACGTGGAGTTACCACTGATTCTCCTGGGCTGGCCGGGAAAGAAACGCCGCCAGAGGACGAGGGAACTTCTGGAGGCGGTAGGACTCAAAGAGCGCATGCACTACAAGCCCGACCGCCTTTCCGGCGGCGAACAACAGCGCGTTGCTATCGCCATCGGGGTGGCGCACAATCCGCCTTTGCTCCTCGCGGACGAACCGACCGGCGAGCTTGACACGCAGACGGCATCGGGCATTTTTGACCTGTTCCGTTCGCTGAACCAGACTTATGGCATCACCATTGTCGTTGTCACGCACGATATCAACGTAATAACCAAAGTGGACCGCGTGGTAACCATCCGTGACGGCCGCTCCAGCCTGGAAGCCATCCGTGCGGCGCCCAGCTTCCGGCCGCCTGCCGGCAAACCGCAGGAGATATTCGATGAATTTGTCCTGGTGGATAAAATGGGACGTTTGCAACTGCCTAAGGAGTTCATGGACAAGCTTAACGTGCAGGAACGCATCCGGGTGTTCCTCTCCGGGGACAGGCTGGTAATAGAGCCTGACGGTGACGCGAAAAAGGAGAAACGGTGAGCGACCCAATTATTGTCGCGCGGGGAGTGGCACGGACTTTCACTTTCGGGCACCAGCTTATCCATGCCGTTCGCGATGTTGACCTGGATGTGCACGAAGGCGAGCTGGTGATGATAACCGGGCGTTCCGGCTCAGGGAAAACGACCCTGCTTAACCTGCTTGCCGGGCTGGACCGCCCCACCAGTGGCACGGTGAAGTTTCGCGGCCGGGAGATTTCGCGGTTTCCCGAGCGCGACCTGGTAGCGCTGCGCCGCCGGGAAATAGGGTTCGTGTTCCAGTCATTTGCGCTTCTGCCTCTTCTGAATGCGTACGAAAATGTGGAATTGCCCTTGAGAATCGCGAACTGGAGTCGCGGCGAACAGCGCCGGCGCGCCCTTGAATGCCTGGACATGGTGGGGCTGTCGCGGCGCGCCAACCACCGTCCTTACGAGCTTTCCGGCGGCGAAAGGCAGAGGGTCGCAATCGCGCGCGCCCTGGCGCACCGCCCGTGCCTGATCCTGGCAGACGAACCGACCGGTGAGCTTGACGCCACAACGGGCATTGCCATTTTCAACCTGCTGAAAGAGATCATTGCCAAAGAAGGAGTCACCGTGGTGGTCACCACCCACGATGTGACCATGACGCGCTTTGCCACCATGAACCGCCACATGAGTGACGGCGCGTTCGTCAGCTAGTGTGGCGCCCCTGAAATCCCATTAGCACGACAGAAAGGCCGTCCGGTCGTTTTCTTCACGGGCCCCAACATGACACAATCACCCTCACCTCTAACGCTCTACCCCTGGGGAAGAAGAGCAGGTCTTAAGGATAAGAAATTTCAGCCCGGCCACTAGCGCTGAATAATGGCGCCTCTCTGTTCAAGCTGGAGCAAATACTGCGTCAGTGATGCCGTGCTCAGCGGGTTATCCCGCAGGTCGATGATGTCCTGCTGTCCCAGCCCCTGATTCAGCGTCAGCGCTTCGATTTCAGCGATACGGTTGCCGGCCACATTCAGCCTGCTTAATTCGGTGAGTTGTGTGAGCGCGCTGATATCCGCCACCCGGTTCGCGGCGAACGACAGGTTAGTCAGCCTGGTCAGGGAAGCGAGCGCCGTGACTTCCGTCAGTTGATTCCGCGAGATGTCAAGACCCACGAGCTTCGTGAGTAGGCCTAGCGGAGCAATATTATCGAGTTGATTGCCGTCGAGCCAGAGCCAGTTCAATTTGGCCAGGACGATCAGCGATTGGACGCTGGTCAGGCGGTTGTCCTGTATCCAGAGCCGGGTGAGGTTCACCAGGCCAGCAAGAGGCGCCACGTTGCTAACCTGGTTCTTGCTCAGAGAAAGCGTGGTTAATCTTGTCAGGCCCTGGAGCGGCGTCAGGTCGGTGATTTTATTGTTGTCCAGCAGGAGCGTGGTGAGGTTGGTCAGGCTGGCAAGCGGCGCGATGTCCACGAGGCGGTTATCGGAGAGGTCGAGCACCACCAGGTTGCGGCATTTATCCAGCCCTCCGAGCGTGGCGACATTCCTGCCCGAAATGCTGAGAGACGTCAACCTGTCCAGTTCCACGGTGTAGATGGCGCCCTGGGGCTTGCCCAAGGCCTCACGGATTCCGGCTTCCAGTGCCGCGTCCGCGAAGGTGACCGCCAGCGAATCTTTGGGTAGCGGCGTCCACTCCACGGTAACGCCACGAGTGGTGAGTTGAGACACGTAAGTGTCGATGGCGGACGGAGGGAGCGGGTTATTGCGCAGGTCCACGTAGTCGCCTTTCGCCAGCCCCGGGTTTGCCGCCAGCGTATCGATGGCTCGGATGTTATTGGTGTTCAGATTGACATAAGAAAGATTGGGAAGGGCAAGCAAAGAGTTGATACTGTCGACCTGGTTCCGGTCCAGGGTCAAGCGGCTTAAATTAACCAGCTTTTCCAGGACAGAGACCCCGGTGATCTGATTTTCTGAAAGCGAAAGTACGACCAGGTTAGTGAGGGAGGCAAGGGGCGCAATATCAGTGACCTGGTTACGGTCAGCATATAGCTCTGTCAGCCGTGTCAGCCCGCCCAGCGGGATTAATTCTGTAAGCTGGTTGCCGCTCAATGACAGGCTGGTAAGTCCGGTCAGCCCAACGATAGGCGCCGCGGTCGTCAACAGGTTGTCATTGGCGGAGAGCCTGGTCAGTTTAGTCAGCGCCGCCACCGGAGTCAGGGTGGTAACTTTGTTCTCGTCCACTATAAGCGTGGCAAGTTTCTTGAGTCCGGATAGGGGCGCGAGAGTGGTGATTTTATTGGAGAGCGCGGAAAGCACCGTCAGGTTCGCCAGCCCGGATATGGGCGTCAGGTCAGTTACCAGGTCGCCGTCCAGGTAAAGCTCGCTCAGGGCGGTCAAACCGGACAGCGGCGTCAGGCTCGCAACCTGGTTGTATGACAGGTTCAGGACGGCCACGTTCACGCAGTTTTCTATTCCGGTGAGGTCCATAATGCTTTTGCGGGCCAGGTCCAGAGCCGTCAGCCCTTCCAGGTCTGAGGCGAATATTGTCCCCTCGGCTTTGTTGATGACGATGCGTATGGCGGCATCCAGTTTTACGTCAGGGAAGGTGACAACAACGCCGTAAGTATCACGCGTGCCTGGCAGACTCACGCCGCGTTCTTTAAGCTGGGGTATAAAGATGCTGAGTGATGTCGCATTGAGTGGATTGTCCTTAACATCGACCGTATCTCCGGCCGCAATTCCGGCGTTTTTGACGAGGGGTTGAATATCCTGCACCTTATTGCCTGCCAGGGAAAGATTTTTCAACCGGATGAGAGGGATAACCGGCGCAATGTTTTCAATCTGGTTGCCGGACACATCGAGGTCGGTGAGGTTGACCAGGGATGTCAGCCCAGACATATCCACGATTTTGTTTTTCGCCAGGGAAAGGGAGTTCAGTGTGACCATTTGCCCCAGCGGCGACAAGTCGACGATGCGGTTGGAGGCAAGAGACAGGCTGGTCAGCTTTTTCAGCACGGCGAGCGGAGCAATATTTGTAATCTGGTTACGGGATAGCCCCAGGCCGCTTATGGCCGGCAGTTTTGCCAGCGGCGTGACATTATCAATCAGGTTGCCGTCCAACCAGAGCCAGTTGAGGTTCTTCAGCAACGCGATTGTTGTGACGTCTACCACCTTGTTGTCCTGCAACCATAGACGCTTCAATTCAGTCAGCCGGGAGAGAGAAGTGATGACGTCAATCTGGTTCTTGCTGAGGGACAGCGTCACCAGTTTTTTCAGGCCGGCAAGCGAGGCAATTTCCACGATTTTGTTGTTATCGAGGATAAGGGTGGTCAGACCGGCAAGATTGGCTAGTGGGGCAAGGTCAGTAATCTGATTATCGCTCAGATTCAAGTTGATGAGGTTGGCACAGTTCTCCAGGCCGGAAATGCTGGCGATATTTCTGCCGGATAGATCGAGCGCGGTGATTCTTTGTACCTCCGCGGAGTAGAGAGTGCCCTGCGGTTTGCTGATTACCTCACGCATGGCGGTTTCCAAGTTCGGGTCAGCAAAGAGGATAGCGACCGATTCCGTCGGGGTCGGCGTCCATTCCATCAAGACTCCCCGGCCGGTCAATTGCGGTATTTGTGTGCCGATGGTGGCGGGCGTGAGCGGGTTATCTTTGACGTTGACGGCGGCGCCCTTGAGCAGGTCTTTATTGCCGGTCAGTGCGTCCAGTGTGCGGATATTATTCGTGGCGAGGTTGATGGAGGTAAGTCTGGTGAGCGTTCCGAGCGGGGTGATATCCGCCACCTGGTTTTTCTCTAGGGACAGGCTGGTCAGGTTCGTCAGGGAGACAACCGAGGCGATGCTGGTGACGTAGTTGCCGGCCAGGGACAGGGTGTTCAGGTTGGTGAGCGCCGCCAGCGCCACGATGTCCTTAATCTGGTTGCGGTCCAGAGAAAGCGCAGTAATGCCGGTGAGATTGGCCAGGGGTGAAAGGTCCACAACCTGATTGCCGGAAGCATCCAGCTTCTTTATATTGACCAGTGCACTCAGTGGCGCGAGGTCCGTTATCTGATTATCCGCGAGGATGACTGTGGTCAATCTGGAAAGTGAGGCGAGCGGCGAGAGGTCGGTCAGTTGATTGCCGCTCAGGTCCAGGCTGATTAGATTGATGCAGTATTGCAGACCTCCAATTGCGGTTATGTTTTTCTTTAGCGCTGCGAAAGATGTCAGTTTTTCCATATCGGAGGCGTAAATTGTGCCCTGCGGTTTTTTCAGGGCATCCCGCACCGTCAACTCCAGGTTTGGGTCGGAGAACTGGACTACCACGGTGTCCGATGGCGGCATAATCCACCGCACTGTCGCGCCCTTCTTGCCCAGTTCCGGAATCAGGTTCTCCATGGCCGTGGCGCTGAGCGGATTTCCGGTAAGATCGATGGTGTCTCCCTTGCCGATGCCCTTATTGGCAAGCAGGGGGTCAATATCGGTTATCTGGTTATTGGCGAGGCCGAGGTAGGTCAATTTAGCCAGTGAGGTCAGCGGAGTGAACGTGACAATGTCGTTGTCATCCAGGACCAGAATGGTGAGGTTGACCAGAGTGGAGAGACGGGTGACCGTGGTGGTCTGATTGGCCTGAAGCCACAGCCGGGTCAGCCCGGTCAGCGTTGCCAGCGGTCTGAGCTCGATAACCTGATTATTCGATAGATTGAGAGAAGTCAGTGTTTTCATCGTGCCGAGCGGCGTCAGGTCGATGACCTGGTTCCGGGCGAGGTTCAATGTCGTCAATTTTACCAGTGTGGTCAATGGCGTCAGGTTGCTTATCTGATTTCCCGCCAGGTTGAGCCGTGTTAGGCCGGTCAGCGTGCCCAACGCGGCCGCGTCCGCAATCTGGTTTGCCTCCAGTGACAGAGATGTGAGATTGACCAGTGTGGACAGCGGCGTCAGGTCGGCAACCAGGTCCAGGTCAAGGCTGAGGTCGGTCAGATTGGTCAGGCCAGCCAGCGGCGTTAGATTGCTGATGCGGTTGGCATCCAGGGAAAGGAAGGTGAGGCGGTTGAGGGAAACCAGCGGGGAAATGTCCGCCACCTGGTTATTATCCAGGGTGAGCCGCGTCAGGCCTGTAAGTTGTGCTAGCGGCTTTATGTCCGCAAGCTGGTTATTGCTCATGTCAAGCTCAAGGAGTTTGGTCATGGATGCCAGCCCGGAGATGTCCTTAAGCTGGTTGCCGGAAATGCCGAGTGCGGTCAGGGCGTTTAGATTTGTCAGCGCATCGGTCTTTTCAATCTGGTTCCCCTCCAGGCGGAGTGATGTCAGGGATGTTAATGGGCCCAGGCCGGTGGCGTCTTTCACCTGGTTGTTCTGCACACTCAGGTCGGAGAGGTTCACCAGTCCGGCCAGTGGCTTCAGGTCGGTCACTTTATTGTCATCGAGGTCAAGTAGGGTCAGGTTGGTAAGACCCGCCAGCGGAGTAATATCCGTAACCTGGTTATGCTCGAGTCGCAGTGACTTGAGATTAGCCAGTGATTTCAAGGGTGAGAGGTCTTTTATCTGGTTCCGGTCAAGAACCAGGTCGGTGAGGTTGGGACAACTGTCCAGCCCTGTCAGCACGGTGATGCTCTTACCGGAAGCATCCAGGGCGGTCAACTTCTGCATGTAAAGGTCATAGAGGTCGCCGTCAGGGCGCTTCAGCGCGGCGCGCACCACCTGTTCCAGGTTGGCGTCCCCGAAAACGATGGCTTTCTGCTGTACCACCTGGGTGCGCCATTGTACGTCGGCTCCCTTTTTCCTCAGAGTGGGGATGTGCACGCTAATGGATGTGTCAGTCAGCGGGTTATCTCTCAGGTCGATGCTGTGACCTCTGACCAGGCCGCTATTGAGCGTGAGGGGTTCGATGTCATTTATCTTGTTGTTGCTTAACCAGAGCCAGACCAGGTCGTAGAGGTTTGTCAGGGGGGCGACATTGGTAATCTGGTTGCCTTCCAGGTTGAGCATGGAGAGGTGTGTCAGCGTCTCCAGCGGGGAGATGTCTTTAATGGAGTTGTTTGCCAGGCCGAGTCGGGTGAGACCGGTGAGAGAAGCCAGCGGCGTCACATCCTCAATTTTGTTGCCGGCGAGTGAAAGCACGGCGAGTCCCGGCATTGAGGATAGCGGGGACAGGTTGCTGATGCCGTTCTCGGTGAGCGACAGGTCGGTCAGACTCAGCAGAGAGGTCAGCGGTTTCAGGTCCGTAATGCCCGTGTTATTCAGGCTGAGTTCCGCGAGGTCCGGCAGGGATGCCAGCGGTGAAATGTCTTTGATTTTGTTGCCGTCAAGGATGAGCCGGGTGAGCTTGGTCAGCGATTTCAACGGCCGGATGTCAGAAATGCCGTTCCACTCGAGCCGCAGTTCGCTCAACTCCGTCAGTCCTGCCAGTACGGAGATGTCAGTGATGCGGTTATTTCCCAGTCCGAGGGAGGTCAGGTTTTTGCAGTACTCCAACCCTGTCAGATTTGAAATGCTGAGTTTGCCGGCCTGCAATTCGGTGAGTTTTTCCAGGTTGGCAGGTAATATGGCGCCGCTGGGTTTGTTCAAGGCTGTCCTGACCGCCTGTTCCAGTCCCGCGTCCGGGAATATCGCGCCGGATTCTTTGCCCGCCGGCCGGGTTGTGGTGGCGCCCGTCTCGGTGACCGCCGACCTGCGGAAGAGATTGCAGGCGGGTAATGTCGCCAGCAGTGAGAGGACAATTATGACCAGAACGCATTTTCTCAACATACGCAACGTCCGTTCTTTAGCCATCGTATTTGGAAATGACTGTAAATTTGACAAATCATACCACAGATTGGCGGCTGATGCTAGCAGCGGGCGCTGTGGGTTCTGTTGCATTGGGGTTGCTGATTATTAAAAATAATCAATCTTACTTATTGTAAAGTAAATTCTAGCCTCAAGGGTCAATAATATTATTGGAAGGATATAGATGGAAATTAAAGCGGAATCAATAAAGCAACGCGAGCAACGGTGTGGTTTTTATGGTCAACTGCTACAAGAAAACCTACTTGAGTCCGAACTAATTCCCTTGAACTCTCATACCGTGAAAACGATATTGGATGAACTGCTAAAGCAAGATAAACCGACTTTGAATGATTCGGCTCGATGTCTAGAGGTAGAGAATATACATCATCTAATTGGAAACAAGCCGCTTTTCCCCCCTGGAATGGTCGGAATGTCACCGTCTTTAGCTCGAAGTTGGGTTCTCCTGGCACTTCGGAAATCTGGTATCCAGCTAGGGGTTGAAAGTGAATTTGATAAATTGTTTTTGAGACTGATGCCTGATTTACAAAGGCTAAATTCAAAGCAAAATACAGAGTTTCATTCAAACCATCTATCAAAACGTAATGCATTATCGCCATATAAAGTTTTTGTCTGTGTCGCCAAAATTCTAAAAATAAAAGGTAAAAAGATATGAAGAGGGAAATCAAAGAAATTATAAAGCCATAATTCAAATCCATGCGCTGATTATAGCATCTACTTTACAAAACGTTAAATCATGAATTGTAAAGTAGAATCAGCCTCAAAACTTATTGTAAAGTCGAATACCTGAAAACAACCCCAACGCATGAGAACCGCGCTGTGTGCGTTCTGTCATTATGCAGCGACACAAAACATCGGAATTAGTAAGGCAGATAGCATTTTGGTTGTTGCTATCTGCCTTACTGGTCTTATCATGACAAGACATCTGAGTTACGGGGGCTATCTACACCGTCACCGCTTCCTCTGAAGGCGCTGATACTGTGATAGTAGGGGCGACCAGAAATGCCACTGTTTCATCAACTGGGTTGATGTGCGCTGGTTTAAGCTGTGTCATGTCAGCGCCGATAGCTTGCTGCCTCTGTTTATAGAGCTGGAAAGCATTCTTGGGAAGTTGAGTAACTACCAGCGGTCTCAGACCAGTAAATGATTCTAACTCAGCATAGGGTGTATCCAGTTTTTTAAGTTCTTCATGAATACGATCAGTCATCTGCTGAAGCGTCGCTCTTCCATTATCCTTGAGTTCAATATACAGATGCAAAGCCGGTATACCATTACTCTCTTTACGTGCTGTCCAACCCTCGTAAGTCAACCCCGCGTTTTCAATAGCCTGCCAGATAGCTTTTTCCGATAGTCGAGTGAAACCGGCAATATCAATCTGGTCATCTACGCGAGTGAGGAAAGTCATCTGCGGAATATCTATATTGAGTCGCTCATTACGTAGCTCCGTGATTTTGACCAGGTGCCCTAGCCTATATCTGACAAAGGGGCCGCCATGGAAACTCGTCACGACAAGTTCGTAGTTACCCGGTTGAATCTCGTCCATTAATAAAGTTGATGGTTGATAAGATGGATTTTCCCTGGATTTGATGCTATCCTTTTCCGGGATGAATTCAAAGAAATTGAGCTGGGGTATGAAGGTCATACCCCGATAATCCCAGGTCTGCATAGCGATCAAAGGAGCCTCGGTGCAACCGTGAAAATCCAGAGGATATCTGCCCCACATCTCTTTGATTTTTTCCCTATATATAGAACCATCTATCCCGAAGGTGATTAAGCCTTTCAGCGACCAGATATCTTTAGGCAACATAGGTCTACCGGCCAGCTTGCTTTTTACAAGTCCTTTCATTAGCCGAGACAAAACTCTGGGTTGCCTAAGCAAGGCGGTAAGGTTTGTATTTCCTTTCCTTTTGCTAAAGCGGTCACCGATAGCTACCGTAACACTGGAGAGAGCCAAGCACAAATCCAATCCTTCGGACAAAGCCATATTAAAACCCTGCTGTATTCTTTCTTCAAAAGGCGTCTCCTCTGCCTGATGAATTGGAGGTAGAAAATCGAATAGCCCTCTAGGGAAAGCGCGAGCTAGTGACCCTGTCGCATAAGGGGGTGGAGCCATTCCATAGAAAACCTTATCATGCAGATTGAAGGCGATTTCCTTTCTTTGCTTACAGGCGGAAAAGAACACTAATGCAAGTATTAGCGGTTCGATTTCTTCCAACTGTTTGGAGGTTACCGGCGCCCACCGATGAGCATATTCGCCATATTTACCTGATGTGTACTGCCATAGAATCGGCTTTCTGGGCAATACGTCCATCCTGCGCCTTGAGAGATAAGGAGCATAATTCTCATAGGTGGTCAGGGGTACCTCCTCTCGAAACTGTGCCACGGTCTCAGGGTCCGCTCCATTCAAGATGCCGCGACCCAATTCGCATTTCTTTAGCAAAGTTAACTGTTCTTTTAACAGCCGCGTCTGGATGTTCATAAACTCCTGCAGACTTAAATCAATGAACCCGCAACACCTCTGCCACAATTCATCATGATTGCCCTGACGGAAAAGTTCACCTAATGTAGTCATTTTAGTTTCCTCCTTTATTGCATGTCTCA
>Ga0315284_10010865_pt1 | contig 12971 bp, 19 predicted proteins | sample YL17G09_16_MG_FD_203696 | JGI IMG/M metagenome (GOLD analysis project Ga0315284, IMG submission 203696) | Sediment microbial communities from Yellowstone Lake, YNP, Wyoming, USA - YL17G09_16 | ecosystem: Environmental > Aquatic > Freshwater > Lake > Sediment | place: USA: Wyoming | collected... | reverse complement strand
GCTCAACCGCAGCGATCGCCGCCTGGTGAGAAACGAAGGAATGGAAGAAAGAATCCTGGCTGCGCAATGATGTGACGCGGAAATCATATTTCCTATGATTTCCAACCTTCGTTTGACGCCGTAGGGAAAAATTGAGGACTGGGGGGTAATTGGCGTGGCGGAGGCATCGGGAAAAGCGTGTGTCATTTCCTCTAGCATGAACGCTATCGTCGTTAGATTCATTCCTGCCCTGAACTTACAGAGCATATGCGCCGGCGGATGGGTAAACACGTCAATACGGATTTGCGTGATCTCCGGGGTAGATTTGGCAAGGGTTGCTCGCGGATAGCGCTGGCGCTTGGGATATGGTAGGCTTACTTCCTATGATTGGAAGGCGTGCGGCGGTCTTGTTCCTAATGATCTTTGCCATGGGTGGTGCCGGGCACCTGGGTCAGGGTCCTCTGGATGCGGAGGAGCACAGCGCCGGACAACATAAGACCAATGAACTCTCCTTCCCGATCCCCAGGAGTTCCACCGGGAGTGTGGGCGGCAGCCTTTCGGACCGTCAGGCGCAGACCGACCCTTCGAGACCTGCGGCCGCTGCCAGCCGCTGCCACGTTGAGGGACAGGCGACGCACTCGCCGGGAGCCCTTCACCTGCCGATGAAAATCTAAATCTTTCTCCCGATCACGTGCGAGCCGGGCCCCCTGGTGAGCGTGAAATCCGGATATCTCCACGCTACAGGATCGAGCATTCACAATCTCAGGAATGGGGTCAGAGAAAAAAAGTGATGGAAAGTTCTGCAATCGAGCGCGAATCCGGCCTGACCGAGTCCGAGGCTTCTGAACGCCTGCGGTCGGAGGGCCCCAACGAACTGCCTCAACGCCGCGGAAGCAGCAACCTGGCCATCGTTTTTGATGTGGCCCGCGAGCCGATGTTTCTGCTGCTGGTGGCCTGCGGCGCGGTTTATCTGGCGATGGGTGAGCCCAAGGAAGCCCTGATGCTGCTGAGCTTCGTCTTCGTTATCATGGGCGTCACCATCATCCAGGAACGCCGCACGGAGCGGGCATTGGAGGCTTTGCGCGACTTGTCCAGCCCGCGGGCGCTTGTCATCCGCGACGGCCAACAGAAACGCATCCCCGGTCGGGAAGTTGTCCGCGGGGATAGGCTCTTCCTGGCCGAAGGCGACCGGGTCCCCGCCGATGCCGTGCTGCGCCAGGTTGTGAACCTGTCCGCGGATGAGTCGCTTTTGACAGGCGAGTCGGTTCCCGTCCGCAAAACCGCTTCCGTGAATTGCCAAGCCATGGACCGGCCAGGCGGCGATGATTTGCCATCTGTGTTTTCGGGGTCCCTGATCACATGCGGGCAGGGCATTGCCGAAGTGCTGGCGACCGGGTTTAAGACAGAGATCGGCAAGATCGGCAAGGCCTTGCAGGTGCTGGAGCCCGAACGGACACTGCTCCAGAAGGAGACCGGCCGTCTGGTGCGGAACCTGGCGGTCGTCGGCTTGTCGCTGTGTGCGGTTGTGGTGGTTCTGTACGGTCTGACGCGCGGAAATACGGCGTTGATCTGGAAGGAAGCGCTGCTCGCCGGGATTACCATGGCGATGGCAATTCTGCCGGAGGAATTCCCGGTGGTTCTGACCATATTTCTCGCCTTGGGCGCCTGGCGCATCTCCCGCAGCCGGGTTCTGACCCGCCGAATCCCGGTAGTTGAGACTCTGGGGGCAGCGACCATCCTTTGCGTCGACAAGACCGGCACGTTGACGCAAAACCGCATGTCCGTCAGCAAGTTGGTTGTCGGCGAAACAGCTATCGACGCCTTTTCCTCGAAGGACCTTCCTGAAAGCTCTCACGAACTGGTGGAGTTTGGCATTCTGGCCAGTAAAAAAGACCCCTTCGACCCGATGGAGAAGGCTCTACGGGACCTGGGTTCAACCCGGCTGGCGCGCACCGAACACCTGCATGCCGGCTGGGAATTGGTCCGTGAGTATCCGCTTTCACCGGAACTCCTGGCTCTTTCCCACGTGTGGAGAAACCCCAAGGGCGGAAACCTGATGATTGCGGCCAAAGGGGCGCCGGAAGCCATCCTCGATCTCTGCCATGTAACGCCGGCGCGGGCGCAGAACATTTCGCAGCATGTTGCCGGGATGGCGGCCGAGGGGCTGCGGGTTCTGGGAGTGGCTCGAGGACTGCCGCAAATACCGGTGGGCCTGCCGGCGCATCAACATGACTTCACGTTCGAGTTCCTCGGACTGATTGGCCTGGCCGACCCTATCCGGCCGGCGGTGCCCGAGGCTGTCAAGGAATGCCATGCGGCAGGCATCCGGATCATGATGATTACCGGGGATTACCCTGGAACCGCCCAGAGCATCGGACGGCAGATCGGGCTGCCAACAGACCAAATGCTGACCGGTCCTGAGTTGGAGGCAATGAGCGATGAGCAGTTGCGCGCCCGCGTCCGCCAGACAAGCATCGTCGCGCGCGCGGTGCCCGAGCACAAACTCCGCATTGTCCAGGCACTCAAGGCCAACGGCGAAGTGGTGGCGATGACCGGCGATGGCGTGAACGACGCTCCGGCTTTGAAGGCGGCGCACATTGGTATCGCCATGGGGGGACGAGGCACGGATGTGGCCCGCGAATCGGCGGGTCTCGTGCTGCTCGATGATGATTTTTCATCGATCGTCAAGGCCGTTCACCTGGGCCGGCGTATCTTCGATAATATCAAAAAGGCCGTGTCGTACATTTTTGCGATCCATGTGCCGATTGCCGGCCTATCCTTAATTCCAGTGTTCTTCTGCGACTGGCCGCTGATTCTTTTGCCGGCGCACATTTTGTTCCTCGAACTGATCATCGATCCTTCCTGCACGCTCATTTTCGAGGCGGAAGAGGCCGAGCCCAACGCCATGAGCCGGCCGCCCAGGAGTCCCTCCGATCGGCTGTTTGGTCTGAAAATCCTGGCCGTAAGCCTTCTGCAAGGATTTGGCGTCCTGGCGGCCGTGCTGGGAGTATTTCTGGCGGCGCGGGCCCTGGGTTATGGCGCGGACGGCGCCCGAGGGCTTACATTCACCGCACTCGTGGCGGCCAACCTGGCGCTGATCCTGACCAACCGGTCCTGGTCGCGGACGGCCCTGGGGATGTTCAGGGTCCCAAACACCGCTCTGTGGTGGGTGTTGTCCGGCGCCGCGGCATTCCTGTCATTGGTCTTGTGGCTGCCGCCGCTCCAGAGTCTCTTTCATTTTTCTCCTCTGCCTCTGAAACACATTTTGATCAGCCTGGCCGCGGGGGCAGGCAGTATCGCGTGGTTCGAATTGTTCAAGGTTTTCCGCAATCATCGTCGTGGCGGGCGGGTTCGCCTGCCTGATAAGAAAGGAGTGATGTTATGAAATGTCTGGTTTGCGGGGAAGTGATTTAGTGAGGTCTGAATGCCTGGATTAAGGCGGATCAGCGCGGATACACGCGAAAATGAATCCGCGTGTATCCGCGTCCAATCATTCAATCGTACCGAAGATACGATCAATCGCGGCGGAACGATTGCCTCCAGTGATCCAGAACCGCGGCCTTCGACGAAGCGAATCCTGCGGGCTCAGGTCTGGTTCACTAGAGTCATTATTTCTTAATCGGGACCTGTTTATCCTTCTGGTTCTGATCCTTGATATTGCGCTGGTGCGCATCCTGCCAGGCTTTCTGTTTAGTCTGCGTGTCGGCCTGCTCCCTTGGCGTCGGCGGGCGAACCGGCGGCGCAGGTCTCACCAGAGGTTGAGTCGGCTGAGACTGCTGTTGGGGTTTCTCAGCACTCTGATTGGGTCGCGTCGGCACTGTCTCGGGCCCCCTTTTAATCACCGGCGGAGGCTGCACCTGTTGAGGCGGCCTTTGCGGAGGCTGCACCTGCGGAGGCGGTGTCTGCTGGGGTATCGTTCGATTCGTAGGCCTGTCCGGGCGAGTGATTTGCGGTTGCTCGAAGTGATTCGGCGCAGGCGGCGGAGTCTTCTTGATCACCACCGGGCGACTCATTGCCCGTTCCTGAGGACGAGGTGCGTTGTGGTTGCCGGCGCCATATACGCTCGTCCGCTCCGGGGCTATCTGGATTCCTCGAGTAACCGGCGCTGAAGCCAGTTCGCGCTCCGGCACATTCATGACATTGCGCGCGACGGGACGTGCATTCACGAACGTTTCGTGGGGAACCACGGTCACGCCGTTGGGCGCAGCCCGATTCATATAAGTAATGGGTGTCGCATTCCGATTGTTGAAGACATTGACGACATTCGTGCGGTTCACGACCGTGTTGGTCACGTTGATGTTGGTGACGTATCTCTCGCTGACCCGATAATCGGGCATAAAAACTTCGCGTGGGCCAAGCGGGAACCAGCCGACACTTTCTCTCCCGCCGAGTGCGATCGAGAGACCAAACCCGCCTCCGCCCACCCAGGCGACGAGGGCCGGAGCATACACTGGCCGCGCTACCATCGGACCGGGCACCCAGATCCAGTTGTTGCGATAATTGGCCCAGCGTCCGTAATGAAACGGCGCGAAACCCCAGGGTTCGTCTTCCACCCAGGTCCAACCCCACGGTGCGATCCAGACCCAATGGCCGAACCTGTAGGGTGCCCAACCGGCCGGGACTTGCGAAGGCCTCCAGGACCAGCCGTACTCCGGCACCTGGTTCCATGAGCCGTAGTCATCCAGATCCTCGTAGCCGGTCATCTCTGTGGAAACGTACCGCGGGGCAGCGGCGCGATCTTCGCGCTGATCGCGGCTCCGGGCCCATCGGTCAAATTCACTGAGAGGCTGTGATCCGGCATCCCTCAAGTTATAGTCGAGCGTATCCGTACCGGCAAATATTGCCTGCTGATCGGAAATGACTCGCCACGAACGGCCGCCCCCGATGACTTCGCCTTCACCTTGACGCACGGTGATGATGCTGGTGTTGTTGTCCGGATTCGCCTCAATAAGGTAATCTCCCGCACGCTTGATGGCGAATGCCAGATTTGGAGTGTCCACCTCGCAAGTATCGCCTGGATCCAGACGGCGCAGCCGCAGAATGATGGAACCGTCGGAAAGCCCGATCTGAACCGAGGTGTCATCCAGATTCAAGAATGAGATTCCCGTGTTGCTGTTCATGCGGACAGCCGTCGAGCCTATGTGCAGCTCACCGCGGCTGTTTGCATCCGCCCAAAGCCGATCTCCCGTAGTCAGCGGCCGGTTCATGACTACCGTGACCCAGTCATTTTCATTTCCCCCAGACGGGAGATAGGACACGGCGCCTTCAATGAAGTTGAGCCGTGCGACCCGTCCTGGTGGATCAGCCTGCGCAAAAGCCCCTTGGGCAACCCCCAATATCAGCAGAAGCACAAGCAGTGCCGGAACATTTTTGCGGATCTCTTTCATGATATTTCTCCTCGCAGTTATTTATACCTTTGGCTGGTTCTCGTGTCAGTTCCTTACAGCTCCTACCTCTGGTCAAAATTGCTCATCACAGCGGGGATAGTTAGTCCCAATTACTAATGAGCGGACGAGACGGTAACTTACTTGGGCCACTCCACCGTCGTCATCTCGAGCCGCCATACCGGTCCCTTCAAAAACATGGCGCCTTCGAATCTCACGAACGCGGGAACATCCCCTGCGACGAGCCAGTAGCGCGAGTCAGGCGGGCTTTTTCCGATCAACGAGGCGATCACACCGGTGAGTCCGCCGATCTTCAGCTTCACCAGCGAGCGCATGGTCTTCATGGCTCTACCGCCCAGCAGCACCTCATCCTCTCCCTCCCAGCTCCACTCCATCTCGATCAGGCGCGGCTCCGGCGTGAAGACAGCCATGTGCACCGTTGCACCGGCTCCCCCTGGGAGGTTTTTCAACAGCATCAGCCCCATGCCGTTGTACAGATCGGCCGGCATCTCGAACTTTCCACCGGCCACCTTTTCTTTGGCACCCTTCTCGGACTGACTTCGGGCCTTGTACTGCCCGCTCTTGCGATCGAACGATACCTCCGATGTCGGGTAGGATGGGCCGTGCTGCACGAGACGGTAGCCCTCAAGCCTGAAAACGACCTTCTGCGAGAATGTCGCCGATTCATCGTACAGCGAACCATCCTTGAATCTCAGGATCGTGCGGCACTCAACCAGGTTGCCCGTGGGCTTCTGGCTCACGTCGCCGTAGGCGATCGCCGTCCCGTCCAGCGAACGGAGCACGAGGAAACCTCGAAAATTTCCCTCGATCAACCGGACACGAATCGGAGCAGCTTCAACGGCACGCGACCAGAGCAGCGCGGCGATGACGACCCCGAGCAGCGCGGCGATGACAACGAAGAGTGAGATCGGCTTTGCATTCATGGGCGGCATCCTTAATTAGCTTAGAGGCGGTGGTGTTGTCCTTCACGATACCAAGGCGCTGTAAGACTGCGCCATCAACCATTACTCATCCCGTCCCCTAAGCCTTTCGCCTCGCGCCTACCACCAGCAACGCAACCCCGCCAATCAGTGCTATTCCTCCTAGTATTGGAGGAAGGGGAATCCGTTGCTGCGTTTCTTTGGTGGCATGAATCGGTCCCAGGTCAAGCACCTTGTCTGTACGAGTGTAATTGATGCCCTGATAGGCGAGGGCCAGCGCACCCAGCACCACCAGTACAATTCCAATCAAAATGATCGGTTTCATCTGTTTTATCTCCGTTATCAGGCGATCCCTCTTCGGCCTTGAATCAACCGAATCAAGACCATCACGACGGCCACCACCAACAGGATGTGGATGAATCCACCTAAAGTGTAAGAAGTGACAAGTCCCAATAGCCACAAAGCGAGCAGAACAACAAAAAATGTCCAGATCATACTGATCCTCCTCTCCGGCACCCGCTTCCCACAAGATTATGGTTGGCAGGTAGAGTCACATCCTTTATACCCGACGGCAATCCTTGTGTCAGTTCCGTACAGCTCACACCTGTGGTCAACATTGCTCATGCCCGTCTAAACGGAGGGTCCGGAGTTATACCGCACACCCATCTCGGAATCGGAACAGTATTACACGGCACTGAAGCTGCTCAAGGTCGACACGTTCCTGGTGCGGATCCCCGAGGCCTCGCACGGCATGGAGGGCCGGCCGAGCTTTCTGGTCAGCAAGGTGGCCCACATCCTCAAGTGGTTCGAAACGCACAAGGCCAAATAGGGGACGTCTCCGGGACAACTCTCTGCTTTTTTCAAATCGTGAATAAGTGTGGTTTTTTGCGATTGCTCCCTTTTTTTGGGCCATGAAGTTGTACTCGTGCTGAGCTGGGAAAACTGTGCCTGAACCCTAATGAGCAAGAAACATAAAAAGAGCAGAAGAACGATGCTCATTCGCAAGGCTCGAAATTCTCGGTCCGCTCGACTCCAGCTTTTCGCAGCTCTGCCATGAACGCCAATGGATCCACTGCATCCGCCAAGAAGTGGACGCCAGCCTGAAAGGCTTTCCTCTCCGAAACCATGCCGGCAACAGTGGCCAGTGCGAGTCCGTGGATCCAGTAGTCGCGGCGCTCCTTGTAAACGATCTGAACGGTCAGGGCTAACCTGCGTCCTTGAGAACGCCCAAGTATCTGAGCTGCGACAAAACCGTCCACGGGCAGACGGTTTCTGCGAAATACGTTCCGGAGCAAGCGAACTCCCAATCCTTCGGGGAGAGGAACCAGGGCCATCAGAGTTGTGGCTATGGCAGTCCGAAACCCCGATAGGTAGGTGTATATAAAGACGTCGTAGTCATTGAGCCGACGGCCCACCTCGCTTAGTTCGGGAGTAGAAAACATAACGAAACGGCCGGGGCCGACGGGGTCACCCAGATTAACCCGGCGGAAGGCTTCCGACATTTTGGCGCGGGTCCACTCGCCCTTGCGAAAGTAGCCAGGACTGCGGAGCCCTGACTGACGGATATACCAGGCACCGTCAAGCAAAGCATTGGTGGACCACTCACCCGAGTTGCTGATAAGAGTATGCGGAATTCTTTCTCCATGCAGACAAGCGGGCGAATTGGAGCGGGGATTGTAGGAGAAAGTTATTCTTTTCGATTCGCCGGCCAATGACGAGGAACTTTCGGATCTCGAAATGGAAGATATCAAGGCAGCTTTGAGCTATGCTGCCCGGCATATAGACCATCCGGTGCTGGTCGCATGACCATCGGGCTCGCCGCATGAGCTTCCCTCCATCCTGCTAAGAGAACTGGCGACAGATTCGTGCCACCGTTTTCTTATTCGTCATTCATGTCGGCGCGTTATCCTCCGCCCACGGTTATCATTGACAGCTCACATACTGTCACCTAAGATGTGTGATAAAAGGTGTGACATGAAAGCAAAGAAACGTTCGCAGACCGTCCGCCGCAGCGTCGCATTGCCCAAGAGCCTTGTAGATGAGGTTACCGCTCTCGCTCCTCCGGAGGCGCGCAAAAACCTGAATCGCCTGGTTACGGTCGCTCTGAAGGACTTCGCGGCCAAACAGAAAGCGCTCGCATTTGAGGAAGCCATGGCACGAATGGCCACCGATCCCGCGATCCGGAGCGAAGACGCATCGATCTCCAGAGAGTTCAGGGTGTGCGAAAGCGACGGACTCAAAGATGATTAGCCGGGGCCAGATCTATCTCGTCAACCTTGATCCGACACGAGGACGCGAGCAGGCCGGCCGCCGGCCGGTCCTGGTGGTATCGGCGGACGCCATCAACCGGCAACCACTCGTTGTTACCGTGGTCGTGGGAACAAAATCATCCAATGTACCGCGAGATTATCCCACCAACGTGCGGGTGACGGCCCGGGAAACCGGCCTTCCCTACGATACCCTCTTTCTTTGCTTTCAGCTGCGTTCCCTGGATGCCTCGCGCTTCCTGGAACCGCAAAGCCACCAGTCGAATCTTGCAGGTATGATGCCACCTTGCCGGATGGCGGAAGTTGACAAAGCGCTCAGATTGGCTCTTGGTCTCGCCCCATAGCCCTGCTTGGTTTGGAATTGCACATACGTCCTTGCGTGGCTCAAATCTCAGGGAAAAGGGTATCAAACACGCATAAATGAAATCCTGCGCTCTGCCATGGTGAACCGAGTGCGCCGGCGCTAAGCTTGAAACAGTCGCCACCATGGGCATAGCTGTCCAGCCGGGATTCATGACATCCTCAGGATTGATGTGGCCTACTTCCTCAGAGGTTGTAGCCTATGCCTCTTTTGATTACGGGAGCGGAGTCTAAGCCAGCGCCGCTTGGTGCTCCAATGTGGCGGGTCTTTGGCTTGGTGCGACGTGGATTCTTACTTCGGCCCGGTGTTCCTGCCGGTTATCAACCAGGGGAATGGCATGGTCGTCTTGTTCCATGCCATCTACGGTCACAGTCATCCGGGCATGCGAGGTGACCGTTTGCAGGACGGCGATGTGATACACAGTCTCCCGATAACGGTAGTGGACCTTGAACTCCTGCCAATCCGCGGGGAGGCACGGCGCGAAACGGAGTTTGTCCACTTCCAGCCTCAGTCCCAGGAGTGATTCCAAAATAAGCCGATACATCAGAGACGCAGAGGTAGCGAAGACCCTTTGTGCCCCGTGCGTCTTTGTGGTGTGATGCATTTTGATTTGCTATGATGTCGGCATGCACGACGGTTTGCTGCTCGAGATTAACGGGGAAGGCCGATCGATTCCCCCGCTTTCAAACATCCGCGAACTGCTCCGATTTCTTGGAATCGGCGAAGAGCGAATCGCTGTGGAGGTAAACCACAGAATCGTTCGCCACAAGGAGTGGGAGGCCACTCCTCTAAGCAAAATGGATGAAGTGGAAATTGTCCAGTTTGTGGGAGGAGGCTAAATCGGGCTGATGATAAAGAATTGCGGGTCTCATATGATTGATTTTATGTGGACTGTTTGATAAAGACGTGGGGGCAAAGGTGACCTATTCGTTGTCGGTTGATCCGTTGGTTTTTGGGGGACGTAGCTTTCGATCGCGTTTGATTGCGGGGACCGGGAAATACACCAGTTTCGGCCTGATGAAAGAGGCCCTCGAAATATCGGGAGCTGAAATTGTGACCGTTGCGGTGCGCCGAATCAACCTGAGCGATCGATCAGGCGAATCTCTTCTGAATTACATCGATGCGCAGCGCTATGCATCTGCCAGCAGCCCGTTGCGGAGTATTTCCCGGTGACCGGGCCCATGGAAATCGAGAAATATCGACAACGCCTGGAGCAATTTGACGAGGCCCTCAACCGTGAGCTGTATTATTACTACGCTGGCATAAAGGAGCGGCTCCACACTAGCGGGCTCTATTCCGAATATTCCGACCTGTTCACGATCGAATCGATCCGTGAGATTGAAACAGAAATCGAGCGCACTGCCGAATACTGCGAGTCGCACAAGAAGAGTCTTGCACGCTTGCGTTGGTTCGCTTTGGAGCAACACCTGAATTCGAGGGTTAGCTTGATTTCGCAGGAGATTTCCGCATTCGAAGCGCAGCGCACCTTCAAATGGGACGGCAGAGAGATCGCCTTCGTCCAAATTCCCGTTCTTCTATATCAGGAAGCGAGTGCGGTGAGGCGCGGCCACCTGAATGCCATTCGGGCTTCGACCATGAAGGAAGTCGAGTCGTTGAAACGAAAGCGACTTGCGGAGCTACACGTGGCGTCGAAGGAATTGGGATTTGAAAGCTACCTGGACACGTGCCAGCGTTGCACGGGCATTTCCTACGCGGGTCTTGCCGCACAGATTGAAAAGCTGATGGCCGCCACTGCGACGATTTACTTCGAGCGTTTGAACGGTTCTCTCGGAGGTACGGTCGGCCTGCCCGCGGCTCAGGCTCGACATTGCGATGCGTGGTACTGGAGAAGGAAGAATCAGTCATGGCCTTTCTTCTCGCAGGAACGCCTGCTTGCTGCCGTGGGTGAAACCTTTTCTCGAATGGGTCTCCAGCCCCAGAAATTGGGAGCCATCTCAATGGACATGGAGAAGCGGCCACTGAAGCATCCGCGGCCATTCTGCGTTGCCATCCGGATTCCAAATGAAATCAAGATTGTCCTGCTTCCTCGCGGCGGATATAACGATTACGCGGCTTTGCTGCACGAAAGCGGCCACGCGCACCATTTTGCATGGACCAGTCCCTCCCTGCCAGTCGAACATCGCATTTGGGGGGATCGCGGATTGACAGAGACGTATGCCTTCCTGTTTGAGTACCTTCTGGCAGACAGGGGATGGTTGCGGGATACGCTCGCCATCACCCCGCCGGACGACCTGTACCGTTTTCAGATTCTTTATCGTGCGTTTATTGTTCGGCGCTATGCCGGCAAGCTGAAGTGTGCGATCACACTACATAAAGATGGCCTGCCGGCCGATGCTCCTGAGCTCTATGCGGAATACATGAGCCAGTACACTGGCCTCAGGCACGAACCGGAGTTTTATCTGGAGGATCTCCTGGAAGGATTTAATTCCGCCGACTACCTCAGGGCTTGGATATTCCAGGTGATGCTGAGAGAGCACCTGCGCCTCAAATACGGGAATGCGTGGTACTGCTGCCGGTCAGCGGGCAACTTCCTCAAGGATTTGTGGGCGACGGGACACCTCTACACTCTGGACGAACTCTGCAGAGAAATAGGGCTAGGCGCTTTGGATGCGCAGATTCTCCAAGATGAAATTGTCGAGGGACTGAGCCGGTGAAGACTATGCGAGTGAATCTCGGCGCCAGAAGCTATCCGATCAGAGTAGGTGCGGACATTCTCGGGCAGGCCGGATGCATGCTCGACGAACCTGGTTTCAGGATGGCCCCTATCGTAGCCAGCAATTCGACTCTGGCGTTCCGAGAGGCTGAATGCTCAATTAGTCGGGAAATGTCTGAAGCGTCTCTTCAAGAATGTTCGTTATGTCTTCGAGGCATTGCATAATTTCTTCCGACGCCGCACTTTGAACGCACAAATTGCGAATGATCAGAAGGAGAGGAGGCATTCGATTGAGATTTCGAACGGTCTCCCAACTTATCGCCTCATCCGTGTGAAAGAGAACCCGACTCCAGTTTTTAAAGCCGCCTGAATCCACAACAGACTGGCGAAATACACCCCAGGCGCCTTGGAGATCAGAAAGCACCGTTTTTTCGTACCCGTTGGATTCTGTGGTAAATTCCATCCCATCCTCAGCTTCATTGATGGAACGCCGAACGATGAAGCTATGCTATGGCAGCCGCATTCAGAGACCTTATAAAGGAAAAATCCCAGCCAGACGCTTTCGCCTGTGCCATGTTCACCCACCAGGTTCATGCCGTCATTCCGGTCGCCGGAACCCATAAGGGGCAGGCCGTGCTCACCCATGCGGAGACCTCTCAGGATGGAGCGGACGCAATGTTCATACAAGCTGGCCGCTTCTTCCGACCGGCCGGGCAGATCGTAATACGAGTCCTCCTCCACTTTTACCTGGCGGCCTTCAATGGCAGGCGCAGCGAGGACAACTTCCGCGTAGCTCGTGATTTCGATGGCTCTGCGCGTTCGGGAGCGGTTGGTGATGTGGATCCGGCGCAGTTCGATGTCATCCTCCGGGGAAGCTGCAGTTTCCGTATGCGTATCGACCTCCTGTTCGCGGCGGCGGAACTCCACCGACAGTATCAATCATCATGGAATTATAGACTCGAGGTCGAGCGGCGGACACTCAGCCCTTCTGATTCGCAAGCGGCAGGACGACACTAAACCGGCTTCCCCGACCCTCGATACTCTCGGCTTGAACTTCACCGCCGTGCGCCAGACAGATGGCCCGGACGATCGATAATCCCAAGCCTGTGCCGCCCATCTGGCGGGATCGCGCTTTGTCGGCCCTATAGAATCGTTCGAAGATATGTGGAAGCGCATCCTGGGGAATGCCCGTGCCGTTATCTTCCACTTCCAGCACTGCACGATGGGCGGCCGCTCGAATCCGCAACTGAATTTTCCCACCCGGACCTGTATAGCTGATGGCATTGTCCAGCAGATTCACTACGACCTGCTTCAATCGGGCACGATCCCCATCCACCATCACTCTTTCCGATGCGTCGCAGGATA
>Ga0315284_10010864_pt1 | contig 12972 bp, 7 predicted proteins | sample YL17G09_16_MG_FD_203696 | JGI IMG/M metagenome (GOLD analysis project Ga0315284, IMG submission 203696) | Sediment microbial communities from Yellowstone Lake, YNP, Wyoming, USA - YL17G09_16 | ecosystem: Environmental > Aquatic > Freshwater > Lake > Sediment | place: USA: Wyoming | collected... | reverse complement strand
CCGAAGGCCGACAGCGGATCGCAGTCCAGGGCGTCGCGATACGCCTGCGCGAGCGTCGCCGCCGTGGCCACGCCGCAGGGGCTGGTGTGCTTGAAGATCGCGGCTGTCGGCTCTTCGAAATCTGCGACGATTGCGATCGCGGCGTCGAGGTCGAGGAAGTTGTTGAAGGACAGCTCCTTGCCGTGAAGCTGCTTGGCGGCGGCGAGGCCCGAGGGCGCACGGGTCGAGTCGCGGTAGAACGCGCCCGCCTGATGCGGGTTCTCGCCGTAGCGCAGATCCTGCTGCTTCTCCCAGGCGTGAACCAAGACGTCGCGCATCCCCTGGCTCTTGTCATCCTGAGCTGCGCGAAGAGCCTGCTCTGAGCGCGGCGAACGGATCTTGCCTTCGTGTTCCGAGAGGTACGTATAGATCGCCGCATCATACGACGCCGTGTGCCCGAACGCTTCGACCGCGAGCTTCGTTCGCGTCTCGTCCGAGAGCTCGCCGTCGGACGTCTGCATCTCCGCCAGCACTTCCTGGTAACGCTCGGGCCGGCACACGATGGCGACGTGCGCGTGGTTCTTCGCCGCCGACCGCACCATCGACGGCCCGCCGATGTCGATCTGCTCCACCGCCTCGGCAAGCGCGACATCGGGCTTCGCGACCGTCTCGCGGAACGGATAGAGGTTAACGACGACCATGTCGATCAGTTCGATGCCGTGCTCGCGGGCGGAGGCGAGGTCGGTGGGGTTGTCGCGCCGGGCGAGGAGCGCCCCGTGGACCTTCGGATGCAGCGTCTTCACGCGCCCGTCCATCATTTCGGGAAAGCCGGTGTAATCTGAGACCTGTCGCACTGGAATGCCGGCCTCCGAGAGCGTGCGGGCGGTGCCGCCCGTGGACAGGATCTCGACCCCCATATCCACCAGGCCGCGCACGAACTCGACCAGCCCCGTCTTGTCCGATACGCTGACCAGGGCGCGTTTGATCTGGGACATGAATGGATGCCTCCGAAGGCGGAAAGTCAGGAAAACGCCGACGCCGCGACCCAAGCGAGGTTAATATAGCATAGGCACCTGCGGGTGTAAAGGTTAGGTCGATCAGGGGCGTGACTTGCGAGAAGTGGGACCGGGTCGCGCACCCGTGGGAGCCCGGTCCTCCGGGCGATCCGGATCGCCGCGAGACGCGGCTCCCACACACGCGATCTCTATCAAGAACGGTCACACCGCCGGTCAGGCGGTCTTCGCGCGGAGCGTAGCGAGTGGAAAGGCCTTTACAGAACCAGGTGCCCGTCCGCCGGCAAAGGGCCGAGCGCTCGGCATGCCGAATCACAATACTCAGGGGACGCCAGATCCGCGAACGCCCCCATCCGAGGAGAACTGCCCAATGATCTGTTCTGTGCGTCATCCCCACCAGACGAACCGCGCCGCTGCCTGCCGCAGGCATACGGTAGCCGCCCTCGTCGCGCTCGCAGCCGCGGTGCTATGCGCCGCGCCGGCCCGCGCCGACGCCACGTCCCCCGACATCCGCCTCCTCTGGAGCACCGACACGAACACGACCCTCTACACGGCGGGCACGGTGGCCGACATCAACGGCGACGGGTTGGGCGAGATCATCCTCACCGGCTACAACTCGATCCTCGCATACGACGGTGAGGGCAAGCGGCTGTGGGAATGGGCCGTTCAGCCGCGATTCTCCACGTACCCATCGGTGCTCCTGCGCCCGGGCCAGCCCGCGCTCATCTATGCTGCGGACAACGCCGGCAACCTCATCTGCCTCGACGGAACCGGCAAAGAGGTGTGGCACGCCAAGCTCAACGCGCCCTCAAACTGGTCGGCGGCGGTCGTCTGCGACTTGAACGGCGACGGCCAGCACGAGGTCGTCCAGACCGATGAAAAAGGGACGGCATGGGCGTTTGATGCGCTTTCCGGCCAGGTGGTCTGGATGACTCCGCTCGATGGCGGCATCGGCGCGAGCCCGTCGGTCGGCGACCTGAACGGCGACGGCAAGCCGGAAGTCGCCGTCGTCACCGAGGCCGGCTGGATCTTCGTCGTGGGCAGCGACGGCAAGATCCTGTGGTCGCGCCAGGTGGGTCGCGAACTGTACTCCGCGCCGGTGATCTTCACTGCCTCCGACGGCGGCGGCCGCGTCGTCTTCGGCTCCGGCGACGGCGAGGTCTTCTGCTTCGATGCCACCGGCGAATTGCGATGGCGCTGGTCCGCCGGCAGCTCCATGGATTCCTCCGTCTCCGTCGGCGACATCGACCTGGACGGCCGCGCGGACATCTTCGCAGTTGCGCAGGAGGGTGTCATCGAGCGCCTCGACGAGGACGGCAACGTCATCTGGACGCTCGACATGCACATGCGCACCGACGCCTCTGGCGCGATCGCCGACCTCGACGGCGACGGTCGCCTCGAGTACATCCTCACCACCCACAAGGCGCGCATCCTGGCGCTGAACGCCGCCGGTGAGGTCGTCTTCCAGCAGCAGCTCAAGGTCAACAATGCCTATAACGCCACGCCGACATTCGGCGACGTCACCAAGGCTTCGCCCGGCCTGGAGATGGTCGTGAGCGGCGGCGACGGCGGCATGCTCTTCTGCTTCGGTACGCCCGCGCCGCTCGACGCAATGGTGCAGTGGGGCGCTTTCCGCCGCGACCTGACGATGGCCGGCTCCTGGCCGGGCCTGGCGAAGTCGGTGCCGGTCAGCATGACGCCCGAGAACCTCGCGTGGGACAAGCTCCTCATCGGGCAGGGCGCGAGGTTCCGCATCACCGATGCCCACCCGCAGGCCGCGCCCCTGCGTGCGGAGGCAAGTTGCGTGACGCCCGACGGCGCGCGCCATTCGGTCACCGGCGACATCTACGGCGCCGCCGGCACGCTGGTGCTGCCGATCGACGCGCTCGCGCCAGGCACCTACAGCTTCTCCTGGTCTCTGCGCACAGCCGAGGGCAAGGTTCTGGCATCCGGCTCGCGCGCGGTGACTCTCCAGCCGTTCGTCAATGACCGCAGTCTGGTCGTCAACGCCGCCGCCGAAATGCGCGGCGTCGCTGAAGCGGCACAGCCAACCTTGCCCCTGTCCGCCGCCGCGTTAGTGCGCGACGCGCGCTTGCTCGACGACACCGCGAGGATCGTCGCGCCTTTGCAGGACGCCGCGCTCCAGGGTGACGCGGCAGCACGCCAGCGCGCAATCGCCGAGACCTCCGCCCTCGTGCGTTCGGCGCTGCGCGGCGAGCGCATGGCGGAGATCGTGAAGCAAGCGGTCGCCCTCGGCCCCGGCACGAGCGTCCTCGCGTTCGAGGGGCCAACGTGGGAGAGCCTCGGGGTCGCCGATCTTCTTCCCGAGCACGCCGCGGCATCCCTCGACCTGAGCCGCCGTGTCGTGCCGGGCGAACATCAACCCGTCGCTGTCAACCTGCTGAACGTGACCGACCGCGAACTCGAGGTGCGCGTCGTGATCGAGGCGCCGCAAGGCGTTACGGTCGTTCCCATGCGTGCGCGGAACGTGCCGACCTCCGACGGCATTATGTCATGGGACGCGCTGCCCGAACTCGACGAATCCGACATCATTACGATCCCATCGTTCGAGAACCGCCAACTCTGGCTCGATGTTGCGGTGGGCGCGGTGAAGCCCGGCGACCACACCATCAAGGTGCGCCTCCAGGCGCTCAACGGCGCCGGCGTGCTCGAAGGTCCGAAGAGCGAGCACGCGGTCGCGCCTCCCGAAACGGTCGTCAACATCGCCCTGAAGGCGCTACCGTTCGAGATGGCCGCGCCCGGCGCACTGCGTCTGTGCACGTGGGCATATGTCGAGACTTCGCTCTACAAGGACATTGCCGACGCGACCTACGCGAACCTGTTCGCTCACGGCAATAACGTCTGGACGATCGGCGCGCTGCCCGAGGCCAAGTACGATGATCAGGGCCGCCTCGTCGGGCCAGTGGATTATCGGAAGTTCGATGCGGCGGTGCGGCGTTGGCGGGGCAAGGACGTGGTGCTATTGCTCAGCGGCTATCCCGCACTGGCACCGGCGTCGGGAAATGACGGTTATGGCAGCCCGCCGTACCAGAAGGCCCTCAAGCCATACCTCGACGACATCGTCGAGCACACGGCGCGACTCGGGTTCGATCTCAATCACTGGGCCTTCTACCCGATCGACGAAGCGGGCGGCACCGGCTGGGACTCAATCGATGCCCAGGCCAGGTTCGGGGAGTTGATGCGCGCGGCGCGGCCGGATGTGAAGATCTACGCCGACGCGGGCGGGCCCGATCCCGCGATGATCGCGAAGATCGCGCCCTACGTGGACATCTGGTCGCCCGGCGTCAACATGGTCGCGACCGAGCCCGACAAGTTCGGCATCATGAAGGCGACCGGCAAGACGCTGTGGTCGTACAACTGCTCGTACAACAACTACAACAAGCCGACTGATGAGGGGCGCACACTGAAGGCGGCCGACGTCGTCTCCGAGTATCGCATCGCCGGCATATTCGCGTTCCGGCACAGGTTGACGGGCATCGGGTTCTGGACCTCCATCACCAGCCCCGAGGATCCGTGGACGCGCATCCAGGCCGAATACCCGATGCTGTACACCGGCCGTAGCGCGCCGGTGACCAGCCGCCGCTGGGAGGCGGTGCGCGAGGGCGTCGAGGACTACCGGATTCTCGCCGCGTTGAAGGCGAGGTTGGACGCGAAGACGGGCCCGCCGCTGTCCGACGACGCACGCGCCAAGATTACGCGCCTGCTCGACGTCAGTGTCCCGCAGTACATCGACGGCATCACCGACGAACCCGGCCTCGACCGCCTGCGCGCCGAGATGATGGATTGCGCGGCGGCGGCGGGCGGAGGGTAGGACAGGATTGCATCCTGTCCCGGCCGGCCGTAGGGCAGGAGCGGTAGGGTAGGAGTCGTAGGGCAGGAGCTGGCTTGTCCTGAGCAACGTCGAAGGGCCTCCTGCCCCATATCTGTGCCCGCGGGGCCGCCTGCCGAATCCCTGCAGCCGAAATGGGATACCCGTGGACGCTGGTAGGTCTAGTACCTCGTGACAGAGATAGGCGCACACGATTCTGAGCGTGATCGGACACTTGTTACGCTCAACAACGCATACTGGTTCTTATGTCACCAGACACTAGCTGCGCCCGAGGCCTCATACGGCCAACGCTGTCATTCTGAGGGAGCGGCCCGAGCGACCGAAGAATCCCCTACCGGGGTTGCTTACGGGCGGAATCGACCGATGCTCAGTCGAAGGGCCTCCTGCCTCCAACATTCCTCCGATTGACAGGCGTCGGTAAACGTCCTATCGTGTGGCTGGACAGGTCGCTGTCGGAGTGAGTTCAGGAGCTGGCCAGATGTTCCACGCTGATCTGCTCCATCGGGCCAAGTTCGTTGGCTTCTGGGAGGCTGGCTGGTTGTTCTCGGAACAACTCGCCTGGCTCGACGTAGCCTTGGTTGCAGCCGTACTACTGTCGGCGACGTCCCTGGCCTACGCGTTGCGGCATCAGCGCGGCCCGGACATTGGCATACGCTGGCGAGTGCGGGAGTGGGCCGCGATCGTCATGGCGGCGTTCCTACCCGGTTTTGGGCTTGTGACCTTTGATCTGCCCGCCACCTTCGAGGTCGACGAACTCCCAGATTGGCACAGTCTGGTTGATGTCGCCGGGCTCGGCGTGGCGCTCTTCATGGTTCTGGTGTACGTCGTGATGTTGCGGAAGCTTCGGCGCCACGCCTCGCAGTCGCATCTCGGTGCCATGGACATCGTTGGGAGTTACCTGCGTGGCCTCCGCTGGCTGCTACTGCGCACATCCGGATTGTTGCTCGCGACGGCATTCGTCCTGCACGTAGCCGCGCACTCGGCGCTCGAACGTCTCGTCAGTCCATAGAGCATGCGAGCAGCGGTCCGATTGGCTCGATAGTATCTATGAGGCCGACGCCTTCGTGTCTTTGTGGTTTGTAACCACTTCGGTCTTCGGGGATCTGTCCGTACAACGATAGGGAGGCCAACCAATGCCACAGATCGAGTCGATCGTCTATTTCGAGGATACGGGTAAGGTTCAAGCCAACACGGGGAGGGTGGTCGAGACGGTGGGCGAGTTCATGAAGCGCCATCCCGTCCGCCACGTCGTCTTCGCCACCAACACCGGGTACGTGGGCGCGCAGGTCGCCCCGGTCGCCAAGCGCCACCCCAAGGTCTCGTTCGTCGGGGTGAAGATGGCGCCGGCCATCGACAAGATGTACAACATCAAGTGGAACAGCCGCTACGGTCGTGCGATGGAGCAGGCGGGCATCAAGGTCGTCTGCGGCGTGCATGCCCTGACCGGGGGTGCGGATCATGCCCTGAGCGACAAGTTCGGCGGGATGACACCGACCGCGCTGATCGCCGAAACACTGTACCTGTTCTCCCAAGGGATGAAGGTGTGCGTGGAGATCATCGCCATGGCCTGTGACGCGGGGCTGCTGCCCGAGGGCGTGGAGGTGGTGTCCTGCGCCGGCACCGGGCATGGCTCCGACACGGCGATCGTCGCGACCTCGGCGGCCGCCGCCAACCTCTTCAACATCGACATCCGCCGCATCCTCGCCATGCCGGTGAAGAAGTAGGGAGGCGGGGGTCGCAGAGTGATTGGCCGCGGATGAACACGGATGTCGGGAATTGTAGGGCGGGCTCGCCGAGCCCGCCATCCGGGAAGAAGCATCACATAGCCGCGGATGGACACAGATGGACACGGACTCAGGCTAACCGCAGAACACGCCCACCCGGCGCTGCTCAAGGTAAACAGAGACCGCAGAAGGACCAATTGTAGGGGCGGCTTTCATGGCCGCCCAAGACCTAGCACGAAACGACAATCCGCAGATGGCGCAGATTCCGCAGACCAAACACGAAGAAACGGCCCGGCATAATTAGCCGCGGATAGACGCGGAAACGCACGGATTCGAACGAACCGCAGAAAACCGAGTGTAGGGGCGGCCGTTGTGGCCGCCCACATCGCGGAAAACGATCATCCGCAGACTCGTCCGCCGGAGGCGGATGGCGCCCGTTCGGCAAGCTCAGGGCAGGCAGATTGCGCAGAGCAAGGAGGAAACGGCGGGGCAGCATTGGCCGCGGATTGACGCGGATGGACACGGAGTCAGGCTAACCGCAGAAGACGCCCATTCGGCGCTGCTCAGGGTAAACAGAGAACGCAGAGAGCGACCGAACGATGCTAGGAAAGCGGGCGGCGGACAGGCACGGATCGCAACAATCCGTAGGGGCGGCTGCAACTTGTCCTGTTCACCCTGAGGGGACTCGAAGGGAGCCTGCCGAAGGATGGTCGCCCACTGCAGATCAGTCCGATTGACACATGCTGCCGAACGGCCTATCGTGGTCTCGGATAATCCCGAGTCAAACGGGCACCGGCAGCGACCTTGACGCGCGGAATCAGGCTGCGGCGTTTTCCAGGAGGCTTGTCATGATGCGGTTGCTTGTGCGCCTCATCGCCGCCCTCGCTTTCTGCGCATGGCTCGTGCTCGGCGCTCTCTGGACGGTTACGCTGATTGATCGTCCGCCCGGCGGTTGGTGGCAGGACTGGCCTTACGTCCAGTTGATCGCTGCTCTGCTCTTCGGTCTGGCGCTTGTAACCTTGGCTGGGGGGAAGCCTCCGCTGCTGCCCTTATTCCTCGGCATGATGGCCGCATACGTCATCGCATCGTCGGCATGGGGCTTTGCCCCAACCGGGCGGCTCATACGCGCTGGCATGCTTGACACCATTGGCCAGGGCGAAGCCCGGGTCGGCAGTTGGGCTATGGCCCTCGCGTTAGCTGCGTCCATTGCGCTGGCAATCCCGGCAAAGGCGCGGGGAGTCTGGGTGTCACTTGGATGGTGGGGCGCGGTGCTCGTATGGGTTTATGGGGTCGCGTGGCTGTGGCCTCATCTGCTCGGACCTCCGTTTTACGAGTACGTACACTGGCCGTTGTCGTCGCCGCCATGGCCGGTGGTCTGGGGCGCGGCCGCGGCTTCTGGGGTCGCGCTTGGCGGATTGACTTGGCTCACGCGGCATCCCGGCAAATCGCAGGGACACACGACGTGATTATTGACTGGCCGACCCGGACGCGATAGGGGACAACCATGCGTGTATGGATGCTGGTGCTCGTGGTGGTAGGGATATTCGGGCTCGGGGTTCTTCTGTTTCCGATGTATGCACGTGTCGAAGAGCATATCCCGGCGCGGTGCATCTCCAACATTGACGAGATCGTCAAAGCGCTCATCATGTACACTAACCCCATAGAGCCTCCCCAGTTGCCGCGCGCTCCCGAGTCAGTCAGAGGGGGCTCGTACCCTGATTCCTGGCCGGAGATCTATGCGTTGGACGACTGGGACCCTGTGCGCTATGCCGTAACGGCGGACGGTTTGCAGGAGCGCAGTTCATACTGGCGCGACAGTTTTGGCTGGTTCTGCTATGGGGCGTTCGTGGATCCAGGTCTGATGTGGTCGCCCTCGAACAAGGGCACGGTAATCTATTGGCATCCGCTCTCCGCTGAGTTGCACGATCGCTTCAGTGTTTTGAAGGCAGCATGTACCGGGGACCCGGCGCTCGGGGGTGCCCTGAAGCTGCTCTTCGAGAACGTTGGAGCGTTCGCGCGTCCCTTGCCCGACTGGGGAGTTGGACGCGAGGTGCGCCCCCTATCAACGGTGCAGAGAGCGCCCTCGGTGAAGGTTGCCGAGACCATGCGAAGGGTGATGGCGAACCACGCCACGAAGCCCGAGGTGAAGGCCGCGGCGCATTTGATTGCTGCCTTGACTGAAGGCAACGAATCCCGCAGAGACACGGCAAGCACGCGGGAGCTTGCGGTCATCCCGGGCCTTTATCCGAAGCAGCCGCTCACGGGCTTTCTCAGTCAGTACTACCGTTATTGTGTGCTGGCGTGGCGTGGGGAGGGGACCAAGGCGCGGCGAGTCGCCGCGGTCGCGGTCAAGAGATACTCGAAGTACTCCGCGTTGCGCGATCTGGGAGCATACCTTGAGTTGAAGGATGTGACCGGTGGTTAGATTCCGGGGACACACGACCTGATTATTGACCGGCTGGGCTGAACCCAACACAGGCCGGCACCGAGAACAACCGATCGCAATGAAGCTGGACCGAAGGCAATTCATGCGGCTTTCCACCATCGGCGCTGGCGGCGCGCTTATGGCGCGACTGGGCGTTGGCGCGTCGCAAGCCGCGGAAGGCGCGCCCGGCGTCACACCTGCCGCGCCGGGAGGGGAACCAATTTCGATGACCCGCATGCTATTTCTGGATGACTACCACATCGAGCGCATGGAAGGGCTGGTCCGCACCATGCACCCGCCCGCCAAGCGCGGCGCGGTGCTGCGCCCTGACCGGCCCTGGGAGGGAGACAGCCCTCAAATCCGCAGCGCGCCGGTCTGGGACCCCGACTCCAAACTCTACAAGATGTGGTACGCCCGGCGCTGCTATGCGGAGTCCGAGGATGGCGTCAACTGGCGCAAGCCGTCACTCGGATTGGTGGACTACAACGGTTCCCGCGACAACAACCTGGTGTCCACTCCCGGCGGCGCGAGCCTATGGCTGGCGCTCCGCGACCCGGTGGACCCCGACCCGCAGCGCCGCTACAAGGGCCTGCTGGGCGAAGGGGGCCCGCTGCAGCCGGCGGTGTCGCCCGACGGGCTGCGCTGGCGCGGACTGGAGGCGGAGTCGATCCCGACCGAGGATGAATACCAGCTCAACTACGACGAGTTGGGGCGCCAGTTCATCGCCACCGTGAAGCATGGCACGCGCTGGGGGCGCTCGGTGTATCTCACCACCAGCAAGGATTTCGAGCACTGGAGCGCGCAGGAGTTGATCCTGCACTCCGATGAGGCGGACCTGGAACTCGTTCATCGGCGCATCGAGCGCCACCTCGCCGACCCCACGCTGCTCTCGCCTTTCATCAACCACCCGGAGCAACACCGGGCTGAGATCTACAACATGCCGGTGTTCCCGTATGAAGACCTGTACATCGGCCTGCCCACCAAGTTCAACGCATCGGCAAACATACCGCCTCCGCGCGGCAACCAGGATGGGATCAACCTGGTGGAGCTGGCTGCCAGTCGCGACCTGCGCACGTGGATGCGGTTAGGCGAGCGGGAGGCGTTCATACCTCCGTCGGCCATCAACGTCGGCGCGTACGACACCGGCCAGTTGCTCGCCGGGTCGCGCCCTCTGCTGCGCGGCGAGGAGCTCTGGTTCTACTATACCGGCCTTCGCTACCGATATCGATACGATGAATGGCTGAGCGACACCCAGGGCAAGCCGGTCGAGGAGGAACTGTTCCCGGACGGTTGGGGAGCCATTTGTCTGGCAGTGCTGCGCCGGGACGGGTTCATCTCCCTCGACGCGCGGAATCAGGGAACACTGGTCACCAAGCCGGTGGCGGTGAGCGGTCCCGAGCTATACCTCAACGCGGGCACGATGACCGGGGAGATTCGCGTGGAGGCGGTTGACGAGGCGGGCGCGGCGCTCGCCCAATCCAGGCCGTGGCGGGGCGACCGGACGCACGGGCTGGTGCAGTGGCAGGAAAGCGGTGGCCTTGCCGGGCTCGTTGGGCAGATGGTGCGATTGCGCCTGACCCTCCGCGCCGCCGTTCTCTACAGCCTGTGGTTCGGAGGCTGACCCCAAGACTGTTCGTTTAGCTGTAGCAACTGTCATCTCAGCCTGAAAACGGCTCGTCGCCGACGCTGTCATTCTGAGCGCTACGGCGCCGCAGGCGGCGTTCGGAATCGCGCGGAGCGCGATCAAGCGAAGAATCCCCTATCGGGGTTGCTTGAGGATGCGATCGAAGCCCTGGCGTGTCCCTGGTAGGGGATTCTTCACTACGCTGCGCTCCGTTCAGAATGACATCCTCGCGGTAAAACGAAGAGTACTGAGGGTGACCCCGGATCAGCCGGTCATTGTCGACCGCGGTGGATACGGCGCGTGGGCTGCTCGACTCCATCGTCCGTGCGGCGCGGCGATGCCGGCGCAAGCAGTGCGTGCCCCGGATGGCGCGGGGCGTTGCGCCGCGGTTGCACGCAGAGAGGAGTAGGGATGTTCAGGCGGTATGTTGCCCTGATCGGTCTTGCCTGTGGTCTGGGCGCGATGGGGTGGGCGCGGCCCTATCTGAACTGCTCGCTTGAGAGCGCCGGGGTTATTGCGCTCGGCTTCGTTTTCGTAGCCGCCTTTGCGATTGCGTTCGCGGCTGTTGGCGCGCCTAAGGTACTCCATCCTAACGGCTCGCGCTGGTCCCGCATCCTTGTTGTCGTCGGTATCAGCGCTCGTGTCGCCGCCGGGATAGTCGTGGGCGTAGCGGCCACCTGGGGAATGTCGTACTGGGTCGAACGCTTCGGTGCTTACGCGATCCCCCGCGCGGATTCCGCGGGGCTGGCTTTGAGCATCCTCGCAATCGCCTTGGGCAGCGCATCAATCCGCCCGCGCGGGCGGGTCGGCATGACTGCAGCGGCAGCCATCTTTCTGGGCGGCTTCGTCCTGGTGACAGCGTATCTCGCTGATCGCCTCGCCCAATCGCCGTACTACAAAGTGCGAAAGTTCGCAGCGGCCGCCGGGCGAGCGGACCAGGAGGCCATGAAGCCGCTCTTCTCGCGCGAATCGCTGGAGCACTGGGGCGACCTTCACACAGTGACGAGCGCCAAGGGGCAGGTGCTCGCGACCGTTGACCACATGTACCCAGGGGTTGCGCAATGGGCGGTCATTGAGTCTGTGCAAGTTGAACCAAGGACCACCGCCTTCGTAGAGCTCCTTTTGCCGAGCTACTGGCATCTTTTCGGCGGAGCCGGCCATAGCGAGGACATCGCGCTCGTACAGGACAACGGCGCGTGGAAGATCGACGGATACGGCGAGTACGTGAGCAGCGCAGGTGAGATTACCCGGTTCATACTTGCCGCGGAGCAGCGGGAGACACCCACCTACCCATCCGTGAAGCGGCATGCCGCATCTGACCGACACCATCCCAAGCCCGGGACCAAGCCGCGGCGCCACTCGACCGGGCGCGCGTCATTACCAAACAAGAAGCTCGGTCCTTCGGCACCGACCGCATCTGGGGCGTCCTCGGAGGCTCTAGCACGTGCGCTGGCCGAGAGCTACGTGCGCGTGACGGGACGGCTCTCAGATGTGGATTTCCTGCTGCGGGGTGAGTCGCTGGAGATCGGCACAAAAGGCGGTGGAGGCTTTCCTCTGTCGGCCTTCGAGCGGCTTTTCCTGGCGTCCGACGGACGACTGGTCCGGGTTCGCGGTCCGAAAGATCTGGTCGGTCGGGTTCGCATACAATCGCCACAGCAAGCCCTGCAGTACGTACGGCTGTTTACTTCACCGGCCACGGTGCGGGCGTTAGCGCCTGCCATCGAGACGACTTCAGGCAAGCGCTGGCTTGAGGTGGTACCCGTCACCGCAATCAACTCCGACTTCGTATACGGTCAGTCGGACCTTGCTAAGGGCCTGAAGCGAGTAGATGGCCGGAGTCGAAACCGGGCATTCGGGGTGCTGACGGAGGCGGAATGGCGGAAGAGCGGCCTTGCACCGCCGTCAGTCAGAGGCATAGAGGGCGGGTTCGTCGTGACGCGCTTTCTCTTCACCGTTGACGAGTATCAGGACTTCGAAACCAGCACCGTGCATCGCGTAGCTGAGACGGTCCTCGCGGACGGACGGTATCACAGGCAGATCCTGGACACGAGGAAGTTAACGGGAGTTGTGCTTGTCGTGTGGCCGGAAGAATAGCTAGGAAGCACCCGGAGGACACGACTTGTTCGTTGACACTGGAGCTGAGCGCATCGAAAGCCAGAGCTTACCACGAACCGTGCGGATCGTAACGTGAGCGGCGTGCGTGAGCCTAGTGACGAGCCTTCGATTTTCCCCGCGCGGCAGTATCGGCCGCGGGCGGCAGCGGCAGCGCGAAACGTTTTGTGACTGATGTCGGTAAGGCCCGGTTGATCACTTCGACCAGCGGCCGGGCCTTGGCGAACTGGTCCGCCCCTCCCACC
>Ga0315284_10010863_pt1 | contig 12974 bp, 13 predicted proteins | sample YL17G09_16_MG_FD_203696 | JGI IMG/M metagenome (GOLD analysis project Ga0315284, IMG submission 203696) | Sediment microbial communities from Yellowstone Lake, YNP, Wyoming, USA - YL17G09_16 | ecosystem: Environmental > Aquatic > Freshwater > Lake > Sediment | place: USA: Wyoming | collected... | reverse complement strand
GACTAGTAGTCCGATGGAAGCACCGTGATCCTGACGATGTCGCTCGTTCGCTCGTGGCCGGGAAGCCGGTACTGGAAGCGCCACGGTCGCTTCCTGATGTCGTCGGTGGTCGTGTCCCGCCGACGTCGCAGTCGGATTGCGCTTCCCTGCCGAACCGACGCCCGCTGGTGCGAGCGCTTGGCTGCGCGCTAATCCGACGACGTGTGCCAGGGGTCAAGGCCGCTCAGGTGCTGAGACCCGTCACGACGTAGTAGATGCCGAGCCCCGTCACGAGGGCCGCGAGGATGCCTTCGATGAGCCGGACGGGAAGGCGCCGCTGGAGGCCCGCGCCCAAGTAGCCACCCACGAGCCCGCCGATGCCGAACAGCACGCCGAGCAGCCAGTCCGGCCCCTCGGCCCGAGGGGACACCGAGACCCACGAGAGGACCACGAATCCGGCGACCCCCACCACCGAGGTGAGCAGGGTAGCGAGCAGCGTCGCTCCGGCCACGCGGTAGATCGAGAGCCCGGCGAGGCCGACCAGGTAGGGCGCCAGCATCGAGCCGCCGCCCACACCGTAGATGCCGCCGACGATCCCGACCGCGAACGACACGGTCACGATGCTGCTCCGCCTACCGGCGATACCGGCTCGAGAGCCAGGCGGATGCCCCCGGGGTGTTCGAGCGGAACCGGCCGAGCATGGTCACGGCGAGCAACAGGAGCACTGCGCCGACGAACGGCTTGAACGAGGCCGGACGAGCGAACACCTCGACGCGTAGTACGACCCCCACCAGCACCCCCGGCAAGCTCCCCATCGCCACGAGGCCCGCCAGCGATCGATCGAGCCGACCCTCCCGGTGGAAGCGCGCGATACCCCCCGGCGTGGAGATCACGTTGTAGAGCAGGTTGGTCGCCGTGACGCTCGGGCCCGCCACGCCGAGGACGCTCAGCTGGAAGGGGACAAGGAGGAAGGCTCCTGACACACCTGCGGGCGTGGCGATGACGGCCACGAGAAACCCGGCCAGCAACGCCACGAAAGGTGCCGCGGGAGAGGCGGACAGATGCACCGCGCAAGTCTATCGGGCAGGTCCCGTCGCAGATGGGAGGCTCTTCGGCACCGACGGGGTCCGCGGGCTCGCACTCACCGACTGCCATGCCGGCGTCGTGCGCCGGCTGCGCGGAAGTTAGGACCTGATGCCGGGGAGAAGCACGAGGGCGCCCAACCCGGACAGAGCGGCTGCGTACGCGAAGCCCCATGCCGGCGCGCCGACCGTCCAAAGCACGCCCACGATGACGCTGGAAACGAGGTCGCCCACGCCATCCACCAACCCGACAACCCCGAATCCCCTGCCCCGCAGCGCGACGGGAAGGAGCTCGGCCGCGTGGCTCGCCTCAGCGGTCTCGACGAGCGCCGTGGAGGAACCGACAGCCACGAACAGCGCGGCCAGAACGGCGACGCTCGTGGGCGAGAAGGCGAAGGCTGCGCATGCGGCCGCGAACAGCACGACTCCGAGGAAGAGAACGAGCCGACGACCGATCCGATCGGCGAGCGCCCCCGCTGGATACGCGACGACGGCGTTCGCGGCGTTGTGTGCCGCGTACAGGAGGACCGCGATGGCGGCCGCCGATGTGTTGCTTCGACCGGTGGCAGAGAGGATCTGGGTGGCCCGGAGAATCAACAGCGTGGCCGAGAAGTTGCCGAGGCCGTAGAGGCCGACCCCGGCGAGGAGCGATCGGAAGCGCCCCGGTGCCGTCGCGAGTTCGCGGATGCTGAGGCCGATCTGGTGCGCGACGGCACGCGCCCGAGGCACCTCTTGGGCAAGCAACAGGACCGAGAGCGCTGCACCTAGCGCAGGGAAGAAGCTGATCGTGAAGAGCCATCGGTAGCCGATGACGCCGATCAGGGCGGCCACGATGAGCGGCCCGAGGATCGCGCCGATCGAGTCGCCCGCACGCTCGACGCCGAATGCACGTCCCAGGTACTCGGGCGGGACGGCCTCGGCCAGCAGGGCCTCCCGCGCAGGTGTCCGGAAGCCCCTCGCCGCCCATGCGATCGCCCGCCCGAGTGCCAGGGCTGGCCACGATCCTGCGAAGGCGAAGGATCCGTAGCCGAGCCCGGTCACGAGGTACCCGACCGCCGCGACCTGACGGCGATCGACCCCCGGTCGGTCGGCGACCATGCCTCCGGCAACCTTCGACGCGGAGAGGGTCGCATCGGCGATGCCTTCGATCGCCCCGAGGGCGGCTGCCGGCGCTCCGAGGGCGTTCAGGAACCCGGGAAGCGCCGCCGTTGCCATCTCGTGCCCGGTGTCGGAGAAGAGGCTCGCCAAGCCGACGCCGACAACGGTGCGGTTCCGGATTACCGAGACGCGTTGCTGCCTCCTAGCGGTCATCGGTCCGGAGGCCTTCTGGGCGATGGCTCGCCGACGAGCCGGTAGACCGCTCGTGCCCACGAGCTGGCCTGCTCGTCGGTGAAGCCCTCGTCCCGGAACCGGTAGTCCTGCTTGCGACTGAACTCCACGAGGTCGGCGCGGAGGTCGGCCTCACCGTGGAGGTACGCATCCACGAGGCGGCGGACCGCCTGGTCCGACCGAGCAAGACGCAGCCCCATCGCCAGGTGGGGTAGGCAGAGGCCGCGAGTGGGCTGCCGGATCGCGCGCCCGGGCGCGGAGTCGCTGTCCGCCTCCGAGAGGATCTTCAGGTAGTTGGCGACGACGAAGTCGGCGCTCCTGCAAGCAGGGCACCTACCCGTGGCGCGCGGGATCCCGGGCATCCGCTTCCCGCGCCTGGTGCCTTGGTGGGGTCGGTTCGCGGCCGCGATCACCTCATCGCGGACGTGCCGCAGGAAGTCCTCGTAGAGGATGGCTATCCCGCTGCCCGCCGCCTGATGTGAGGCGACCGCGAGCGCCGTGAGCCCGTGCTCGCGGCAGAACCCCCTGCTCGCGCGAAGCGTGTGCCGCACCCCTGGATCGTTCACGAACTCCCAGAGCAGCGAGTCGAGGTACCGCCAAGCCGCCCGGTTCACGCCGTGGCACACAGGGCACCCGGGTTTGCGCAGATCGGCAAGGAGGTCGTGGTAGCCGACCTCGTCGCGGAGCTGCCGAGGGCGCCGTCGCTCGTTCGCCCTCATCGTGTGACCTTCGCAGATGCGTCGGTCGCCAGCGACAGCGCCCCGCGCCAGTACCGCAGTTGCGTGATGGAGCCGGTGGGAAGGTTGAAGTCCCAGAAACCCGACCCTTCGATCCGCTTGAGCCTCGCAATCACCAGGCGGATGGGGATCTCGTGCGTGACGGCCGCCACCGCAGCCCCCTCATGTCGCCGGGCGATCCGACGCAGCGCTTCGAACTCCCGATCCTCGACATCGGCGATGGCCTCGCCCTCAGGAGCTCTCGCCAACTGCGGCCGCCGCCGGAACAGTGCATAGGTTTCCGGATCACGCTTCTCGGCCTCGTCCGGGGTGACCCCTTCCCACCGCCCGAGGTCGGCGTCCACCAGATCCGGCTCGGGGACGAGCGGAACGCTGGCGGCACGTGCGATGAACTCCGCCGTCTGCACACACCGCAGCAGCGGGCTGCTGTAGACGGTCCGGAGCCCGACATCGACGAGGGCGCGGGCCACCTCGGCCGCTTCCCGGAGGCCCGGGCCGTCGAGCGGCGAGTTCTCACGCCCACGGAACCGGCCCTGTGCGTTCAGAGCCGTCCGCCCGTGCCGCACGAGGTAGATCGTGGTCGTCACGGTTCACCGGCCTTGCGGAAGAACTCAACCACCGCCCGTCTGCGACTCTCGTTCGTCTCGTACTGAGGGCGTTCGTAGGCATCCACCGACAGCGTGTTGGGCCAGTCGATCCGGGGCTCAATCCCACCCGGGTCGATGCCATGCCTGCGTGCCTCCTCCTCGAGCTTGCGGACCTCTGCCCGCAGGACCTTCGCCTCGAGCTTAAGCGGCGGCACCACGTCCTTCTCCAGCTCCAGGTACGTCTCGTACGTCTCCTGCTCCGACTCCTCGGCCCGCGCGGCCCGCTCGCGGCCCGTGAGGATCTCGAAGCGATGGACGGCGACGCCGGCTGCTTTCCGCGCGAGGAGGTCGCGGAGCCGCCCGACGCGCTCTTCGGTGGGAAGACCCTCTGGAACCCGCTCTTCGATCGATCGTTCGACGATAGCCCCACCCCGCTCGAGGAGGCGCGCGGTCAGCTCGGGCTCGTCCACACGCGGGAAGGCCTCGCGGAGGATCGCCCAGTCCGAAGTGAGGATCTCGATCAATCTCGTCACCCCGATCCCTCCTCGAGCCCCAACTCGAGCGCCGCGCGGAGGCCGGCAATCCTCGCGTTGTAGGCGTCGATGTCCCGACGGAGTCGGGGAAGCATCCACTCGGACGTGAGCGCGATATCCTTGCCGCGCATCCGTGCTATGAGCTCTCGGCTCTCCGTCAGGCTGGATTGCTCGAAGAGCGCGAACCGGAAGGTCGGCTGGATCGAGCGCACAGCCGAGAGCGACGCGGAGAGGATCCGCACGGACTCCTCGCGGTCGCCTGGCATCAAAGCCTCCGCCAGGAAATCGACCAGGCCTACGTAGACGAGGAACCTGGCTCGATCGCCCGATCCCGGTGCCTCGGGCAGGTCGAGGGCAACCGTTCCGGGCGCGACCGCCGCGTCCCCCAGCTCTCGAACGAAGCGAGCGAGCAAGTCACCCCTCACACGCTCACCTCCTCGTGAGCCGCCTCGCCCGCCGCGGTTCCCAGCGAGCGCTCCAGTTCATCGAGCTCCCGCCGCCAGCCGCGGACGCGCTCGGTCGCCAGTCTCACTTGGTCTGCACCACGCGCTCGCTCCTGCCGGGAACGGCCGACACCTCGGCGAAGGCTCTCGATCGTGCTCGCCAGCCTCTCGTCGAGCGTTCGCTCCAAGGTTCGACAGCTCTGGTCGAGCCGCTGGACGAAGTCGTATCGGAGCCGGCCGGAGTGCTTATCGACGAGGCGAGGGATCTGTTCCGAGATATCGCGCTCGAGGAGCCTGCGGGCCATCTGCTTCGGCAGGTACCTGCGGACGTCCGGCAGGAGGGACTCGAGGATTGTGGGGACCTCGAAGAATGAGTACGTGAAGCGCGTCTCCCGCGACAGGTCCACCGGCTCCGTCGAGGATGAGAGGCGGATGCCGAGGATGTCGCCGCAGAGACGGATCGTCTCCTCGACCCTGTGCCCGGTCTCTTCGACCAAACGGGCGGTCGCACTCCGGAACGCGTCGCCTATCCTGCTGTCCTCAGCCCGGCGCCATCGGTCGACGTCGGACCTCAGCGCGGGCCTCACAACCTCGTTCAACTCTGACGCGGCTCCACGCAGATCGCCGGTCCCCGCAAGGAAGTCGTTGGCCGTGGCGAAGAGGGTTTCCTCCTCGTGCGCACGAAGCTCGGCCAGGTCGCCCTCGAGCATCTCGACGAACCGGTCCCGTTCCTTGCGCAGGAGCGCGTGCATGTCGTCCCGCCACTCGCTGGCTCGCGAGAAGACCGCCTCCATCTCCTCGATCTTGCCCGCGAGTTCCTCCTGCGGGAGCCGCGCCGCGCGCTCCTCGACATCGATCGAATTGCGGAGGTTGGTGACGAGCCTTCGAGCGTGCCCCGCCACCGAGTCGAGGATCGTCCGGCCCTTGTCCCGGAGCAGGAACTTCCGGAAGTCGCGCTCGAAGGCGGCGAAGTCCGTCCCGAGGAGAGCCCGCGTGTCGCCGGCGAGCTTGGCCTCGAGTGCTCCGCGCGCGCTGACCGCGTAGAGCCTGACGCTTCGCCCGAGCGACTCCTCCAACACGCCGCGCGTGAAGGCGAGTGCCTCCGATTGGTCTGGCTCCGACAGGTAGTCGATCTTGTTCAGGATGAAGAACATGTGGGAAGCCTCGCCGCGGACCTCCTCGAGGAACGTGCGTTCGCTCTCGCCGATCGGGGGATCGGCTGAGGTCAGGAAGATGGCGGCATCCGCCTCTGGAACGTAGGCACGGGCCGCTTCGGTGTTGTGCGCATACACGCTGCCGACGCCCGGCGTGTCGACCAGGAACACACCGTCGTGCAGCTCCTCGACCGGGTAGAACAGCACGGCTCGCTCCACTCCGAGTCGGTTCTCCGGGTTCCCGGGCTCGGTGATGTACGCCGGCAGGTCCTTTGGGGCAACCTGCTCGACCCGGCCATCCAGGAATGCGACCTCGGCCCGCACCTCGTCTCCCCACGTGACCGCGGTGACGACCGAGGTCAGCGGGACGACGGCCGCCGGTAGCACCTCGGCGCCGAGCAGGGCATTGACGAACGTCGTCTTGCCCCGCTTGACCTCACCGACGACGACGACGTTGAACCGCTCTTCCGCGAGCTTCTCGTCCAGAGCTCGCGCGGCCCGGGCCACGCCGCCCTCCCCCTGCTGCTCTGCGAGGGCCTCGAGTCGGACCAGGTGCGAGCTCAGCCGGTCCCGCTCCCGAGCGTAGGTCCTGCTGGTCATAGAAGAAGCTCCTACCTCCTTCTGGTAGGAGCTATCAGCTCACCCGAGCGATTAGGCGAGCTCCATCGCCATCAAGAAGTATAGGCGCACGACGCGGCGAGCTGCGACCGCTACTCGTCCGCGAAGTCCCAGGGGCTGCAGATTCCGGCGCTGCTCGCCGACTTGTTCAGGCCGCGAGACGCCGGTAGGCGCGCGTTCCTACCGGAGATCCCACACCCTACGTCTCCACCTAGGCAAACGCTTCCGCGGCAGGCCGAGTGTCTAATCCGCCTTTCCGGTCGTGCCCGAAGCAACCCGAAGACCACGAGTGGGGTCGGTCCTGCGGGGTAGACTCGCTGAAGAGCGATGGAGCTCGCTCACATAAGCCGGTGACGGCTGATGGCTCCTGGCGCAAGCCGGGAGCCTTTTCGTTCCGTCGGGCAAATGCCAGGCCAAGACAGACACCCGGGACAAGCCGTGTGGACGGAAAGGGGAGCAAGGGATGAGCTACAGGATCGAGAGCCTCGGCGCGATCGAGATCCTCGACTCAAGGGGACGGCCAACACTCCAGGTGTCGATCCGCCTCGAGGGCGGCGCCACAGCGGTTGCGGGGGTACCGTCGGGGGCCTCCACGGGTACCTCGGAGGCTGTCGAGATGAGGGACCGGGACCCCGAGCGGTACGGAGGGTTCGGCGTGCGGCGCGCCGTGATGGCCGTGGAGGGCGAGATCGCGGACGCGCTGGTGGGCAGGGAATGGGGTTCCCTGGCTGAGATCGACCGGGCACTCATCGACCTGGATGGCACGGAGAACAAGGCGCGCCTCGGAGCCAACGCGATCGTGGGCGTTTCGATGGCGATTGCCCGGGCGATGGCGCTCGCGGAAGGCGTTCCCCTGTACGGGTTCCTAGCGCCACAGGGGGTGGCTCCCCGCCTTCCCGTGCCGCACTTCAACGTGATCAACGGCGGCCAGCACGCCGAGAATCCGCTCGATTTCCAGGAGTTCATGATCGCCCCGCTCGGCGCGCCGAGCTTCCGTGAGGCCCTTCGCGCCGGCGCGGAGGTGTACGCGGCGCTGCGCGGCGCGCTCCGGGACAAGGGCCTGTCCACGGGCCTCGGCGACGAGGGCGGGTTTGCCCCGGACCTGGCAAGGCCGGAAGAGGCCCTCGACCTGCTCGTGGGAGCGATCGGGTCGGCTGGCTACGAACCTGGTCGGCATGAGGTGGCGATCGCTCTCGACCCGGCGGCCTCCGGATTCCGGCAGGAGGACGGCCGGTACCGGGTCGCCGGGGAGGCTCTCTCCACATCGGAACTCATCGCCTACCTCGAGGAGCTCGTGGGTCGTTACCCGATCTGGTCGATCGAGGACGGACTGGGCGAGGACGACTGGGACGGCTGGATCGCGCTCACGCGGCGCCTCGGGGCCCGCGTCCAGATCGTCGGCGACGACAACTTCGTGACGAACCCCGCCATCATCGAGCGGGCGATCGGTGCTGGCGTCGCGAACGCCGCCCTGATCAAGGTGAACCAGGTGGGAACCGTCTCAGAGACGCTGGAGGCGGTCGACGTATGCCGGGCAGGCGGCTACGCGCAGATGATCTCGCACCGGTCGGGAGAGACCACCGACGACTTCATCGCCGATCTCGCAGTCGCCACCGGCTGCGGCCAGCTCAAGTCGGGCGCGCCGGCCCGAGGTGAGCGCGTGGCGAAGTACAACCGCCTGATCGTGATCGAACGGGAAGCGCAGCTCCCGTTCGGCGTTGCCCGCGAGTAGGGGGGTTACGCACCCGTCGCCGCGCGGCGGCCGTGGACCGGCGGTGAGGCCGGGGCGAGGATCCGCTCCCACAGATCACGACCGTGACTGGTCGGGAGCGGCGCTCCGGGCATGACGCGGAACGTTCGTTTCCCGTCCGGTAGCCGCTCTGCGCGGAGGAAGACCGCACGCGCTCCCTCCTGGCGGTAGAAACCGTCAGCGAGATCGAACAGGTGCGTTACGAAGAAGACCTTGACCCCCACCCCGACGATCGCCCGCACCACCTGGCGCGCGATCTCGGAACCCTCACGCTCGTTCGTCGATGCGAAGGACTCGTTGCAGAGCAGGAGAGAACCGGGGCGGATCGCATCGACGATCGCGCTCATGCGCCCCAGCTCTTCGTCGAGCTTCCCGCTCTCCATCGTTGGGTCTTCCTCCCTCTTGAAGTGCGTGAAGAGTCCGTCGCGCACGTCGGCGCTGAGCGTCTCCGCGGCCACGTACATCCCGGACTGCATCATGAGGTGTGCGAGCCCCACGCTTCGGAGGAGCGTCGACTTCCCGCCCTGGTTGGCCCCGGTGATCACGACGAGCGTGCGATCGTCGGCATCTACGTCGTTCCCGACGACCTTCCCCTCGACGTGCAGCGTCAAGCACGGGTCGTAGAGACCTCGGGCCGAGAATGCACGCTCACCTGGAGGGAGGGGCGTCGGGAAGCACGTCGGCTCACGCTTGTCCGTCAGGCGGTCATGGAGGTTCACGCAGCCGACGTAGAACGCGAGCTCGGCGCGCAGGGCGCCGAAGAAGCTCAGGATGTGGTCGGCCGACTGCGCCAGTGCGTTCGCGACCGAGTTCAACCCTTGGCTCTGGATATCCGCCAACGTCTGCATGCCCGCTTGGTCTCGAGGATCGACCTCGAAACTCGATGCGGAGGCGTGGCGCCGCTCGGAGAGTCGGCGCTTCCAATCGGGTCGGTCCGGTGTCCGTCGAAGCACGTAGCGGACCCCCTTGTTGCCTTGCCCAAGCTCAGCGCTGTTCGATACCCCGTGGTGGAACTTCAGGTACGAGAGCTGATCCTCGATCCTCCGGAAGTACTCGTCGTCGAGCTCAGCCTGGATCATCGCGAAGAGCCGGGAGAATCCGCGCGAACCGAACGCGTGCGCCTCACGGTCCGCGATCTCCCTAACCCGCATGAGCCTCTCGACCAGGAAGTCGAGCACGTGAACGGCTCCGTAGAGGACGGTGCTTGGTGATGAGCCTGGGTAGAGCCCGAAACGCCGCTTCCTACACCCTTCGATCGTATCGACGACGGTTGAGTACAGGTCCCTTACGACCCCTGGATGGTGGAGGCAGTCCTCGAGCACCTGCTGGCGGTACAGAATCGTGTCCGTGTCGGTCAGGCTGGCCAGGATGACCTTCCTCGCGACATCCAGCAGGAACCGGTCGCCGAGCGACATCGCCTCGAAGAGCGACTCCAACTCGAGGTCCTGGACCAGGGCATCCTCGTTGCCGGGGAAGGAGCTCAGCAGGTCGACATCGCGGTTGCGGTGCAGTAGGAACGCCTTCATGACCCGAGCCGTCCCTGTAAGGCTGAGGAACTGAGGCCGTGCTTGTCGGCGATCGCCTCCGCATAGGCCAAACCGTCCGCGGGTTTCCTCACGACCTTGAAAGTGCGGACGGCAGGATCGTCCGGATCGACGAGGCCGACCATGCTGACCGTCGAGGGACCGAGCGACGCCAGTTCGTCGACGAACGTCACATACACGCCGAGGACGTCGAGGCGGGTCAGCCGCTCGATGGCCTCGGTGCCGAGGAAGAGGGCGTCGCTGAGGGTCGCCGACGCGAAACTCTCGTTCATCACGACGAAGCTGTCGTTCGTTGCGTGACGGAAGATGTCCCGGACCCTCACCAGTTCGTCCTCGAGTTTGCCACGGAGGGTCGTGATGTCCTCCTCGCGCTCGAAGTGGGCGAAAATCCGATCGGGCAGGTAGAGATAAGCCTCGGTCCCCGGGACCGAGCACCCGATGCTGGCGAGGTGGTGCATCTGCCCGAGGGTGCGAGCGAAGGTCGTCTTCCCACCTTGGTTCGGTCCCGTCACGACGAGCAGCCGCTCCCTCCCTTTCAACGAGAAGTCGTTGCCGACGACCGTCCCGCCTTCGAAGAGGAGCTTCCTGGCGAGGACGAGGTCGAATGCGTCGCAGGCAGCGATCTCCTTCGACGAACGCGAGACCTTCGGGAAGCAGAAGGCCAGCCCGGAAGCGGTGAGCGGCCCGATGTACCTGAGGTACGAGAGGTAGAAGTGGATCTCCTGATCGAATCCGCAGACGACCTCGTCGCGGAACGCTGAGTATCGAGCCGAGAAGCGATCGAGAGCGTCGAACGCTTCCGGGTGCGATCGAGCCACGATGTCGAGGATCCGAGCCTCGATGTGATTCATGTGCTGTCCGGGCCAGATCCTGACGCGATAGTCCTTCACATCGCCCTGCCGGAACTTCGCAAACGTGGCCATCACATCGTCGGCGAAGTCAGGCTCTCCCTCGTACTCGGTAACCGTCACGCGATTGCCCTTGATGCGCACGATGTAACGAACGTCCTCGAGCCTCGCGAGGACGTTGCGCGTTTCGTCCGCGAACGATGCGAAGCGGTCGCTGGCCGCGTACGCGAGGAGATAACGCCGAAAGGCCTGGAGACCCCGTGACTCGAGGGGGAGATCCGAGAGCTCGACGCTGAGCCCCGCTACGGCATCTCGATAGGCGGACGCTGCATCAAGGAACCAGCGTTCCCACTCGTATCGGTAGAGGCACTTCTCGGCGACCGAGAGTCGCCGCCGCATCATGCGCATCTGCTCGGCGAAGCCTTGGATCGCTCCGATCACCCCGGGGTCCGCCAGATCGCGGAACACCTCTTGCCGGTATCGGATGGCGTCCTCGTCCCGCAATGGCGTGTGGAAGTAGCGCGCCAGTTCATACTCGGGCCAGTCGGTGACGATCGCCTCGACGAGCTGGTCGAGGCGGAGATCTGCGAAGCACGCGGGCTGCTGTCCCGCAAGCGGCGGCGTGGTCTCGGCTCGCTCGAACAGGATCCCCTCGTAGGGCAGTATCTCCCGTTCCCCGATGCCTCCGATGTTCCGTTCTTCCATGCTCACGGCCCCCGTCATACTCAGTAGGAGCCATCAGCCCTTCGGCATCGGCGAGCTCCATCGCCGAGACCATCCTAGCGCCGACCGGAGTCTTCCAGGCTGGTATCGTCTTCCGGCCGACGCAAGACACGGGCGCGGTGCACGTGAGCGCTTCTGCCGAATCCCTCGATCCCGCGGACTGCCGTCGTCCCCCCGCGTGCCTGTCTCGTGACCCGAGAAGCTCCTGCAAGGGCCCGTCGTGCCACGTGTCATTCTCGTCGATGTAGATGCGGAGGAGTCTTCCGTTCGCACTCCGAACTCATGCCCTCCTCCTTAGCAGTTGGCGATCGGTGATCGTTCGAGGTTGACTCTTCCTCGCATCTTCCCCCGACGAGCAGCGCAATCGCGCGGCGAATCGCAAGCGGGCGATTGTGCGCGTCCGTTGCCCTGCCGTCAAGACGTTTGGCGAGCGCGAGGAACGCGCGGCGCTGGGTTTCGATCAAGATCTGCCGCGATCGAGCCTCGGGCGCGAACTCGACCGCCAACGCCAGATGGGGCCGGCACAGGCCGCTCGACGATCGGTACGCTGCGAGTTTGTGCGGTTCGTTCAGCGCCGCGAACAGCATCTCGAGAACCGATCCCTCGCGCCGCGCAATCGAGGCGCAGACGGGGCACTCCGAGTGCCGCGTCACGTCTCCAGCACCGAGGTCGGCGGCCGCGGCTTCAGCGATGCGGGAGACGACTCGCGAGCCCGATGCCCCGAGATCGCCCCCTCGTCGCCTGAGGACCTCGCCCCAGTGGCGACGGCACAGGCCGCGTGCCTTCACCAGCTTCGTGATCGTCGTCTCCTCGCGTATGTTCGTCGTCGCGAGCCAGGAAAGAACGGCTTGCTCGGTCTCGTTCGCGAGGATGCACACCGGACACTCGTGCTTGCCGAGGAGGACCGTCAGCTCTGCTTCGAGGAAGTCCTCACGATCCGAGCCCGATGCAGTCATCTCCGCTCCCTCTGGTTGCGCTTCCTATCCGCGGCACGGAGCAGGTCTTCGAGGACCGTCGGGAGTTCGAACCCGTCCTCCGTCGCCCGCAGCTCGGTGACAGAGCCAGGCGGTACGTGCGGATCCCAGAACGCGGTTCCTTCCAATCGCCTCAGCCGAACGAGGGCGCTCCGGATGGGCATCTCGTGGGTGATCGCAACCGCCGCCCGGCCTGGACAGGCACCGGCGATTGACTCGAGCGCCTCGAAGACGCGTCGCTCAGCGTCGATGATCTGCTCGCCCGACGGGTACGTGGCCGCAAGCGGCATGCGGAAGTACCAATCGAACGCCAACGGTTCGCGATCGATGATCTGTGCCGTCGTCATCCCAGCCCATCGCCCGACATCGACGTCGATCAGTTCGGCGAGCGTCTGGCACGACGTGCCGAGCACTCGACAGATCACATCCGCCGTCTGCCGCGCGCGACGCAGCGGGCTGGCGAACACGGCGGCCACGTTGGCGTCGGATAGCCGGTGGCCTGCATGGAGCGCATCGTTCATCCCGGTGTCGGTGAGCGGGACATCGCGGCGCCCCTGGAGTCGGCCCTCTTCGCTCAGCCGCGTCCAACCCGCTCGCACCAGGTAGATCGCCGTCATAGACTCCTGCCGGTTCGTCTTCGGTAGGAGCCATCAGCCGATTTCGGCGGTGCGGG
>Ga0315284_10010862_pt1 | contig 12975 bp, 13 predicted proteins | sample YL17G09_16_MG_FD_203696 | JGI IMG/M metagenome (GOLD analysis project Ga0315284, IMG submission 203696) | Sediment microbial communities from Yellowstone Lake, YNP, Wyoming, USA - YL17G09_16 | ecosystem: Environmental > Aquatic > Freshwater > Lake > Sediment | place: USA: Wyoming | collected... | reverse complement strand
TGCGTAATGGGATCACAAAGATCTGCGACGATTGTTGCAATCTATTTAATGGTAAAGCATAATATGATTTATCAAAACGCGATTTCTTATATTAAATCTAAAAGACCAATATGTTTTTTTGGAGGTGTAAATTATATAAAATCATTAACTCATATACAAAATAACCTATTATCATAATACATGTTTATTAAAATATATAGATATGTATTATCAGGTTGTCTGATTTAGATGTTATTACATATTAAGGGAATTTCAGCACCGGGAGGTACAATACTCGTAAATACTATTGCTGCTCAAGCGAGTGCCGGTATTACACTAAACTAAATAAATTAAACCATCGAATAATTACCATTATTTTTAACCAAAATTAAATATTTAATAAGTATTTGATCGACATTATAAATTACAAATTCGTTATATTTCAAGTATGTATCTTTTTGAATATCTCTTAATTTACCATTTGGAATCTTTAAATCATTGATTATAGTCGCTTTGGATGGTGTATACTGTCCGATACCGTGTGCCGAATCACAACCAATTTTATTCAATGACTCTTTTGTAATATTATAATCTGGTTCATTCCTTACACTTCTTTTACCTAATGCTATTTCATTTAAAATAAGACATCCAATATTGTTAGTAGACTGTGCTCTACAATAATTCATTGATTTTGTGCACGAGTCGGCAAAATATACACCATAACCTAATAATTTACCAGCAATTTGAATATTGATATCTTTGAGCTTTGTTGGATCTAAATAGTAATGGTGTTTGAAGATGGAAAGAATACATGATAATGGACTTCCATGGAATAATAAAGTTCTGTTGCCTATATTCTCACAATATTTGTCAAATTTCTCTTTCTTTCCTACTTGTTCAACTTCAAAGATATCCAATATTTCCAATTTAATACCATGAGTAGGCCCATGTGAATTGGCAACATATGCTTCAATTTCTTTCCACATCCTACAATTTCTATCAAGAGGGTTAATAATAGTATTAATATCATTGTACACACCATCTAACGGATTTTCGCCATTTTTAATATTTTCAGTAATCTGAATATTAATTACCATATTACGCAATTCATCTATAATATCTTTGTATTTTCCAATCATTTCTAATGTGTCAATTGCAGGTGGTTTTTTCCTTCCAAATGACATTGGCACATATGTATAATAATCAGATGATAAATTATTTAATTGATCTTGTATATTGTTTTTCCCTTTTATAGATACTAAAGATTGTATTTGATTTAATATACCATTTGCTTTATCTAACTGAGATTGTTTTATTTTACCCAAAGGCATTTTATTAGTATCAATATCTAAAGACACTAATGAGTTTTTAAGCATATTGACATCCGATAACAAAGTAATTAACTCTTGTACTCTCTTATTTAATTTAGAATCAGGAATTTTAATTAGAGTTTTTGGTGGTATTTTTTTAAGTTCGTCATCATAAGATATTTCGGCCATATAATATTTTCCGGATTTTTTAACAAAATTGGGTGCCCCCCATGCGTTACCAGTTTTAGATTTAAATTGTTTTTCGAATGCTAGTCTCCCTTCAGCTTCTAAATCATAATATATAGATCGCGGAGTGCCAATTTCCGAGATCCTTCCATAACGAGTATATAGCGCATAATTGGAACTTGTTTTGATCAATTGTATGATGTAAAATTTATTGGAATTACTTGTAACATCTGTTTGATTTAATGCGCAATTATATATATACCCCCCATACTCAACTAACTCGCCTTTTGTTGTGCAATGTTTGTCAATTAATTGTTTCCTAATATCATTCATATAACCAATATTGAATGATATAGTTATAAATAAAGTTAATAAATCAATTTTTTCAAATAAATAAATTAAATTGAAACAGATGTTGTTGGACTGCAAACTGGGGTCTTAACTCTGTTTCTAACACCATATCTGTAAACTTGCTTGCGAACATTCTTTTGGAAATCGGTTAAGTTACCATCATCTTGAAAATTATCGACAACAACCGGATATTTGGTAAATCTTTCATTCGCAGTTTGATTATGTGCCTTTCTGTCATATTTGGATTTGGAATCTGGAGAATCTTTCCAAATGACAGCACCATAGCTTAGTTGATTGTTTTTTCGATCGTATTTGTATTGGACAGTGACAACTCTTTGGGTTGTTTTTGATTGTTCTTTAAAATGATATAATCCTGCAACAACTGGCCTTAATTCTTTTTTTTGAACAACTTCTTGAGTTTGTGTTGATTCCTTGACGCCTTCCATTGTAAATTAGTAATCCTTATTGTAAAAGGTTAGTTTATCAAATAGTTTATATTTCAATTTTTATACACGCAACTACACAATGTTATGGCATTGCATAATTATATTAATATATAATATTAGATTGAGCGACTCCATAACAATGTGCAATTGCATTAAAATTGATAAGTATTATGTAGTCCGCGCAACTAAATCAAACATAATATACCGTTGTGCGATTCCATAACATTGTACAATTGCACGGATCCATAACATTGTACAGTTGCGTGGATTATAGTGTTGTATGGTTATAATTGTTTGGTATTCAGTATAACATTTATTTTAACAACACATTGAAGATAAGGGATCCATAAATACAAGTCCGTTAGGAAGTAAAAAGTTTGTGATAGCTTCAATAGTTCTAGGTGGAGCGGTAAAATGTGGCGAGTGACCTGTTGCTATCTTTCTATATTTTGCACCTTTAATAAGTGCAAATAAAGCATCACCACCAGATAATGAAACCATTGCATCTTGTAATCCATGAATTACCAATGTTGGAGTTAATATAAATTTCGGTGCCATAGCTAATGAAGGGACATCGGGATTTTGAGTGAATAATAATTTGACTGTTGGGGAATTTGCGGCTACAATAGAGTCAGTCAAATCTTTTTTTAATTTTTCAACTTGACAATCTTCGCTAGCTGTATTATAAGTATTATTTGCAGCAACTGTAGCGAATGAAGGCGTTGACAAAATGTTTGTTATCCAATTTTGGGTTTGTGTATTGATTAAATTATATGTTGAATAAACAGCATATGGTGCAGTTCCTATTAGTATTAAACTGCGTAATTCAAATTTATAAGTTAATGCCCATAATTGAGCAATCGCACCACCAACACCATGTCCTATGACTATTGGTTTTTTAACATATTGGTTTAATTGTTTTGCGATATATCTATAATCTTGAATGGTTTCAGCATATTGATTAGCCGTTGATGAATATGACATACCGACTCCTCTTAAATTTAAGATTATGGATGAAAATCTATGATATGCTAATTTTTCTTGAAAACATTCATAGATGCGAATATCAGTGCCAAAATCAGGAATAATCAATATTGTTGGATTAAATGGACTTGGTGGTGAATTTACAGATCGTAATGGCATGGGAATAACTTCATAGAACGTATATGAAATTTCAACTTGAGCAACTCTAATAAAATCACCTTTTATTACTCTATAAACAACATCTGGAGGCGCAATATCTAATTTACATGAACATTCGATCTTTAGTGACTGTACAACATATGGATATTGTGGCATTAAACCGGCAACTTTGAGAGACTTACTACCATAATTAGGTATTGCATAACTAACACCCAAAAATGAATCTTGACTATATAAAGTAACTAATGCGCGAGGAGGTATGTTGATTGATGATATACTTCCAGGTAACACACTTATTTGACTTAACACATAATTGCCATAAGGCAGATCTATATATTGACCTTCTAACTTTATTTCATTATAAAATCTTGTAGTCATATTTATAATTATGTTAGATAAATAAATCCTACATAAAAAAATACACGAATATCATTCCAAAAAATAGTAAACCCATATAAATTTTACTTTTGTATTGATACTCATAATGGTTATGGATTAGTTTACTGTTTAATTTACTTAACATATCATTTCGAATTACTAAATCCTGGTTTTCGATCTTACTAATTGCATAATCCATTGTCAATTTGTTATTTGTGTCATTTAAATCTTTAACATTATTCAATAATAAAGCATTAGATGATTCTAATTGTTTAATGTTATTTTCTAATAATAAATTAGATGATTCCATTTTTTTATCCAATAAAATTTTAACCTGTTTAGCATTATTATTAATAACAGTAATATCAACTAATTTATCAACGTCGCTTAAATCAACTGTATACATTTTCAATACATCACTAAGCTCATCAGTTTTATTTTTCCCAACTAAATATTGCATTAAATTATTATCAATAAGACGATAATCTATTTGACTGTGATTGTGAATCATATAGGTAATTACATTATCGAGATCATTAGTATCAATAGTATCATACAAATCACTTTTTATATTGCAATTATTTATAACTTCGTAATGTGGTTTAGATGAAAAAACCAAATGGGGTATAGCATCATTTGTTAAGAAAAGTTTATGGATATTATCCCATTTAGTGTCTAAAGTATAACAAATGGTCATAAATTTATCTTTGTATTTTGTTCTATTATATTGGTCTTGTAAGACAGAACATCTATGCCCAACTTCTCCGGAAATAGCATTATAGATTTGACTAAATGTTTTTGGAGTTTCCGGATTTGCACACAAATAATCAAAAACGCAAACGTCTAATTCTTCAATACTATGATCCATCTTTATTGTATTTATATTGAATTGTTACTTATTTATTATAATTTTCATTTTTTTCACTTGTAAATATATATCAAAAAAAATGAAAATAACAATAAATAAGTAATAATTCAATATAAACATAATAACCATGTTGCACACTTTATTTGGAACCACTATTCAGTCAGACATTAAACAATTAATTTTTAAATATGCGACAACATCAAGCACCAGTAATGTTATTAATACATTGTCAAGAAATAATATTAATCCATCCAGTGCGAGTCTCGTGGATGATTTCGATCAAAATCTTTTACATATAGCGGTTAAAACTAAAAATTATGAATTAACGAAATATTTAGTTAAAGAAAAAACCAGTATGACTAAATTAAGTCTATTTTATGAAACACCTTATGACATTGCCATTAAAAATCAAGATAAAAAAATGATTGAGATTTTATTGAGTCACGATGAATTCAACTTTTATAAAAATGAAGTAGCAAGATTAAATAATACTTTATCCGATTCAAAACATAATAACAACTCTTTAATCGTAACCAATAAAGATTTAACAATTAAAAATAGTACATTGCAAGTACAATTAAGTGTTTCTAATACTAAATTAGAAGAAGAAAAAAGATCCAATAAAAGAAAATTCGAAGAATATGAAAATTGTTTTAGGGAAAATAAAAGACTTAAAACAGATAACACAAAATTGCAATATGATAATACTACTCTTCAAAATACGGTTACCAGTCTACGTAATTCCATGAAGAAATAACTTTTTTTATAGACTTTAGAGTTTATGGTTCTCCATTATTTATTTTGATGGAAAACTTCTTCCAATTCTTGCTTGATTATAATTATAATTATCTGATGGTGTTGCTGCTGCCATTATTGCAGATATTTGTGATGAGGTATTTTCTATATTTGATTCGGTAGATGGTTTATATAATTCATCTAAATGTCCATCATCTGTTAAGAACATTATTATTGGAATTATTAAAAATACAACAGAAATAAATGGTCCACGGTTAGGTAAATAATAATTTATAAGTCCCGCAATACCATTATACCAAAATGCCAATAGTAAAGAAACTAATAATGAATAGATATTGGAATTATGTTTCTTATAATATGTCAAAAAGTTAGGCATATACATTATATGTTGAAAATATTTTAATGTTCTTCCTGTAATTTTTTAGCATTTTCTTTTTTGACATTTTGATATGAAAAATAAATAGCGAATGAAGTTAAAGTCAATGCAATAATTAAAACAACAAAATCTATTAAATTATCTGATGTTCTATATCTCTCTTTTTTATATAAATACAAATAACTTATATAGGATAAAACTATTATAATAAAAAAAAACTTGAAGAGATTCACCGCAAATGGCATTTTAGCTGATTTGTTTCCAGTGAATGATATTATTGAATCTCCTGCAGAATATGTTGCCGGTAAAAGTCCTTCTATAACTTGAACTATACTATCGAATTCGACCATTATATATTTAGTCAACATTAAAACTTCATAGCTCTAAATTTTTTAAGTTGATCCTCACTATATTTTACAAAATAATCTGGTAAAATCGCATCAACATCACAATATGGACAAACTGCTGTTATATTATAATTGTATTTAACCACTTCTTTTGCTGGAAAAGTTTTCATACAATATAAGCATGTACAATTAACACTTCGTTTGACATTCATAATATTATTTCTTGTGTGTGTTTTAATATGATAATCATAACTTGTAGTATTAAGTGATTCTTTCGACATATGTTTAAAATCAGTAATATTTTCATCAAATGGTGTACTCAAATATAATTTGTGAAATCTTTTCAAATCATCAAGTGTGTATTGAAATAAATTATTTGGAATCAATGTATCATTCATACAATGTGAACAAATACCAGTCATATCAAAATGCGATTCTTTGGCAAATATTGTGATATCTTCTGGTTGGAATATACAAAAACAATCTATACAAGTACATTCAGTACTTTTTTCTATATTTATTTTATTGTATGTTATACACCTTTTAATCAAATTTAATTCTGATTCCATATTAAATGTTTATTATTATAGTTATACCCATTTTAGTATTCACTAATCAATTTTTTTAGCTTAATTAATTATAAATGAAACAATTCATAAAAATAATTACTGATAATTATAAAAAAGTAATATATACACATCATATTATAAAAGAAGATAAGTTAATTAAAAACGTGTTGTTTTTCAAAGAATTAGCAAACACAGATAATTTTAAATCACTAAGGAGTCTCATAAATATAATAATAAAACCAGAATCATTTGAAAAAATAAAACAAATAATAATAACTGAATTGAAACCAGAAGACCAAACCGTATTAAATAAAATTAATTCATTTGGTTCCATACCAAAGCAAATTACTATTCCTCAAACCAAATATGGAACTGAATATAATACCAAAGAATCATCCATATTAACTCATAATAATTTGACTTCACTAAATACATCCATTTTGAAAATGCTTGAATATTTTAATTCATGCACTTTTATGTCTTCAGATGTATTCTCAAAATTAGATAAATCATATTGTAATATAAAAACATATAAACCGATAAATACTAATATTGAAAACGTATATTTATTGGATAATAATAAACAAACAAACATTAATCCATTAAAATTGCCTTTCTTATCAAAAATAACTACTATAGTCATAGAGTCACTAAATGATTTTTTTAATATTAAGACAACCACAAAAATAGATTTAGTATTGTATGCTGTCAATGTCAACAAATTGTTCCCAAACAAAAGATATAATATTCTTGATGAAAATAATGCTAATTCTGGCGATACAATTCCTCAAGAATTAGATTTATATAGACCTATGATCAGATTATATCGATCAGAAGAACTAATAAAGGTATTAATCCACGAAGTTATACATTGCACTGGGTTTGAAAGACGATTTGGTGAAATTAAAACACACAATTTTAAAGTATTTAACACGAAATATAATAATTCAGAATTATTATTCAATGAAACTATCACAGAAACTTTAGCTGAAATAATTAACTGTATATTATATTCTATCATACATAATGAACATTTAGATAGTGTGTTAAGTAAGGAATTTGCTTTTGGAATACAACAATCAGCAAAAATATTAGATCATTATGGTTTTACTTCCATAGATGATTTTCTTAATAAAAAAAACAACAAAAAAATAAATCAGTCAACTGCTGTATTTGAGTATCACATTTTAAAGACTGTGTTATTTTATAAATTTGAACAGTTTATTGATATATTAAAAACAGGAAAAGCAATAGATATGATGAATTTAATTATAACCACCATGAATGAGCCACTATATGGTCATTATATAGATAGTGAATTAATCAATATAAATACCAATAAATCCTTTAGAATGACAACTATAGAAATTTACACTCTGGACACAATACCAATAAATAATATGATAGGTGGTACAAAATATATGATTGAATATAATAAATATAAGCAAAAATATTTGAAAATAAAATCCATTTAAAGATAACTATTATAAATTTTTTTTATATAGTCCAAATATATAAATAATATGGGCGAAATTCTTGGTTTGAATGCTGATTCGTTTTATGCGTTACTATTTTTAATACTTTTAATTATTTTAGGAGTTGTATCTTTTCATTACTATGTATATGTTTCTGGCGGAGGTAATGCTGCTCTTCGTGCTGGAACTGGAGTAGGATTTACGTTGTTGCCTGGAAAAGGACAACAAGAACATTTTGAATAAATAAAAATTAGATAAATCCAATTCATAAATAAAAAAACTCCAAATTTCTCTTAAATTCACAGTTATAAATCTGATTATGATTTCAGATTTATTGTTTAACTATGAATATTCAAAAACTATTTGAAGCCGCCCACTCTAATTGTATCAGAGGTTGCAAAGTTACAATATCAATTTAATTATAACATTATAAGTTGCAAATTTAATTGCGCGCACTAAATTGTATCTAATGGGCGCAATGTACGAATGGTTTAAAGAAGATCGCCATTCGCTAGTTTAAGTAAAAACTTAACCTCCAGGATCGAATAATTTAATATAACACATAATAGTTAACCACCAGGATCAAATATTATTATGAATATCATTAATTCGTCCACTAAAGCAGAACAATTAGATAATATATTAGACGGTCTTTCAAGCAGTTAGTTTTTCAATTTTTATAATGTTATTGTTACATAATGATATATTTGTATGAATCTATAACATGACACAATAGAGAGATAAATAAATTAAAAATCATCATAACGCCTACCATATTTCCTTGTTCTTTTAAATGGTTTCTGTGGTATAGGTTTGCGTGCTTTTTCTGGATCAACAAAAAATATTTTATAAAATGTTATTACAAAAGATTCTTCATTCGCATTTGAAATATCGAAAACTAATTTTTCTGCGAATTGCCATTTTCCAGATATTGTGACTATTTTTTGATTATCATCCCGATAACTAAAAAGATATGCAACACATAAATTATTGTTCAATGTACTTAAAACCATTCTTTTATTGTCTGAATATTTTTGTTTGTTACTTGACACATAAATTTTTATTAGTTCTGGATTTATTGTTGTCGTGTAAACATCAATACACCCTCCAATTTCAAGATATTTAGTATATGGATAATCCGTATTGAATTTGTGCATTTTTGGGTTGAATTTAAAAACTTTACCATTGTTTTTATCATAAGATTTAGCCAAAATAGTGCGCATATTTAATTCGGTCAACATTTTTTTAGGGATTTTAAAATCAGGGTACATTTTTTTGATGTCTTCTTCGTGAGCAACACACACATTATAGTCAACATCAAACCATTTGATGCACGCAAATAAATCATATAATCCCTTCAATGATAATTTTATTTTCTCTTGATTTATAAGAGCAATTTTGTCTAATATGCGCACAAAAAAATTTGTTTCATCATTATGTTTATGAGATTTCCATAATGCCATTAATACCAATCTCCCTCTTGGAAAAGTGAATACTGCAGATGGTAAATTACTAAAACTATCATCACCTTGAAACATTGTCTTTTTAACTTTATCAAATAAAGTTTGTGTATTAGTTCCCAAACTTGAAACTAATTTAGTATTCGCAGTTTGTTTAAGTAATTCTGCAAATATTTTCTGTTTGTCGACACAGTAAAAGTTATCATATATATCATCCAAATAATAATCAACCAATTTTTTGTCAAATACATACTCATCCGAGATAATAACAAACATAACCAATTGTTCATAAGTCAACTCCAGACACCCGGAATAAATTCTTTTGATAATTTCCACAAAAAATAATCCTTTATTTTGATCATAAGATGGCATCAACACAATCATTTTTTCTGTTTCTTTTGTTGTATGTTCAAGTAAACCCTTGATCATATCACTTGCAAAAATAAAAATTTCAGATATTTTTCCAATTTCAGTTCCATTTGACAGAAAGACTGGGACATGTTCAACTAATTTTGCATTGGATATAAGAGTTTCTATTGGGAGTTTTTTTTCAGAACTTAAAGGTAAACTGATTAAATCAGTTGAATCCATTCAATGGAATATGCATATGGAATATATAGATATCTTCAATAGTTTAATAATTCAACTTTTATTATTTTTTGCTTAACCTATGTCCAGCTTACGATAAAAAGTATAATTGGATGAAAAACCATTTATTACCATATAACACCATAATCCATGCAACTGCACAATGTTATGAAATCGCGCAATAGTATATTATATTTGATTCAATTGTGTAATTCTATAACATTATTATATACCCATACAATTTGATATATTATATGATAAGTATAATTGTCTGGTTATATAACATTATGCCGTTGCGTGGATATATGTGAGATGCTTTTTAAATTGGTCGCATGACATACATAAAATAAAAATTGACATTCCAAAAGCATGAAATGTTGATAAATTACTAATTACATATCACATGTTAAAATCACTTTTAGTACTCTCTCTAGCCATTTGTTTGTATCAATATCAAGATCGAATATGGAAACTCTATCATATGGGAACTCTTGTCGATAAAGACAATATAGTCCACAATTTTAGAAATATGGATCAAGTTGGATTTGCATTTAATAATGGATCTAAAGGTAATAATACAAGCCATCTGATTCATGGTTTCCAATGGGCTTTACCATCGTATTTTACATACAACAATCAATCATATAATATGACAGAATGGTTATCTAATTATTCTACAACAGGTTTAGTTGTTCTTAAAATAGATAATATAACAAAAGCTAGAATATTACATGAACAGTATTTCTTAGGTAATAATAAAAAATCCCAAGTTATATCTTGGTCCACTGGTAAGTCAATAGTCAGCGCATTAATTGGAATTGCAATAAAGGAAGGTAAGATTAAATCAATAAATGATAATGTTGCTGATTATGCAATCGAGTTAAAAAATTCAAGTTATGATGGAATTACAATTAAAAATGTATTACAAATGTCCAGTGGGGTCGATTTTGATGAAAACTATTTTGATTTTTGGTCAGATATCAATAAAATGGGTCGATATATAGCATTTGGAGTTGATTTAAACAATTTGATTCACTCATTAAATAGAAAATATGAACAAGGTACTATTAAAAAATATATTTCTATTGACACTCAAATATTAGGCATGGTATTAAAAGCAGCAACAAATAACACTTTAACTAATTATTTACAAGAAAAAATTTGGAAATCAGCTGGATTTGAGTGCGATTTTTATTGGTTGCGCACTACTGATAGTTCAGAAATAGAGTTGGCTATTGGAACAATAAATGCATGTGTAAGAGATTATGCGAGATTTGGATGGTTATATTTGAATAAAGGCAAATCACCATTAGATGGATCACAAATAATATCTGAAGATTGGGTAAACCGATCAATTACTCCCGATTCTGATCATCTAATGCCTAATGCTGATTCGAAATTTCCTTTGGGTTATGGATATCAATGGTGGGTTCCTAGTTGTGAAGATAATAATACTAAATTATGTGGCGATTATGTGGCGATTGGCGTTTATAATCAATTCATATATGTGGCTCCACAACATAATATAGTTATTGCAAAATATTCCGCTTATGCCAATTATTCACATGATAATATTGAAAGCGAATTAAAAGCCATAAGTGCATTTAGGAAAATAGCTCAAGAATTTAGTGATCTTTAATTTTTTTATTAATAAATCCATATTATTGGTTCTAGAACCCAAATTAATAATAAAGGGCCATAGCGTGAATTTTTATATTAAAAATAAAAATTGATAACTAATCTATTTAAACACAAGTTGATACATATCATAATAATTTAAATGTTAGCAACAATCGACAATAATATATTACAAATAGAAAATGATTTACAAGCAACCATATATAATATGTTATGTAGCCCAACACCGATTGATTTTTCAAACAAATTAAAATGTTTTGATGAACAATTAAATCAACAAATTGGAATATTAGATATGTCACTAAATATAGACAAAATAGATAGAAAAAACCGAATAATTAAAATACAAATTATTCAAGGAGCAATTGATAAAGCCATAAAATTTACAAATCCAATTATTGAACCAAAAAGACGCGGTAGACCTCCTAAAAAACAAGTCGAAACAAAACCTGATATAGATATAGACCATATGAATAATATAATTTTGGAACAAACCCAAAAATTAGAGACAATGGAGGAAACAAACAGAGATTTAATGGAAAACATGGTTAAATTAATCAAAGAAAACACACAACAGTCGTCCACAATCAAAAAATTAAAAAAAGCAATAAATCAAAATTCAGATTAGTCATTATGAGACTGCAAAGCATTAATTCTTAATTTTATTTCTTCATATAATATTTCCATTGCATCAGAATTATCTACACATATGAATATATCATCAGTATATAAACATAATTTAAAACAATATGGAGTCTGTTTTATTATTCTTGTATCATCATCATCGACATAATCAATATTAGTGATATCTTTTAAATTTATTTCATAAAAATATTCATTCTTGACATATTTAGCGAATAATAATAATTCATGAGTCATTTTGCAATAGCATTTATACCATTTTTTATGTTTTTTTAAATATAAAACACATGTTTTCCCTGACTTAATTGTTTCATAATTTTTATTCATTAAATAACCAATTTCCTTAATTATGAAACACCAACCATTCCTAATATTGTTATCTATAACACTTGGTCCCAATAAATCATATATAACATCAGATAAGACTTTTGCTATCAAATCATAATACATTTTATTAATTCCA
>Ga0315284_10010861_pt1 | contig 12975 bp, 13 predicted proteins | sample YL17G09_16_MG_FD_203696 | JGI IMG/M metagenome (GOLD analysis project Ga0315284, IMG submission 203696) | Sediment microbial communities from Yellowstone Lake, YNP, Wyoming, USA - YL17G09_16 | ecosystem: Environmental > Aquatic > Freshwater > Lake > Sediment | place: USA: Wyoming | collected... | reverse complement strand
TACGGCGACGATCGGGATGCGCATCTCGCGGCAAGCGCGGATCACGCGCACGGCGATTTCACCGCGATTAGCGACCAGGATCTTCTTGAACACTCAGGGGTCTCCGCCGGCCGCGAGAGGCTAGAGCCGGATTATGCATAAGCCTACGATCGTGTCATTCTGAGTTGGCTCGCGCTTGCGCGAGCTCCGGAATGCGGCGTTGATCGCCGCATCATGGCTCGCGCTTGCGCGAGCTCCGGAATGCGGCGTTGATCGCCGCATCATGGCTCGCGCTTGCGCGAGCTCCGGAATGCGGCGTTGATCGCCGCATGCAGCGAAGAATCTTGGTGACGATTTTGCGCGGATCAACACCCCTCGCGCAGTTCACCGGCCTAGCGCGGGTTCCCCCTGCACAGCCGGACGGGCCCAGGGCGATACCACTCTGGGGCGAATCCTCTACGTTGACCGCGCACAGATCCGGCTCAGAAGTTCTCGTGACCCGGGGTGGTGCAGCGCACCGTGCCCGTCGCGGGATCGTAGACATACGGGTTGCCGGAGACCGGGCATGTCTTGGCGCCGCGAAGCTCATCGAGCGATGCCGGGGGTTGCTCGCTGTCAATGCGATATGCTGAGATCTCCTGCCGCAGGCCCTGGAGGTTCTGCTGGCATTCGACCCCGCGCGCGCGCTCCAACGCCACGCCCGGCGTCGTCTGCGCGGCTCCGCTCGGGTTGGTCAGATCATCGCCCGCCGGCCCGGCCACGCGCCGGCTCGAGCCTTGGCCATACATCAGGTAGATGACGATCAGAATGATCGCCGTCACCACCATGAGTTCTATGAGGGTGACCCACCCCGCCTCAGATCGCCTCGGCCTCACGTTCCTCTCCTTGGTCTGCCATGACCATCGACGGCTCGATCAGCATCAGGGCTTGCCCGAATTCCACCGCCGCACCATCCTCGGCCAGCACCTCCCGCACAATCCCGGTCACGGGCGAGCGGATGTCGTTGGGCACCTTCATGACCTCGACCGCCCCGATGATCTGCCCGGCGGTCACGAGGTCGCCGACCGCGACCTTCGGGCTGTGGTCGGTCGCCGCACGGAACATGCCGACCATTGACGCCAGAATCGGGAAGAGCTCCGAATCGACCGCGCCCGGCCTCGGCGCCGTGTCATGCCGCCCCGGCGAATCCACCTCGACCTCGGAGCCCTCGCGCTTCAGCGTGATCTTAAAGTCGGGCAGCTCGACGGCGAGCTCGGTCACGCCCGACTCGCGCATGATGGCGATGAGCTCCTTGATCCGCTCGAGCTGGAAGTCGGCTGTGTCCATGATTGCACTGCTACCCCGTCGAAACCCGCGATACGTACTGGCCGCTGCGCGTGTCCACGCGGACGACGTCGCCCCTATTGATGAAGAGCGGCACGTCCACGACCGCGCCCGACTCCAGCGTCGCGGGCTTGGAACCGCCCGACGCGGTGTCGCCGCGCAAGCCCGGATCGGTTTCGCTCACCTGAAGGTCAACGGTGTCCGGCAGCTCGACGGCGATGACGCTGTCGTCGTGCATAACCACCGAGACCTCCATGCCCTCCTTGAGGTACTTGACGGCGTCGCCGAAGCGGCTGGCATCGAGGGGCAACTGGTCGTAGGTGTCCAGGTCCATGAGCACGTAGTCCGACCCGGCGCGATAGAGATACTGCATCGACTTGCGCTCGATGCGGGCCATCTCCATGCGCTCGCCGGCGCGGAAGGTGCGGTCGAACACGTTGCCGGAGCGGATGTTGCGCAGCTTGGTGCGAACGAACGCTCCGCCCTTGCCCGGCTTGACGTGCTGAAAATCCACGATTTGGAAGACATCACCATCCAGCTCGATGGTGAGGCCGCGCTTGAAGTCAGCGGTCGAGATCACGTTGGCAATTCCCCGAAAACCAGCCCCACATGCCTAATATAGAGCCGCGTTTGGTTCTGATTTGAGTGTACTATCGGGTACCCGAAAAGTCAAGGCGAACCCGTGACGGGCAGGAGCTCCGTCTTTGGCACTTGGGTGCCGATCACGCACTATGGCGTAGGGGCCGATCTCCCGGTCGGCCCGTCCGAACGTGCCTCCGCACGACGGGTCGGCCAGGAGGCCGACCCCTACAAGTCGGGCCGTACCTCAAGAACGGAGCTCCTGCATGGCGGGTGTGAGCGCGAAAAGGCAGGGACTCACTGGCGGGTGAACGTCGCTGAACCTACGTCGCCAGGGCTATGTAGGTCGGAAGCCATGGGGGACGAGTCAACGCGGATCAGCGGATGATGTTCTTGGGCGCGCGGACTTCAGTCCGCGCGGAGCTGTAGGGCGGGGACGCCGTTCCCCGCCGCCCTCCACAATCGAACCACCGAGTGCACCAGGACGGGTCAACGCGGGTTCCTCAGTGCCTCTAGCAAAGCCGATGCCTCTCGCGATGTCATTCTGAGCGAAGTGAAGAATCTTGGCCTCGCGCGACCCTACCAAGACCCTTCGCTGGCGCTCAGGGTGACATGATCGCGAGGTCTTGTGAGAGGCTCTTAGGGCCGGACCACGCTCGGGCGGGGGGCGTCACTTGCGGCCACGAACAAATGTTTCACGTGAAACATTTTCGGCGCCGCGGCGCCTGACCTGAGGGAGCAGCCGGTCAGGAGGGGGGTGCAGTGGGGGCAGTCCGCCCCCTGGGTTGGGGCACGCCGGGGGATCAGCCGGGGCACGGCGGGGGTGAGCCCCGAGGTGACCGGCTGAACTCGTGAATCGTTCGAGTCAGGCTGGCTCGTCAATAATTAAGTCGTGTGTCCCCGGAATTCCCCCCAGAATAGGCGCTCCGCCTACGCCTGTCAACCGAAATGAACAACCTGTCCCTGTTTTCGCCCCAGGTGGAGGTGCGTGAATTCGCGACCGTCCGCCCATAGGCAGTCGGAAATCAGGCACCGGTTGTGTTATCTCATCTCCGTCTGCCGTTGCCGCGCGTTCGGCCTGCGACTTGGCTCGCTGCTTTCGGGGTTACTTCTCGGATGCAGATCGAGTTCACATCCGGGGCCGTTCAACACCATCCACTCCCGATCATCGCGGACCAGTATCAGGAAGTACCGCTTCGCCGGCGAATCCTTCAGGGCGGCGTGAGTGTAAACGATGAACGCGATGCGGTCCTTCCGCCAACGCGGCCAGTAGTCATGATCGTGCTTCGTCACGACCCCCGCCAAGACGCGCGCGATCGGTTTGCTGGGGAGCCAGAACTGCCGGGTGACGACTACGCTTCCGCCCGGGAACTTCGGGAACCGACCGTTCCGGTACCGGCTTGCGCGACTCCCCAGGGATACCATGGTCCGGGTGTCGCCGCGGGCCCAGGCATCGAGGTATTCCGATGCGCGTTGCAGCACACGCGCGCGATCCGCCGGCGGGGGTAGGGGTATCGGGTGTATAAACCACCAGAAGTACGCAAGGAAACCGGCGCCGCCCAGCACCGCGGCGCCGAAGATGATGAAGAGCGCTATGAGAAAACGGCGCAGCAGCGGCGACGGGCTCGTCATCTTCACGATCCTTCCAGCTTCGCTTCCGCCCGCGGCCAGCGCCCGGCCCAGCAGCGCCTCGAAATGCGCGATGAATAGCAGCGGAACACGTGATTGATCACAGAATAGGCGCTGCCCGAATGGATGTCAACCGGAACAGTAACCTGTCCCTCTTTTTGCAGCTGCCAGTTCTCCGACGATCCGCTCATTTTCGACCCCTTGCCGCCTTGAGCATCCAATCGAGCAGCTTTAGCACGGCGAAAGGACCCACGCACGCGGTGACGAGCATCGGGAGAATCAGGGCCAGTCGCGCCGTCACAGGAAGGTCGAGCCCCGCGAGGACCCACACGAACGAAGGATTCCAGAGCGGACCTTGGGCTGCCACCCAAGACTCCGAACCCGGCCCAAAGTCAGCGTGCGTCAACCTCATCCAGCCCGCAGCCACGAGCCCGCCGAAGATGAAGCTGATGCCCTTGCGGATGCCCACGTCCCATATCACTGGTAGCCACCCGCCCGGCCAATCGCCCGCTTGGGGAGTGCGGAAGTTGAAGAAAACCATCGGGATCAATAGGCTCATAGTGCCCAAGGTAGATGTTGCGGCCCAAAGCCCCGCCACCTGCCTGATGGTGACTCGCGGTCGCTGAACCAACCACAGCAGAGCGTAGATGATCCCGCATGCGAGCGCTACCGAAAGCGCAAGGCCAACGCACGCCACCGTGAACTGCCCGAGGAAATCGGGCGCAAAGCGCCTTAGAAATTGGGGACAGGTTATTTATTTCCCATCTTCGGGCGGGTTTCGGTTGCGCCCGCGCTTCCCCGCGGCCATCACGCTGCCGCCGGATCGGTTGAAACCAGCCCCTGGGCCCAGGCATAGACGGCCTCCGCCAGGCGCAGGGCCTCGTCGAGCTGATCCGGTGATACGGGTTCTTCCTGGCCGGGATAGCGATAGACCGTGGCATACGCCGTCAACCGAGCTGAGGCCAATAGGTCCGGTGGGCGAGGAACATCCGCCGGCAGCAGATCAACCAGGCGTTCAATGCTGTGCGTCTTGGGGAACGGAACGGCGAAGTGCACGAGAACCGCCTTGATGCTCCTCTCCGCGGCTTGCTGGGCATGGAAAGCCAGCGCTTCCCGCAGCACGTCGGCGGATGCCGGCTGACGCGCAAGCGCCAGGTCGCTGCGCGCGTATCGCAGCCACGCCTCGGGCGAGCCGGCGTCAAGCGACATAGAGCTCTTTTCCTTGCTCCAGAATCGTGCGGTAAATCAGCCCGGGGCTATCTCCGTGGCGAGCGAGATCCTGCGGCGTGGCGACCAGAATGTCGGCCGCGAGGGGGATGCCAAACAGACGGGTGTGGAGGAACTGCATGGTTTCGAGTCGATGCGTGCCTTCCGGCATCACGACCAGCAGATCGATGTCGCTGTCGGGGCCGAACTCGCCGCGCGCCGCAGAGCCGAAGAGGACGATGCGCAACGGGTGGACGGCCTCCACGATTCGTTGGACAAGAGCCTCCAGCGCGGATAAAGCAGCCTCTGTCGTGGCGTCTGCCATCGGGGGTGATTATACCACGTGCGCCCCGCGGACTCTACCCGCCGAGTTCAGAAGATCGGGGGATTTGGCCACAGGTTGCTTATCTCCCATCTTCGGGCGGGTTTCGGTTGCGCCCGCGGTTGCCCGCGGTCGGGGGCCGGCCCAGCAGCGCCTCGACATGCGCGATGAATGGCGGCGGATTATGGAGTGTTTGGCATTAGCGGAGGACCGCTCGTGCCGCAAGGCGCCAAGGGCGCATTTCCGGAGCGTGGCCTCAGCCACGCCAAACACTCTTCCGGACGTTGATTGCGCATAGCGCAATTCCGGAGTGACGCCAGAGCGTCACCAAGTCGCGCGCAGCGCGACTCCGGAGTGACACGGAGTGTCACCAAGTCGCGCAGAGCGCGGCTCCGGAGCGACGCCGGAGCGTCACCAGGTTCGCTTAGGCACGCAGCAAAGCCTGCGTGACCTTCCGGTAATGCACGAACCTCGATAAGTCATTGATCACAGAATAGGCGCTCGGCGAAAGGCTGTCAAACGACATAGACAGCCTGTCCCTCTTTCTCTGCGACGCGCGAATGAGCCACGCCGACTCAGCGCAGGAGGTCGAGAAACGCCGCGGGAGTTATGCCCGCTTGCCGAATGAGAGAACGCAGCGTCCCACGCTTGATGGGGTCATGGTTGGGCACGGAGAGGCTGTGACGGCGAGCGGCGCTGTAGAGAATCAAGTGGCTGCCGGTCTGGCGCTCGAGTTCGAAGCCGATCCTCGCGAATGCCCGTACCACCTCTCGCGCGGGCAACGCCGGGAGCCGACTCATCAGCCCGCCACCTCGACCGTCGCTAGAATGGTGTCGGCGGGCTGAGGCAGGGGCTCGCCCTTGTCACGCAGTACGGCCAGGCAGCCGGCGATAGCATCCCGAATGTTGCTCATCGCCTCCTCCATGGTGTCACCCTCGCTGACGCAACCCGGTATCGCGGGGCACTCAACGACGAATCCCCCATCTTCCGGGTCTGGCTTCACCACAATCGGATATTGCATGGAATGCTTCTCCTCGCAGCGCCGACTACAACTGCAGATGCGCATCAGACACCCCTGCACGTCGCCGTCAGAACCGTTGCAGGCCCAAGCTAATGCCGTATCGCCGCGCCCTCGCCATCGTGATTATACCACCCGCCGCGCAGCGGCGTAAGATCAACCGAGGACTAACGTGAGAGTGGGGTCGTCAGGGCTCTCGCTCCCATCGACGCGATTCCAGGCCGAAATTGCGGACAGGACATTCATGTCCCATCTTCGGGCGGGTTTCGGTTGCGGCCGCGGTTGGCCAGCGGTGAGGGCCCGGACAGGCAGCGCCTCAAAATGCGCGATGAATGGCGGCAGACTACGTCATTGATCACAGAATAGGCGCTGCGCGAATGGCTGTCAACCGAGATAGATGACCTGTCCCTGTCCTTCCCTCTTGCCGTCATCAGACCGAGCGGTCAGTGATCAAGTCGTATGTCTCCGGAATTCCGGGCTACCATCACTTCTGCTGTCGAGTGTCATCCAGGGTTGCAGCGATTAGAGCCCGCCCTCCTTGGGCGATTCCAGCTCCCTGCGCTCATACGCAGCCAGAAAATCGGCGATGATGATACGCGCCTGCGCCGCGCAGGACTCCGGGGTCAGCAGGCGCGAGTAGCGACCGCGGTAAGCGCTCGTGGCGGAGAGCCAGTCCATCGCATACGGACTGCGGTCCACGTGCTCCACCACGGGCACGCCCGCTTCCTCGAGTTGCTGCCTTACGGCCCAGGACATGAACTGATCGGTCGCCTCGTACACAACCACGAGGTCCTCGCGCGATAGGTCTGGCATCTCGCGGAGCCTCCTGAACCCACGCAACAGACGTGGGGCCGCGTCGCGCCCCATCCTGAGGATGCGGTGCGACGCTCATGCCCAGTGACCACACGATACGCCTGTCGGATGCGGGTGTCAACGGGGGGTTAGCGGGGGCGGGAAAACCACCGAGCGCACCCATTCGACCTGCTCGGCCCTTCGACCAAGCTCCCTTCGACTCCGCGGGGCGTCGCTCCCCTCGACCCTTCGATTTCCCTCAGGGCAGGCGATGCGCCCCTCGGTGCAGGGAGGACAGGGGGGAACCGGAGGGACGGCGGGGATGGGCCTCCTTCGCCATCCGACGTCGCCAAGGCTATGTCGGACAGGAGGCTATGGAGCCTGAAGTAGCCCCGCCCTACAACCAGAGGGCGCATCGCGATGCGCCCCTACAATTCACGGCCGAGGGCGGCCGTGCTCCACCGGATTGGGCGGACGCCGTCCGCCCCTACAATTAGTGTGGTTGGCAGGTTGAAAACCTGCCCCACCGTGCCGGTAGGCGGGGCTAGGCAGCCCCGCCCTACATCCCCGGACATTGGGAATTGGCGTTCCCGCCTGAGGTCTGTCCGTCTCTGGCGCGGCGGGTAGATATCCGTGCCTATCCGTGTCAATCCGCGGCTAGACGTATGCGAGCATAGGGGCGGCGCAAAAGGGCGGTGGGACACGGGTCTGAAGGATTGGCCGCCGAAGCCGACGAAGAAATGGCTGCCGGGGGAGTCACCTCAAAATCATGCGTTACGCCGCCCCTCGCGGGACCCAGGATATACTTCCGGAAGATGCTCCTCGCTGGCAGCGGCTGGAGGGCTGCTTTCGCGACCTCTGCGCGCTCTATGGGTATCGCGAGATCCGCACGCCGGTGTTCGAGGAGATGGCGCTGTTCGCGCGCGCGGTGGGCGAGGAAACCGACATCGTCGCCAAGGAGATGTACGTCTTCGAGGATCGCGGCGGGCGGGCGATGGCGCTGCGGCCCGAGGGCACGGCGCCGGTGGTGCGCGCGTACGTTCAGCACAAGCTGCACGGGCGCCCCGGCGCGCAGAAGCTGTATTACATCGCGCCGATATTCCGCTACGAGCGCCCGCAGGCGGGGCGATATCGCCAGCATCACCAGGTCGGGGTCGAGGCGATCGGCACGCCCGGGCCGGATGTTGATGCCGAGGTGATCGCGCTCGGCCGTCACCTGCTCGACGCGTTGGGTATCGCCGGGGGCCGCCTCGAGATCAACAGCGTCGGCTGCCCGGAGTGCCGGCCCGTGTACCGCCGGGCGCTGCAAGATGCGCTGCGCCCGATATTGGCCGAGCTGTGCGAAGTGTGCCAGGTTCGGTTCGACCGCAATCCGATGCGCATCCTGGATGACAAGAACGAGCGCTGCCGCGAGCTGACGCGAGACGCGCCGAGCATCCTGGATCACCTGTGCGAGGCATGCCGCGCGCACTTCGACGGCCTGCAGGCGCACCTCAAGGATCTCGGGCTGGATTACACGGCCAACCCGCGGATCGTGCGCGGCCTTGACTACTACACGCGCACGGCGTTCGAGATCATCCACGACGCGCTCGCGGCGAAGGACACCGTCATCGGCGGCGGGCGCTACGACGGATTGGTGGAGCAACTGGGCGGGCCGCCGACCCCGGGGGTGGGTTTCGGCGCCGGGATCGAGCGCATGCTTCTGATCATGGAGGCGCAAGGGGCGGCGCCGCCGGCGGCGTGCGAAATGGTGTATATCGCGGCGGCCGACGAGGGGTCGCGCAAGGCGGCGCTGCGGGCGCTGCGCGAGTTGCGCGGTGCGGGGATTGCGGCGGATATGGATTACACGGCACGCAGCCTGAAGACGCAGATGAAGGAGGCCGACCGGCTCGGCTGCCGCCAGGTCGTGATCCTGGGCGAGCAGGAGCTTGCGGCGGGCACGGCCACCGTGCGCGACATGGCAACCGGCGAGCAGAGGCAGGTCGGGCTCGGAGACCTGGCGAGGACGCTGGCACCAGCGGGGGCGGGCGCATGACGCGCACGCATCACTGCGGCGAGATGCGCCCGGAGCACATCGGGCAGCGCGTGGCTCTGGCCGGTTGGGCGCAGACCACGCGCGACCACGGCGGGCTGACGTTCATCGACCTGCGTGACCGTTCGGGGATCGTGCAGGTGGTGTTCGACCCGGCACGCGCGCCGGAGGCGCACGAGGCGGCGAAGCGCATCCGCTCGGAATACGTGGTCGCGGTGCAGGGCGAGGTGATGCGCCGGCCTGAGGGCACCGAGAATCCCGAGATGCCGACGGGGCAGGTGGAGGTGCGGGCGGACGCGGTGGAGATACTGAACGTCTCGCGCACGCCGCCCTTCGAGATCGCCGGCGACAAGGCGGTGGACGAGATGGTGCGCCTGCGCTACCGCCAACTCGACCTGCGCACGAGACGCATGCAGCGCAACCTGCTGCTGCGTCACGAAATGGCGCAGGCGGTGCGCGGGTACTTGAACTCGCGGGGGTTTTGGGAGATCGAGACGCCGCTCCTCATCCGAAGCACGCCGGAGGGCGCGCGCGACTATCTGGTTCCCTGCCGTGCGCAGCCGGGCAAGTTCTACGCGCTGCCGCAATCGCCGCAACTCCTCAAGCAGTTGCTCATGGCGAGCGGCGTCGAGCGCTACTACCAACTCGCGCGCTGCCTGCGCGACGAGGATCTGCGCGCCGACCGCCAGCCCGAGTTTACCCAGATCGACCTGGAGATGTCCTTCGTTGACGAGGAGGACGTCATTGCTGTCAGCGAGGGCATCACCGTTGCCGCGCTGGGGGCGGCCGGGATCGAGGTGACGCCGCCGTTCCCACGGCTCACCTACCGCGAGGCGATGGATCGCTTCGGCACCGACAAGCCCGACCTGCGGTTCGGGATGGAGTTGAGGGATCTCTCGGATTGCTTCCGCGCGACGCAATTTCGGGTATTCCGCCAGGCGCTGGATCAGGGCCGGGTCATCAAGGGCTTCGCGGCGACGGGGTGCGGTGAGTTTTCGCGCGCCCGGCTCGACGGGCTGGTCGAGGCGGCGACCAAGCTCGGCGCCGCCGGCCTCATCTGGATGGTCGTCGAGGAGGGAGCGCTGCGCTCGCCGATAACGAAGTACCTCTCCGCCGACGAGCAGTCCGCGGTGATCGCCGCAGTGGGAGCGAATCCCGGCGACCTGATACTGATCGCGGCCGATGAGCGCAACCGCGCGTGCGCCATCCTTGGCGCGCTGCGGCTGAAGCTCGCGCAGGAGTCGGGGCTGACCGGAGCGCATGCGTTCAAGCTGCTGTGGGTGACGGACTTCCCGCTGTTTGAGTTGGGGGAGGGCGGGGCGGTGCAGCCGATGCATCACCCGTTCTCGAGCCCAAAGGAGGAGGACCTGCCGCTGCTGGACACGGATGCGCTGGCGGTGAGGGGCCGGCTGTACGATCTGGTGCTTGACGGCAGCGAGATCGCGAGCGGGAGCATCCGTATCCACCGGCGGGAGCTGCAGGAACAGGTGCTGCGACTGATCAACATGCCGCCGCAGGAGGCGCAGCGGCGGTTCGGGTTCCTGCTGGAGGCGTTCGAGTACGGCGCGCCGCCGCACGGCGGCATCGCCTTTGGCTTCGACCGGTTGGTGGCGGTCGCCGCAGGTGAAGAAAGCATCCGCGAGGTGATCGCTTTCCCCAAGACGGCCGCGGGCACCGACCCCCTGACCGGCGCGCCGACTGAGGTCGAGGCGGAGCAGCTCGCCGAGCTCGGCCTGCGGCTGGTGTCGAAGGAGAAGAACGCGGCCGACGACAATCGCAAGGAGGTGTGACCATGACGCTGGGACGCATGCTCGACGACAGCGCGCGCCGCTTCCGGCATCGCGCGTGCCTCTTCTTCCGCGGGAATCGCATCACGTATGGCGAGCTCGCCGACCTCACCGATCGCTATGCCTACGCCATGCACGAGCTGGGCATCAGCCGCGGCGATCGCGTCGCGGTGTGGGCGCTCAATTGCCCGGAATTCGTCATCGCTTACTACGGCAACGCGAAGCTGGGCGCGATCACCGTGCCCATCAACACCATGTTCACCCCCGAGGAGGCGCACTACATCCTCGCGGACGCCGAGGCCAAGGCGATCGTGGCGCACTCGTGCTATGAGCCCGGCCTGCACCAGATCTGGCAGCGCCTGCCCGAACTGAAGCACGGCATCATGTTGCCGATGGATGAATCGGAGACCAAGTTTCAGCGCTGGGACGACATGATGAAGGCCGGCGCGGACGCGCTCGCCCAGGCGCCCGAGACCGCGCTCGACTTCAAGAGCCAGCCGCTGACGCGCGATGTCGCGATGTACCTGTACACCTCGGGCACCACCGGGCACCCGAAGGGCGCGATGCTGAGCCACCGCAACCTGATCTGGGACACCGAGGCGTGCCATCGGGTCATCGCGCTGGGGCCGGATGACGTGTGCCTGTGCGTGCTGCCGATGTTCCACAGCTTTGCGGAGCAGGTGTTCCTGGTGCTGCCGATCAGGTACGGGCCGTCGGTGGTGATCCTTGACCGCTTCGTGCCCAGCACCGTGCTCCAGGCGATGTACGAGTATAAGGTGACCATGTTCTGCGCGGTACCGAGCATGTTCGCCATGCTGCTGCAAGTCCCCCGCGAGCAGCGACCGCCGATCACGCACCTCAAGTATTGCGTGGCGGGCGGCGCCGCACTGCCGCAGAAGATCTATCACGCCTTCAAGGAGGAGTTCGGCGTGCCCATCCTCGAGGGCGACGGGCCCACCGAGTGCTCGCCGGTGGTCTCGGTCAACCCGTGGCCGGGACCGCAGAAGGTCGGCAGCGTCGGGCCGCCCCTGCCCGGAATCCAGGTCAAGATCTTCGACGAGCACGATCGCGAGGTGCGGACGAACGAGATTGGCGAGATCGTGGTCAAGGCGCCGAGCGTGATGGTGGGGTACCACAACCAGCCGGAGGCGACGCGCGAGGCGCTGCGCGGCGGATGGATGCACACCGGCGACATGGGGCGCGTGGACGAGGACGGGTATGTCTTCATCGTCGACCGCAAGAAGGACATGCTCATCTGCAGCGGCATGAACGTCTATCCGCGCGAGGTCGAGGAGGCGCTTTACCAGCATCCCGCGGTGGCGGAGGCGGCGGTGGTGGGCATGCCCGATGAGCTGCGGGGGGAGGTGCCGGTGGCGTTCGTGGCGCTGGCGGAGGGAAAGACGGTGACCGAGAGGGAACTCATCACCTTCTGCCGCGAGCGCCTGGCGCGGTTCAAGGTGCCGCGCAAGATCGAATTCCGCGAGCAGTTGCCGAAGACGGCGACGGGCAAGATACTGAAGCAGGATCTGCGGAACTGGCATTGAACGCAGGCGCGCCTACAGGGACAAAGAAGGACCTCGATCGCATCCTAACCCGGATTATTCATGGCGAGTGCAGATAGTGCACAGGATGCGGGCACGAGCGCTGTGCGCCGCAGGCGCATTCCGGAGCACGGCGCAGCCGTGCCCTCGTGCGCCGCAGGCGCATTCCGGAGCACGGCGCAGCCGTGCCCTCGTGCGCCGCAGGCGCATTCCGGAGCAGGGCGGAGCCGTGCCCTCGTGCGCCGCAGGCGCATTCCGGAGCACGGCGCAGCCGTGCCGAGAATAATCCGCGCCGCGATCTTGGCGCCCCGATTTGCGACGCGGCGAAGCCGCGTCTCCGGAGCGGCGGACACCGCCGCACACGGGGCGCTCCGGAATCCCGATGCATCGGGATCTTGGCGCCCCGATGTATCGGGGCGCTCCGGAGATGCGCCACGGGCGCATCAAATGCAGCGCGGATGCTGTGCCCTCCCGCCGACGCGCTCGGCAGTATGAATAATGCAGGCTAAGCGGACAGGATGACCTTACGCAATCTCACACCTGAACGGAGGCGCGAGTTGGAGCGCCGGCTGGGTCTCACCTTCCGCCGGCCGCGCCTGCTCGCCGACGCGCTGGTGCATCGCTCCTATCGCCCGGACGGCGACGAGAGCCAGAGCAACGAGCGCCTGGAATTCCTGGGCGACGCGGTGCTCGGGCAGGTCGTCGCGGAGCATCTCTATCACACCTTCCCCGATTGGGCTGAGGGCGATCTGACCAAGCTCAAGGCC
>Ga0315284_10010858_pt1 | contig 12977 bp, 12 predicted proteins | sample YL17G09_16_MG_FD_203696 | JGI IMG/M metagenome (GOLD analysis project Ga0315284, IMG submission 203696) | Sediment microbial communities from Yellowstone Lake, YNP, Wyoming, USA - YL17G09_16 | ecosystem: Environmental > Aquatic > Freshwater > Lake > Sediment | place: USA: Wyoming | collected... | reverse complement strand
CCCATAAACCTCGGAAACCTCAGCCACCAAAGACATCAAAGCCGACAAAGAATCAATTTTTTTGTCGGCATCTAAAGTTGGGGCATCTAATGAGGAGTCCGGTTCATTTATTTTTTGTATGGGGGGTGGGTGTAACACCTGAAAGGTAATCACCAAATAAGAAAGGACAGCTATGCCAGACACGAGGACAAGCTTTGAAAGGGCATCTAAAGAAAACATACGCCTTCGCTTTTTGATTGCGCCATTGCGCTCTTTTGTCAGTTGGATACGAATAATAATCCTTTGCCATTAAATTGATCTTTAGAGTAATATACTAAATCGGCACCACTGTTGTCAACCATATAGACTCCGGCATCTATGCAGGCATCTATACGTCTTACATCAAAGTTTCTTCCGGCACCATCCGTCAAAGACATTCCTCTTCGCAACCTACCGAAGGTAACCACATCGCCGGGTTTAAGATCGTAAGCGGCATCGAACATCTAAAACCCCATTTGTTTCAGTGCCTTGGCATCCCCAGTGTCTAACTCTGAATCATGTCCTGCCCCCAATTCGCCTCCTTGAGGTATCAGTTCCCCAAACTCATCTTCCATAAACTTACTGGCTTCCCTTGTCCACCATTCATTGTTAAGCATATTCCAATAAGCTCCAGCAATACATTGTAGCAAGTCATGCTTACCCCCTGGCGGGTGATCAACAACCCCCAAACCTCCTCGTAGTTCACCATAATACTCTTCCTGTTCAATCTGTTGTAACAACGAACAGTCATCCCTTTCGTATGAAGGGCAAAGTATCCTGCCATCGTAAAAACCTTCTAATAGCTCCTCCCAAGCCGCAAGTGGTTGATTAGCCACCCCCCTCTTCATTACCCCATATTCAGCATAGTCATTCACCGAGGCTATTAATAGGCGTTGCGTTGTGCGGTCAATAGATAACCTTCCAGAAGGTATATTATGGTCATCCCACAATCGTTGGATACTGTGAAGGCTTTGAAAACCATCGTAACTAACCAACCCCACATCAAAACCTCTTGACTGCATTTCCACAAAAAGATCAAATACATCTTCAACCCGTATATCTACATTACCGGGTCGTGCTTTTATTTCGGTCAACCAATCGAATGTTGCTATTGGTAAGTTAGTTTTTCTGCGGGCGTTATACTTCCAACCTGAACAAAAGCAAGTTGCGGCGGCGGCAATATCTTTATTCTGCGCCAAGTCAGCATGACCAAACCTGCGAGGCTTTGCCAAAGGGTGCCTATCAGCATAGTAATTGGTATCAAGTGTTACTGGTCGTCCTTCACGTATAATAACATAGTTAGGTAAATCATCCCTTGTATTAACCTTTGCCAAATCACCGAAGAATCTATGTATCCCGGCAGTAGCCTGGGCACCAAGGTCTCGGTATGCCCTTAAAGGTTGTGCCTTAAACCTTTCCACAAGCTCAACGGGCACCTTAAAAAGTCCCTCATCGTCATAGTCCTCCTCATTGTCAAATAAACCTTCGTATATTTCATCGCTCCTGAATATCATATTCTTGGGGTCAAACAGTAAATACTCACCCGACCATTGCTGTCTGCCCTTCCAAAACTGCGGCCTTGCCCGCCACATCGGTTTGCGTTTCATCCCATAAATCTTTTTACCACCGGCTATTTGCTTTTGAGTGCCTACATAGATTTTTCGCGTGAACCCCCGCTCCTTTTCCTCATCGGTAGGATTCCGCCAATAGGGAGCATTAATAGTAGCCTTGGCCTCTTCCACCCCTTCAAGAAATCTATTATATTCCAAACCTTCTTTATACTTTGTTTCAGCAAAGTCATACTTAGTTCTTGGCTGTGTAATCATTATCATCAAACCACCCCGCGTGGTACCCGCATAAGTCCTGGAAAATATTCTGTTTTCAATTGCAGTATAAGACTCAAATGCCGCATCATATTCAGTAGCGGCGAAACCTAATGCGGACTTGGTTGAACGCCTGACTTTCTCCATCCAAGCAAACTCATCCATCAAAGCGAACACCAGGTTGTAACCCAATATTGACAAGTAGGAACCTGTCTCAGGCGATATGGCAAAGCGTTTAGGGAAGCGTAATAAAGCGGGGTATTGTCGGGTTTCTTCAACAAGGGATATGTTGACTTGAGGTGGGAAGTAGTCCATAAAAAAGTCGCAATCGAAGAACGGAAGTAACTGCATAAAAGTTACCTCTTTGGCGAGCTTTGCGTTCCTCGACATTATCACCATTCCCAATTTAGTTCTTGGGGCTAATCCAAAAGCTTCTGCCGGGTCAGGGTGTATCAGTGTATCTATCGTTAATAAAGCAGACAGTATGCCAGCTTTCCAAGTCTTACCAACACCAACTGCCGATATATCAACCGTCTCTTTTATCTTACCATCGCGCCAGTAGTTAAAGGCATTGATTATCTCTTTCAAGTGTGCAGGGTAAACCTCACCTTCAAGGCCTAAAAAATACTTATCCAGGATAAAGGTTTCAGGGGGGATCTTTAAATATTCAAGATACTTTGCCTCCGTCCACCTATACTTGGGTCGCTGTGTCTGCTCATTCGCCTTGCGTTGGAACCTACCAAGCCATTTGGTATACGCCTTCCGCAACTCGTGTTGGAAGGGTATACCCGTTCCTGTATTTTCACTTGCGCGGTCTCTTATCTGCCGAAGGACATCGGCTCGGGCATCGTCAACCCCTTTAAGCATCTATGCATCTCCATCACTATCGCCCGCATCAATTTCCCCATCTACCGCTTGAGCATTGTAGCCATCAACCACATCTACATAGCCTTCACCCCCTTTAATAGCGTTTTCAGGCACCAAATCTCTTGGTGTTTTACCACCCCCCACCAAGTTTTTAACGGTTAAAGCGGATCTATCCCCCAAAGGCAAGGTTATTCTTGTGAAGATACCCTCCGCAACTTCCATTCTCTCATCTTTACGGACGTAAGGCATTACGTAGTCCATAATCGCGGATACAAATGACCAAACCACAAACGGGTCAACAATCATTTTACTGCGTATTTCAGCATCTGTCTTTAAGATCGTATTAATTAAATGGAGCGTCTCCCTTAAGCTGTCAATATCAGCGGTGGACAACCTAATTACCACTGTCTCGTCACAATGGGGGCACTGTATTGGCAAGTTTTGGTTTTTAAGCTGGTCATCGAGCAAAGCGTATGCAACTCTAAGCTCTATCTCGGTATTAAAAAGCTCTTTGGAGCTTATTTCATGTATCTTTTTGAACGATTCGGCAAGTGTGTGGCCATCTTGGCTCATAAAGGAAGATAAAAAAGCACTGTTCATATCCACATTCCCCGCACCTGCTTCACGAACAGACCCCATGTGAAATTTACATCTACCGAAACCCGGGTGTTCGGTGCCGTAACCTGCCTTATGTAAACAAACACCTCCTTTTTCTTTGCCCATATAAACAGATTTTCTTGCTCCACAAACTTTTTTATGCTTACCCTCTGGAGTTATTTGATAGGTTTCAAGGAATTCGTCAATGTAAATCTTAACGAGTTTGCCTGAGGGACCTTTCATACCCTTAAGAGCGCCATTTGCTGTCAGGCAAAGAACGTGAGTATTCCTAACGGATACTCTCCGTTCATCCGGGGAAAGAGGTTTGTCTCTCTTATGAATATCAGGAGTAAAAGTCTTCCACCCAGGCAGTTTTAAAGGCCTTAAACCTCCCCCCAAATGCCTAACGTGCGAATGCAATCGCTTTGCGGCATCTGAATTAAAGACCTCCTTGCAGAACACACAAGTAGGTACTGTAGGTTCGAGCTTTTTCAAGGTTACCTATCGAAAAATTCACGTAATTTGGGATCTTGCCGCAATGCCGCCTGCAATGCCCCTTTGTTGATCGTATGCCACCCCCGGTTACGACGGAGAGTAGCCCAAACATCGGGGTGTTTGGGGTTCTTAATTTGATAAATAGTCCCCCTACTTCCAAGAAGAGGACAAAGTTCAAGGCCATTGATCTTTGCCAACCTGTTCTTTTTCAAAAACGGGGGCAACAGCTTGATCAACTCGTCAAAGCGTTTACAGACCGGCAACTTTCCGTCCTCAATAACGGTCGAATTTTTACCGTCGTTTAAGGTTTCCTCGGTCTTTTTGACTTTGATTTTTTTAAGTATATCGTTCTTTTCAGACATTTTGTTCCTTAACCATATATTGAAATGGAGGGACTTTATTTACGTCTTTGAAATCATCAAGCGTAAACATATAAATCTTGTATTCGTTAAAGGTAAGTATAATCTTGTTTATAGGATATTTAATATTGAGGTTAGCAAGTATGCAAGCCTGTGTAGTGCAAACAAAGTTACAGGACGAGTGCGCTTTGTTGACAATAAGTAAAGGCATACCATGAGGAAAGGATTCGGCCTGCCTAACTGCTTGCTTCCAATACTTGAAAAAGTCACCCCCGCCTGAAAGCAAGAGATCAAAACGTATGCCTTGAACATATTTAACCTCTATAACGAGGTTAAACTTTTCCAGGTGTTTAAATCTGCCATCCCTTATCCACAAGCCATTTGGCACAACATCTCCTGGTCTCATTGCGGAAGGGTGCGCTCCTGAATCATCCGCTCGGCATAAAGGCAAGTCTTTATCAATACGACCCCCTTTGGGTTTCTTAATACCAAAGAAGAGATCGCTCAGGACCTCGCACATTGTCCGCTCGTAGCTTTTCCAAGTCTTTGGCATTTAAGACCTCAAAATGGGATCTCGGTATCAGGTTCGGGTTCAGTAACCAACTCTTTTATCCTTGCCTTAATGGTACTTAAATCAGAAGCATCGAAGCTCAAATCCTTCCTACCCCTGCATCGAACAATCGAAACTTTGAAAGGAGAAACAGGACTGCCGTTTAACAGCACATCATTTAAGACTGTTTGAACTATAATATAGTTTTTTAAACCAAGCTCCGCAACTATTTCTGCTGGGTTGTGTATAAAGTTTTCTACAATACCAGCACCAACCCTGTAAATGTTACCATAGCTATCGGGGTATTCCTTAAAATACTTAGGCTTATCAATCAATGCCAGTAGGGTTTCAAGGTCAATTATAATAACTCCAGTAGTATTGGTAATCAAGTGTTTAATCACTGAAATGAAATTAGCATTCCCCCCATCGTGGAGCCTTTTAAAAAATGACCTGACACTTTTATATTTCCAAAGAGCATACCAAACATCAAAGCCATCGTCAAGCAATTTACCATAATTGTTTAATTGGGTTTGTGGGATATTGATCTGACTACATGAAATTGATTTCGACTCCACCACAACCTTTTTTCCTTTAAGCAATAAATCAGGGCAAATTGATCTCGCGGAGTCATCAATTAAAACATCGGCATCAATTATTTTAGACAGCAACAATTCATAAAATTGACCAATCAAAGGATTCATTACCTTGTAACTGCTTATGGCCAAATCAGGAGCTAAATCGTTACCATCTAAAAGTAGGGCTGAGTCCGTTTCCCATTTAAATGATAGCCTTGCACGAGGGAACTTTGTTTTATACGCTAAAACTGCTTACTCCATTTTCACGGCGTATTTCGATTTTGTCGGTAACCATATCATTGAGCAAACTGTGTGTAATAATAAAATATTGGGCAGACTTTTCCGTTAGGTATCTCAGTAGCATCTCTCTCCCCAAAGTATCAAGCCCATCGAACACCTCATCCATCAAAACAAAGTCAAGTAGGAAGCCGCCGGCGCTTTGAGCAAGCGTCCGCTGTGCAAGAGCGCAAGCCAAAGCTATACGCTGGCGCTCGCCCCCTGAAAACGTGCCAAAGTTTCTCCATCTACCCTCTTCGTCACAAACATCAATTGGGAAGTCAATAGAGTTTCTGCCCTCATCCACTTTCAACTCAAGCTTAATCCTAAAAGGAACACCCATCAGGGATAAGTTATCATTGGCAAGTATCTCAAGCTGAGGCACCGCTTTATTAAGTTCAGACATCCTGAACCGGGGTAACTCGCGTATCGCCAAATCATGCCTTGATACATAAAGAAGTAATTCGTTAATCTTATCCTGTATAGATTTCTTACGTTTAAGCGCGGCTTCAACTTGGTTTTTTATCGCTTGCAACCCTTTAAGGTTTATTTCCGATTGTTTAAGTAGTCTGGAACACGAGTCTATATCGCTTTTTAAACTATCGCGCTGTATCTGCAAAGCCGTTACATCCCCTTTACTTTTCAATTTATCTAACTTTGCAATTATACCAGCACGAACTATTCTCAATTCATCAGACAATTTTTCACCCTTATCTGAAAGCTCCTGTAACTTTATTGAACCATCGGAAAACTTATTTATCTTTTCCATTAAGGTATCATATTCCCTTTGCGCTATTTGGCTTTCACGTAAAAATGTATTCTGCTTCTCAATAGCATCCCTTACCTTTAAAATATCGTCTCCCTGCTTTTTTACGGCATCAAGGTAAGCTTTCTGTTGTGAAACAAGGAGGTTTACTTGTTGTTCATGCGAATCTTTGTCAAAGTGCTGTAAAGTATTACCAACCAATAACAAATTAGAACCACAATCAGGGCATTTATACCCACGACCAACCGCATTTAACCGTTCAATTTGTTGTTTAGCATTCTGCGCCTCAACCGCGCAATTAGATTTGTTGGTCTGCTTTTCCTCAAGTTTTTTAGAGAGGTCCACAATAGTAACATTGATCGCTTTAACATCTCCAATATTCTTTTTACAGTTATCCCTTTGCTTTTTCAACTCCGGTAATTCAGCAAGCCTTTTTTCAAGCATATCAAATTCAAGGCGTATGGGGTCAAGTTCCTTACGTTCCCGCCTTTCAAGTGCCCCAAGTTCCTGATTTAAGACAAGTTCTTCCTGTAATAACTTTTCCACATCGGGCAATGCCAAATATTCCTTTTGCAGACCATCTATATCAATTTTCAATCTTGTAATCTGCACCCCTGTATTTTGGCATCTCTTATAAATGTCATTCCCATCACTTCCAATTGAACTTTCCACTTCCGCCAAAGCACTGCGCTCGCTTGCAAGTGAAAGCTCAAAACCTTTCCTGCTTTCCCTCACTGCTTTCAGTGCGACATCAATTTTATCCAAAGAAAGGTATTTTGTGAGTAGATTAACCCTATCCGCGGAAGTTGTGTCAACATCGGCAAACCCTTTTACATAATCAAAAGTCAAATATACCGTATTGAGGAAGGCTTTGAAGGATTCCTTTGTGTCATCTGTAACACCTATAATTTTATTCAACACCGGCTGAGTTTTCTTAACACCCACGCTATCGCATAAAACCTCATTGTTCAATTCCACCCGCAACTTGGGGCCTGTTTTAGTAAACTCTCGTGATACAAGCAATACTGCGCCGGTTTTATTGTCAACTAATTTTACCCATCCCTTACCCTGTAAAGTTTTCTGCCCAATGTTTAGAATCTCGCTACCCTTGCCAGGTATATCACCCATCAGCACAAAGGAAATGATATTAAAAAATCCGGTCTTGCCGGAAGCATTGCTATCGGACTGGTTAGAATCAAGGTTCTTACCAACAACCAACCAAACCTTATTATCAGTTGACAGCTTCAATTGGGAACCTGTAAATCTCTGCAATCCTTCGGCACCAACCTCGGCAATACGAAACATCGTTAATCCTCTAAATGAATGGCTACCAAATCAGAAACTGAGGTGCCAATCAGGTTCGATTGACAATATACTTTCCAGCGCAATGGTAGCGTTCCTTCAATGGGGGTGTCTAAATCTGTCACCTCGTCAGAGGAACGCTGAGGATCGTCTGAAAACACGCGGTCAAATACAAAGCGTTCAACACCCGCGTCCATAACTTGTTTTCTAATACGGACAATAGGTAAAAGTGAAAGCAGATCACGGGGGCCTTTAAAGACACATTGCAGTATCTCAGGGACTTTTTCAGGCAGTTCAATGCTGATTTGTTCAACATCATCGAGTTCGGTGAGAGTAATTTCAAGCCGTAACATATCCCAATCGGGAACTTGAATATGCCGAACCTCTCTTGGCTTTTGTAATACTCCTTTGTCAGCTTCAAGAGTTACTTTAAGGTAACCTGTTTCAAGGGTACCGTCGTCAATATTGATTCTTGACAAACAACCCGGGTAATGTGTACCAAATTTACCAATAGGCAACCGTTGGTGCTTGTGAATATCACCAAGAAAACAAAGAGGGAACTTGTTTATCCTTTCAATAGGAGTCCCTTTACCTTTAAGCACAAGGGGTTGATTGCTTTTTGCAAGTGAGGCACCCTCGGCGTAGAAATGGCTGAAAAGAACTTGCTGTCCTTCATGCTTAATTGCCAAATGGTCGTAAAAAGGAACAAAGAGCATTGGAACTTGCTTATAAATAAATTCGGTTGCCGATTTAATGTAATAAAAACCAGGCAGGTTACCCTCTTCTCCACCAATTTCATACTGGGAGTTAAACTTATCGGATAGGAAACCTTCGGATTCAAAGGCGCCAACTTGCCCAGACCAATCATGGTTACCAGGAACATAGATAAAGGGAACTTTGCATTGCGCTATTATCTGGGCAACATTTGATCTTAGCCAATTCGGCGGGTTATGACTGTCAAACAAGTCGCCCAAGTAAACCAAAAAGTCAACACCTGAAAGAGAGACGAACTGCTTCAATGAATCCAGCTTTTTAACCGTCCTTGAATTACTACCACCTTCGAGGGATCTACCAAGTGGCTCAATCGCTTTAAAATGACTGTCTGCCGCAACCGCAAAGGAGAATACTGACATTGGGTTATCTCTTTATCCTGGCCAAGCTGAAAACAATACCAATAGAATTCTTGATTGAGTTTATAAATAAATCCACAATATCGTTAGGGACATCCCTATTGTGCGATCTACCTTTATAAAGTCTGGATGATAATCCAACTATCCTGCAAACAGTTTCAGCCTCATCATCCGACAAGTCAAATTCTATAAAAGATTCCTTTATACGCTTCAACTGTTTCTCATCAATTTTCATTACTTGTTCCCCATAAGAATTTTTCTTATTGTGTCGGATGACTGCACAGATTTTTTTATGGTAGACTCACCGCTATAAGTCATCGTAGGACTTTCCACATTATTAAAGTCTTCCCCGGTACCATAAACTTTATCCCACAAGTCGGGGTGTTCTGTTAAATACTCTACAACGGCTTGCCCCCCGTGCAATTTAGTAGGGTTACCCGCAACTTTGTAATAACCCCCTCCAAACTCTTCCACAACGCCCTTCTGCACCGCTATCTTAATGACAGCCGCATCAAGTTCCTTAAAGGTTCCATCGGCGAGATCAAGAGTCAAAGTGGTCTCTTTGAAAGGAGTGCCCACCTTGTTTTTTACGTTGCGAATTTGAATGATTTGGTAAAGTGGTGCACCGGTTGCATCGCGTTCCTTTGATACGCCTTTTTTGGTAAACTGCCAACGTATGCTTACCAAATGTTTAATAGCTTGCCCGCCGGGAGTAACATTGTCAACATTAACCATCCCGGAGGTATCAACGCCCGATCTGAGTTGGTTAATTAAATAAACAAAGCTACTTGATTGCGATAACCTGTAAGTATTGCCATCATCCCAACGGAAACCCGACATTAAATCCGGCATCAGCACTTGTGAAAACAATTTGGCTTTTGCCAAGGACTCATTCATTTTGAGTTGCCGCTCATCATCTAAACTTCCATCCTCTCTCACATTTCCATATTTGTCCTTTTTCAATAAGCGATCCCCCACCGATCTCGGCACAAGTGAAGCCAAACAATCAAGGACGATTAAATCAAACAGATTCACAATACCCCATTTAAGAGCACGAATGTAATCCTCAGCGAATACAAGATTATCCGGGACGAGTGTTTGACTGAGGTCTTGCCCCAAACGCTGAGCCCAAGATCCAACGAAGGCACCTTCGGCGTCAAGCCACAAAACTTTAAAATCGGGATTGTGCCGTTTACCCGAAGCGGCAAGGAAGTGGCCAAACGTAGATTTACCACTTGATTCAAAACCGTGACCTTCTGCGGCACGTCCGATAGGTATTCCCCCACAATCCGATAAGTGAAAGTCTATGGAACGTAACCCAGTAGGGAAAACTTCGACTTTGGGTAGGCAATCGGCAGTTTGAATATCTGCCTTGAAGGTATTGGCAAACGACTGCGATAACTCTTTTATATCAGGCATCGGTTATTTACTTATTTATTACAAAAAAGGGGTAAGCATACAATATTAAAAAGTATAATAACTCCAATGCACCAACTTACAAGCCAAATAGCCGTAATCTTGGCATTCTTATCCTGCTGATCCTGTTGAAGCATTTAGTTATTTCCTTCTAAAATTGTGGGGGCTGGTTTGTTGTCTTTCGAGGTGCGAGGAGACATCACCCCGCCAGTTCCCCCACCAAAAGACTAATAAAAAAGGGGGAGGAAAAACAATCAAAACCTCCCCCTTCTTGGTAAGGCAACGTCTACCAGCGGCGACCTGATTTTTTAGCCGCGGCAGGTTTGCCTTGCGCTGTTTCAGTCGGCTTTGCCGGTGTAGTAGCGGCGGCAGTTCTTGGGGTAGTGGCTGGCTTTGCAGTAGCCACAGGAGCTTCAACCACAGGCTTCAAGGGTATCGGACGAGTAACCGGTGCGGCAGGTTTGGCACCAATGAGCTTTGCAAGCTCACCCGGGAAGTATTTTTCAAATCCTTCCCGAGAACAATCTTGCTCCTTCCACTTGGCAAAGGTGATCTTGGCGACCATATTCTGCGGTTCAAAGTTGTCAAGCACTTTCGTCAAATCTTCATCGGACGCCCATCCCAAACTTTCTGCGGTAGGTAGTTCTGAATCGGTGCCGGTGTTTAGATTAGTTTCGCCGCCGCGATCAGCCGTATCTGCGCCCAATAAATCCGCTGATGTATCGTTCAATGCTTGTTGATCTTGGTCGAATGGAACACCGGCGGTCTCAGTGGATTCAGATAATTGCGCTTCCTCAATTTCAGGGAGGGGTTCTGGAGTTTTAGGTGCAGTTCGACCTCGCGCCACAGTCGGAACCTTAGGTGCACTTGCAGGAGGTGCATTTAAAGCGGGAGCACCCGAAGGAGCACCGGAAGGCAATTGGTAGGCGATTTGCGCTTTTTCAAGCTCTTGAACCACCACCCGCGTATCAACAAATACCGGGAATTGATTTTCACCTTCAAGGGCGCCGAGGTTGATAGGCGTTTTTACGAACACTTCACGTATCTGGTCATCCGTCATTGGTGCCGTTTCAGCGGTGAGGTCGATCTGGTTTGCTTCCAAGGCTTCAAGCTCTTCCGGCGAAAAGCACTTTCCAACGAGTTCCAAACTTGGCGCCTCATCCAGCAAAGTTGCTGGCAATTGATCCCTGAAAGGCGCATCATAAGCGGAAACATTGTATGAATGCCTGAATTCTTCCGGGCCGCCTCGTGAATCATCCCTTGAATGTTCGATAATGCACCTAAAGGTATACATCGGGCCAAACATCAGATTGCCAGGACGCTTCGCGGACAGCTTTTCCTGCAACTTCTTCAATGCTTCCCATGCGGACCAGGGCATCAGCACTTTCTTCACAACCGGAGGGTTGTCGCTGTCATCGAAGGCGAGGATGGCGTAATGGGTTGAAGGCGCCAATCTTGACCTCGATCTGCGGTTCAGGTCTTTTTCGTCAAGCGGGTGGCCATCACGTTCCCCCACAAGTTGGAAGTATTTCTTGCGGGAACCTTGGTCTGCTTTTTCGATTGAATCGAGAACCACCGAATCGCCCGTAATGCAGGTAAAAGACGGTTCCATGGTCATCGTTGTCGGATTGTAACGTAACACAGGCACCCAACGCCGAACGTAGCGTTTCAAACCCCCAATTGGGTGTAGGGTATAGGTGCCTGGTTTGTTAATAGGTATAACCAGAGCATCTGACTGCTTTTCCTCTTGGCTTGCCTGATTTCTGGTCACCCCTATCGGCGACTGGTGAACGGACATAGTTTTTTCCTTTACTGAATATGATTTTAATTACAGTCTAATATACTGATTTGCTTTAGCCGGGATCTCGGTTTGTGCGCTCCGTAAAGCGCCGTTTCGATATTCCCATAAGGAAGGACGTCCTATCTTTCAGTATATCGTCAACCTTACTAAGGATAGATATATCCCGCCTAAGGTCTGCTAATTGGTTTCGCATCGTTTCCCAAATAGATTTGGTCATAGGGTCGGACAGCATTTTGGCGAGCTTCTCATCTTTGGTTGCAGACAGCGTAGCTTGCGTAATCTTACCTCCTTGCATCGCCTGTTTCTCCATAGTAAGGTCCTGCATAGCTTTATTTAAATGCTCAAGCTCAAACATTGAAAATTCATTTTCAATATTTTGGAGGTGCCGACCCAACACAGCGTAAGCGACACCCACGGATACTCGATATTCGCTCGAAGCATCCAGGGACTTGTCAATTTCCCTGTCATCCTGGTCAGTTAGACTTGAACGCCCGTAGTAAAGAATCTCTCGCATATTGAGATCGAGCTTTGACTCCCCGACATGGATTCTTATGGATAACAGTTCCTCAGGTATAAGCGGGTCGTAACTCAAAGGAACAAGGTCGGGTTTGGGTAAGTGCTTGGGGACAGCACCCTCATCAATAGCATCGTTGCGGGATACGCCAACTTTGGCGATTGTTTTGGGTTTCATGCCTGGCATTTTAATACCTCTTTATTTTTTTAAGCCGCAAGCCTTTCAAGGCAATGCTTACAATTGTTTCGATCCGGTGTGTGAATAGCGTCTGCAATTGAAAAAACGCAGGTGTCCTCGGTCTTAACACCACAAATAGGTTTTCCTTGTTCCCCAATATGAACAACTAAAGGTATCTCCCAAGGCTTATCAATGCTTAGATCATGCAATATGGGAACTTCCATATCTGGGTGGGGTTTTTCCAAAATGGCCAGGTTTATTGTGTCTATCAATTGTAATATACAATCATAACGGGTTTCAAAACCCATCAT
>Ga0315284_10010857_pt1 | contig 12977 bp, 9 predicted proteins | sample YL17G09_16_MG_FD_203696 | JGI IMG/M metagenome (GOLD analysis project Ga0315284, IMG submission 203696) | Sediment microbial communities from Yellowstone Lake, YNP, Wyoming, USA - YL17G09_16 | ecosystem: Environmental > Aquatic > Freshwater > Lake > Sediment | place: USA: Wyoming | collected... | reverse complement strand
TAGTCTGGTGCGACGAAATACTTATTGGTGGCTATTTTGAGCTGTTTTCCACAGTACCTGCACTCTAGATCTGTGGGGGAAACTACTTCTAAACAGGTAGAACAAACCTTCAATGGTTCGACAGTTGGTCTCATACGTTTCTCCTAGTTAAGTTTAGATTCAAAGTTCTTATACCTTTATGGAGGCTCTTTTTATGAAATTTTCTCAACCCAATACTTCCCAAAGCTCTTTCGGTATTCCCGATCACGTCAAGGAGGCGGGAGAAAAGTTTAGGCAGGCTCGGGAGGATGCGCAAGCCAAAGCAGAAGACGCTCTGAAAGCAGATCCCGTCTATGACGGGGGTTACGTGACTGCCCCCGAAGCCGAGAATCAGCAGGACCCTTCAGAATCCGCAGAATCCCCAGGAGAAGCTACCGCATCTTCAGATCCCCTCGTAGATGGGGCTAATCCTATAGAAATTCTAGAGAAGATGGGAGTTTTCCTGGAAGATGAAGACTATCATAAAATCGTCTTTAGAGGATTTTTGGAAAAAGATGTGATCGTTGTGCCTGCGTTTAAAAAAGCTCGCCAATTGTCTGTTACCTTCAAGACCTTAAGCGGTCAGGAATACGATTATGTGGATGAGTTGGTTGCCGAGGATCTTCGGGATATGAGGATGACTCAGCAGGGGTATGACACCAGGCGGAGCATGTGGGTGCTAACCTTTGGGGTTTCCAAGATGGATGGTAAGCCAATTTGCCAGCCAGCAATGTCAGTCACAACCAAAGGAAAACAAGTAGATGCCAAAGCTACCGCGCGCCGAAAGCGGGACGTCCTGGGACTTATGCACCCAGCAATCCTGTCAAAAATGATCCGGTACCACGGTGCGATCACCCTGGCCATCAACGAGATTGTTACAACCCCTGAGGCGGAGTACTTAAAAAAGCCCTAGCCTCCCCGCGGGGCCTAGCGCGGGCCGAGCTGGTGCTTCGGCAAGTCAACTATCCGATGGGGTCTCGACAAGAGACGCTGGCCATCGCGGCCCTGACTCGAAAACGATACACACACTTTATGACGACCTTAACTGTTGTTAATGCTATCATTCATGTAGGCAACGGAATAATTTCCGCGATAAGCGGCGGATCCCAGGCGAACGGTGAAGGAGACAAGCTAGAAAAAACGCTAGCGTCTCTTAAAGATCTGTTAATACCAGAAGATACATTTGACAAAGAGAGCAAAGTACAGAAAGCTCTAAGAACATTGAAAGAGGAAGTCGCTAAGGGGCCGCTACAAGTTCGGGCTATGTCGACCGGAAGTAAAACAAGCGGACGAATTATTAGGCGTCGGAGTACAGATGTATCCTCAGGAACAACAACCGAACCTTGATGTTTATCAGATGAAGCAGGAGCTCGAAGCTCAGGTCCAGGCATATAATCCAAGCTACGGCGACTACCAGTCTAATCTCACGCAGGCCAGAACGGCATATGGTGACGTTCCCGCCATGCTGATGACCGGGGGCGCGTATGCCGGCGCAAGTGCCGGCGGCGCTGTGCGTGGCATGGGCAATTTGATCTCAGATGTGGGCGCACACATCAGACCCGCCACCTACACCCCCTCCGCCAGGGTCGTAACAGGATACTATGGGCAGTATCAGCAGGAAACAGGGCTTTTTCGCAGCGCTGTGGGGGCTATGGGCTTTATGACCCCGCCTCGGGGCGTATCCGGCTATATGTATGGCTACAATAATGCCTCGGATCTTGGGGAACGCGTTGGGGGCCTCGCAGCCTCTGCAGGATTCATGGCCGCCGGACTTGGTGTTGGTGCCCCAATAGGATCTGCCATAGGCGGAGGAATTGGGGGACTCGGGGGAGCTGTGGGGGCCGCGTTCTCCCCACTCACTATGGGAGCAGGAGCCGTTGTAGGTTCTCTCGCAGGAGGCCTGGCAGGCTATGCTGCAGTTGATGCTATTGCTGATGTCGTAGCGCAAAGAAGGCAAATGAACGCCTTTTTGGAAACCAGCAGTTTCCGATATGTGGGAGCTGGGAGCTCGATGGCAGATCCCCGTCTTGGCTCGGGAATGGATCCGCGCAGCAGGAGGCAGGCTACAGACTTCCTGCATAAGATGGATGTTCGCGATCCCTCGATGAATATGGATGATCTATTTAACGTCCTTCAGGGGTCCACGTCACTTGGTCTGTTTGCGGGCACCAAGGATATTGACGACTTCAAGACCAAGTTCAAAGAGATAGTCGACGGCGTGAAGGTAGTATCTAAGGCCCTGCACACCTCGCTCCAAGAGGGACTTGCGGTCATGAAGGATCTCAAGTCAATCGACATCACCCCGGGGCAGATGGGAAAAGTTGCATTCCAGGCAGAAGTCGCAGGCAAGATTGCCGGCAAAACCCCCTATGAAATAGTTAATCTGGGTCTTCAGGGGGCGGAGCTGTTTCGAGGTACTGGCATCGAGATGAAAATTGGATACCAGGCCAACGTCATGAATATCTCTGCCGTCCGCGCTGCTCGAGATGCGGGGATACTCAGTCAGGAGGCCATCAACCAGGCGGGTGGGGAAGAGCCTCTTGCACAGCAAATGACCTCAAGAGGCTTGCAGTTTATGCAATCCTCGTGGGGAAGGGGACTTGGGGGAGCGTTCTTTAAATCTGGTATGGGCCCTGGTGGATTTGATCGTGGTGCATTCATGAATCAAATGGCGACAGGGAAAATGGGCCTCGCAGATACTTTCCTGCAGATGGGTAGGAACCTTGATGAGCCCGGAAAAGTTATCGAGTATGAGGCCTATCAAGACAAGTTCATGAGTGCGATGGGCAAAACCTTTGGGGGCGATAACCAAATCATGTTGGGCCATGCCATCATGCAACAAGCCCAATATCTCGTGGATATGAAGGCCACTCCGGATATCAAGGCGGCTTTCCGTCTCGTAGCCCAAAGAGACGCTAACATGTCTCCTGGCGAAGCTGATCTGCTGATGGGAACCATACAGGGTGCTCGTCAGTCATATGAGGGAAAAAGAAAGGCTGTTCGCAATACCGCTATGCAGAGATCCGTAGATGAGGCGCTGTCCACACGCGGGGTGTCCTATGGCGTAGCGGCGCTATGGGATGTTGGTAAAACTTACCTAGAGCCCGCAGTAGCTATGGGCGAAGATGTCATCGAAGGAGTTAAGCAGTGGGGGATTAAAACCTGGGAAGAAAAAGGCGTTGGCATCTACCGTTATAACGTAGAAACGTCCCCCTACGAAGGAATGGGTGGGCGCACGTTAGTAGCACCCACAGCCCCACAAGAACTCAAAAGGTTTTCTAAAGTAGACGTCTCACCAGGAGCAGCGACACTCAAAGAATCGCAGATGATAGGCGACTATAAGAAAAGATTGCGCACAGGTGCTGAAAACGGTGATTTGCCACCATTTGCATCTACACAACAGGCAGTTGAATATCTTACCCAAAAACCTATCGGGCAGGTCTCGGATGACGAATATCGAGCAGCATCGCTCGCCATTAAACAGCAAGCGGGTGACCGCGGAGGAAGAGATACCTACGCAGTCGAAAAAGGCCCAGCAGCAGGTCTGGCAGGATCGGACATCAGCCCCGTTGGTACCAAAGTTGTTAACGCGTTAGCCTCCCAACTGATAAATGATGAAGAGAAGATGAAACTAAGCGGGGGCAAGTCAACAGCACCTGTCGTTAACCTCGATGTCGGGGCAGGAACTTGGGTTAAAGAAGGCGTTGGTGTTTTGGCTGCCCTACCAACTACGCTTGTAGGCGCTGGGCTTATGACGGCTGGTGCTATAGGTACCACAATAGGCACAGCCATGATGTTTACGGGGGTAGGCGCGATTCCAGGAGCCGCAATTACCGGAGTCTCTCTCGCCGCTGGAGCCTACGGCTCCTATCTTGTGGGGCATGCTCCTGGCGCCTATGCAGAAGGTCGTGCCGCTATGGGCCCCGAGAAGAACGTGGGGCGGCAGTTTGAGGATGCTGTTAAGGCACTAGAGGCCACACACCCCGAACTCGTTGGTACCTTTGTGCCGAAAACCGTTGCAGCACCTGGAGATAAGATTATTCGCGAAAATTCCGATGGTACGGTTGTTGTCACTACCGACGAGAAACTGGCTATAGCCCAGGGGGTAATGGATCAAAAAGCCATGACGTTAGAGGAAGCAAAAGGTGCCGGAGGCGTTCCAATAGATGTCAAAACTGCTGGAAGAGCCCTGGTAAGTCAGCCCGGTCAGGGGCCCGTAACATTAGAGACGATGGCGCAATCCTGGTACAAAACCTCGTACGGTAAGTTAGATAAAACTCAGATGTCTGGATTTCTCCTAACAATCGATAAACTCAATACCCTGGGATTCCCACTCGGCACTGAGCTACTCGAAAAGGAGCGCCAAGATCTCGTAACAGGTCAGCGGAGTCTTGATAGTATCGCTGCTATGACTATTTTTGCCACTGAAAAGGCTAATGAGGCTATCGCAGGGGCGGTCTCTGAAAATCTTACGGCCTCTGGGGGCGCCCTAGAAGGTATGCACGGGCTAGACCAAAGAACTATGGAGCTTCTTGCGCGTGAGAAGGAGGCTGAAACGCCGGAAGAGAGGCTAAAATATAGAAACGCGGCTCGCGAGTCCTACCTTATGGGGGCTAAAAAAGCGCGGAAAACACCATCCGCTAGAGAGCTTGTGAAAGTAGATGAGGCGTTCGAAGCGGTACTTACCTCTAAAGAAGCACCTCTTTCTGTGGTAGCTAGCAATCTAAAGGCCCTGGATAACGCGGTAAAGAAAACCGGAGAGCGAAATATACTTACAGGGTTCGCACTTGACGTTAAAGATATGGAAGATAAATATCGCCCACAAGCGCGGGAGTGGATCTCAAGAGTTATGGGGGATAAGGGCTATGAGGCGCTGACTCCGGAAGCTCTTGAGAAAATGGATCCCGGGCTTAAAAAAGCTATCGGCGCTACCTCATGGGGTGGTGCGATTCTTGCTAAAGAAGCGGACATTAAATCTCTAGGAGAACTTAAATCAAAGGTCGCAGACGAAAAAGACACGACCTCAAAAGAGTTCCAAAACAAGTACACGAAGATGGTTGAAAACCTAGACATGGATGCCTCTGTTAAGCAGGGGCTGAGTAAAAATGTTGGGGCAGGAAAAGAAGAACTTACGCGATCTATCACCGAAGCTATGGATCGCGTGGTTACTACTTTGAAGTCTGGCGAGGGGAATAAACAGGGAATCTCTACTGCACCCAGAGGTTCTCCAGACGTCTCTACACTCGCCCAAGGAACAGGACAAGAGCAGGATTCAGTCCAGATGAACATTAACGTATCCGTACTGACAGCGTTGGAGTCCCTGAACAAGCATCTAAGAGATCTTAAAGGTAATAAGTGATGGCGGGCATACCAGCAAATAAACCTACAATTACCGACGAGCTTGTCGAGACAATGAAGACCATTGAGGGCCTTCCGATCAAGCGGCAGGCGCCTACGCCTTGGTCACCCTATCTTGATGAAGCGAAAAACTGGACAATTGGTTACGGTCACAAGATGTCTGAAGAGGAGGTTAAACGATACAAAGGAAAGGAGATCTCCCCGGAAGAAGCCGATGACCTGTTAAAAAAAGACATTGTCAAGCACCAGAAGGATTGGATTGGAAATATCACAGTCCCCCTATCCCAGAACCAGCTAATTGCCTTGACCTCTTTTGCATATCACGGTGGTCCAGGTGCTATGAAAGCAGTAACCGCCAGGATTAACCAGAATGACTGGGAAGGCGCCAAGAGCGAGATGCTTTCTTGGAATAAAATGACAGTCACGGACACCGTAACGGGAGAAAAAAGAAAAGTAACAAATCAGGCTTTCGTAGAGAGGAGGGCTTGGGAAACAACTCGCCTGGATCTGGGAGATGACGCCGCCGATGCCGCGTCGTCCTACAATAACCGTAAGGGTTTAGTTCAGCGTGTCTTCGATTACTTTAAGTCTCCCCAACCCAAGATGTGGGACCGACCTGAGTTTGATACAGACATAGTAAGAGGAGAAAACGCACGGGTATTAGAGGGCTTGAGGGTGCTCTGCTCCGAGATGGGGGCAACTGAGATCCCCTTTGATATTGACGAGGTTCTCTGGACTCGTAAGACTATAATGGAGGGGAGTGGGGGGATTCATGGTTAGCAAGATTAAGAGCGAAGAACAGTTTATTTTCAGCACCGACATAGGGTTTATGCAGGTGGCCGTGCAGACTGTTACTGGATACGATGTGGAAGATATTGTCCGGGATCGAGCAATATCCCAGGCCCGGGCGATACAAATGCTAAACCTAGGTAAAAGTGTAGATCCTGCGAAGCTTCTGGGCTCACGGTCTATAAAGTCAATATGGCTTAATAACGAAGAGGAGCTCCTGTCATGAGTGAAAAAGGAGGCCGTTACGTCCCCGCTGGGACCGAAGATCTTAGAACGAGCTCTGATGCACCTCCCCCAACTAGAGTTAGTTACGGCGAAAAGACCGGATACCAGGGCCATGCGGCGGCCGCCCCAACTACAACTACAACCACGTCTGGGGAAAGCACGGCCGGGTACGTGCCCTCAGCACGTAGCGGACCGCCGGCGCCATCTAAACCAAAGGAAGAAGACGTCAGAGAAAAGAAGAAGAAGGCAAACGAGGCTGACAAGAAGGCAGAAGTCATAAAGATTGCTGCAGTTCCCAAGACAGACGAAAGTTTGGGGGGTGTAAAAAAAGAGATAATGCCGTCCGATAAGCTATCCTTCGCTGACTACTACCGAAATAAGGGTCGTGGTGTGACCCCCAGAGAACTCGCTACACCTGCCCCGGCATCGCTTCGTATTTATGGTAAGAACAAGGACACAAAAAATAAGTTCGCCGATCTACTACCGGCTTATGGAAAGTTTTTTCTAGAGAGCGTGCAGGAGAGTCATGCTGAAAGGTCACAGATCGTAGAAACTTTCGGAGACTTCTATGTGTTCATGTATGGGGAAAGACCCCCAGTATACAACTTCTCAGGGAGCCTTTTGAACTATCAAAACGCCAGTTGGGCAGAAGACTTTATGTTCATGTATGAGAGGTATCTAAGAGGTACCCAATGCGTGAAGCGAAATGCAGTAGCTATTGTAACCTACGGAGGAAGGCAAATAGAGGGTCTTCTTCTTAGTATGAGTACGCAGACTACAGCTATGATTGAAGGAGCCGTAGGTCTTCAGTTTAGTGTCGTAGTATTTGATCGTAAAACATATAATTTTTCTGAAGATCTGGGTTACTTTTTTAATCCCGACGCCCCTGGAAATGAATACAGCAGCAGCCCAGAATGGCTGGATATTCTAGAAAAAACTGCTGGAAGGAAGGGTGCAGGAACTTCTCAGGCAAATATTAGCAAAGCCGAGAATAGCGTTAAAAAGGTAGCAAACGGCGGGCCGAGCAACACTGCGCAAGTAAACGGGGCGTAACGGAGGATACATGGCACTAGGTAGGCCTCTTGGGGCTAAATTATTTTTGGAAGGGATTGAGATCCCGTTTATCGGTGCAACTTTCACTAGCACCGTAAATCAGGCGTCCATAGCTTATATCGACCTAGTACCCCACGCGTCGATCAACGATGTAAAGCCGAGGACCTTGGTCCAGATTTTTGTCAGAAACTATATGGACCCTGGACCTAACTGCGTGTTTCCGTACGTACTGGCCTGGGAGGGAGAGGTATTTGGATATAACTTCGGAAAAACCCCCTCCTCACGTTCTTTTTCCATTTCTTGCATAGATATTAGTGGTAACTGGGATTGCGCGATGGCGTATTATTTTAACGCGCAGCAGTCTCTCGGTTCCGGAAGCGCTCCCAGAGCGTCCCAAGCCGCCACCCAAACCGATGTTAGTAAGATGAAACAGCGTGTGATAACAAACACAGTTTCCGAGCAAAGCTTTTTCATTCAAAAAATAAGAGATACCTTAGCTGAAAACGCTAAACTTGCGGCTGCTGACAAGAAGGATTTTCTAGATGGTTTTATTGCGATCTATGATTTCATTGGTTATGTAAACGAATTCTTTCGTTCCGCCAACGATCGATTGCGGATAAGCGACAAGATCGTGCTTCATTCCAGCAAAAAGCTTCTGGAGATGCTTGAGGAGAGTGAGGCATTGAAGTGGTTCATTGGAATTCCCGGAAAGTCTTCTGGGTACTCCACATTAAGGACGGTAATCCAAGACTTTCTAAGTCTTATGTTTCACGATTGCACAACCATACCCTTCCCAGCTGCAGTAAAGAGAAAAGCTGCGTTTACGTCTAGAGGTCCGGGAACTAAGCGGGATAGTCTAAGAGGCGCTGCTGATAAAACTACCGTAGGAGCATTTGCATTCAAACCCAATCTTTATATGATGCCGCCTCCTGCATGCAACATATTCTTCCCCGATGAGTACTCTAACTTTCAATTTTCTAGAAACTTCTTTAAGGAACCTACACGTCTTATTTATATGCCAGAACTTCCAGCAAGATTCGGAGTGGGGGCGGCAGCTGTATACTTACCTCATGTTTATGAGCCGCCCAGTTTTGAACAGTATATGCTTGGAGAAACCAAGAACTGGAAGCCTTATAGAGGTACTGATGGGATGCTAATTCCAGAAAAATCCGATCCTGGACACTGGGGGGAAGAACATACCAAATCCAACGAAGATGACTTTAAAAAGTTGGATAACAATAATAAGCGGGAGTATTTTTTCCTCACCAACGAGGAGTATATCAAGGGAATCTGGATGGCCCGTGAGAGTATGATGCCCGCGACAACTCAGTTTCGTACAGCACTTAGCGAGACATCCGTAACCACAGAAGATGGTAAACGCCTGGGATTTAGTAAGCGCGTTGCACGCTATCTGTTTTATAAAAAGAGGTTTCAAGACAGGTCGTTGCAGATCACATCGCATTTGAAACTCTCGGTGGTCCCAGGATTCCCCGTACTGATTCTTGACGATAGTCATTCACAACAGTCAATGATCGCCTATTGTTCCTCGGTTACCCATAGGATATATGCTACAGAAGGTGGGTATACTAGCACCACTTTATCATATGCTCGTTTGGTTTCTGAGCAGGACAGTTCTTCTACTAACGGGGCTCAGTTTCTTATTCCACCCTGGTTTGATGACGCTATCTTTGGGACGATAAGTACCCCACCAGCAGAATCTAAAAGCGCACCTGAGGCCGTTGCAGGTGCCGGCGCACAGTATGTAGGAGCAGATGGGAAAAAGCTAACTACGTTCTTTGAGTCCCTTCTTGGTAAAAAAGGTTCCGAAGCCCTTACCGATAGATACACGGAAGAGCGTACGCTGGTTGGCGCTACGCAGGCGCTTATTGATGAGTATAAAAAGAAAAAAGAGACCGGAACCAGAGATGTTCAGGCTTTCATAGCAGCAGTAACCGCCCGTGACTATGTGAGGATGAAGGAATATTACACCTTCATGGACGCGACGACTAAAACAAAAGATCCCGATACAGCCGAATGGATTGAGTTTACTGGACCAGGACTTCTGAGAACCGGTAAGCCAGACGAAAGACCCGTAACTCTTCGACGTAATGTGATCATCAAATATCGAAGCATCTTAAAGACACAAAGAGGTTTCCGTGGCTAATACAAGTACAGCTCTTAAGTCTGAAGAAGTTAAGTTGTATCGACACTGGAAGAAAACTCAGTCGACTACATCCTTCCAACAACTTTATTCATCCATGAAGCCACTTCTTCTTAAAGCCGCGAACAAAGCTTCTTACGGGTCAAATATACCCGAAAGCGCGCATCAGATATGGGCAGCTCAGAACTTCTACGATGCACTTAGAACATACAAACCTACTGCAGGCACCGCACTTCAGACCCACATATTCAATACAGTCCATCAAAAAGCCAAGAGGCTTAACTACTTGTATCAGAATCTAGGACACATACCCGAACCGCGGACGATGCAAATAGGACTCTATCAGAACATTAATGAGAACCTTCGGGCAACTCTTGGAAGAGAACCATCTGCAGCAGAAGTCGCAGATCACCTCAACTGGAGTATTAAAGATATCGAAAAGATCCGTGTTGAGATGCAAAAGGACTATGCCATGGATCTTGGCACAGAGGACGTGGGCGTTTACGAATCGTCTATTGACGAAGAGGTGCTCGAATATGTTTATTATGAGCTCGGCCCCGAAGAACAGCTTATGTATGACTATGTCTTTGGCAAGCATGGCAAGCGCCGGATGGTCAAACCCAATCGTAAAATCGACTTTGAGGGCATTGCAAATCAAGCTGGATTCTCGGTATCAAAAGCCCGTGCGTTATGGACTAAGGTTCGCCTTAAAGTTCAAAAAGCTCTGCATAAGTAAGGATTATCTATGAGCGCGCTACTGGATCTTGCCTCAGGACAAGCAAAAGGACTCTATACTCAGGTCACGAGTATGGCGGAGTATTTCACCAAGAAATGTCTTACGTTGCTGGACGATAACGCCACCATGATTATGCAACTCTGGAACAATCCAGAGCAGCTTATAACCGGAGGGCCATCAGAAGCGTTAGAGCAACTTGTTGCTGGGGGCATGGGGGGACTACAATCTTTCGCCGAAGATTACATAAAAAATAATGCTGAAGCGCTTGTCCTCGCTGCCCTGGAAGCCACAGGGGCTATGGATAAAATAGAAGCTGCCGTTCAGTTTGTCCAGAACGCAATAGCTTCGCTGATACTAGCTAATAACAATCTAATATTTCAGATGCTAAAAGAAGTCGCCCATGAGGGCATGGCAAAAATAGCACAAAAGGATCAGATTCTTATAGCACTCGCCGAACTGGTAAAACAACTGTATGTGGCTTTAGCATCACTAGCAGGAACTTCCGCTGAATGGGATCTTTATCATAGTGAGTTGCGTAAAGCTCTCTCACTCGTGGTGTCTGCTAGGTCTGACCTTTCTCTCGTTACAAATACTCTTGAGTCCCCCAATGGCGCGTGGCTCGGCAGACGTTTCGCCGAATCTCTCAAGAAGCTAGAACAGGCCAGGGTGATAATGACCCCACAAGAGGCGAACCCAGCTATTAAGATGATTGATCAGGGCCTGGTGGGGATAAATAAGAATTTGGGAACCCCCAACCCAGACAAAAAGCAATCTGAACAAGACAAAATAGTAAAAAGACAGAGCCGGGTAGACCAGATGGGGGGTATAACAAACAACCTCCAACAGGTGACCAGTAAGGGCTTCAGGGCTTTTAGCATAGCAGGTATAAACAGAACCGTAGGAAGCGGAAACCCTATAAACAAAGGTCTATACTTGTTTGGTACCGGGCTTGCCGAAAACTTCCCCTTTCCGACAACCGCCCAACAACGGCAAGCGCAAATAGCCATCGCCAGGCTCTCAAGTCTCATTATGCAGAAGCTTCAGCATTATCTTCGGCTCACAGGGGAGGTTGATGGTTATGTTCTGGCCTACATTACAGCTATGTCCGCTCTAAGCGAAAGCCTTCCTGGATTCTTGAAAAATTATGTGCTCTCTCTTTTAAAGCGAAACTATGCTCGAGTTGACCAGCTTGCCAGGCATATGGCAAAGACGATTAACGGCGCTGAAGACGCTTACAGCGGCCCCATTATGGTGACTAAGCCGCGCTATCCTGGAGATCCGCATCCCGAGTATCCTGGAGATCCCCTAGGAGACGTCCCGATACCATTCCGACCAAACAGTTTATCTATAACCGTTCAGAATTATAAATGGATTATGGATATTGGCATCATCTTCCAAGCATATCAGATAATACCGGTTAAGCAGCTAAATGACCTGCAGTTAAGCGCCGATGGGGTGGAAGCCTACAAACGATCTGTAGCTCAACTAGAGGCTATGAATGATCTGAAATCTGGCGGCGCTATATTGCGCATGGTGAAGGGGCAGGAGATCCCAGGAGATCTTGAAGCTCAGATAGTCGCTCTAATACTGGAAGCTAACAATGCTATCATAAGCACCACAGTCCGAAGATCGGTTCTGCCTCTTTGTCGAACCATCTTAGCCCGACTGGAATTGGGTCTTGCAGCGGATCATATCATCTATAATATATTCGAGAACTTTTATATGACTCCGCTTCCCTTGCAGGACACCCTTGCTCGTACCTTTGACGCGTTAACAAGTGTTATCGAAAGCTCTGGGTGCACTTTTCTTATTGATGCTCTTAAAAGAGGTAACTTTAAAGACTTTTTTGACACCAGAGGGAAGGGCGCTTCGTATGTTGGTAGGGCGCTGATGGCTCTTGCGCTTCTTCAAAAATGCGATCCAGGGAAGTTCACTATCAAAGGATTTAAACTGAATCAGATGTTTTTGGAGCTTAAGCAACAGGCAGATTTATTAAATATTAACTTTTCTATCAATTTTAACCTTGCGATTTTTAAAAATATTCAGGAATGCTTAAAGTTAACAGGATTCGCTAAAGAGTTTTCGATAGAGGAGTTGATCTGCGGGATTGTAAACGCCGCGTCCAAGGATCTTTCCACCCTCGGTGAAAAGATGAAGGACGTGTTCGGTATAGGGACCGAACAGGGTAACACTGGGGGTGGCAAGGCCTCGACCGGCGCCGCCGCTGGCCAACCCGGCCAGGGAACTATATTATCATAAAGGGATTCGTATGATTGATACGTCAATACTGCAAGTCGATGAAATAACAAGGAGAGTCACTTTAAAATTCAGCCCCAAGGGTGTAAAAGGACTCACAAAGCTGATGCAGATCGTGGTATTATCATTACTTAATAATCCGGGAAAAGATATACTAGACCCAGAGGTAGGCGCAGGAATACCGGAAATGATCGGGATGAATATTGATTCCCAGGATCTTACTGAGATACTGAGCGAGATAACCAGACGCGTCCGAAAATGCGAATCTGAAGTTATTAACAGCCAGATAGGTCTGGATTTAAGTTCAGACGAGCGTCTACAGGAACTACGTATCATCTCTGTCGCCCCTGGTGGTAATACTGGAGATGTCGATGTAACAAT
>Ga0315284_10010855_pt1 | contig 12978 bp, 11 predicted proteins | sample YL17G09_16_MG_FD_203696 | JGI IMG/M metagenome (GOLD analysis project Ga0315284, IMG submission 203696) | Sediment microbial communities from Yellowstone Lake, YNP, Wyoming, USA - YL17G09_16 | ecosystem: Environmental > Aquatic > Freshwater > Lake > Sediment | place: USA: Wyoming | collected... | reverse complement strand
AGCTTCGGCGAGGCGATTGGAGCGTGCGAGTTCGTGACGTTCGACAGCGACCTAGCGAAGGCCTCAGGCTTCCAGCGGATCATTGTGGGTCAGTTGAAGAGCAGCGTCGGCAAGGAGATTCCAGACCGTGAGCTTTCAGCAGGCGAGAAACGCAGGCTGGGTATCTGGCGTAAGCCAAACGGCAGGATTACCTGGTGGCAGGAGATTGTCGGAAAGGCCTGGCATTACCGAAAGGCCCACGGAACGCTCCCCCAGACGGGACTTGACTTGTTCCCCGAGCTTGACAGTGACGCAAAGCTCGCCGAACTGCTGCGGCTGAGCCCCGAAGACGTCCTCTCTCGATACGCCGCGGGGATCGACCCGATTACTGGCCGCTTCTACTCGGATCTTCAGGCGAAGAGTTGGGCTCCGGCAGCAATGAACATGCGAGTCGTCGATGACCCGGAGCAATTGAAAATGCTGTTCCCGCACCAAGTGCTGCCCGTTACTGAGTATCTTCCCGGCGGTGGAGCAAGGGATACGGGTAAGTATAAGCCGATCAAGTCAGCCTGGTACATCACCATCTACGGCGAGAGCCCTGGCTCAGTGCTGTATGACACCATTGTTTATATGGGCTGAGCCGGTTGCTCAGAACCCAATTGGAGGTGTGCAGTGAGTCGTGCCAGACTTAGGTGGGGACCGTGCGCTGCGTTGCTTGCGGTGATGTGCCTCTGGGGGGCCCGGCCCGCTGGAAGCGTGGACAGAGCCACGGACCAATGTTTGATGCAGATGGACTTCTCAGCGAACCTCGCTGCGTGCGAGGTGATACCGCCGGAAAGCCCGGACTACACGGGGGCTTTGTTAGTCGTTGATCTGCCCAGCCGGTCCCTAACCCCCAAAGAGACTCAACTGCTTTCGCATTACCGAGACAACCACGGCTGGCAGTTCGGTTGCGGGCTCACTCTGTTTGCGGCGGTCGGTTTCGCGGAGCAACACGGCAGGGTGCCCTCAGATGGCGCTGAATTCCTAGCCTACTCGAACCCTGAGTATGCCACTGAGGACGGACTGCGGAGACTGGCGCGTCTACCCGGTCCGGAGCGCCTTCATCAGGTCGCGTCAGCGCTGAACCCTGCCACCGGCCGCATGTACACGACATTCGAGTCGGCCCAGTGGTCTCCCTTTGGCGTGCTCATACGCAAGGAGCAGGGAGAGAAGGCGACAAAGTCAATGCCCTTTCACTGGAGAGATTCTGGCAGTGAGGAGACGCAAACCGAGTTCAGGCAGTACCAGGCGTGGCATCTTGTCGTCTATGGACAGCGCCCCGGATCAGTGCTCGTAGACAAGTTCATCTGGACGGATCAGGCTGGGAGCGGTAGGACGCCTTCGTTGTGCGGGTGCGGCAAAGGCAAGAAAGCACCCTAGGGTGAGGGGGCTGCGGTCACCCGCGGCCCCCGACTTCCTGCCTGAGCGCTATCCCTGGCGCCATTCCGGCTGCCCCATCAGCTCGATGGGCACCATCCATTCGAGCTGGGCGGCGCGCAGCCCCTGTACCTCGCGCAGAGTGAGGCGGAAGCAGCAGCAGTTGGTCACGCGGGTGAAGAAGTGGCGCGGGGCGGGCCAGCCGCACCACAGCTTGAGCAGCTGGTACAGGCACCCGCCGTGCGACACCGCCACCACGCCCTGCTCCGGCGTGAAGTTGTCCTGGACCTGGGCGATGAACTGGCGGCAGCGCTGCTGCATGTCCTCGTAGCTCTCTCCGCCGTACTTGGCGAAGTCGCCGAGCTCGTCGAGGGGCCGCCCGGCGAACTCGGGGAACTGGCGCGAGATCTCCTCCTCCGTCAGGCCCTCGAGGCTCCCGGCGGCGTACTCTTCGATGAGCAGCTCGATGCGCGGCTCGGGGAAGCCCGCGGCGCGGCTAAGGATCTCCGCGGTCTGGTGCGCGCGCTTGAGCGGCGAGGTGAACAGCGCATCCGCCACGACGCCACGCGCCGTGAGCCAAGCCGCCAGGAGATGAGCCTGGGCTACGCCTTCCTCGGCGAGCGGGAAGTCCATGCGCCCCTGGTAGACGTGCTTGGAGTTCCCCAGGCTCTGGCCGTGGCGGATGAGGTAGATCGGCACGGCGCGGATTATACACAGCCGCGGGGCGTGCCGGGTGCGGAAAACGCATCGCGGAGTTCCCGGCGCAGGTCTAGCAAAGCGCGCCAATCCTGTTATACTTTGAGACGACCGGTTGACCTCGACCCGCTCGGGGAAGGAGTGCTGGTATGACTCCCTGGATGCGTTGCGCCGCCGCCGTGAGCGGCTCTGTGCTTGTCGCGTTGCTGTCTGCGGGCTGCCAGGGCGCTGGCAGTTCCGGGTTCGAGTCGGGCGGCCCGCCGGCGCTGATGGCGGCGCCTGGCGGTTCCCCCACCTTTCCCCGGCAGGAAGGGCAGCCGCCGCCCACGCGCATCGCCGCGCAGCAGGATAACCCGCAGACCGGAATTGACGCCTGGAGCCACTCGGCTCAGGGGTTCACGGGCAACGGCACGGCAGCGGAAATGGACTCGTCGGGTGGCAAGGTGGTCTGGGGCATTTGGCGCTGGGGCACGTTCCCCGGTGGCGTGCGTCCATTGCAGGTCAGCCTGGACGTGGTGGTCCCAGCGGGCGGGCAGTTCTGGCTGCTGTTCACCGACTATGGGAACTACGAGTGGGAAGTGCAAGGCCCGCTGGACGGCACATCGTCGACGTTTGACTTCGACGCGGGCACAAACTACGTCTCACCGGCGGGGTGCGTTTACGTCGCGGTGATCGTGGAAGGCGGGAACACCCTCACGGTGAACGGGCTGAACCTGACGGCCGACGCGGACGTGGACCCGCCCGCCCCGCCCACGGGGTTCAATTACTCGTCAATCACATCAACGACGGCCACGTTCCACTGGAATCCCAACAACGAGTTGGACCTTTTCCGCTACCACATCTACAGCGCGGCATTGCCTGACTTCCAGGTGGGGGATCCCGGGGTGGACCTGCGTGGCCAGCCGGGGCGGCTGTCCGTCTCGTTCCAGGTCACGGGCCTGACCCCCGACACCACCTACTACTTCCGCATGTCGGCGGTGGACTCGGTGCTGAACGAGAGCGCGCTTTGCAACGCGGTCCAGGTGGTGACTCCTCCCGGCCAGGTCCTCGACCCGCCCACGAACCTGCGCACAGGGACGGTGAGCAGCATCTGGGCGGACCTGCTGTGGGATGCCCCGCCGGCTGGGCCTCTCGGCTACGAGGTTTACACCGGGCCCACGCCGGACTTCCAGGTGGGCGAGCCCGGCGTGGTGAAGCAGCACCCCGGTATCATCGTGGTCCCGTCGTTCCATTTGACAGGCCTCAGCAAGTTGACGGAGTACAACGTGCGCGTGCGCGCGTACTACGGGCAGTACAGCCCTCTGTGCACCGCGCTGACTTTCACAACTTCGGACAGCGTGCCGCCCACGCCTGACTTCGACATCGGCGGCGGCATCTTCATGGCGGGCGTGCCGGTGAGCTTCGACCCGTCAAGCACGACCGACCCGGACACGCCGCCGGAGGACCTGACGTTCAAATGGGATTTCGAGAATGATGGGTTCTACGACGAGACGACCCAGGGCCCGGAGGTGGTGCAGCATATCTACACCAACCGCGAGAAGGTGACGATCAAGCTCACCGTGTCCGATGGGGAGGACGTGTCCACCACCAAGGACGCGATCATCAGCTTCCGCTACGAGGCGTTCTATCCCGGCGTTGGCCAAATCCCGGCGCCGGTTGTAACGGCGGTCGAGACGCTCGGGTCGCGCATCGCCGTCCTGCTCGATGACCGGACGGTGGAGCTGTATGACGGGTCAGCGTGGCAGATGATTGACGCCGGCGGGGTCACCGCCGACACGCTCGCCGACGTGGCGCTGACCACTACCACTGTGAACGTCCTGGCGATCACGAGCCCTAGCGGTTCAGTCACTTGGACGGTCTACAGCTACTCAGGCGGGACGTGGTCCGCAGGCCTCACCCAGACCGTGTCGCTGGCTAACATAAGCTGCCACGAGGGGGCGTTGGCTATCGCACCCAGCGGGCGCTCAAGTGTCGCCGTCCAGACCGCTATCCAGTCTGGCGAGTCACAAACTCGCCAGCTGCGCGTCTGGCACCGCAAGGCGGACGACACATTTGGTGCAGGCAGTCTCGATTTCGGCACCACACCGCTGCAGTGCTACGACGTGCAGCGCGATGACACAACGTCGTACTTCGTCTATCCCACCAGCGGGCAGGTGAAGCAGTGGTCGTTCACCGACAGCGCTAACTCGAACGTGAACATGCAGGCCTACGCCGGTACGCCGGTCTCACTGGCGACCGGAGTAGACCCGGCGGACACTGCGCATGTCTACTGGGGGCTGATCACCGACAACTCGCGCGTCTACTACGGCGACAATTACGGCACAGCCAACGGCGGCAGCCAGTACTACACGACCAGCCGGCAGGGCACGCAGATGCTCGGCGTCGGGTTGAAGGAGGACAACCAGTCGCAGTTCTGCTGGTGCGATCAAGGCGCGGACTTCTTTCAGCACCTCATGGCCTACGACAGCACGGCGAACGGCGGTGCGGGCCAGGAGTACGAGCTTTATGCCGGGCTTGGCGCGGCCGGCGGCGGAGGAGGAGGGTATCGAGAGGAGGGGTCTGACAAGGGAGTCTATGCGGTGGTCAGCGAGCAACGGGACGGTTTGTGCATGGGCCGCTATGTTGTGGACGGCTCGATCTCGCACAGTGAAGCGATTCGCGCGCCCTCCGGCGAGGCCGACATCGGCACGATCTTCAGCGTTGTGACGTTCGACGACAACTCGCTGCTTTGCCTCGGCTCGCAGGGTTATCCCGTGGCGAGGGGAATGTCCGCCGCGACGCCCGGCAGCACGTTCAGTGTGAGCGACACCGGCACGGAGTGCTGGTGCTTCCCCTATGAGGCGTGCATCACGGCCGTGCCTGACCAGTTCCTCGTCGGCAGCTACGATGGCCACGGCATGCTGGAGGTCGACAAGTTCACCAAGGGGGATCCCACCGGCGGGATCACTGCGACGTACGCCGGCACGACGCTTGCCCGGCTCAAGCAGAATCCGGACACCGACGAAACGCTGCTGTGCTATGCCACGAGCAGTTCACTTAACATCGAAGCGCGCACGTGGGATGGCGCGGATTGGTCCGCGCCCGCGGGGGTCTACACGGGCGCAACAACGATCAGCGACCTCAATGTAGTGTGCGACCGCTTCGGCAAGTGGGGTGTGGTGCTGCTTGACAGCGCGAACAAGATCAAGCTCATCGAGAATTCCGGCGGCGGCTGGGGTTCAGCGGAGGAGTTGTCGAGCGACGCAGTGAACAGCACGAGCGGCATCGGCTGCGACTACAACCCCAACAGCGACCTCTGCGTGGCTGCCGAGCGCACGACTGCGCCCGCCGGCATCTACCTGGGAATCAAGCCCGATGGCGGCAGCATCACGTGGGAGCAACTGACCACCACGGGCGGCGCCGACACCAAGCACATGCACGCCTACTATCACCTTACCTCGCCGGTGGTGGTTTATTACCACAGAGGCGCGGCGATGTACCAGGACCGGATGCACGTGCTGGAGAAGCTGAGCGGCGACTGGACGGATCTCGAGATGCCGTTCCGGATGTACGGCTATCCCCTCGACATCGAACGCGACTTGGGCAACAACTTGGTCCTCTGCGGCTATACCGACGATAGCAGCCCGACCAGCGCGGTGGTGGCGATCCTGTACCAGTAGGCCACAATGTTCTCGCCTGGCGCGCTTAGCATCTGGCGGCGTGCTGCATAATCGTGGCATGCGGCCGCACTTCGTAGTCCTCGGCGCGGGCCGGACCGGCGCTTTCATCGCGCGTAAGCTCGCCGGCCTCGGCGAGCGAGTCACTCTCGTTGATCGCAGCGAGTCCGCGCTTGAGCGCGCCACAGGGCTGGCGGCGCTCACTGCCAGAGCCGCCAACCTGGCCGACCAAGACGCCCTGGCGCAGGCCGTTGCAGATGCCGACGTGGTCGTCGGCGCGCTGCCCGGGGGCATCGGCTTCGAAGTGCTGCATAGCGTGATCGCCGCGGGCAAGTCGATGGTGGACATCTCGTTCTTCCCTGAAGATCCATTCCGCCTCGACGAGCAGGCCAAGGCGCGGGGCGTGCGTGCGGTGGTGGACTGCGGCGTGATGCCCGGCCTGGGCGGGATGCTGGCGGCGCATCTGGCCGGGCTGCTCGACGAGCCGGAGAGCCTGGCCATCTACGTGGGTGGCCTGCCCGTGGAGCGCACCTGGCCCCTGGAGTATCACGCGCCGTTCTCGCCCAGCGACGTGATCGAGGAGTACGTGCGGCCCGCGCGCCTCAAGCGCTGCGGCACCGTGATCGACCTGCCGGCGCTGAGCGAGGTGGAGCAGGTGCACGTGCTCTCCGTGGGCACCCTCGAAGCGTTCCTCACCGACGGGCTGCGGACGCTGCTGCGCACCCTGCCGTTTCCCAACATGGTGGAGAAGACGCTGCGCTATCCCGGCCACGCGGAGAAGATGCGCATGCTGCGCGAGCTCGGCTTCTTCAGCCTGCTGCCAACCCGCATCGGAGAGCATGAAGTGCGGCCGAGAGACATGGCGGTCCGGCTGCTCGAACAGGCGTGGCAGGGCCAAGCATGGCGGGAGTTCACGTACCTGCGCGTGGTGGCGGAGGGGACATCGAAGGGTGAGCGGCAGATCTATGAAGCCAGCGGGCTCAACTGGACCGAGGATGACGACAGCTCGATGTCGCGCTGCACCGGCTGGCCGGCGGTCATGGCCGCGCGCATGCTTAGTGCGGGCGAGCTCGATGCGCTCGGCCCAGGGATCATCCCGGCGGAAGCGATCGGTGCTGACCCCCGCCTGATGAGGCTGATGCTTGCAGGGCTGGCCAGCGCCGGCTTGGGGTTCGTCGCGCCGTAGCACCACGCTGGTCCTTTTAGAGGAGGCGTTGAGGCATCCGCAGGCCGTCGCCTAGGGGCTTCTGCCATCCTGGCCGCCCTGCTCATTCTTCTCGCGCGCGGCGAGATAGTCCTGGGCGGCGGCAAGCGTCGGCGCGTGCGCCAGCACGACAATCGCCGTGAGAGATTCCTCGCTCATGTTGTCGCGCGTGAAGGTAAGCAGCACCCCGTACTTGTCGCCCCAGCTCCATTGCGCCGTTGGGATCACCTCGCGCGGGCTGTCGCCGTACTGCGCCTTCAGGCTGTCCAGCCAGTCCTGCGCCTGCTTGCCGGTCAGCCCCTCGCGGCGGTCCACCAGGCGGCAGAGCTGGTCACGGAAGAACTCCAGCACCATCACGCGCCGCGGCTGCCCTGGTTGCTCGTCGAAGACGATGCGGTGGATGCTCACGGCGTCGAAGCGCTCCAGCGTGCGCTGAAAGCCCTCGCCGCGCCCCTCCGGCGCGTTGTAGGCCTGGGACAGCCCAAGCTCGCTCATCCCCAGATGGAGCTTGTCGTAGCTGAGCAGCGCCCCCGTCTGGGGCATGGGTGCGGACGGCTCGAATAGCGCGGGGTCGGCAGCGCCGTGGCGGCCCGTCGAGCCCTGGCCGGACGGCGCGGGACACCCCGCGAGCAGCGGGGCCAAGGCCATCAGGACAAGCTGCAGCGAAGGGACGCGCACGCCGCTATTGTACCCGTGCATCGGTGCTCGCTGGCCACGCCGTCATAGCGGCTTGGCACGGGCTGTCGGCTCAGCGCGTGGACGTGTCGGGCGGCGCCATCGGCTTGGAATTGGCGCCAGCCATGCCGAAGGCAACGCGGCCGTCTATGCTCCTGAGGCGCCCGCCCTCGAAGTGCAGGCCGAAGGCGCGATGCACCCACCCTTCCGAGCTCTGCACCGACTCCCGGCCCTCGACGACGCGCTCCAGCTTCCCCGCCGGTGCCTGTTCCTGGCCCGTGAATGCAGTGTAAGTGAGCTGGGGCGTGATCCCCGCGCGGTGCAGCTCAGGCAGCCACTTCCGCCAACACGGCGCACTGTAGACCACAGCTAGGTCCAGCGTGTAGGTCTGGATCAGCTCCCCCCCGACGTACACCTTTAGCCCGGGCGCGACCATGCGCAAGTGCCCGCTGCCGCTGGAGCTGATCTCCCAGCCGGGGTTCCAGTCGCGGGTCGTCTTGATCAGGTCAAGGTAGTTGCCGAATTGCCTAAGCTCGATTCCCAGGCCGCTCTCCAGCGCCTCAATGTCCACGCTGGCGCGCGGCACCGGCAGCGCGTGCTTCACCGGCGCGGGCAGCTCCTCGCGCACCACGCCGAGCCATAGCGCATGGTTCTGCCACAGCGCCAGCCCGCCGACGAGCACGGCGGCAGCCGCGACGCAGAGCACGACGGCCCAGACTGCGCGCCATCTGGGCCGAGGGCGCGCAGGGCGCGCCTGCCCCGTGCGCAGGTCGGCGCGGCGGCTGAGGATATGGGCGCGCTTCCAGGGGTCCAGGGCCATGGCTGAAGTGTACCTGAGCGCCGCGCCAGGCTGCCGGTGCGCGCCTGCGCCCAAGGCCATGGCAGTAGAGGAAAACGTGCGAAAGGAGGGTAATGCCCAAGGAAAACGATAAGACATTGGCCTACCCTGTCGAGGCTGAAAAACAGCGACAGGCCAATGTCTTCCCGTTTGCAGTACCCCAGGTCACCAGGCCAGGAACCCGGGGTCCCACAACTGGCTGGGGTTAGTAGAGTGCAGGTCCTTTGGCCCCAGTGCTTAACGCGTCAAAGGATAGCAGATGTTGCGCCATTATGGGGGATCTCTTCGGCCCCAGTCTGAGGTAACACTTTGCCCCTCCGCGAACTCTCGCGGAGGCCGTGTCCCCACCGCTGCAGGCCGTGAGCCCTTTGCTGATGCGTGTTCAGTCCCCGCGACTGGCGAATGGGTCGAGGATCAGGTCGCTCTCCTCCTCGCTCAGGTGTTCCTCGAACACCAGCGACATCGGCTCCAGGGGGTCCACCGAGTAGTACAGCGTGTACCCGCCCTGCTCCAGGGCATAGAACTCGCGCTTATTGAGCGAGGAGGTGTGCACGTGCCTGCCGGTGGCGCGGCCCTTCACCACGTCCGCCACCGCCCGCTGGAACGCCGCCAGGCGCGCCTTTCCGAATCGCGGTACGCGGTGGTGCAGGGCGTCACTCACGACAACATCGAAGCTCATGGGTACTTCGCAGGCATCCCGCGGCTCAAGTGGCGGGGTCGGCAGGGAAGCTCAGCACAGAGTTCTCGGGAATCCCGCTCAGCGCCTGCCACGCCACCTTCGTCTCCACGTCGGGCTTCACGTCCACGACTGCCATCTTCGGGCCTTCGGCCGCCGTGCAGCTCAGCGCATAGGTGCCCGCGCCAAGCGTGACGCCCACCACGCTGCTGCCGTCGAAGTCCACCCGTGCGATCAGCCTCAGCGCGCCGAAGTTGAACACGTACACGCTGAGCTTGCCTGAGCCGCCCTCGACGATCAGCTTGCCCGTGTGACGGTAGAAGGGGGTGCTGTTGATTAGGCAGAAGCGCGCGCCGGGCGCGTCCTTCACGCTCAGCACTTCCTCGCCGCTCTCGTCCACCTTGGGTGCCCCTCCGCCCGGCTCCGCGGTCCCTGGCAGGCCGAAGCAGACGCTGACGATCAGCGGCGCGTTCCTCGCCGTCTGGCCGAACCACGCGTCGTCCATCGTCGGCCGCGGCTCGCAGCCGCCGGTGAAGTGCCACCTGCCATCGCTGCCGTACACCTCGGCCCAGGCGTGGTTGTTGTCCATCACGGCCCAGTATGGGCAGTAGGCCTGGCGCGTGGGAATGCCCACACTGCGGCAGGCGTCGACATAGAAGATCACCATCTCCTCGCAGCGGCCGTAGCCGCTCTTGAGCGTCGCCAGCGGCCCCTGGTCCCGCGCCTGCGTCTGCTTGAACGTTACCCGCGCGCCGCACCAGGCGTTGACCTTCGCCGCCGCCTCTTGAAGCGTAGGGCAGTCCTTCACGACGTCCCGCAGCTCGCCCAGGAAGAACGGCCGCCAGGCGCTGAGCGGCTCCTGGCTCATCCGCGGCGGCAGCACGTAGTGCGCCCAGGTCGCATCGTCGTAGGCCGCGCCGGTGCTGTACGGGAACTCCGCCCGCGCCTGCATCGCCAGCTCGACGTGCTGCACCAGCTCATCGCGGGTGATCGCCCCCAGGTCGGCGAGGGGCAGGCTGACGATGAGAAACCGCATCGCCGCCATCGTGAACGGCTTCTGCTGGCAGGCGAACAGCGCCTGCTCAAGCTGAGCGCGGTTCGAACCCCCCAGCGACAGCGCGGCTTCGAGCTCGGCGTCCGACACGGATGGGATGTCCGCCGCCCACGCCGGCGCGGCCCACAGAGCGAGCAACAGCACCGCCAGGATCGACCGGGAAAGCATCGGCGCACCGCCTTGCACTGGACTGTGGCCATTATACTCACCCTGCGATGTCCACCGCGCGTGAGCACTTCGCACGCTTGCTGGCCGCGTACCACCCGGGGCTCGCACAGGCGCAGCGCGAAGGGCTGGCGCGTTACCTCGCGCTCGTCCAGGACTACTCGCACGTGCTCAACCTGACGGCTTTCAGCACGCCGGACCAGCTTGCACGAGAACTGGTTGGCGAGGCGCTGCGCCTCCTCGACCTGGGCCCGCTCATCGCTGGCGCCGCGGTGGTGGACCTGGGCAGCGGCAATGGCAGCCCCGTCGTGCCGCTTGCCATAGTCTGCCCTGAGGTGCGCTTCACGGCCGTCGAATCGCGCCAGCGCCGCAGCGCCTTCCTGCGCACCGTCCAAGCGCTGCTCGGTTTGGCCAACCTTGAGGTGTGGAGCATGCGCACCGAGGACCTCGCCCGCGCGCGTCCTGCGAGCTTCGACATCGTCACCGCCCGCGCCTATGCCAAGCCCGCCGCGCTCCTCGCCCACGCCCGCCCGCTGCTCAAGCCTGGCGGCGAAGTGCGCGGCTTCGCCGGACCATCCCTGGACAGCGTCTCCGCCGCCGCCGGCAGACTCGGCTGCACCCTCGCCGCCGCCTATGCCTATGAGCTCGGTGGGCCACAACGGCACGTCTACCGGCTCGTGATGGACGCCGCCCGCGCCGTATAATGCAGCCTCACCTTCACCGGGAGGAAGCCGCCATGCTCCGCACCTGCATCGCGCTCGCTGCCATAGTCGTGCTCGCCGCCGTTGCCCCCTGTGCTGCCCTGGCCCAGGCGCCATGCTGCCCCGGCGTGCAGGCCGCCAAGGCCGCCGAGCCGCCCAGCCCGGCCACGGGCACCGCGCGCCGCGTGTACAGCCTCGCCGATCCCGCCCACCCGCGCCTGATGGGCTATTCGCGCCTGGTCGACACGCTGGTCCAGGCCGACGTGGCGTTCCTCGGCGAGTATCACGAAGACCCCGCCACGCACCTCTTCGAGCTCGACCTGCTCACCCAGTTCTACCGCGCTAAGCAGGGTGCAGTCGTGCTCTCCCTCGAGATGTTCGAGCGCGACGTGCAGGGCGTCCTCGACGACTACCTCGCCGGGCGCATCACCGAAGAGGAGTTCCTCAAGCAGAGCCGCCCCTGGGACAATTACGACAAGGACTACCGCCCGCTGATCGAGTTTGCCAAGGAGCACCATGTCCCCGTGATCGGGGCTAACATCCCGCGGCCGCTCGCCTCGCGCGTCGCCAAAGAGGGATTGGACGCTGCGCTCGCCTCGTTCACGCCCGAGGAGCGCAGTTGGGCCGCACAGTCCGCCACCGCGCCGCGGGACGCCTACTTCGAGAGCTTCCGCGAGGTGATGAGCGGCGCCGAGGGCGGCGGGGCGCACGGCGGCGGCATGCCGATGACCGACGAGATGATCTACCAGATCTACCAGGCGCAGTGCATCAAGGACGACACGATGGCGGAGAGCATCGCCCATGCGCACACCGCCCACCCCGGCGCGCTCGTGGTGCACTTCACCGGCAGCTTCCACGTCGACCACCGCCTCGGCACCGCGATGCGCGTCGCCAGCCGCGAGGGCACTGCGCGCTTATTCACTGTGGCGCTGCGTCCCGCCGACAGCATGGCCGCGCTGGACCCGCTGGCGGAGTCGCTGCCCGATGGCACGCCCCTCGCCGACTACGTGCTGTTCGTCCCCGCCCCGCCCGCGCCTGCCGAGGAAAGCCAACCCGACCCCGCGCCCGGGAAAGAGGCCGCTCCCGAGAAGCCAGCCGCGCCCGCCATGCCCGCTGCCTCTTCGTAGCGGCGGCGTCCCTGCCGCCGGATCCCTGTGGGGCAGGCCCCTGCGCCCGCCCACGCTATGTCGCCGCAGGGCGCGCAATTCGCGGTCGGCGGTTGAGCAGCCCCGAGGCGATCAGCAGCACCCCGGTCAGTACCGGCCGGACCTGCAAGATGTAGTACGCGCTGTCATAGCGGAAGTGCACCACGGACGCCACCGTCGTGAAGACCACCACGATGATGATGCCGCAAACCACCTCCCAGCGCCACGCGGCCCACAGCAGCGCGATCGTCACCGGCAAAACCACCAAGCCTATTAGCAGCGTCTCGAACCTGTGCAGCTGCTGCCACTCGCCGATGCCCTGCACGGTCTCGTACCACAGCCCTAACGCGGCCGAGTAGATCATCAGGGCACGCGCCTCCCCCAGCGCGCCACCAGGCCCGCCCTGCTCCGCCACGCGCGCCCCGCGCGGCCAGCGCTCCCCGTGCCTGCTTCACTGCGAACCGTGTCCATCGTCGCCTCCCTGGATGCACAACCGCCATGGCAGTATACCCGCGCGCCGCGGAGCTGTAGGGCCGAAGCCGCGCTTCGCCCTGCCTGGGAGCGCCGGCATCCTGCCGGCATGCGCGGGAGCAAAGCGCAGGCGCAGGCAATACTAGCGACTGAGACTGAGTCTCAGTCGCACCGCAAGGGACCCAGGAGACGCGGCGGGGGGGGTCGACCGCCGCGTCCGCCATTGCGCCGTAGCAGCGGCGTCCCTGCCGCCGATCCTGCCAGTATCCAAGGTTGGGCGGGCGCCCCTGCCCGTCAAC
>Ga0315284_10010854_pt1 | contig 12979 bp, 12 predicted proteins | sample YL17G09_16_MG_FD_203696 | JGI IMG/M metagenome (GOLD analysis project Ga0315284, IMG submission 203696) | Sediment microbial communities from Yellowstone Lake, YNP, Wyoming, USA - YL17G09_16 | ecosystem: Environmental > Aquatic > Freshwater > Lake > Sediment | place: USA: Wyoming | collected... | reverse complement strand
CCTTCTCCACGCTGCCTCCATACGAAAAAAGCCATTGAAATTGCCCAGGCGGGGACATAGGTGAAAATGCAACTCATTCGAATGAGACATGGATGAAGAGAGGAAACGGATTTACCCCGTTAGAAATAATGCCCCGCTCGGTTTCGAGTCGTAACGACTGGCATTTCTAACGGGGTTTACTTCGTAATAGTTGTTCCAGCCTCTCCTTTAATCGCCCTTGAAAGATTTTCAGGAGATGTAATGATCGCCTTTTCGCCCCCGCTTTCAAGAAACTGGATAATGGCTTCAATTTTTGGCTTCATAGAACCAGGCTTGAAATGCCCTTCTTCCAGATATCGCTTCATCTCAGGGAGGGAGACACGACGGAGAGGTTTTTGATTCTTCTGGCCAAAGTTCAGGTAAACGGCATCAATAGCTGTAGAAATAATCAAGGTGTTTGCACCAAGATTTGTCGCCAGGAGTGAAGATCCAAGATCTTTATCAATGACAGCTTCAACGCCTTCAAGATCCCCCTGCTCATTTCGTATAACAGGGATCCCGCCTCCTCCAGCAGCAACCACAATGTAGCCCTTTCCCACCAATAACCTGATCACCTCCAATTCAATGATCTCCCTCGGTATGGGGGAGGGAACGACACGCCTGAAACCCCGGCCGGCATCTTCCATAACCTGCCACCCTGATTCTTTCTTATTGATCAGGGCCTCTTCTTCTGACATGAAGGAGCCAATGGGTTTTGTTGGCTGTTTAAAAGACTTATCATCTCTGTCGACAATCGCTTGAGTTACAACCGCAGTCACTTTTTTATCAATTCCTCTTCTCCTAAATTCGTTTAGCAGGGCCTTCTCAATCATATACCCAATAGCCCCCTGAGTGTCTGCACCACATATATCCAACGGGATCAGGGGCAGTTCGTGTCGGGCTAACTCACCTCTCCGATATATAAACCCTACCTGCGGGCCATTACCATGAGTGATTACTAAACTAAGGCCCTCTGCAGCGAGGTTAGCAATGTAATTGGCCGTTTCCTGTACCGCTTCATACTGGGAGGACAAGGCGATGTGGCTCTTGTCTTTGATAAGAGAGTTCCCTCCAATTGCCAAAACAGTTAGACGAGACATCATAGTCCAAACTCCTTCAAATCATAATCCCCTTCATCTCCCACTGTTTAGACGATCTTTTTCAGCAAAATTATTCCGCACAGCATATCCCCTCCCCCTTTGACGGGGGGTCGGGGGTCAGGGTGGGGGTGAACATAACTTGATCTCCCCCCCCACCTTTGTCCTCCCCCGCGGTGGGGGGAGGAAATATTTTGGGACTTCTCACCTAAGGAAAGCTGCCTGTGAGAGTTACCGTTTTCCCAGAATCATAGCAAGCAGAGCCATTCTTACAAAGACGCCATTCCTCATCTGTCTGAAATAGGCTGCACCTGGATAGGAATCTACTTCAGGATGGATCTCATCTACCCTCGGAAGCGGGTGGAGAATCGTGATCTTCTTTTTTAGACGATCCAGGAATTCCCGGTCGATGATATAACTTCCTTTGACCTTTTCATATTCCGAGAGGTCGGCGAACCGCTCCTTCTGAATCCTTGTCATATAGACCAGATCACTCTTGGAGGCGGCCATCACAAGATCATCCGTTTCAATCACTTCACATCCTTTTTCCTTCATACGCACCGCAACCTCTTCAGGCATTCGCAGAAGGTCCGGGGAAACGAAGTAGAAACGAACCCCAAAGTGAGAGAGGACCTCGACCAGGGCATGAACGGTCCGGCCATTCTTGAGATCACCCACCAGGGTGATCGAAAGATTTTTGAGCGTGCCCAACTCCTTCCGAATCGTGTAGAGGTCGAGAAGTGCCTGTGTTGGATGTTGTCCTGCCCCATCGCCGGCATTGATTACAGGGATCGAAACGGCATCGGCCACCTCCTTGGCTGAACCCATTCGAGGATGGCGAATCACGATCACATCCGCATATTGGGCCACTGTCTGCGCCGTGTCCGTCAACGTTTCCCCTTTGGCCACGGAGGAACTCTCCACGGAACCCATGCTGATCACGCCTCCCCCCAGCCGTTGCATCGCCGCCTCAAAAGATAACCGTGTACGCGTGCTCGGCTCAAAGAAGAGAGTAGCCAAGATCTTCCCTCTTAACAGAGTCAGGGAATCCTTTTTCTTGAGTTCCTTTTCAAATTCGGACGCTGTCTTGATGATCGTTTCGATCTCCTTCTTCGAAAACTGATTCCCGTGAAGAATGTCTTTTCCCTTTAGGCTACTCATCCTGTCCCTCCCAATTAATAATGCCAAATGTCAAAGCTCAAATGAGATGCCGAAACAAATTCGGCATGACAAAAATGTCATTCTGAACTCATTTCAGAATCCGATTTTGGAATTTTACATACATTTGGCATTTGAACTAAATATAAATTCATAATTTGACCTTTGTAATTTTCGTCGCAAGGAATTTCCCCTCTCCTGGTTCCCCCTTTACGTCTCCCCCTTCTATTAGAATTTTTCCTCTTTGCATGGTGAGGACAGGCTTTCCCAGGCATCTTCTACCTTCATAAAGCGTATAGGGTGCTCCTGAATGTTGTGTCTTATGTTGGAGGGTATGGACATACTTCGGATCAAAGATAACTAAATCTGCATCTGATCCTTTCTTGAGTACCCCTTTCTTTGGATAGAGGCCAAATATTTTTGCAGGGTTCTCTGAAAAAAGCTGGACCAGCTTACTTGGTTTGATCTTTTTCTTATTCACCCCTTCATCGTAGGTAACGGTTAACATCGTCTCAGACTGAGGAGAGCCATAGGGCGCCTCAAAAAATGGATCTTCTGTCCTCTTGGCCTTTGGGGCATGATCGCTCGCAACAACGTCGATCAGACCTCTTTCTATTGCTTTCCAGAGGGCGATCCGATCCTTCTCGGTTCGAAGAGGAGGACCGATCTTGGCTAATGGGCCCAATTTTTGAAGTTTTGCATCGGTCATCGTCAGGTATTGGGGGCAAGTCTCTACATAAACTCGCTGACCTTCTTCTCTGGCTTTCTGGATCGGAATCACTCCCTTTTCTGTGCTCAGATGAACGATATATAGGGGACAGCGAGTGATAGCTGCTATAGTTAAGGCTCTGAAAATTGCCTCTGCCTCCAGGTAGTCAGGCCTCGTCTTCAGGAAGACCTTCTTCTGATCCTCTCCTCGCTTCAGAGACCGATCCTCTAAATAGTCAGTGACCAGGCCATTCTCGGCATGGACCATGGCGAGCCCGCCGCACTCGGCAATGAGATCCATGGCTGCAGTGAGGTGGTAGTCATCGGTCATCCATTTGAGCTTTGCATACGTCATGAACATTTTAAAGGAACTGACTCCAAGATCAAAAGCTTTAGGAATCTCTTCAATTTGGGAAGCTGGATCGAACAACGTTCCATGGATTCCGAAGTCAAGGTATGATTTTCGAAGGCCTTCTTCCTGATAACTCTTGATCGTATCGATCAATTTCATTCCCGGCTTGGCATAGGCAAAATGGATGAGAGTCGTAGTACCACCATGGGCAGCCGTCAACGAGAGCCCTCCCACATCATCTTCATAGACAGGATGGACATGTACATCAATGACACCTGGCATCACATATTTTCCAGAGGCATCGATCACCTGACTCGCCTCTTTCTCCGAAAGTCCAGGTTTGACGGCAATAATCTTTTCCCCTTTGATTTCAATGTCAGCCTTTTGAATTCCGGAACCTGTAACCACAAGGCCTCCACGAATCAAAACATCATATTTCGTTGGCATCTTTCTCCCCCAAAGACGCATAGAGCAAAGAGCATAGAGTTTGAAATCCCAAATCACAAATTCCAAATCCCAAATAAGCACCAAATCCCAAACTCAAATGACCAACCAGATGTTTTTTCGAATTTGGGTGATTGAAGTTTATTTGGAATTTGGTGCTTGGGATTTGGTGCTTCCATATGGCTATGCTCTATGCTCCATGCTCTATGCCTCTACATGATGAGCGCCATGAGCGCCTTCTGTGTATGCATTCTATTTTCTGCCTGATCGAAGATGACACTGTTTTTTGAATCAGCCACCTCATCGGTCACTTCTTCTCCACGGTGGGCCGGCAGACAATGCATAAAAATATAATCTTGTTTTGCCCTCTTCACTAACTCCGCATTGACCTGATAGGGTTTGAATATCTTCACCCTCTCTTCATGCTCCTTCTCTTTGCCCATGCTCGCCCAGACATCCGTATAGACAACGTCTGCTCCTAAAACAGCTTCTACCGGGTCGTTGGTTACGGTCACCACCCTGCCCCTCTTTCTCGCCTCTTCTCTACCTTCGGAGATGACCCTGGAATCAGGTTCATGACCTCTTGGGCAGGCAAGGCCGATATCCATACCCACCTTCGAACAACCGTAGATGAGGGAATGGGCCACGTTATTCCCGTCGCCTACATAAGCCAATTTCAATCCTGACAGCTGCCCTTTCTTCTCATAAATGGTGAAGAGGTCAGCCAGCCCTTGGCAGGGATGGGTAAGGTCCGAAAGCCCGTTGATGACCGGCACTGTTGAATACTTGACCAGATCGAGAATGGTCTGGTGAGCAAAGACTCTTGCCATAATCCCATTGACGTAGCGGGAGAGAACACGGGCTGTATCCGCAATGGTCTCCCCCCGTCCCAATTGCAGATCGCTGGCACTTAGGTAAAGGCCATAGCCTCCGAGTTGCCATATGCCTACCTCAAATGAGACGCGAGTTCGTGTCGATGGCTTCTCAAAGATCATGGCCAGGGTCTTCCCCTTTAATAAAGGATGCTCCTGACCACGAAGGCTTTGAAGCTTTAACAATTCGGATGTCTTTAGAATCTGCTCGACCTCTTCCTTTGTCAGATCATTCAGGCTTGCCAATGACTTTCCTTTCATGTGAATGGCCATTTTTATTACCCCTTGTGAGTAGTGATTTTGGAATCATAACCAAGATAGGACGAAATCTTTTGGGCATACTCTTCTACCATCATTATGGGCTGAGCAATGATAGAAATGTTAAACTGTTTTTGGGTCAAGAGGCCCAAACGTAAGCTATTTATGCCAAGGCAGTATGGTGCAGGCCTAGAACCTTCTTGAAGCAAACTATATTTGATGAGCGTCCTTACCAGACGATAGGTTTTATTCTGAGTATATTTAAGTCTCTTAGAAATCTCAGAAACGGTGAAGCTTGAGTGAGTGTCATCGTAACGGAAAAGGATATCGAGTCCGTGAGCGAGAGATTGGTTGATCGGCATTGTTATATTTCGAAAATATGTATTCGAAACATCAAAAATTTAGCATGCTTATATTCCCATGTCAAGAACACCCCGATTTTTGCAAATGTTTTCCCTCCCAAAAACCGATTCTTATTCGAGTTGGTATCGCGTCTTTCCTCCTACTGAATCGATAAGATCACTAAAAAGGGGAAGAAGGCTTCAAGATATCTTCCCAGGGCATCACCTCAGGAAAGATCGATTATCATCGAAGAGGGGGTCTGGACGTTATTCAAAGTCTAACTCATTGAGGCGTTTCCCAAGTAACGCCTCGAAATTTCTTCAGGTTCTTCTCAGCCCATCCACCCGCGAGTTGATGCCGAAATATGGCTTCGGCTCCACCTTTTGCGTCCACCCTTGGTAATATTGGATGACATGTTTCTTCAATTCATCCAAGACATGGGCCAGGCCTTCTTCTCTTTCAGTTCTACGTCGAGAAGCCGCTTCGGCTAAACGTTTCCCAACGGCTTCTTCATCGACGGTCAGGACCCGCCCATCCTCGACGACAATCCGGCCGTCGACCATCACTGTATGGACATGGCTGCCTTTCCCTCGGTAAAGAAGGACCTCAACGGGGTCATGGGATGGATCAACAAAGGGAAAACACATTTTTTGGTAATCGAGGAGAACAAGGTCGGCAAGCCGGCCCGGCTCGAGACGGCCGAGTTGCCGGCCATACCCGAGCAGAGTGGCATTCGTTTCGGTCACCATCTGGAAGACTTCTTTCGCGCTCAAGTAGGCTGAATTCAGTTCCAGCGAGGGGATGCGATGAAGGAGGAAACAAACTTTCATCTCCTGGATGATATCGTCATCATCATTGATCGATTTGCTGTCAATTCCGAGACCCACTCGAACACCGGCGCGTAACATGTCGAAGACCGGTGAAATACCATTTCTCACCCGCAGGTTGGTGGATGCGTGATGGGTGACACCGGTTTGCGTCTTGGCAAGAATATCGATATCTCCTTCGGTGGGCCAGACACAGTGTCCAATCACAAGACGCGGACCGAGAAGACCGACCTGATTCATGTATTCAATCAAGGTCCTGCCGTGGAATTCAAGTCCATAAATCTTCTGGAAAATGGACTGCAGGGCGTGGATGTGGATGGGGGTTCCGAGTTTTTCGGCAGCCAATTTCACGTCAACCAACAATTCTCGAGTGCACCACTGTGGGGCCATGGGCCCAAAGCCGATCCGGCACATTAAAGAGTTATGATGGGCATAAAGATCAGTGACTACCCTTATGAAGTTCTCCCCTGTCAACGACCCGGCCGCTGGAGGTGTGGCAAGAAGCTTCTCCAGCTCTTTTGGTAACTTTTCGAGAAAGGCCGCATTATCCCCATAGATAAAAGGATTCTCATTTCGAATCCCTGGATTGAATTGAACGCGAATTCCCGCATCCCTGTAAGCCTTGATTGCCTCCTCAAATTCCTGTTGATAGGCTTTCGGATCCTTCAGCACGTGGTTGTGCATGGTCGTGGTGACGCCAGATTTCAGAAGCCTGAAAGCAGAATAGGTGACATCGTCATAGACGGACACAGGGACATACTTCCGCGTATCCAACAGCCACGATTCGAGCGTGTTATCTCTTGCCCCCCGTTGAAAGTCGCTCAATCCTTTTCCATGGCCATGGCCATTGATCAAACCGGGGATTAACAAGAATTGATCTCCTCCAATCTCCCGAGCATTCGGATATCGTTTCGAAAACTCATCATACGTCCCAATGGCGACGATGCTGTTTCCCGATATGGCTACAGCTCCGTAGGGAATGGATGGCCGATCATAGGCCGGAACCAATTGGCCTGCTTTCACGATTAAATTGACTTCAGACATATTCTCTCCTCCTTAAATCTCCTCACACCTCCCTTTTCCAAAAAGGGGATTACAAATTCTTATTGTTTGTGCCTTCATCCCAAAGAGTTCCGACACGCAGACGTGGGTAGCCTAACGGCGATTGTCAATTTATTGAAAAATGGATTCGATGAGCCCTTTTCAATGCAAGTAGGTACTCTTGTGCTCAAAGCGGCTGAGGAGGCGCACCACCGGCCAGAGGCAGATCAGGTAAATGACCCCTGCAGCAACGATCGGCGTCGCATTGTAAGTGATCGATTGTCCCTGCCGCGCGGCATAGAGCAGTTCTGGGAACGCCACTACGCTTGCGATGGAAGTAAGCTTCACCACTTCCAGCGTATTGCTGATCAAGTCGGGGATTACGTTGCGCGTCGCCTGTGGCACGATGACATAGGCCATGGTTTTTAGTCTGTTCAACCCCGTAGACCGTGCCGCTTCGGTCTGGCCCCGCGGGATACTTTCGATCCCTGCCCGGAAAATTTCTCCGTAATAACTCGAGGTGTTTAGGAAAAAACCCAGTGCAACTGCTATAAAAGCGGGCAGGTCGATGCCGATGAAGGGAACACCGTAGTAGATGAAAATGAGTAGGACTAGGGGCGGGAAGGCGCGGAAGAAATCCGTGTAGATCACGACCAACCATTTCACAACACGGTTCTTGACCGTCGAGAGCAGAGCCACAGTGAGTCCTCCAGTAAGACCAAGAGGGATGACTGTCAGGCACAACAGGACGGTCATGCCGAAACCCCGCAGCAGGAAGGGAAACGCGGCTTTGACGATTCCGAGATTGAAGAAGCTTTGGATGATCTGTTCCATGGCTTAGCGTTTCCAGGCAAACCGAGCTTCGATCCAACGGCCAAAGTAGACTACGGGCCCGAATATGAGCAAATAGGCAAAGACCCCCAGAGTAAGTGGCGATGGGTTGTAGGACAGAGAGAGTCCGGTCTGCGCTTGATTCAGGATCTCGCCCACGCCCACGACCGCACCGAGGGCCGTTCCCTTGGTAATCGCCATCGTCCGGTTGGTTAGGGGAGGAATGGTGAGCCGCACGGCCTGGGGCAGCACTACGTACTGCATCGTCTTCATGAACGTCAGCCCTGTCGAACGGGCAGCCTCCCACTGTCCTTTGGGTACGGAGAGAATTCCCGCCCAAAAGATTTCCTCAGCAAAGGCCGTGAGCACTAAACTCAGAGAGAGCCATGTGGCGGTGAAACCGGACATCCGGATGCCTATGGAGGGAAGGGCGAAGTAGAACATGACGATGATAACGAGGGGAGGCAGGGCACGCAGCACATCCACGAAGATGACGATGAAGAAGTTGATGACTTTGATGCGGAAGGAACGAATCAGAGCAAAGACCAATCCTGCGACGATGCCCGTGACGACGATTGCCAAGGCAAGCCGAATCGTGAGGAAGAACCCCTCCACAATGTTAGGCAGGTACTCTGCCATCACTTCCCAGTTAAAGTATGAAAAAACAAACCTTTCCCACATACCAAGTACCCGAACGAAAAAAGACTAATTGACCAAATCCTGAACCTTCCGTGATCGGATTTCAGCGAGACTCGAGGCTTGAGAGGAACTCCTTAATCCGAGGGTGATCGGGGTCATTGAAGATTTTCTCAGGAGGCCCCTCCTCCAGAATCACTCCTTCGTCCATAAAGAGGACACGGTGGGCGGCGCTTCTCGCAAAGCGCATCTCGTGGCTCACCACGACCATGGTCATGCCTGATTCACGCATTTCGCGCATAACCTTAAGCACACTTCCGACAAGCTCGGGATCGAGGGCACTGGTCGGCTCATCGAAAAGCATGATAGCGGGTTCAAGGGCAAGGGCTCTGGCGATGGCGACGCGCTGCTGCTGCCCTCCAGAAAGTTCATTCGGAAAGGCCTTCGCTTTATCGGCAAGGCCGACCCTCTTCAGCACTTGCATCGCCATCTCTTCCGCATCCTGCTTCGGTTTCCCCAGCACCTTGCGCAGGCCGAGCGTCACATTTCCCATTGCGTTCAGGTGGGGATAGAGGTTGAAGGACTGGAAGACCATTCCGATGCGGCGCCTCACCGCATTGATGTCAACGCCGGGAGCGAGGATGTCGACGCTCTCAATCTTTATGGAACCTGAGGTGGGTTCCTCAAGACGGTTACAGCAGCGCAGCAGTGTGCTCTTGCCCGAGCCAGAGGGGCCGATGATGAAGATCAGTTCCCGCGGGTGCACCTGAAGGTCGATCCCTCTGAGCACTGCGAGATGGCCGAATGACTTGTGGAGTCCTACGACATCGAGGATCGGTTCTATATGGAGTTGAGTCATTGCTTCGTTCCTTCATGCTCACAAAAAAAGCCAGGCAGCGATCTCGTCATCGCGATCCCGCTGCCTGGCTTCATCCATTCCATATTTTTTACTTGCAGTTCGGCTTATGGTCCGTCGGATCGTATCCTTCAAAGCCTGGTGGACCATAGCCAGGATAGACCGTGACCGCTGGCGAATCTGAATCGGGCTTCACGCCGAACCATTTCTCTGCCAGCTTGGCAAAGGTTCCATCGAGCTTCATGCACTCGATCACTTCCTCGACGGTGTTCCGCATCTTCCTGTCGTCCTTGCGGAAGGAAATGGACCAAACCAGACCTGTCTTGATTTTATAAGAGAGCTTGAGATATTGAGGATTCTTCTTAACAGCATAGGCTGCCACCGTATGACCGACGAAGTTTGCGTCAGCACGGCCCGACATGACGGCCTGCACCGCGTCGGTATTGGTGCCATAGGATTCGTGCTTAAAACCGTATTTTGATTCATTCTCCCGGGCCCACATCTCGTAGTTTGATCCCTTGTTGACGGCGATTACCATTCCCTTCAGGGCTTCCAGGGTCTTGATGTCCGGCTTGTTAATGGGGATGACAAATTGAAGGTCTGTTTCGAGATAGCCTTCACTGAAGAGGAGGTTCTTTGCCCGCTCAGGCATCACGGTCGTGGGTGCTGCAAGAAAATCGAACTTACCCGCATTCATCCCCGGAATGAGACCAGAGAACGGCTGTGACACAATCTCGACCTTGCGGCCCATGCGCCGGCCGATCTCCAAGGCCATATCAACGTTGAAGCCTTCCACGCCGCCGCCGATCTTCGGCATCGCGTGCGGTGCGAAGGTCCCATCCACGCCAATCACGAGCGGCTTCTCCTTCGCGATACCGGGCAGAGCAAGCCCCAAACCCACCGCAAACATCATCGCCCCAATCAATAGAAGTCTTGTGAGTGCTTTCATCGATTCTCCTCCTTTCTAATGTTTTTACCGGCTGCAAAGCAGAACCGGGAGTTTAGATCTTGGGGTGCGGTATCCCTATTTGGAAGCAGAAGGCAGAACTCGTGCGGGTCACACACCCTTCAAAACCTTTCACGCGATCCCTATTCGGACAGCAACGAGCGAACGGATCCCCACCATAGCTTACCTTTAATCGCTGCTTAAAAGAACTACCTTTTAACGCTCCCAATATAACGGAAGAGCCAATACGTGTCAAGGCAAATAACAAATAAACCCTCTGTTTAAAGCCTCACTCCCGGGCTTCCGTAAGGGAAGCACAGTGGGTTAAGCGCAAGTCATTGAGATTCGTCCCCAGTGCACCCCGTGAAGGTGTCGAGAACTTAGGAAGAGCCAATCCGTGGCATCACAACCCCTCCATAGGGAAGAATGACGACATCTCCCGTTGGCAGATCATTTTTCACGATTTCACAAGCCTCACTTACTGTTTCCGCATGGGTCATCCTCATCGATTCGACCGTGGACCGATCCAAGCCATCGGTCACATGAACAATTCGAGAAAAACGGTCCCGGTACCTCTTGATCTCAAGGACGGTGCACATGAAGCTTAACCCCATGGGTTTGAGAGCCTCGGGGTATTTCCCCTCCAAGAGTTGGCGGTGATATTCGTTTACCGTCTTTTCTAAACTAACCTCGTGGATAAGAGGAAGCAGCTGGTCCCGGTCTCTTTGGGGAGCAACCCAGATGATCTGTCCGCCGAATTTGGTAACCGCTGCTGCTGCAGTGAGCGATTTGATGGATTGATTGCCCCGCTCTAAAGGAAAGGCAGCGGAAATCGTGACATCCGCTTTGCGCAGGATGTCCACGGCTGTGATTCGGATGCACTCTTTACTGGCCTCAGCATGCTCCGCAACCACATCTCCTGAGAAGACTTTGACGACTTCACCCTTAAAATTCAATAGAAAGTCAATCTTGTATTTAAACCCAATCAGTCGGGCAATCTCATTGCATTCTTCATAGAATAGGTTTCCCTGAGTTAGCCCTATGTGGGTATTCATGTTTCGAATCCAGGTGAGATGGTGGAGGGCAATGGATTGGACTCCGCATATCCCTGGCATGACGATCTTACTGCCTCCACCGAAACCAGCCCAGTTGTGAGGAAAGCAAGCTCCGATGCCTATGGTGAGGTCCGTTTCAGCCACCAGAGGATTGATCTCGACTGGAGTTCCCCTCGAAGTCCTACCGACCAGCACATTCTCTTTTGATTCTGCATCATGATTGTAAACCCTGGGATGGAGCCTTTGGTAAGCCTCTGCCCCAAGCTTATGCCTTAACCCGGCTTCGTCAGGAGATTGATGGGTCCCTGTTGCACAAACAGCCGCGATTCGATGATCTGGGATTCCGCCCCGGTTTAATCGGTTCAACACTTCTGGAAATGCCAAGTGGGTGGGAGTGGGCCGGGTCAGGTCGTCGAAAATGATGACCGCACGGCTTGCACAAGCAGCCAGTTCTTCTATCCGTTCGGAACCAATGGGATGGTCAAGGGACCTCTTGACTTCCTCCACGGGATCGGAACAAACTCTGACGGGCGTTATCTCTTTTCCGTAAAGGAGGTTCCATCCCACCGGAACTTCGAAACCAACCTTTTTCCCCTCATAATATATATAAGCTTCCATACCTCACCCTCCATGGACAACCCACAAGATGAAGAAAATTCGACAGGGAGTCACCGTCGGTGTTCTTAACCTAAAATATCTCAAATCGCTTGCAAAGTTTCAACTCATCACTTCCTCAACTTCCCCGGTCATTTCATCGCCACACCTTTCCAAGACCCACATGGAGTCGATTTCTGGTTCGTCGTCACGAATCGTTTTTTAGCTCAGGCGAATGAAATGTCCATCTCCAGGACTTGCTACCAATCGATCTCGATCCAGTACAATTCGGCCGCGCTGCAAAGTCATCCACGGCCGGCCTAAGCATTCGCGCCCCTCATAGAGGGTATAGCCCGCCTTACTATGTTGGGTTTTTCCAGACAATCGATGATGGACGGTCGGATCGAAGATCACAATGTCTGCATCAGATCCAACCTGTAAGCTTCCTTTGCGTGGGTAGAGGCCGAAGATACGAGCCGGAGCCTCCGAGAGAAGCTGGGTCAACCGAGGAAGGCTGATTCGGCCACCATTCACGCCTGCATCATACATCATGGTCAAAAGGGTCTCAGCTTGTGGGGAACCGTAGGCAGCTTCGAAAAAATTGTCCTCACGCCTCTTGGCCTTGGGTGCATGATCGCTCGCCACAACATCGATCGTTCCGTCAATTAACCCCCTCCAAAGGGCCTCATTGTCCTCCGAGGTACGAAGGGGAGGACCAATTTTCGCCAACGGTCCCCACCGGAAAAGGTCCTTCTCAGTTAAAAGAAGATATTGCGGACACGTTTCTGCAAAGACAGGTTGACCGGCAGACCGGGCACGGGCAATGGGCTCCAACCCTCGACCGGCACTAAGGTGAGGAATGTATATCGAACATCCAGAAACCTCGGCAATGGCAATGGCCCGATTGATTGCCTCCGCTTCCAGGGCCGCAGGTCGCATACGGG
>Ga0315284_10010853_pt1 | contig 12979 bp, 4 predicted proteins | sample YL17G09_16_MG_FD_203696 | JGI IMG/M metagenome (GOLD analysis project Ga0315284, IMG submission 203696) | Sediment microbial communities from Yellowstone Lake, YNP, Wyoming, USA - YL17G09_16 | ecosystem: Environmental > Aquatic > Freshwater > Lake > Sediment | place: USA: Wyoming | collected... | reverse complement strand
AATTGGTTGCTTAAATTCATGTAAAATGAAATCCCACATTTTCTTGCAAGTAACCAGTCCTGGATCAGGACATAATAATTCTTTAGATCCTTTTAAAACGAAATAACCTCCTTTCTCAGGGCCTATGACTATGCCGCCTGGTAAGAGTGAAATAGCACTAATATAAAAATCTGTTGAGAATTGAGCAATTACCTTTTCAGCATTTAAATTCCAAACGATACAATTTCTATAATCGAATGAAAGAGTTACAATTTTATGACCATCAGGACAAAATATTATAAATTTGACAGGCCGGTACTTTAGCCTGACAGGAAGCCAGCTTGAAAAGAAATACATCCATTGTTCATTCCAGTTTACATTTTGAACTATTTCTCCTGTTGCCAGGTTCCCATATATGCATTTTGCATCGTCGAATCCGAGTATGAATTTTTTCCCGTCTGGGGAAATACCAGCGGCAATGCTTATATCCTCTGACAGGCTCCTGACTTTTAATCCAGTTATAAGATTGTACAAAACATTATCTATAATTACGCATTTGCCGTCAGGTGAGGTTGCTACAGGAATTGGATTATTAAGCACATATTTAACAAAAACCTGGGAAATAATCTGATCTCCCAAATCCAGAAGATCAAATCCTTCTGGATTTGCTTGAATTCCCCATCTGCGGTCCGGAGTAATGCATGAACTAGAAAACTCATTTTGGATATAGGATGACAAAAGATCATTCTCTTGGTTCAGATTTTCAATAATATGTGCTTTGTTTAAAATCCAAATGACTGAAGTAGAATTTCTGTAATGAACTATAGCTTTTCCCCCATCAGGAGTAGTATTGATGGCAATTAATCTTGAAGCCTTTGAAAGCCCTTTGTCGATAGTTTTACCATTTTCAAGATTGATCAGTGTATAAACTCTGGAAAAATTCAATAATGAAAACCTGCCATCAGGAGTGATATTCAGTTGACGGCATTCATCAAAGGATGAATTGGATATTTCTTTTATAATCTTTCCATCATTCAAATTCCAAAATATAAAAATACCATCGGCTGAGTTAGAAACTGCCAGCTTCCCATCCGGGGTGATACTGACTGCAAATATTGAATCATTGTGACCATAGAGGATTTTGATAATCTGTCCGCTAGTTAAATCCCAGAGTATGCAAGTCTTATCCATGGATCCTGAGATTGCATAATTTCCGTCAGGGGTTATACATATCGAGCAAACTGAAGATTTATGGCCAACAAGGATTTTGATGGCGTGACCAGACTCCAAATCCCAAAGTATGCAAGTGTTGTCATATGATCCCGAAATACCAAGTTTATGATCCGGTGTGACACTCACTGCTAAAACTGAATCCTGATGCCCGAGAAATTCTCTGATGATTTGTTTTCTATCCAAGTCCCATATTGCGCAAGCATTATTATAATGGGCAGAAAATGCATACTTGCCATCAGGAGTTATATCAACAGAATCTTCACAATTAAAATCATCTATCTTATCAATTAATTGTCCGTTTTCTGCATCCCATATATTTAGAGTTCTATAATGAGCAGGGTTAAAATCCCTGGATACCGAAAAAGCCCTTTTACAATCTGAGGTTAAATAGACAAAGGAGATAAATTTATCTTGTCCTAATAACCTTCTTATGATCTGACCGGTATTAACATCCCAAATGATACAATTCTCAATATCATCAGCAATTGCATACCTTCCATCAGGGGTAAGCATAAAAGCCCATGAAACAAATCTACATCCCCGAAGCATTTTCAGCTTTAAAGGAAAAGGGTTCCATTCGGGGCGTGTTGAATCAGATTGGAGCAATAAGTTTTGTAATTTATTTTTCTCAGATTTATTAACTATCAGACATACAGAACCTTCTCTGGCATAATTCCATGCCAATTGCGTCGAAAAATGAGGAAATTCATAAGCATACTCTTGCAGATTGCTGGATTCCTGTCCAAGGAAATTGGCAAAATCTTTCAGTATGTCCAACCTTGTGGGATTAGTTTTTACTCGTTCAATTTCAGTATCAATTTTTTCTTGTGACCAGGGAGTAATACTTTCTGGGACTTTCAGAATGGTTAACTCTCCTTTAGCATATAGAATAAGATCTTTTGCATATTTATCCAGCAATGCTTGTCTCTCTTTTTCTTTCCGGTTGTTTTTTGAATCATCTGGGAGAACTTCTAAAACAGCATTGACATCCAGAACTAGTTCATACGTCATTTTTGCTACGGCTTTAGCCTGGATAAAATCGAGATTGCATAGAGTGTTGGTCACCTCATCCCACATTTTAGCTGTTGTTTGTTGAAAAGGAAGCTCAACGCACTTACGAATATGTGGTTTCTTTTGCAGGTATCCATCGAAAAAGAAGAGTTGTGCAGAGAAATAGTTTGATAGGGTAGTATGGTATTTTATATTCTCCAAAATTTACAAATTGGTTGATGTCCGTAGTATCTTACGATTCTCATGGTACGAATTTCTTAATAGACATAATACGTAAATAATCACCTACACCACCTATCCAAAATTGACCGCTACCATCTAATTGTACATCATGTAGGAGTTCAGGCCAGAATGTATAAGTAAGTCCTCCATTTATGGAATATAACGCGGTTTCAGTTTCCGAAATAATTAAGAAAGGACGATTTAAATTATTGGCCAAAGCTGATGCATCTACGTAACCTGAAATTGAAAAAACAGACTGATTTGTTTGTATATCCCAGATCTTGGTCTGACCAAATAACCTATTCCCCACCGATCCCCCTACACAAACTAGATATCTTCCATCAGGAGAAAAGGCTAATGAACTAATAATACTTTTATGATCTTTAAAACAGTTTATCTTTTCTCCATTTTTTGCATTCCAGATGAATACCTCTCCATGCTCTGTCCCCCCTGCAATTAAAGAATCACATGGAGAAAAACGGATTGAGCATATACCTCCTCCTCCTTCATTAGAAAGCTTTAACTTTAAAAACCGTTTGTTTTTGATATTTTGTAAAACAAGTACAATACCCACAGGGGAACCAACTGCAATAAGAGTACTATCATTAGAAAATGCAATGCACCATGGATTAAAATTGAAATCCATTTTTCTGACTATTTTACCAGTCTTAAGTCCCCATAATATAAGGCTTTGGTCCTGTGAAATACTTGTTAGATAAAGGCCATCAGGCGAGAAGATAACATTAGTTATATGTTTGTTGTGGCCAAAAAATTTTCTTAATTGTTTTCCTGTAGATGCATCCCATAAAATGACTGTATGTTCATCGAAACCGCTTGCTAAACTCTTCCCATCAGGAGACCATGAAAGTCCTTCAATCCAATCATGATGATCTATGCATAACAGTTGGATCCCTGTTGCAGCGTCCCAGATTCGAACTGAACAATCGTTAGATGCTGAAGCTACAAGGGCATTATTTGAGTTAATAGCAATTTTCTGAATTTTGTCATGGTGTCCTTGGATTTTGTAAAAAGTGTGTTGACTTTTCACATTCCAAATTCGGACTGTGTTGTCATAGGAGCCACTTGCAAGCATATTACCATCAGGTGAAAAAACTGCACAGGAAACCCAAAAACTGTGACCATAAAAAGTTGATATTTGCTTTTTTGTCTGAGTACTAATTATTTTAATAGTCGAATCTCCACATGAAATTGCGATTAGATTGCCATCTGGTGAAAAATCCACCCAGTTAACTGGTGATGAAACATTTTGAAATTCTTTCTCATTTATGACTAGAGATTTTTCATTTTTATTTTTTGTTAGTCGCCAATAACCAATCATTCCATCTGAAGCCCCGCTAATTATATATTTTCCATCAGGAGAAAATGCAACCGACCACACGATTCCTTCATGATATCCAATGTAATAAGGCATCACATCTGATTGTAAATCTGAAAGATTCCAAACTAATATATTGCTGGTAGATGAATGTAATGAGTAAGAATAATCATCCTTATTACTGATTCCTGTGCCACCAACAAGTAATTTACTGTCAGGCGAAAACGAAATTGAACGAATAGGTCGTTCTATGTCATCATTTCTTAATTTAGATAACAATAATCCTTCTATTTTCCAATAGGTTGTATTCCAAATAATTACAGTACCTAATCCCCATAAACTATCAGTCAAAGCACATGCTAGTCTTTTACCATCAGGTGACCAGTCAATTGCTGCAATACCACCAAGTAATCTTTTGTTAGATACTTCATTGGAATAATACTCTAATTTATTAACCTCATATGCTTTAGCCACATTCCATATACATAATCTCCCATCCGAAGAACTAGTGGCGAGTTCAGAACCGTCAGGAGAAAATGAAATTCCGGTTATTGCGGCTTGATGTCCATATAATCGTTTATATTCTTTACCTAAAAATGTATCCCTTAGAATAATTATTCCATCACGAGAACCGGAAGCTAACAATTTACCATCAGGGCTGAAGGCCAATGAGTCAACGCATTTCATATGAATGCCCAATGTTGTAACTAATCCTGAATCAATTTGTAATTTGGGTGGTCGATTACTTCTTATCCATACAACATTAGGAGTGGTTAATTGCTTTAGTTGTTGCCATTCTTCAAGTAATTCACATAGTTTTTTATTTTGCGGAGTATTTGGAAGCAAGCCATGATTATGTAAAGAATGTTTTTCCACTCCTTCATAAAACTTATTTTTTTCAGGGCAATCGTACCACCAACAAGAATTCCATAAACATTGGAATAGTGTTGCTTTGTGTATAACAATAAAATAAATGTCGTGATTTATTGCTCTTGAAAGTAAATCTATTAAGTGTTTACTATTGCTATCTCCAGGTATATTCGTTACTGCAGATCTAAAGTCTAATAAAAGATCAAAGCCCATCCCTGCCTCAACTTTGGATTCTAGAAATAATAAATCTATTAATAATTTCTCAATTTCTTCCCATTGACTATCCAGTAACCTTTGCCAAAAGAGTTCAGAGCACTTTCGAATATTTGACTTACGAGGCGACGAAGGTATAAACAAGGATTCCTTTTTTTGAATTTTAATCGATTCAAAAAAAAATTCTTGTTTATTAAAGTACTTGGCAAGTATTATATGGTACTTTTTATTTTTAAAGTTCATTAGTTTTCCTAAATCTCGATTAAATTATCATCTTAGTTTAGTTCATACCTCTCCCTCAAAACCTCATTAAACTGCCTGTGAAAAAAGGTAATTATCGGTATGCCATCAGCATCGCGTTCGGTAAGATAGGGTTCGAGATCTAGAAACAACCTAGACCAGACCACTATCGGGATTTTCATTGACTTTTTATCTTTTTCAAGTTCTTCTTTCATATTTTCCATTTCCTTCCGGTGGTCTTCATGTGTTCTGTTAAGAAATTGCTGCCATAAATCCTTGTCAAAAGCAAAGATCTCGAGGATCTCATTTTCGGTCAGTCCCTGATATCGCCCGCAAAGCATCAGACAGATCACATCCCTTACAAAATCCTCAGTATGCTCTTCCTCAAGCAGATCAATGAAACTGTTGATAATGCCCTTTACATCCTCCTGAAGTGTATATTCTTTTTGTTCAGTATATGAATTCCACTTCTTTGCCCTCTCAAATGCTAGCTTCAGATATATCGGAAGCCCTGTCAGAGCGAATTTATCAAGCACCTCTTTCTGCTGTCCCTCAGTCAGCTCGCGGCTTACGGCTTTCAACCATCTCTCAAGTATCTTTGATGCTTCTTCAACCGGGAGAACAGGCAGATCAACCTGATATTGATTGCTCAGCTGTGTACTCAGTTCGGGCAAGGATGAAACAACTATTCTGGTATTCATAGGTAACTCCCGTGGCAGCCAGTGAAGTGATTTTGCACTATCAGAATCCGACAGATGGTCAAGGGCATCAAGAAAAAGCAGAACCGGTTTTCCCGGAGTAGCCAGAGCAAGTGTTTTTTTCAGGATTTCCGTCAGACCGTTAAGGTCATACAGTGACTTTTCCCTTCCTTCACCGGCAAGTGCTTCAACCGTTGTATTGTACTTATTGGCAATCTGCCCGCATACACTTTGCAAAAGGGATATGATGTTGGACGACCTTGAAGAGGTACCGATAAACCTGTAAACAATTACCTGGTCATTCTTTCTGGTTTCTGCCTGCCTTACAAGTTCAGCCATCACACTCGATTTTCCCGAACCCGAATCGCCGATCATTGCAAAAACTCTCTTTTCCGAATCATCATTAAGGTACTCATTCAGATTTTGTAAAATTCCGGTACGTCCGCAAAAGTGCTCAGTCAGCTTTACTTTAAATTCACCATGAAGCTTTGATTCAAACACTATTTCATCTTTGTCGACAACATTCGCAAGCTGTTCACTGATCACTGCTTTAATTTTATCATGCACTTCATCATTGAACTTCTTTAAATCCTTTTCGTCAATACAAAGTGTACCTTCTTTCCATTCTCCCTTGTACTCTTTGAAATGGTCATTCCCCAGCTTTTCCTGAAGTTGTGATTTTAACTCATTAAGCTTTGCATTACTGGTTCCATCTGGCTGTCCATCAAGCAGATCAATGTATCTTCTTGCAAATATATCACGAGGCATACCAGAGATGGTTCTTGAAAATGCAAAAACATGCTTTTCCGGACTTTCAATACCTTCGGGAGTATTTAAGGCACCCCTGATTATTTCCTGATGTGTTGCGGAAGCAAAATATTTAATTCTTTGATCAGGTGTAAAATTTAGGTTGTCGACAGCTATCCGCAAAGCGTTGCGGATCTGACTTTCAACTTTTTCCCACGACTGGTACTCTTTCAAATCTTCATTTCTTGGCTGAAGGACGTATTCAGGAGGAACAGCGTTTTCATCAAACCGGTACAATGTGCTGATCAGTTTTTTATCTTCTTCTGACAGCACTTTGAGAATTGCATCCATTTCTTCATTCGGTATTATTTCGGGGATCGGTTGCCAGCCATATTTTTCGCCGAGGAGTATTACAAAGTTCGGCTTGGGTGAGATCTTCTGGCACCTGGCAATTTCGTTGAAACAGATCTGAAGGGTTTTCTGGTTCAGCTGTGATTCCTCATTCACGCCCCATCTCAGGTCGACAGCCTGAAAACGGGCTCCGTTTTCCTCGCAGTATTTTTCAAGCCTTGGAAAAGCATCTCTCTGAAGAATGCTTCTTTCATACTGCATATCTGTAAAAGTAGAGCTTACAAAGACTCTGAAGATTTTAGTTTGCTGAGGCATGGAATTGTCAGGTTTAATTTAAAATAAACGTTGCAGGTTGCAGGTTACAGGTTGCATGTTGTTTTTAACCTGCAACCCGCAACCTGGAACCTGTAGCTATTGTTTGGATACAATCGTATATCCGCTCCCTTCAAGCATGGTTGTGTATTCTTCTATTGAATTGCGATCCTTGTTTTTTTGTTCCTGGTTTGCCCGCACTGCTGTTCCATGGTCCAGTTCGTCCCATGGCACAAGACAGGGATGCTTTTTATGATAGTCGCTCCTGGCTCCTAAAACCCATCGGGCTATTTTCCTTGATTCCATCCAGCCTGCATGCTCTTTTTCAGCCAGTTTGTCCAGATTATTTTCGTCTTTGATATACTCTTCAAAATCATCTTTCGCTTCATTTAATATTCTTGCAATCCTTTCGGTTTCAGGTATGAGTGAAAATTTCCCTGACGCAGCAATGACCTCGCCAATCCGCCTGGCAGCGCTGATATTGTCAAGACGTCCGTCATAATTCAGGTCCCGGTATTCTTCATAATAAACAGAATCCTTAACCTCAATGTTGAGCCATGTGTTATGTATAGAAACTGCCAGATGCTCAAAGTTTGTTCTTTCAAGGATACTTTGGTCCTGTATCTTATTCATGAAATCATTGTAATCCACATTCCTCTGGATAATCTCTTTTGACGGAAGATCCGAGAGTTCAATCTTTCTTCCGGTATGAACCGAAAGGTTTGTAAGCAGTCGTTCGAGTCCTCTTGCCCCGTTTTTATAAGAGTCTACCTCAATAAGAGCTCTCAGCAGCTGCAAATCGATGTTTAAATTACTGGTGCCCGATCCCAGCATGTACCTTATGAACAAAGCCCGTCTGATTGAAAAACAGTTGTCATCCATATCCCCTTCCTTTTGCCATTGCCCTGCCAGGGTATCAAACCATGGCTTCCTGTTGGGGCCGAAAACATTCAGATAACCGCTTATCCTGCTCAGGAAATCAGGTCCTTTTTTCTCAACCAGGGATGCTGTTTCCATTTTTTCTGAAAAATGGTCCATTGTGTATGTCATACCCCCGGCAAAGATGAAAATTGCTTTTCCTACCGGATGGGTCTCTTTTCCTTCCTGGAAGGTTCCATCCTGCATAGGGGCTATAAATGATTTCAGCCACCTGTAATCCTCGGAATCAAATTCATCCCAGAAAACGACGGGAAGAAGTCCTTTTAAAACAGCGTCGCGAATGGAATGAAATGCCCCGGGAAGCTCAGACTCATTCCTGAATTGCGAAAGGTTTATAGTAAGAAAGGAGGGAGTAGTTTTTTTATTTTTAAAGAGATTCCCTGCCAGAGCCTTAATTATGAACGACTTGCCTGCTCCGGGAGGACCGAATACAGCTATATTCAAAGGCTTCCTGCCATCTTCATACTTGTCGTAGAATTCAATCTGCTTCCGGAGATTCCTGACATTCTCAATTTCGCTTCTGCCGAAAATTACAGCTTTGCCCAAAGAGAGCCTGGGAGCGAAATGAAGAGTATCAGTACCATTCATTGCAAGTGAAAATGCCAGAGGATACAAATCTGATTTTGGAGTATAGTCCGGTTTCCTGTTCTCGTAATTGTTTTCAAGAATCGACCACTCCTGGTTATGGACATAAGCGAGTCCATCGATCCATGCAGGCGAGGGTATAAATGCAGATGAATAATACCTGTTATGGAAGCGTTCATTCAAAGCAGATGAAAGATCCTGAGGCTGAAGATTATAATCATCTGTAAGATCAAATACTCCTTTTAACATTGCTGCAACCATGGAGTTCAATCCCACTTTTACAATTTCCTGGGATTTAAGTGATCCTGCCGACAGTGAAGCGGCAAATCCTGCAAGAAATGCACTGCCAAGTCCGATCTGGTTTATTATTTCAGATGAGTACTTTTCTTCCCATTCCTCTTCCATGTTTTCGGGATCAAAGATGAGTCTGTACTCATAATCGCGGGGAGTTTCACCGGTTTTAATGTGAACAGCTCCTGCCGTACCTGTTGTAATAATCACCTCAGAAGATTTAAGCAGATTTTTCAGCACCGGATCCTGGTGGATACCATAAACAATATCAAGAGCAGTCTGTTCCCAGGAGATTCCATTGCTTATCCTGACATTGTAATGCTTTATCTGGTAAAGATTTACAATGGTTATCAGTTTTTCCCTTTGCCTGACAAGTTCATTCCATAAGGGACCCTGGCAAAGAGGGTAGGTTGTTTTCAGTATTATCTTTTCTGTTTTGCTGAAGTCGGGCCATGATTCGATATGATTTCTGAAACCTATACCTGCTTCATCAATTGCAATTATTTTAAAGGATCTTAAATTAATTTCCTGATCAGTTTTATACCAGGGGGTTTCATCCTTATCCTTATCTTCTCCGAAGCCCAATTTTTCGTATAATTTACAATAGGGTTTGTTCTCTCCGTCCTTTTTATTCTCAGACCTTAATATTTCCCAGCGAAGGTAGGAATCATGGATAGTACCTGCGAAGGACTTAAGATCGTACAGGTCATGAAAGTGCCATGAACATTCTGATACAATCTCCTCTTTCTTAACTGGTAACTTTTTTAAGAAATACTCAAGCAGATCGAAAGTAAGCTTTGCCCCTCCGTATGTTGAGGTCTGACGGGTTCCAGTGCTTCCGGAGCCAAAAGCTTCACTCTTATTGCCTTTTAAAAGGTGGTGATCGATTACAAAGTCACCGGTCACAAGAATATCATTGTTTGTTGCCATTTTATTATTGATTTAGTTCTTTGAAGGACTGACTGGAGCTTTTCCGGCGCTATTTCTGATCCTGTACACCTCATAGCCAATCTTTTCGAGCATTAACGGGATATTATCGACCGGATCATAGTCGTAAGGTTTAATATCTTCATCGAGGTTTTTCCAGGCAACCAGGTAAGGGTTTAATTTTCTTGCCAGGTCTTTCTGGGGGCCGTATCTCCATCCTTCAAGCAGTCGTTCGGCATTCCACCGGGCATGTTCAAGTTTAGCCAGCATGTCACGATCAGTTACTGGTAGATTCTTTTTAATATCAAACAGAACGGGTTTTACCGATTTCCAGATCCCCAGATTCACTCTTTTTAGGATATGCTCATAGAATGCTACCTGAAGCCTGTTGGACTCCTGCAATAAAGGATCAAGCTTTTTCCATCTCATTATAACCTTATATTTGTTTATATCGGTCTCAGTAGCTTTTAATCCTTCCACTCTTTTTTCCCTGTAAAATTCATGAACTAGAGGGGCAAGAGTTTCTATTTGTTCTTTTGAGAGGACCGATGCTGTTTTTTGATTCACAATAGCCCATAAAGTAAAGGGATCGTTAGGTATCTGAATAAGGTTAGGATGTTCTTTCCATTGCTTTTCCTGAATAAGATCTGCAACTGCTCTTCCGGAGTAAGCGATAACGCAAACCTTTGCACCAAGAGATAGACCTATCCTGTATTCCAGATCAGCTATTTCACCTCCGTTGATCCCAATAATTATAACTTCCGAAGGATGAATCCCTGACAGAATAATATCAGTCCAGCTTGTCAGTATATCAAGAGCGGAAAATTCATCAGATGAGGTCCTGTACAGATTGTCATAATCATGCGATTCAGTTGCATCGGACGGAAGCTTTTCAGGGAGATATGCCAATAACTCACAATCTGTGAGTTTTTTATTCTTCATTGCTCCGGCGATCATGCCTACTAGTCCAGGAATTCCTGCAGTAGTGCCTCCACAGATAATTGTACCTTTGAAACCGAGCATTAATTCTTCGATATACTCCCTGTATGAATTGACCTTTGAACTATCCATCAGAGATGCTCCTCCTGCAATAATCACAACAGGTTTATTAAGTGGATCTGTCCGTAACTGAGCCTCTTCAAGGGCAGATTTAAAGCTTGTAATATCTTTTGCTATATCAGAAATTGTCATTGCAATGTTCAGGAACAGAGCTATCTGTTCAGCCAGTTTATTATCGAAAGAGAGGAGTCTGCCCATCCTTGAGATTTCCGAATTAACAACAAAACAGCTGCTTGCATATTTTTTATCCAGGATAATTGATACAGCATTTGCGTAAGCTTTTATGCAGGCATTATTGTTTCCCAGGAAAAAATGGCACCGGCCGACAGCAAACCAGGCAGGAATGGCATCTATACCAAGGCTGATCAGTTCTTCAAGTTCTGTAATATTCTTTTCAAGGATATTTCTGAACAGGGTAATTGTATGATGGGCAATATCGATATTCCGCAAAACCATGCATTCAGCGAGGGCGGTCAGATATAAAGGATTATCAGGCATAAGTTCGAGGGCCATTCTGACGGCGTTAAGGGCATCATCCTGCTTTTGCAGGTTGTTCTGAAGAAGAGAGCCATAGCGGAAATATAAAAAGCTCAGTTCATGGGCTCCGGGGATCCGATTCTCTTCATGGAGTCTTTTGAGCTCCTCAAGAATATCTTTAATTTTTCTGGTCTTTCTGTTATAATCTGAACCTGACATTTGACCAAAACAGGCGGACATCTCAATCATAAGGTCTTCGAAATTCAGTCTTGTCTTCCAGTAATTATCCCAAGCCACTATTTTAATCCATTCTTCAATAATCAACTTTGCTTTTTCCGTGAGGTTCAGAGCATTATAAACCGGAATAAGGCTAATTACATTTTTAATACCTTCTTCCGGTTTTGTTTTATTGATTTCTGCAAGTGTTTCCAGTCTTTCGATATTTATCTTTGCCTTCTCTGTCTCGTATTGCAGTTCATAGACATTACTTACTGAATCGATAGCCTGCGACATTGAAGCGAAGGTATTGTCTGCATTTTCAAGTATTGCCGACAGGCGGGCCGCTTCCCTTTTCCACTCTTCAGGGATTGTAAGGTCGGTTTTATAAAGACGGTCGTGGGAAATGTCGGCCCAGACATGTTCTGCAAGAGTACGGACCTGTATTTCTGCTTTTAAATTCCTGAATTCCTCTTCTATTGGGATCCCAAGGATTGAGCTCTTTTTGGGAGTGATAATATAATGCACTGACCTGTACCCGAATTCGTTTACCTTAAGTCGCGATTTCAGGTCGAGGCTGTTTGCTTCATCGATAGTGAAGTTATTCTTAATGAACTCACAAACGGCAGCTACCTGGCTCTGGAAGTGTACAATCACCCTGCCGCCGCAAAGATCTGTGACGTCCGAAAGTGGATTCTGGTACTTGTCCTTCATTATAATCTTGTTTGAAAAGCTTACAACTTTCTTTGCTCTTACCTGGACTATTGCCAGATATCCCAACTGATCGACTGCTTTCTGAAGAATCTGGCTTAGCAGGACGGCAAATTTTTCATACACAGGTCTTATTTTTTCAAAATCTGAAATAAAAATCTTTTGTTTTGCGATTGGGATTTTCATTTGGATTAGTTTTTAGGGATAATTTAAAATTTTTTCTTCCTGATCAAGAGTTTTAAGGACATTCTAAAATACTAAAATATCATGGATTATAAATTATGCTATTCAAATAAACATGAAATCGACAGGAGTTTTTATTGAAAGAATATGGGTATAAATCTTCTGGTTACCACTATTGACATAATGCATAATATTTTATAAGTTTGATATGAAATTAGAATTAACTATAGATCAGAACTTGATATGAAAGGAAAAACACAACTTTTTGATGTTTTTATTTCCTGCCACATGACGACCAAAAATGGCCGACCTACTCCTGACAGCCTTCTTGCGAAAGACATTTATAAATTTCTTACATCCAGGGGCATCAGATCTTTTC